>VFQQ010001059.1_pt1 | contig 42423 bp, 70 predicted proteins | sample 3512341 | NCBI WGS metagenome assembly VFQQ01 (sample SAMN10412373, study PRJNA504923) | tailings metagenome | isolation source: Relicate 2 Philex TSF1 revegetated site | place: Philippines: Tuba, Benguet | collected 2017-08-29 | reverse complement strand
GCGATGGACACCATGGGCTCCAGCGACTGGCCCGTCCGCACAAGCAGCTCCACCGCGGCCGTCGCCTGGGCCAGGCGGGCAGGATCCGTGGCCTCGCGCTCAAGCCCCTCGCGCAGCAGCGTGCACACGCCAGGCGTCAGGGCCGCGGCGCCGCCCGTCACGAAGCCTATGGCGGCCAGCTGGATCACCTGCAAAGCATGAAGGGTAGATGGGGGCGTGAGCGGCTGGAGGGGCGCCGCAAGGCGGCGGCGGCCCCGACGCCTGCGCGCACCTCCTGCTGGTCCATCGAGCCAATGCTGACCACCCACAACAGCTCCACACAGCAGGCTCGGTGAAAAACAGATGGTGTAGGAGTGGGCCACAGATGAAGGTGGGGATATGGGAGGGGATACGGCGGCACGCACAGCGCAAGGTGCGTTGCGTTAACTTTAGGCCACCTGGCCCGACTCTCCTCTGGAGTCCAGGCCCGGCAGGGCACGCCGCCGGGCGCCAGGGCTAATTGTGCTGGTTCGACCTTTCCATCCATACATACCGCACTGCTGTGGGCTGAGGGGTCACTGTATCAGCTAGGGGCCTGCGTAGCGCTGGCGTTGCATTGTTGCACGCGCTAGCGTTGCATTGTAGCACTTCGCAGCGCTGCTACCGCCAGCTGGGGGAGCTGCACCGCGGCGGCCTTGCATCCCCGTAGAACAAAGGCGGCATCGGCTTACAGGGTGAGAAGCCAAGAGCGGCAGCAAGCCCGTGCTTTGCAGCGCCCAGTGCAATACGGCGTGCGCAGCTTCACTCGCAGTGAAAAGAACGGCGCTAGCTGGGTAAAAAATGGCAGCCAAAAGAAGTGTTTTGTGTCGAGGAATACGGCAGGAAAGCCAGGCGTCGTGCTGAGGGCCGTGGACTCCCATTCAAAGAATAAGGAACAAACAGGCGCTTGCCTTGGTCAGAGCGGCAAGCAGGCCATGCCCACATTCGACAATGCAATTGAAACGGGGAGGACCATAGGGCGTGACCAAAAGGACGAGGACAGAAGGCGATAGTATCGGGCGGCTGCGGCACTCGCATGCAATGCGCCGCCACACCCGCTCACAAAACGGGGGAAAAGGGCAGCGGCAAGGGCTGGCCGCCTCTGCGCACAACTTAAGAACTAGCACACGTGTATTGCAAGCGGAAGGGAGGAGAGGGAAGACGCAAGGATGAAAAAAGGGAGGTCGGGTTTGTTGGCAGGTAGGGGAGACAAGACAAAAGAGGGAAGACGGGCCATGAGTTGCGGGGCAGAGACACGGCGGAGGGAAGGCGCCGACGCAGCACGCAAACAAGGAGACGGGCCGGGCAAGCCAGCAGCTGGCCAGCCGTGCAAATGTCTCCAGGCGCTCAATCGTACAGGCCGGCGCGCAGCGCGGCGGACAGCCCCACAACCACCAGGATGACTGCCGCACCAACCAGTGCCAGCAGGGCGGGGCTCAAGGGGTGGTGCTGCCACGCATGCAGCTCGGCGGACGTGGCCGGCAGGCGCGGCAGGCCGCCCAAGCGGCCGGCGGCTGCCAGGCTGTCGGAGCTGCCTGGCTCGCCGCCTCCCTTCTTCTCCACCTCAAGAGCAAGGTACTGCTCTTGCAGCAGCAGGGCAGCTGCCTCGTCTGCCTCTGCCGCCTCTGCCGCCGCCAGAGCCTTTGCTGCCTTGTGGCCCTCCTTGAGTACGCCGCCGCCGCTGCCGCTGGCCGCCGCCGTGCTGAACAGCTCGCGAGAGGGGGCGTGGCCCTCGCCCGCCGCTGCTGCCGCTGCCAGTGGATCCAACAGGCCAGAGAGCACTCGGTTGGAGGTTGCATCTGCCACCATCCGTGGCGTCCAGCCGTAGGCGCGTGCCCGCCGCCAGCACTCTGTCAGTTCCGCAGCACCCACAGCTGACAGCAGGGCGGCGGCTGCTTCGGGCGACAGGCTGGGGCCCATGGCTGCGGCATAGTGCAGCGCTGTCATTCCGTGGCTGGCCCCCTCCTGTGGCCGCCAGATGTGCCCTGCCGACACCGCCCAGTCACCGAGGGCTTGCAGCAGCGGCGCGCTGTTGGCCGCAGCAGCGCTGGCCAGCAGGCCGGCGGGCAACAAGCGGTCCATGGCTGCCACTGCCTCTGCTGGGGCCGCTCCGCATGCTGTGGTGGCCGGCAGCAGCGCGCGCAGCAGGGCGGGCCAGCGGCACCGCACGCTCAGAGCGCACAGCCAGCGAGCGGCAGCCGCCAGCCGCGCCATCGCGGTGGGCGGCAGCGCTGCTGCTGCTGCCGCGGGGCCGGGCGCCGCGGGCGGCAGCTGCCGCTGCCGCTCCAGATGCTGCAGCACGAAGCTCAGCAGGCGCAGCACGCGTGCCGTGATGCCAGGGTGGCGCACCTCGGCTGCCGCCAGCTGGCATAGCTCCGCTGCAATGGCCGCCATGCTGTCGGGGAGCACCAGCACTGGGACCGCGGGCCCCAGCCGTGCGCCTGAACGGAGGCAGGGGAGAGGGGCAGCGGAGGTAGGTGGTGGGAGGCTAGCAGGTGGGCAGTAAAAGCCAACTCACAAGCCAACAGCCTGACTAGCTGCTGCATGAGCCAGAAGCGCTGCCCAGGGGCCCCGCAAACAACAGGAAAAGCCCACAAGCTGGCGGCCGCCGACAGCAGCCAGCGGCATTGGCTTGCCACAGACAAACTGCTGCTGCACAAGTGCCACATCGAGCTAAACCGTGCAAAACACCCCTCAAAAACTGCAGCTGCACAAGCAGCCATGAAATGCGCACCCTGGGCCAGCTCGAATTCGTAGAGGCCCCACTGGCGCAGGGCTTGGGGCACCCAGGCCTCTGCTGAGCTGGCAGAGCGCAGCAGGCGCAGTGTGAGTGCCTCCTCTGCTGCCTCCGCCTCGCTGTCGCTCGCAGGCTCGCTGGCGGCAGGGGAGCCCGCCTCGCTGCCCTCACCAAAGCCATCCTGCTCCTCCAATGCCGCTGCTGCCGCCGGCGCCGCCTCTGCTGCTGCCGGCTGCTGCTGCTGCTGCTGCTGCTGCTCGGCGGACGCCGGCTGCTGCTCCGCCGCCGCCGCACCTGGCGGCTGCTGCAGCGCGGCAGCCACGGCCTCAAGGCGCTCATCATCGCGAGCCGGGGTGTTGCGGGAGTTGCGCACGATGGGGGTGTGCGGCGAAGGCGACTCGCTGCTCTCCTCATCATCGCCATCCAGCTCTGCCTGGCCCGGCCAAAGCAGGGACACCGCCACGTGCTGCCCGCGCGTACGGCAGTGCAGCACTCGGCGGGCGCCGCCGGGCACTGCCGCCGCCGCCGCCCCCGCCGCCTCGGGCTGTCCGCCCGCCAGCAGCAGCTGCTGCCAGTCGGCGCAGCGCAGGCGGAACAGGCCATGGGCGGCACCAATAGTGGTGGCTGGAGGGCCGGCCAGCGTCAGCTGCAGCTGCTCGTCTGCCGCGCTGGGAGAGAGCGGGCAGATGGCGCCGCCGCGCGGCGCCAGCAGCCGCCCGCGCCCGCCGTCGCCCGCCGCCTGCAGCGGCTGCAGCAGCAGGGCCGCGCTGGCGGTCTCCACCTGAGCCACCACCCGCAGCAGCGGCAGCTGGGGCGGCAGGCGCCAGGGCGGGCGCCCCGCTCCGCCCTTCCAGGAGCGCAGCAGGCGGGAGAGGGCAATTGCTGCTCCATCTGCCTTCTCCAGTGCCGCCGCCTCCTCGCCGGTGACCAGCAGCGAGGCGGTGAGGTGGGTGCAGCCGCTGCGCACCGCCCCTTGCAGGACTGTGGGGAAGAGCGTTGCTGCCTCCTGCAGCTCCACCTGCAGCTCCAGCGGCAGCTGGTCGGGGTACAGGCCGTACATCTGCAACGAGGAAGAAGGGCAAGCCACAGGGAGCAGTGAGCTGTACGTCGCAGCAAGCAAACAAACTGGAATCGAGCGTAGCTGGTTGGGGTACAGGTCGTACACCTGCGGGTGGGTGAATGCGGGCCGCAGGGAGCCCAGGAGTTGTGGGAGCAGGCCCACATGTGCTCGGGGCAGCAGTGTCAACAAGGGCGCCGCCTGGGCAGCAGGCAACCTGGCTCAAGAGCTGCCAGCAGCGCGCAGCGGTGCCCGCAAAACAGGCGCCCCGTCCGCAGCCCCGCCCACAGCACCAGACTCTGCTTCCCCGCAGCGCCCAGCAGCCCACCTTGAGAGCAAAGCGGATGACAACCATCTCTGCTTCAGGAGGCAGCGCCATTGCATCAACCACTGCCTGCTCAGCCGGCGCGGCCGCCATCTGCAGCAGCGCGGCCGCCGGCTGTGCGCCCGCCCAGGTGGCTAGGGGCAGGCTGGAGGGCGGCAGCTGGATAGGCTGCATGCCAGTTGAGCTAGCCGGCATGCCAGAGCCAGCAGGCTGCCCCGGCACGGCTGCCCCTGCCCCGGGCGCCGGCTTGGGTGGCGAGGACAGAGCCAGACCATGCACACCCTGCTGCAGCTGCTCGGTGCCACCCCACTGCTGTGGCACAGGTACGGGGACGGTATGAATGCCGCTGCCGCCGCTTGCAGCCGGCAGGCCAAAGGGGTTCAGCCCAGTAGCTGCTGCCGCAAGTGAGGGAGCTGACATGCCGCTGCCGAGTCCCTGCACTGTGGTGCTGCCACTGGCTCCAGAGCCGCTGCCTGCCGGCCGTGCGCTCAACACGCCTGCCTCGCTGCCCTGCCCCTGGCCCAGCCAGCCGCTGCCCGCCTCTGTGGCTGCCAGCAGGGCGCCTGCCAAGTCATCAGGGTCCATCACCTGTGGTTGATCAGAGAGGCAGGAGAAGGGGGGTTGAAGAAGCAGGGCTTGACGTAGCAGTTCAGTTAAGCAGTGGCTGCCAAAAGCAGCGACGGCACCAGGCGCATTGTCACAGGCAACATCCTTCTGTAGCAGGGAGCAGTAAATGCAGTCAATCCATGGACAACTCATGGCCTAGGCTCACCAGCAGGTGCTCCAATTCATCCTCTGTGAGCATGGGCTGCCTGGCGTCCAGGGCAGGGTTGGCGGCAGGCACGGGCGCCGCTGCCAGCGCGCCGCCCGCATGCGGCAGCACAGCGCTGCCCTCTCCCATCATCCTGCCGTCCTGCAGCAGCTGCCGCACAGCCGCTGGTTCGAGCAGGCCTTGTGGGTCCACCCAGCCAACCGGCGCTGCCGGCTGCACTGGCTGCTGCGCTGCAGCGGCTGCTGGCGGCTGCACACCCAACGCAAAGGGGTTGAACGGGGTGCTCGCCGTGCCGCCAAGCTGCAGCTGCTGCGGGGGCTGGGGTGCGCTCAGACCTAGCGGCGGCAGCTGCGGAGGCGGCATTGCTATTGGGCCGCTGCTCGGCAGGGGCTGCGGCACCATGCCAGGCACGCCTGTCAAGTCCACCGCGGGAGCCGCCACAGGCGCCAGGTAGCCCTGGCTGCCGCCCAGGCTGCCGCTGCCGCCCGCGCTGCCGCCGCTGGGCTGGCTGCGCGCGTCGCCGTAGCTGCCGCTGCCGTGGCTGTTGCTGGACCAGTCGTAGGGGGCGCCGCCCGAGTCTGGGCCGCGGCTGCCGGTGCCGCCTGCCGCAGAGGCCGCGGAGCGACCCTTGCCGGTGCGCCCTCGCGTGCGCCGCTTGCCTGCCGCTTCCACCGCGGCCAGATCGTCCTTGTCCTCCGCCTGCTGCCGCTGCTTGCGGGCCATGCGGCGCAGCAGGGAGGCCACGCAGCTGCGCTTGGGGCCCTCAAACTCCTCCACGGGGTGCAGCCGCGTGCACTGCTGGCAGAAGCGCAGCGCGGCGCCGCTGGCATCTGTGATCACCGCCGCCCGCGCGTGCCGCTCTGCAGGGGGCCAGCAGCAGCAGGGTGCGGGCATGAGGGGAAGGAGTGGCGGGGCGACGGGCAGTGGCACTGCCATGCAACGCGCTGCCTGCTGCACTGTGTGCACTTGCTGGCTGCAAGCCGGCAGTTGCTAGCAGCAGCAGCAGTAGTAGCAGCCGGTGGTTGGCAGAGGACGCAAAGAACAAGCACGGCCGGACTGGGGGCAACAGCACGAGCGGCGCAGGAGATGGCCAGCAGCCCAGCCCAACAGCCGCACGTGACCCCCACCCTCGCAAACGCACCGCAGATGCGCTGCAGGCGGTAGAAGGGCTTGCCGCTGTCCAGGTTGACGCCGCAGCCCTCCACCTGGCAGACGGAGGGCGCGCGCCCGCTGCGGCGCCCCTTCTTGCCGCTGCCAGCGGACGCCCTGCGCACGGTCTTGCGCCCGCCTGCGTCGCTGCTCTCGCTGCCGCCTGGTTGGGCCCAGGGCTGGGAGCCCTGCTGGAAAGGGTGATGGGTGGGCGCAGCAAAGGTTGGCCGCTGCACAGCAGCACAGGCGCTTGCACAGCGGCAAACCCAACAGCACGCGGGCGGAATGCGCTGCAGGGAGGGGGGGCGTAAGTGACCGACGCCGCCGGCAAGCGGCTGAGGCTGCGGCGGCGCGGCGTGCGGGCACCCCTCCCCCAGCGCTGGCGCGTGCCTGGCCCTCGGCGCTGCCTCCAGACGGTGCCTGGGCGTCTGTGGGCTTGTCTGGTTGCAAGCGTACAGCCCTGAGGGCCTCGGGCTGCCAGTCGAAGTCGCTGGCTTGCCACGCCATGGCGCGGGGCGGCTGCTGGCTGATGTGCAGCACTGCCAATGTCCGTTGGCGCGATGGGAGGGGGCTGGGGCGCCTGCCGCAAGGCCTAGCGTACTTGGTGCCTGCAAGTGTCTCCCCTGGCTTGGGTTTAGGGCTGTAGAAAACCAGTAATGCGCTGCCAGCAGAATGCAGGCCCCCAAGGGCCGCTCTGCGCAAATCGCCGCATCTCGGCGCGCTGCATGGGCAGCGGCCGGCCCTGCACGTGCCCCCACGCGCCCAGGAGCGCTTATGCATGTCCACACAATGTACCATGACATGGCTTGACACCTGGTGGGGCCGCTTCCGCCCCCTGGCGGCCGGGGCGTGGCCCTCCGCGCGCTTCCCGGAGCCGCAGGAGGGCGAGTGGCTGCGCAAGTTCACGGCAGATCAGGCGGGGCTCGATGCGGCCGTCAGCCTGCAAACCCTGCTGTTCCCCAGCCTGGTGGCGCGCCTGGTGAGTGCGCGCGCCCATTCCGTGCAGCTCAGAGGGCGGGCATGCGATGTGTTGCAGTTTGGCACGCTGCGGCGCCCTTCCGTCCCTCCCAGCTGCCGCCGCCGCCGCCGCGGCGCCGGAGTCCCGCGTCCTCACCCGCCTCACCGGCCCTTCCCCCCTCGGCTGCCGCAGCTGTGGGACCAGGCGCGCAGCGGCGACGCCGGCGACGGCCTGTCAGCCGTGGACGGCCTGTGGCTGGCGGGCTTCCTGGCCTGGGCGCCGCTGCTGCTCTGGCTGTCGCTGCGGCGGCCCAAGGCGTACCTCCGCCTGCGCGTGCCGCTCGTGCTGCTGTCGCGCCTGCACCGCTCCCTGACCTGTGAGTGCGAGGGGCGGGCGCTGGAGTGCTCAACTGGAGCAGCCTGCATGCACTGGCCCCAGCGGGATGATGGGTGCTCGCATCGAGCGCTGGCCGGGGCGGTACTGCGTCCCTGCCACGGGGCCGCCCCGTTGATTGGCGACTCTCCGGTTGGGTGAAGATTATTGCCGGTGACTGACCAGCAGTACTACAGCAGCCTGTGCTACAGCAGCCTACCGCACCGGCCCATGCCACCAACCCTTGCCTGCCGCCGCTCACCCCGTCACCACCCGCAGTCATGCGCTGGGCAGGCCTGTTCAGCCGGGAGGCGATGGGGGCGGGCGGAGCAGCAGGGCCCATCTCCCGGCAAGCCCAGCTGGGCCTGCTGCTGTGGCGGGTGAGCAATGCTGCCGGGTGCCTCTGGGCGCTGCCTGAGCCACGATGCCGTGCATGCTTGCGCATCGGCCGGCTGCTGTGGCGGGTGAGCCCTGCTGGTGCCATGCAGCATTGACGGGTCGTGCAGCACTTGGGGGCTGTATTTGGCGCCGACACCCATGGGCATGCGCAACCGCCCAACGCCCTGCCCTCGCTCCGCTCCGCCCCTGTGCAGCCGACCAGCCTGGTGTCCCTGCTCTTCACCTACCTGGTGCCCTTCCGATACACGGCGCCCTGCGCTTTGGTCATGCTGGGCATGGCGCTGCACGGCGCAGCGCAGCAGTGCACCGCCTACTGCCGCAGCAGCGGCGTGGAGCGAGCGGCGGTGCAGCTTGCGCCGGGTGCGTTCCTGCTGCCTGCTGGCTGACTGATCAGTACTGTGCGGTTTGGTTGCCTGCCCTGCACGCCTAGTGCACTTGGTCGATGGACAGCCTGCTCCTCTGCTTGCACTGCTGTCCCTCCATCGCTACTGCCATGCTGCTTGCCAGGCTTCATCCCATCTGCACTTCCCCCTGCCTGCTGCAGAGCTAGTGGAGCTGCTGCGGGGCTGGCAGCGGTTGTTTTGGGAGCAGCCGGCGGGCGGCGCGGCAGCCAGCGCAGGCGGCGGCATGTGCAGCATAGTCGACAGCCCTGTGCCGCCGTCGCCGCCGGCCTGCAGCTGGGACGCCTGCCGCAACAGCTGCGTGGCGGTCAACGCCTGGGTGCTGGTCGTGCTGGGCACGCTGCTGCCGCTGGCCGTGCTGTGGGCGCTTGAAGAGCGGTCCCGGCTGCGCTTCCAGCGCCAGTGGATGCAGGTCCACCGCCCCAGCAGGTCAGCCCCTCAAATTGGCGGAAGTAGCATTAGCGCGCAAGGGCTGTCCTGGCTCGTGCTGGCCCTCTGGCTGCTCTTCTTTGCATGGGCGGTGTGGGCCGCTCTCGACTGGCTCATCCTGCGGTAGCCCAGCCTTCGTAGCATCCTCTGCTTCTCCGGCGGCGGTGCGCAGGCCCGGCCTCCGCCTGCCGCTGTCTAGCATGCCTCGTAGCAGTACTGCACTGACAATTTTGTGTGCTTCATGCGTCGTGCTGACGCCCGTTTGTGTGTGGGCAGGAAATGTTTCGCCGGCCAGGCACCCGTGCTCCGTGCGCTGCCTGCCCTCAGTCTTAGCTAGTCAGTTGCGACTTGCTACTCGCCCCGTTGTGACAGTCCTGGCAAGTTAGGAATTGCAGTATGAATGCGCATTTATAGACCAGTACTTGCTCGCCCTTACGATGCGTTCGCCTTTTACCTTCCCTTCACTCTCATCCCATCGCTACACTGCCTGACTCCTGTGGGCCATGGACGTCGGCCCGTTTTTTCCAAGCAGCCGCTCGGGAAACAGGCCCTGTATTCCCCTGTCTGTAATAGGAAAGCTCTAGGCGGCTTACAAATCGGCAGCACGGGGCTGCCACATGGCAGAAGTACAGTGGGGTGGTTAGCCAGCAATCCCGGCAGCTTGGAATGGTTGGGTCGTGCTGTACAGCACTAGTTCAGTGGTAGGAGCGCAGCGGCAGCAGCTCAATTCAGTGGTAGATCTCCGCGCCCATTTGCCTAAATTGCTCGCTCATGCGCTGCATGCCCTCCTCTGCAGACTGCGCCTCAAACGCCTGGGCAGGCTCAGCTGGCTGGGCGCCCTGCACACCCAGGGCCTGTGCTGTCACTGCCCCGCTGTGCACCGCGCCCTCCACTGCATCGTGCTGTGCCTGCTGTGCGTCGTGCTGTGCCTGCTGCGTGTCGTGCTGCTGTGCCAGCTGGCGCAGCTCCTGCGAGATGTTCATGGAGCAGAACTTGGGGCCGCACATGGAGCAGAAGTGGGCGGTCTGCAAGGGAAGAACAGGGGTCATGATGGGGAGGGGTTGGTGAGGGCTGAGGAAGGTAATGGTGCTTTCATGTAACACGCAGACGCCCTAGTACCATGCTGCTGCTGCTGCTACAGAGCACATGTGCCTCTTGCCGCCCGCATCCTTTCCAGCCTGTACGCTTCTCAAAAGAAATCAGTATGGAATGAGGTACCTTAGCGGGCTCCTGGGGCAGCGTGGCGTCGTGGAAGGAGCGGGCAGTCACCGGGTCCAGGCTCAGGTTGAACTGGTCCGCCCTGCGGTGAGCAGCACCGAACGGAGAATGCGCGGTTGCATATAAAAGCAGCATGCATGCAATGTCAGCAGGCCTCTCCACCAGCAGAGCGGGCAAGCCTGCTGAGCAGCAGGTGCAGCTGGGCACGCACCAGCGGATCTCAAAGCGCGCAGACAACTGGGCCAGCAATGCAATTGGTGAGAGGCGTTAAAGGGGCGCAACAGGCACTAGGCGTTTCGACGCATACACACGCACCAGCGGAACTCGAAGCGCGCCCAGCTGAGCTCATCGTCACGGCGCTGGGCTGAGGAGTGTCCCTTTGCCAGGTCGGCCGCATGCGCGGCCAGCTTGTAGGCAATCACGCCCTGCACGCAAGCAAGCGGAGCGGGCAATATGTGCATGGCCTTTGCGTTTCCAGGCCAGCGGCCAAGGTGCAAGTGCACCCGCATCAGCGGCCAAGAAGCAGGTGCTGTGGTGCGTCATTCAAGCCAACACAAATAAGCCAATCCAGCTGGCTTGCCTGCTTCACATCGTCACGGTCTGGCAGCCCCAAGTGCTCCTTAGGAGTCACGTAACACAGCAGCGCAGTACCTGCACCAAAGAGCATTCACGGCAGATGGCAGCTTAGCATGGATTGTATGAGGCATCTCCAGAGGGGCTCAGCGGGGCGGGAGGGTATCAAATGGTGCTGCTAGTGTAGTTCTGCACCAGTTTGCACACAGGAGAAGCAATCCGACAAATGCATCTTACCCAAGGCGCCGATAGTCGCTGCACCGATGGCGGACGTGATGTGGTCGTATCTGCAGCAAGTAAGACAGCAGCGGACAACAACGAGTGCTACAAAGTCTGCCAACAACTGCAGCCACTCCTGCCTGCTGGGCTGCAGGGCGCCCCACGCATCACACCGCAGGCGGCAGCGGCAGCTGGCATGTTTGGGCGGCAGTCCTTCTACAGCCTGTGCAGCACGGCTGCCGCTGCCCCTCGGCGTGGCAGCATGTGGAGCAGCTGCAGGACTGCCTCTCAGCGTGGCAGCCTGTGGAGCAGCTGCAGGACAGCCTCTCAGCGTGGCAGCCTGTGGAGCAGCTGCACGGCTGCCGCCTCACCCGGGAGCAATGTCAGTCACCAGTGGGCCCAGAGTGTAGAAGGGCGCCTGCGGCAGAGCAGCAGGGGGGGCACCAGGTGCAGTGTGAGAGCCGCAGGGGTGCCGCTGCATCCCTCCTACCGCCCCATGCTGCCGGCTGCAGGGTGTTAGCATCCAGAGGTGCCGCTACAGCCAGTTGCCTGGTCGAGCATACGCCAGACTGGCAGGCTGTGTACATTTCCACGCGCGTCTATGAGCAAGTGTGCACGAAGTCTGGCCAGCTGTGCTGCAGACAAGCTGGTGCACACATGCTGGCAGGTGCACACATGCTGGCCAGCTGTGCAAGGGCCGCACCTCGTTGCACCACTCCAGCTGCTTGCGCATGTTTTCGGGGATCTTGTGCAGGGGCACGTGCCCTGCAAATTTGGTGGGGCCGGTGGTTTGAAGGGATTTGAGGTGAGGGGCCGCGCAGCGCTCTGGGCACAGCCAGCCTCATGCTGTGTCTGCCCAGCCGGTAGCAGCAAAGCCAGGCAGTCAACATGCGCATGCCTTTGCCGCAAGCGGCTCCACCTGCCAGCAAGCCCAGCCCAAACAAGCCCACCTGGCCCCTCGTTCATCACTTGCACGTCCTTCTCCCAGGCCCGCCGGGTCAGCTCGCCCTGGGTCAGCAGCTCCGCAAACTGGGCGGCGTCGTTGGCGTCTGTGGAACAGCAGGGGAGCGGAGCAACAGGCACGTCTGTGTCAGCAGCTCTGGAGCTCCAGATCGATCCAAAGCGGCAGGTAGCAGGGCAGGGGTTACACCCGTTAAGTTTGAAGGTTCAGGCACCCACCGTGCTGGCAGCCCGGGCGCAGGCCGTCGCCGATGGAGAGCGCCACGTCGTAGCGCCGGCAGATGTCCAGGATGTCATCTGCGCTCAGAGGAAAAGCGAGGAAATGAAGCATTTGATGAAACACTTGCAATACACGCAGCCGGGCAGCACAGCGCCGGCAGATGTCCAGGGTGTCGTCTGCTCGAACAAGCAATAAGCAAAAGATGTTACAACAGTCAGCTGATAGCTATCTGCAGATGCGGCTTCTGCAATGCATCTGGGTGCAGTCCCGCCAGCTCGCTGCACCATACAGGGCCCAATCACAGGCACCTTGCCAGCCCATGCAGGCCTGCTAATCCTAGGACCAAGCGGAGCACCAAGCGACCGCAAATGCAGCCCACCCCAGTGATCGTAGGCAAAGTTTTCCTTGTGGTCCAGCAGGCACAGCTACAAGGGGCCGGAATGAAAGAGCACGCTGTGCCACAGCTTAGCATTGCAGGCAGAGATGAACCTCGCAGCCTGCTGCACACAAGCTGCTGTTCGCACAAGCGCGCCATGCTCGCACAAACGCTTGGGCGCAGCGCCATGGCGGAGCTGCCTGCCCCAGCCCAATGTATGCCCAGCGCGGGTGCGGCGACAAGTCGCTGCTCCCAGCTACTGCCACTGTATTGCCTGGCAGCCGCATCAGCTCATCGGCGGCATGCACCCAATCACCTTTGCATGGATGCTGCCGCCGCGGGACACAATCCCTGTGAGGCGGTTGGCGGTGAGGGGGATGTGGCGCAGCAGCACGCCGGCATGGATGGTCCAGTAGTCCACTCCCTGCTCCGCCTGCTCGATCAGGGTGTCCCTGTACGGCAAAAGCAGAGTGCAGCAGGCCATACGACTTGACAAGTGAGAGAACAAGCGGTATCCCATGCTGTTTCACCTCCCACCAAACTTGTCAAACACACCACAGAACTTACAGCTAGTGCCAACAGTTCGCTCACCTGAACAGCTCCCATGTGATGCCCTCCACCTCCCCGCCCGCCTTCTCCAGAGCCTGGACAGAGGGGCACAGAGCAAGCTGCAAGCTCAGCGCACGTAGGGCTGTGTGCAAGCCAGCCGAGAGCTTGCCTGGTACGTGGCGCTGTGCCCATCGGCAGCAAGAGCAAGCGTGGTTCGCTGCTGGTAGGCTCTGGAGCTTGCACCTTAAAATATCAAACACCAGCTGGCTGGCCTGGCAGCTGGGCACGGTGCCGACAGGCAGAAAACAACAAGTCCTAAGCTGTGCGTGTGCAGGATGCATACCGTAATCTACAATCCAAACTTTGAGCCAGCTTGCCTGGTAGATGGGCACGGTGCCCACCGGCACCGGCGAGTTGCGCAGCACCCACTCCCGGGTCTCGTGGATGTTCGCCCCCGTCTGCGGTGCGCAGTGGGTGCACACAGCTTTAGTCAGTGCTGCAGGGGACACCAGGCGTGGCTGCCCTCGAGTTGGGGGTAGGCTGTGGCTGACCGCACATAGGGTGACACTGATGACCAACCGGCACACCGCCACAACCAGTCCTGCCAAACAGTGCAACTTGCCGACAGGTCCATGATGGTATCGGCGCACTGACAGAAAGAAAGAAATAAAGGGAGAAAGGGAGAAAGATTATGATCTAACGCACCGACAGGTCCATGATGGTGTCGGCGCCCCAGATGGTGGCCCACTGCAGCTTCTCCACCTCCTGCGTGCGTGATTGAAGAAGCTTGCCATGAGCATGACGCAACTTTCAAGCGACAAGGCAAGCGGGCGGGCAGACCACTGCAGCTTCTCCACCTCCTGCGTACACAAGAACTTCTTGAAACCAAGCCAGCCATGAAGTTGCCACAGTGTGCGGCGCCAAGGCAAGGCGGTTGGAGCTGAGCTTGGAGGCAGCGGGGGACAGGCCTGGGTGGCGTACGAACAGCAGGTTTTGGTGGCAAAGCCACAACCCTTCCCTCCAATCACCCAGACGGCCGACGGAGTGAACAACTTGGGCTTTTCGCCCCAATCCATTCACACCTCCTCAATGCTGCTGGACACGGCGCTGTTGCCGATGTTGGCGTTGATCTTGGTCAGGAACTTGCGGCCAATCACTGCGGGGATGGAAAGACCAGCAATAATGTTGGTTCAGGCGAACCGCAGGGCTCCAGCTGCAGGCGCCAGAAAGCCTTGGCAGCCAAACTATCGACAAAGCAATCTACTCAATCCGCACCGCAGGGCTCCAGCTCCAGGTGCCGCTTGACACAGGCACATGACAAGTATCACTCACTTGCTGAAATGGTGGGATACTACCAGCAAGCCTCACAAACAACCTATCCTTGGCACTCTATCTGCACTCACCGCAGGGCTCCAGCTCCAGGTGGCGCTTGTTGGCTGGGATGATGGCCCTCCCCGCCGCCACCTCAGCCCTCACAAACTCAGGGTCGAGTCCCTCCCGGGCGGCGGCAAACGCCATTTCTTCAGTCACAATGCCCTGCCGGGCGTAGTGCATCTGTGTAAGGGGAGAAGAATCATATCTGTGATAGTGAGTGATATGCACAGCAAGGCGACCGGCGGCGGCAAACGCCATCTCTTCAGTGACCACGCCCTGCCGCGCGTAGTGCATCTGCCAAGTTGCAGGGCAGTTGCACGGGTAACGAGGAGGCAACCTTGATTTGCGGAGCCCATTTGCACGCACTGCTGCCAGCAGCCAGTAGTTAGTAGCTGCCCAGTTGCAGTAGCTGCCCATCATGCCAAGCTTGCCTGGGTGCAGACGCTGTCGCCGCGCGCCTCCCGTGCAGCCACCCAGTCGGAGCGAACCTTGGGCAGGCCCTGGCGCGGGTCAAATCCCTGGGGGCAGCAGGGCGGGCAGGAGCAGAGCATGTCGCATGCTGCAGCCATGCCAGCATGCGGACGGAGCATCTGTTGCGCACATCACGCTGCCGATCCGACCGCAATCGATTCTGCCGCTACGCCACCGCAGCAGAAAGTCGCCCATGTGCGGTGGAAAGCGCAAGCAAACCTCACCTGGGGGCCGCTTGTATCGCACACATTAAACACACCAGAGCCGCCGGCCGCTGCATAACCGACCACCAAAATCAATGCATGCAGCCCCCCAAGAGGCCGCAGCTGAACTCAAATGTAAGGATCAACAGCTCACCTGGGGGCCGCTTGTATCATACACATCAAACACACCAGAGCCGCCGGTCAGCGACACCCGCCGGAAGGGCACCTACAACCACAGCGAATGGATTGGAATGGAGACGCTGAGTCACACCAAAGGCTGCCTGCTGCCGACACCCCGAGTTGAGCCGGGCGGTGCTGCGCTGTGAGCTGCTGCTGTGCTGGGCATGCACCTAGGGGCCTCTGCTTATGGCCAAGGTGCAGCTTCACCCGCAGCCGACCAAAACGGTGTGCTTTAAGACTTCACCACTTCAAGAGGAAGCGGTTATGTTTCCCAGTGTTTCTCTAAGGCATGGAAGCCGCCATCAACAAGCCTTACCCGCAGCAGCTGTTTCACCTCGCAGTATCGTAGTTACATTATGCTTTTCAAAGATGCAGCTAATGAAGAGCCTTACCCGCAGCAGCGCGCCGTTGTGGTCCACTTCACGGTAGTGCTTCTCCGAGGCGGGGAAGCAGTCGGCAAATGTGGGCAGCTGGCGGAACTGGAGCGCGTCAGGATCCTGACGGAGCAAGGTGGGAAGGTTGGTTGGAGCAGATGTGGAGGGGCAGATTCGATTATGCCTCACAGTGATGCCCTTTTCATGTGGGTGGGTGGGCAGCTGGCGGAACTGGAGCGCCTCGGGGTCCTGCATCAATACGTCAAGAACAGTTGAGAGGTTTAGAGCAGGTTGGAGGGCACTGCAATCGGAGGTGGGCAGTTGGCGGAAGTTCGGGTAATGGGGTCCTGAACGAGTGGTGGGCAGATTAGAGCAGTAGTGGGGGGCATCTGGAATACGGTCGGCAAACTCCTGCGCAGCATGCCGCCTCCTTGCATTCCCACAGCTGGCGGCAGGTGGCGACAGCCGGCCGCAGCAAAGGCGACAAAACGGGCGCAGCTGCCCGGCTTGGGAAGCTGAGGAGCGACAGCATACAAGACGCGGGTCAGCGCCGCACACCAAGTGTTGGGCTATGAGCCCATGACCCTATTCCCTTGCGACAAATCGCAAATGCGCCATGCCGCTGGCGGCTCCTGCTGCTGGTGCTGACCGTCTTGGCGCAGCCCCAGCCACACCTCATGCCCACATACAGCGTTGTCCAGGATCCACAGCCAGCCCACTCCAAGCCACTATTTCTCACCTTTTGAGGCCGGTTGACCGACAGCTTGGCGGTGGCGAGCTCAGGGGCAGCTGCCGTGTCGAGCGGCGCTGCGGCGGCGTGCTGCGCCGCGGCAGTATGCCGCCGCCCGCCGCTCCGCAGCCCCTGGCATCTCTGGCTGGCCCTTCCAGTGGCTCTACCTGGGCTGAACCCCAGCTGCTGAGCTGCAGCCACAGCCATGTGGCAGGGTGGCAGGAAATGGGAGTGGGGGAGTGGGGGCAGGTGTGGGGCCAGCAGGGCAGTCGGGAGCGGCAGCGGCAGCTGCAACAAGGCGGCTCGCGCGAGGATGCGGGCGATCAGTCGGGAGAGTTGTCATTCGCTGCATCACGGCGGGGATGATTTGTCGGGTCCACAGACGCACCTGCAGTTTTGGCAAAGGCCAGTTTTGGCACGGTGCAAACGCTGTCCCCGGCTGCCAGCCATCGCAAGAACGCCAACAGTTCAGGCGCGTTTTGCGCGCCCATCCGTGCAGAAGCAGCCCAGGCCGGCCGCCCGCAGCCGCCGCCCTGGCGCAAATGCAGCCCTTCCGTCACCCCCTTGCACGGTGGGGTGCAGAGCTCGTGCAGCATGGCGACGCGTATGCTACGCTTTCTGTATGTACACAGTGCTGCTGTCCTTGCTAACAGCTGGTTAGCAAGCTTTGGTTGCAGTGCTGTGCACCTGCGCATGTGCCACATCTGCTTGTGAACAGCGCCCTGAGTTTAACCGCCAAAGGCGAGAGATCGAGCAGGTCCAAAGCTGCTACCAGCGCTGCATTCTAACCGCCACATGCAGCTAGGCTACAGGGGCAGCCTGGCGCTGCTGCTGTGCACCACGGCGTCTCACCGTCTTGCCACGGGCTGCACGTGACGAAAGATGCCAAGTGTGCCTGACCCAGGCGCCAGCGGTCATGGAGGCAGCAGAGAGAAATCTTTGCTTCGACGGGCTTCACGTGCTGCGTGGATCGTGCAGGTGTGCCATTGCACGCCCCTTAAAACGGCACACAGCAGGTGGTCGGCTGCACAGCAGCGCATGCGCTGCGTCCATCATGGCAGCAGCGGCAGGCGGCAGGCGGGCGGCGGCGGCGGCGGCGGCTGCGGCACGCATGAAATGACCATTAGCGGCTTGGCACCCGCCGCCTGGCTCACATTGATTGCAACTGCGGTGGCAATAGGCGCTGCAATAGCTGGGATAGGCGCTGCAGCCCTCCAGCAGCACCGTGCTTGCATGCCGCGCCACAGCACGATACGCGGTTTGGCCAGCCTGCGCTGCACACATGCGCTGCCAGCTTGTTCGCAGGCCGTCAGGAGTGCAGCTTGAGGCAGCAACCTCCAGCCGCTGCAAGGAAGGGCCTTGACAGCAGCTCGCGCGAGCTTGCAAGCCGTCCTCACTCGTTGTGAGCTCTACTGAGAGTTTGGGGGCACCCTGCTCGCAGCCTAGTGGGGGTTGCAGTGTGTGCGCTGGTGCGCCTAGCCACACTGCTCCCGCCGTGCAGGGGCGGGCGTGCGCCAGACCTGTTGCAGTTTGCGCTGTGTCGTTCGACGCCCCGGCACTGCCAATACTGTGAACAAGTGTCGAGCATCTGAGGGCTCTGTCCTGCTGCATTCACGGCTCAGCTGGAGGCGCCACCACACCGCATCCTGCTGTGCGGCTGCCGCACGTGCTTTGCTGCGCATGCCCCATACCCAACGCCCTCCCCTCCACCACCCCTGCCCTCCCCTGCAGCAGCCGCATTCGCCGACAATAGCATGGGTGACTGTTGGTCGTGCTTCGCCTCGGAAGTTGAGCCCATCCCGGTGCTGGTGGCGCGTGCCACACGGGTGAGCATTGCCAGCTGCCAACTGTGAGCTGTGCCTGATTGCGAGATCATAAGTCACGCTGAGCTGGCAGATGGCAACTTGTCAAGGCTGAGGAGGCAGCAGGCTGCGCAGCTGGATGTAGCTCAACCTGTAGCGGCGGCGCTCTGGGCCCGTCTGCAACTGCTACTCGTGAGCACAGGCCCTGCGCATGGTTCCACTGCTGAATCTGCGCGCCCCCATGTGCCCTGCAGTCTGGCAATGACCGCGACGATGAGCATGCCCAGCTGATGGTGGCTGGCGCCCAGGATGCCACGGATGCCGCGATGCAGCTGGCCGGCCGAGCAACCCAGCACAAGGATGAGCGAGCCGAAATAGCAGCGGCGGGCGGCATACCCCCCATCGTCCAGCTCCTGCACAGCGACAGTGAGGACACGCAGCGCTTGGCAGCTCAAGCACTCGTCGGCATGAGCCTGCACAACGCCGCCAACAGCGAAGCCATTGCGGCGGCCGGCGCCATCCCGCTGCTGGTGCCGCTGCTCAGCAGCAGCAATGCAGACGTGCGGATGCAAGCAGCATGGGTGCTGGGCAACCTGGAGTTCCACAGCACGGCCAACAAGGCAGCCGTTGCAGCAGCCGGCGCAGTCCCGCTGCTGGTGCCGCTGCTCAGCAGCAGGCACAGCACACGCATACACGAGATCATGGCAGCAGCACTTGCCAGCCTGGCTGCTCACTGTGATGCAAGCTGTGCAGCTTCTGCCATCCCGCTGCTGGTGCCGCTGCTCAGCAGCAGCCACGCAGGCACGCAGCTGCAGGCAGCGCAGGCCCTGGGCAACCTGGCAGCTCACAGCACGGCCAACAAGGCAGCCATTGTGGCAGCTGGCGTCATCCCGCTGCTGGTGCAGCTGCTCAGCAGCAGTTCCAAAGGTGCGCGGACGCAGGCAGCATGGGCACTGAGCAGCTTGGCATGCGACAATGCAGCAAACCAGGCAGCCATTGCAGCAGCCGGGGCCATCCCGCCGCTGGTGCAGCTGCTCAGCAGAAACGACGAAAGCGTGCAGAGGCAGGCAGCGCGGGCACTGGGCAACCTGACATGCAACAATGCGGCCACCAGGGCAGCAGTTGTTGCAGCCGGGGCCATCCCGCCGCTGGTGCGGATGCTCAGCAGCAACGACGAAGGCATGCGGACGCAGACAGCCTCGACGCTAGCGTTGGGCAACCTGGCGTGCAACAGCACCGCCACCACAGCAGCCATTGCGGCTTGCGGCGCCATCCCGCTGCTGATGCCGCTGCTGAGCAGCAGCAGCGCAGACGCGCAGGGGCAGGCAGCGCGTGCCCTAGCCAACCTGGCGTGGGACAATGCAGCCAACCGGGCAGCCATCGCAGCCGTCGGCGCAGCTGGTCCCCTGTTGCAGATGCTGCAGCAGACAGGCAGCAAGTGGGCTGCCCTAGCAGTTTTCTGGTGCGACCCCACCAACCCCGCCAACCTGGAGGCCATTGCGGCTGCTAGTGGCATCCCGCCACTGGCACAGCTTTTTGCTCAGCCAGAGGGCTGTTTGGAGAGTGCGCTGGTGTGCGCTGCCGACTCCCTGGCAGCGTGCGCTTCCAACCAGCCCAGCGAGGCAGCGGCGGCGGCCATTGCAGCGCTGCTGGCGCCGCTGTTGAGCCACAGCAGCGCCGCGGTCCGGGCGCAGGCCGAGGCTGCACAGTGTGCCCTAGCCAAGGGGGGCAAGGCTGCGGCAGCCTGCAAGGCCTCCCAGCCAGCTGCGCCGCCGGCCACGCCAGATGCGGCTGAGCTTGCAGGTGCGCATGCCCTGCCGGAGCAGAGCAGGGCCTCGCCCGCTTGCACTTCTGGGGGTTGTTTGCTGCATTTACCCTTGCACATTGCTTGCTTCTGACTTGCGATGTATGAAGGTGCATTCCGCCTTGCATCCCTTGCATGCCCTGGCTATGTGCAACAACACCCAGTGCCCCCCACCCCTTGCAGGCGCAGGCGCGGCCAGCACGTCCGTGGCCAACGGCGGCACGCGCGAGTGCCGCATCTGCATGGCGGCTTTCAGCTTTTTCGAGCTGCGGCCGCTGGTGCCGTGCGGGCACAACCCGGCCTGCAGCGAGTGCACCAAGCAGCTGCTGGCTGAGCAGGCGGCCTGCCCCATCTGCCGCACACAGGCAAGCCTGCAGCTGGGGAGGGAGGTGGGTAGGGAAGGGACCAGCGGCAGGCTGCTGTCACGTACTGTCGTGCTGCCGCGTTCAAGTAAGTTGCAGCTGCACACCCCTCTGATGGCCTCTGTTCCCCTGCCGCCTGGCTGCACCGCAGGCCATCGGCTCGCTTAGGGTGTTCAACTGCTGAGCACGCGACGATGCGTTGCGCTGTAACGAGCACAGCGGCAGCTGCCAGCAGCTAGCAGCCGCTCCCACCCACCGCGCTGCACCTGATCGCACCCCACATCCCCGCTGCCTGCTCACACATCCATTCGTTTATACGTTATTTTCCCCCCTATCCCACCAACCTACAGCATGCTATGTCACTCAAGATGAGCCCCACCCCCGCTTGCTGCCGGTCAACACAGACAGGTTTTTGCCTCCATCCCACCCCATCCCGCCGCCTGCATGTACAGCCAGATTTTTCCCTTTTCCCACACTTTGCTTTCACCATTGCCGATGCACGGTACCCCGCTCCTCGCTGCCTGCACTCACAGCCAGTTTTGTACAGATCTTTTGCCGCTCCAGTACGCTGCACTTGTCCAGACGAGCTGGGTCCCTACGGCCATGCATGCATTGCATATCAGTGTCACGTTTTGGTTTTGCCTGCCAGGCCAGACAGCATGTTTGCATGTGTCGGCTTAAGGCAGCATGAAGCTGCGCACAAGTCGGCTTGGCTCTCTGGGCCAGCAGCGGCGGCACGAGCACAGCTGCGTCCCTGCTGACGATGTGCAATCAAAGCATTTTGCTCGTATTCTACGATGGAGCATATCGGCATGGCAGCAGCTCAACTGCAGGCCACAGCTTAAAAAGCGGCGGTCAGAGAGGCGCCGCCCGCATGGCGGCTCGCCTCGAGAGCATGCCGCCCTGCGTCCTGCACGCAGCACTGCTCATGTTCAGCAGCATTCCCACTGCATTCACGTCTGTCCGTTTGACCGGCTACATGGCTAACCCGTTCAAGCCAGACCGCTTAAGGCGCCCTACAGCGCATGCGCTGAGTGCATGTCCGCTGGCGGCGGCCGCGCGCCGCGGCGGTGGCGGCAGGCGGCGATGCCAGGCATCGCCCGCCTGCCACCCGCCGCTTGGCCCGCACCCATGCACTGCAAACGGTGAAACTGCGATGCCAAATGGTGCTGAACAGCATCCTGTTGGATGATGCTCATCGCAGCCCCAGCATGCAACGCGTTGGGCCAGCCTGCGCTGCACACATGCGCTTCACAGCTTGACTGCAGCACGACAGGAGCGAAGCTTGAGGAGGCAACCGCAGCCAGTGCAAGGAAGGGCTTGACAGCAGCTCGCGCGCGCTTGCAAGCCGTCCTCACGCGCTGTGAGCAAGGAGGAGGGATTATGGGGCACGTGGAGTGGCAGCCTAAACGGTTGGGGTCAGCGTGTGCTGTTGCGCCTAGCCACACTGGTCCACCGGCGCCCATGCATGGCATATGCCTGCCGCCGCAGTGCGCCGCAGTGCCCTCAGCCAGACCTGTTGCCTGTTTACAGCACTGTCGCCCGGGCCTTGGAGGCCTTGCATCCCCCTGAAATATGGTGCACAAGCGGCTGGGCCCTCTGCGCACACTGTTCAGCTGCAAGAGCCGTTGCTGCCTGCCACCCCACCGCGAGATTCCGGTTGTTGACCCACACCCCATGCCCTCCCCTCCACACCCCATGCCCTCCCTGCAGCCAACAACATGGGAGACTGCTTGTCGTGCCCCGCAGACAAGGGCGAGCCAGTACTGGTGCTCGTGGAGCGCGCCACACAGGTGAGCACTGCCAGCTGTTAACCAGCTGGGCACTGCCTGGCAGGTGGCGGACGGCCACTGACCGGGCAGGCAGCAACTAGGCAGCTGGCTGGACCAGCGGCGCCGGTGCCGGGCCGGTTTGCAGATGCCGATTGGAAGCGCAGGCAGTGCCCGCGGCCTCACGAGTTGTAGTTGCGCGTCCCCTCTGCCCTGCAGGCTGACACTGACCGTGATGATGAGGAAGTGCAGGTTGCCGCAATGCAGCTGGCCAGGCGGGCAATCAACTGCGAGGCTCAGCGAAACGCAATAGCGGCTGTGGGCGGCATACCCCCCATCATCCAGCTCCTGCGCAGCGAAAGGCCGCATGTGCAACGCTTGGCAGCTCGCGCGCTTGGCAGCTTGACACCTGGCAGCGACGCCAACAGCGCGGCCATTGTGGCGGCAGGCGCCATCCCCCTGCTGGTGTCGCTGCTCAGCAGCAGCAAGGACGGCACGCGGGCCCAAGCAGCATGGGCGTTGGGCAACCTGGCTTGCAGCAATGCAGCCAACAAGGCAGCCGTTGCAGCGGCCGGCGCCTTCCCGCTGCTGGTGCCGCTGCTGAGCAGCAGCAGCGCCAACACAAAGGAGCAGGCAGCGCAGGCTCTGGGCAACCTGGCCTGGGACAGCACGCCCAACAGGGCAGCCATTGCAGCCGCCGGCGCAGCTGATCAGCTGTTGCAGATGATCCGGCGATCCGGCAGCCAGTCGGCTGCTCTGGCCTATTTCTGCTGCGACCCTACCAGCCCCACATACCTGGAGGCCATTTCGGCTGCTGGCGGCATCCCGCCACTGGCACAGCTGTTTGCTCAGCCAGAGGGCTGGTCGGAGCGCGAGTTGGTGTGCGCTGCCGACTCCCTGGCAGCGTGCGCTTCCAACCAGCCCAGCGATGCAGCGGCAATGGCCATTGCAGCGCTGCTGGCGCCGCTGCTGAGCCACAGCAGCGCCGCAGTCCGGGCGCAGGCCGAGGCTGCAGAGAGTGCCTTGGCTGACGCGGGTGCATGTGCTGCAACGTGCAACGCCTCCCAGCCAGCTGTGCCACCGGCCACGCCAGCTGCAGATGCGGATGCGGCTGAGCTTTCAGGTGCGCATGCCCTGCCGGAGCAGAGCAGGGCCTCGCCCGCTTGCACTTCTGGGGGTTGTTTGCTGCATTTACCCTTGCACATTGCTTGCTTCTGACTTGCGATGTATGAAGGTGCATTCCGCCTTGCATCCCTTGCATGCCCTGGCTATGTGCAACAACACCCAGTGCCCCCCACCCCTTGCAGGCGCAGGCGCGACCAGCACATCCATGGCCAACGGCGGCATGCGCGAGTGCCGCATCTGCATGGCGGCTTTCAGCTTTTTCGAGCTGCGGCCCCTGGTGCCGTGCGGGCACAACCCGGCCTGTGGCGACTGCACCAAGCAGCTGCTGGCTGAGCAGGCAGCCTGTCCCATCTGCCGCACACAGGCAAGCCTGCAGCCGGGGGCGGAGGCGTTTGGGGGAAGGGACCAGCGTCGGGCAGCGGTCATGCGCTGTCATGTTGCCGCGTTCAAGTGAGTTGCAGCTCCCCAGCCCTTCGTGGGCCCCGCCTCTGCCCAGCCATTTCATGGGACCCATCCCCTGCCGCTCCCGGCTGTACTGCAGGCCATTGGCTCGATCAAGGTCTTCAACTGCTGAGCACGCAACGAAGCGTTGCGCTCGTTAGAGCGCAGCAGCACGTGCCAGCAGCCTTGAGGCTGAGCGGTGCTAGGCTGGCTCTTCTCGCTCATCGCACCCCACCGCACCCCACCTCACCGCTCTAACATCCATCCCACCCAATCCCATGCCCCATTTGCTTGTGAACACGTACAGCTACAGGCTTTTATGCACAGGTTTTTGCCTTCATCCCACCAGTACGCTGCATCACTCCAGACACACCCCGGCCCGTGCTCACAGCCGGTCAGCATGGGCAGGTTTTTGCCTCTATCCGACCCACTGCACCCCATCCCCGTTTCCTGCAAATACAATTGAATTTGTACAGACCTTATGCCCCCGCCCCACTGCACCCTGCCCCGCCGCGCCCCATCCTTGCCTGTTTACACAAGACAGTTTTCTGTACATATCCCCCATTCCAGTGCACTTTGCGCCATCCCATCTGGACGAGTAGATTCGTGTGACCATCCATACATTGCACAGCAACCAAACTTTTGGGGATGTCTGTCAGGAAGGAAGGAAAGAAAAGGAACAGAAAAGAATAATTATGTGTTCACAGCCAGCGCGGGTGCTGCGGTTGCCAGCTCCATCCCTGCCCCATGTGTTGCGCATTGACGGGTGTAGGGTGTGCGGCGGTGCCAAGCCTGGAGTGTTCAGCATGTAGCTGGCAGCTGACCAGCAACGCTGTCGCTCAGGGTGCTTGGAAATGTTTGAGTGCATGGCTGCTGTTGCTGACGGGGGCGGCGCCGGTGTTTGGCAAGCTGTGACATCTGAGCTGTTGGCAGGTTGGCCTTGGCTGCTCTGTGTTTGTGCAGAGCTGGACAGGCGCATTCTTCAGCAGCCGACACACCGCAAGCTTGGTGCCTCGCCAGCCAGCTGCCACTGCTTGCTCGTGTGACGCACAGAGGCTCGACATGCCTGCTATTGACCTGCCCAACGGGCAGAGGCTGGCCTTCAGCCTGCTGGGTAGCGGCGGCGGCGGCGGCAGCAGCGGCGGCGGCGGCAGGGAGGTGCTTGCGAGGCCACACTTCAGCTGCCGAAGCCACGCTACACATGTGCTTGCATTCCACCATCCCAGGCTGCTGGCAGAGCACCTCAGATCTCTCACAGATGCAGAGGGGCGCCCTATGGTGGCGGTCTGCACCTACCACCTGCGGTATGCGTGTTGAGCTGCATGCATGCTGCTTGCGGTTTGGTGGGTTGCAGCTTGCATACCCTTGGCCTGCTGGTCACACACCAGCAGCTCCCTTCTGCATTCAAACCTCAGAAAGCACTGCGGCATATCCGTAAACCATCTCCCTCTGCAATGCCATGCTGCTGCAGTGGGCTGGGAGGCAGCTCCGCGCCGCGGCGGCTGGGCGGATACACCACAGAGGCGCTGGCTGAGGATGCGCTGCTGCTGCTGGACCATCTGGGGTGGCAGGCAAGCTCCTGCAGGGCGGCTGATATGTCTGATGAGGTGGTACGGCACAACAGCATGGCCTGCAAGGTGGTCGAACTTTTTCCAGGATCTGTGGAGGCGCGACGGGGTTGAGAAGTGCAGCAGGCACCCGGTGGCAAGAACCCGCTGCATGCCCATTGCTTTGCTTGCAGGACCAAGTGCACCTGCTGGCATCGTGCCTCGATGGGCAAGTCGCTTGCAAGATGGCGGCACGCCAGCCAGACAGGTACGTGTGCATGCCGGACGTCTTTATGCTGCTCTGCTGTTGCTGCCGTCGCTGCCGCTAGAGAGCTGCCGAGCTGCTGCGCACTACCAAGTGTTATCCCGGCCTGCAGCTGATGCAGGCTGAATCCAGCCTGCGCAAGCTCTGTGCTGCAACCGCACTGCATCCTGAAAGGCCCCCATGCCTTCTCTCCTTCATACAGGTTTGCCTCGCTGCTGCTGGTGGGCACAGCCCAGGGCTGGCAGCTGGGCCTCACAACCGCGCTGCGGCGGCCGCTGGTCAGCGGCGCCATGCTGCTGGGCCAGCTGCCAGGGCTGCACTGGCTGGCCACCTGGGCGCTGCTGCACCACCTTTTCAGCGATGAGTGGCTGAGCCAGCCCTGCGGCGGCAGCGGCGGCTTGCAAGGGAGCAGCCAAGCTGCCGATGTTAGTGAAGCCAGCAGTGCAGATGGGCATGTGAGAGTGGGGAGCATGCTGTAGACACCATTGCCTTTGGCAGCTGCTGCATGCTAGATACACTGTTGTGCTTGGATCTGTTGGCACATGCACACAGACACATCTACAACTGCCAATGCCTGCTCCTTTCCACCCCACGCTGCCCCAGGTACCGACTCGCCTGGAAGTGATGCTGTGGCAATCGAGGCGCCCCAACCTGCTCCAAGACTGCCACATGCACTCCACCGCCCGTCTGGGCCAGGCGCTGGCATGTGTGCGGCACTGGTGGGTTGCAGTCGCGCCTTGTACAAGCGATGCATGAGGAGGCTGCAGCTGGGACCCCGTGCGCACTTTGCTGCGCGCTGCGCTGCCCGCCGCAGAAGGCGTGCCACTTCCATTTGGGTCACCGGAGGCCTCGCAGTTACTTATCACCTGCAGGTTGACAACAAGCGAGGCAGCTGCCATCCGGCGCTCCGACATTCCTGTGCACGCTCTGACCGGCAGTCACAATGGCATCACAGCTGCCACCGCTGTCGCAGCGCTGGCCGGCAGCTTGGGCGCACATAGCATGCACAGCATGCACGGCGGGCACGCAGGTGGGTGGGTAGCGGGGCGCTATGGCTAGCAGGCGTGGCAGGGAGCGTTGCCTCACTTACAAGCATGGCGAGTACGATGCTGGTGCCTCGAATGCGCTCACGTTTTACAGCCTGTTGCTTCCCAGTCGTCCTCCTTTCGAGCAGGAATAATGGTGGAGCATGCCGTCCCAGTTCTAGCAGCCATCGAACAGGCAGTGCTTGGCCGAGTGGTGTCTTCCCCAGCCCAGCGCTTGGCGGCGCAGCAGCAGGCGGAAGCGGCCCTGATGCGGAGCAACTTTGCCTACTGGGAGCTTATCCTGCTCCACTGGCTGTGGGCGGCCGCTCTGGAGTGCGCAGCATGGCTGCTGGAGGCGTGCTGGATGGCGGCCTTCTGGGCCGCCCTGCTCTGGCGCATTTTCCGCGGCGCCAGGCGGCAGGGCGGCAAGCAGCAGAAGGATGAACAAAGTCGATGAGCGTCTGCACAGCCAATCAGTGACCGAGATGAAGGCGTGTTGTCTGCATTGCTCAGATGAGATGAAATCATCCAAGCTGCACTGCGTTGCTGATGAACTTGTTTATACAGCCGGTGCCATTTCTGTACAGTCATACACACGTGTTACAAGGGCTGCACTCCGGCACTGGTTCATTAGAAAAACACGCACTTACATGAAGTCAGGTTGGCAGTGGCAACCGCGGGCAGCGGGAATTGAGCCACGCAGCGAGAGCTGTGCAGGCAAGATGCATGAATGGCTAAATGCATACATGGGTACATGAAACACCGGCAGCTGCCTCATGCGGGGCAGCACACCTTCCTGAAGAGTGTGGCGCCATAGTCAGCAGGCCTGATGTGCTGGCTCAGCGGAGCCCTGCTGGGCAGCTTGGCACCCAGTACCTGTGCAGGGCAGGAGGTGTGGAACATTGTGTCAGTGAAAAGCGGTGAATGCAGCTGTGCGCCGACGAAAGACACTGCTGAACAACGCCGCCACCAGCCAGTTGCAGGCAGGGCCGACTTGCCAAAGCTTGCCGACAAGCTGGCAGGTCGGACTGCTTTTACTGCACCCACCTGCACTTCAAAAGGCTCGGCGCCGGTGGACCCTCCGACTGTGGGGCGGCAGGCGCAACGCCCGCTGCAGCACTCGTCGTTGGTTTGGCAGGAAAATGGGCCCTGGGATGCGGCTACCGTTGAGCCGGGGCACCTGCACAAGCGAGCGGGCGAGAGGGCTAGTCATCAAATGATGCGCTGTGGCGGCAGCCGCTGACTCATCCGTCAAGCAGGTTCAGCGGTTAATGCGTCCATGCCACAGCCCGGCTGCATTTGTCCCAGTCTGGCTGCATGCGACGTATTCTCTTTACATCTCTTACTTGTTGAGGGTGGGGTCGTAGCCCAGGCAGTCCACCTTCATGTAGGCTAGCTGGAAGCTGGCTGGCGGGGCTGCGGCAGCGCCGCTGGCCGTGCCGCTGCTGCTCGTACCCGCGGCCGCCGGCAGCGACAGGCGCACCAGTGCAAAGTCTTCGCAGGGCGAGGAGAACTTGTGACCCACGTAGTCCACCTTGCAGAGGTTGGTTGAGAGGGTTTGATGAAATTGAGACCCCTCGTGTAACGGCAGGTTGAGGCAGGCAAGCTCCCGCAGGTGCCCATGTTTGACGTTTCAAACAGCACGCCTCCCACTCTTCTACCTTGGAACTCTTGGGAAGCAGCAGCTGAGCACCGGCGGGTGACGTATAGATGGCGTCCCTGTCCATGCCGCTGTACACCTGCAGGCGGTGGCATGCAGAGTGGGCAGGACTGACTCGGCCAATGTTAACCTAAAGCTTGGCGGCCCGACCTGCTAGCCAATGCACGCATGAAGGTATCTGCAAGCGAGGCGCGCCTATGTGGCCCGGCCAGCGCACCAGGCATCACAAGACACCCAGGACTGCAGCAGCTCTCAGCATTTCCATACACGAGCGAGCCTCACATAGCAGTTGTCCTTCAGCACCCGCAGCTCGCCCTGGACGCCTGCAGCAGCAGCGCCAGGCAGGCCGCACTTTGCCAAATGAGCGGTGGCGACTCTGCACTGTGCCTACACATCAACTGCACAGCCCAACCTTGTATCGCCAGGCCATCGAGCCAGCTCTAAGTGCAGGCTGCCGCTCAAGGCAGCATCATCCTCCGGCACATGCGCCCCACCATCAGCGCCATAGTTCACGTATCCTGGAGCCTTGGCCGCCTCCACATTTGTCACTGCCGGCTTGCAGCTGTCTCCACGGCACTCTGGCGTCCAGCTCTCCACAATGGCCTGCAGAATTTGTAGCACATCCGGGACAGCTGTTGCCGGCACAACAGAAGGTGGGGTCGGCCAGGATCACGTGCGAGCTAGTCCAGTGAATGTTCATTTGCAGAGGCGCTGCAGGGGCGAACCAACACTCGCCGTGTATGCATGCGGCAGCCTGCCCAGCGACCCAAACGCCCCCTCAAGACGTTCAATGATCTGAGCAGCTGCGGAGCACCTTGATGCTGTCGAGTACGCAGCGATACCCGTCAGTCTGCTTGTAGGGCACGCCCTGGACGTACTCCGATGTGGCATAAAAACCGTCCGACAGGGGCGGGTTGGGGTTAGACAGGAAGGCTTCCACCTCCGGGAAGGTGCCGCAGCTGGCACGCTGCAGATGCAAAAGTTGGGGGAGGCGGGATGCGGCCATGGTCAACCTACAACAACTGTGCGAGTAAAACCCATGGCCCCTGCCGCTCGTCGTGAAGCAATGCCCAGTTTCACAATGACCAACCACAATGGAAGCAGTGATGACAGCATGTGGAGCGGCGAAGGGCAGCTCTCACCCCTGCTATGACGGGGCAGCTCCACTGCACATCTGGCACCTGTGAGTCGTCCTGAGGGCTGTCCAGCTGGCACAGCACCCTGCACATTGCCAGGGGCAGGGGGTGAGTGAGGCACCTCCGGTCCTTCATCAGCAGAGGTTCTTCACAAGCACCGGCCTCTGTTGCATGCCCCAGCTTGCCTGGTGCAGCGCTGGTCGTAGCAGTTGCAGCCCAGGTTCCAATCTCCAGTCCCCATGCGCTTCTCAGGCGGGCACTGGAAGTCACAGCCCAGGTCCATCGCCTGCTCAATGAGGATGGGAGGGATTCCTGGGCTGGCAGGCGCCTGCATCCACAAACAGCGGCGTGCACAAGACGCTCGGTTGATAACACATGATCAACAGCAACCTCAATCACAGCAGCTTACTTGATAGAACGCATAGACGGAGCTGCCGCACTTGGCGGAGCCCTGAGGTGCGGCCTCCTTGATTGCTTCAGTCACCAGCTGGCAGTCGCCTGCGCACCAGGTAGGGCTGGTTGCACAGCAGCCACTCAGCGGCGGCGAGGCCTGGCTGGAGTGAGTTGGGGCGTGTACATGCTAGCGCTGCCCAAACAAGCAAATGCAGTGTGCATGCTTCTGTGTCCAGGGCAGGCAGTACCCACCGCGACCGTCGGCCATGTAGGGCGGCTCGCAGGCAAAGCACAGCGGAGTGTCGGAGCCGTAGGGTGTGAGGCACAGCGTGCAGTGCGGGATCTGCTTTTTGCACTCCTCCCCTTGCACCACCTCCGCCTCCTCTGCCTCTGTGAGTGGGCGTGCATACTCCACCTGGCGGGGAAAGAGGAATGGATGAGAAATGGGCGGGGGTCCGGAGGACGAGCGCTCACAAGGCGCCATGTTACACCTTCACTTGCAGCTTCGTGTGCTGCACCGCCAGTCCGCCTCCTGCAACCCTCGGCACCCCCTCAGCCCGCCACCCAGCGCACCAGCGAATTGGAGACCTTCCATGCTGCCTCTGCATCACTGTGCTTGCTCACTGCGACGTAGTACAGCAGTGCAATGAGCTGGCAGCGCGTCTGGGTGCGGCCAGCAAGGCCGGCCTGCGGTACCACATCACGCACCCAACGCCCCAAGTCCGCAGCACACACAGCGCGAGCGGTCTCGCTGCGCAGGCAGGAGAGGTGAGGACAATAGGCATGGCCGTTTCATGCAACACCGTGTCTATGCTTCACAGGCATGTGCAGACAGGACCTGCAGGCGGCGCGCTGTTGGGCGGGCCGGCAGCGCAGCGCACGTGGCACCAGCCCTTTCTCAGGGCAGCTCATGCCTCCTGCTCTCCGGCACCACCATTCCTCCCATTCCAGCTCACTAGAGCCACCAGTCGCAGTCCGCTTTCGTCTTGCCGTAGGTGATGGGGTTATGGTGATAGCACCAGTCGTGAAACATGCCTGCCAGTGGCCATGGTGGGGAGGAGGGGTGATCAGGCAGCGGACAGGAGGGTCAGCAGGCAGCAGGCAAGCTTAGATGCGGGAGCATCAGGTGTTGCCGACGGCGGCGCCAGCGCTGCTGCTTCCAGGGCTGCCAACCCATGCGAGTGTGGTATATGGCCGTTACTGCACTGGCTCATCTTGGTATAGAGCAGCCTGGCGCACTGCCTCCACACTGCATGCAAATTAGCTGCAGCAGGCAGTGGACGCACACTCCAGCGGGCATGCAATCAAGCGGAACGCACGCTGGCTGCACGCACCTGCTGGCCAGAACAGGCTGTTGTAATCTGCAAAGCTCTGGAAGTCAAATTGCTGGAGCTCCTGCTGAACCGCCGCCAGGTCAGCGCCAGACAGGCCATCCGGGCTCAGCTGCACGCAGCAGAGTGCGAGAGGAGCAAACAGCAGGCTCGGTACTGCTCGAGCAGAAGGGCTGGCTCATAGCTGCAGAATGAGCCCAAAAATGGCTCAAAGCGGCCGGCACCGAATCAGGCATCGCCGTCCCGGCAGCATGCGCCGATGCAGCATGCACAACCATCTCTTGCTGCGCTGTGAGCTGCTACGCACCGTGGATAAGAGGGCTGCCTGCTCAGGCAGGCTGCCCAGCAGCATCCCTGCTATATACACGTATTTCCAAGGGGCGCTGGGGCCGTCGCCCCAGAACGCTCCGCCGGTCTTGGCTGGACAGTCGAGACGGGTGGATAGCACAAACTAGTCAAACGGATGTAAGGGCGACAATGAGGCAGAGGCCTCACCGCTTGCAGGCCAGTTCAAGGCTGCGACCAGTTGCAAGCACCCACGCAACGCCAAGGCAGGCGATCAGCTGGCATCCTGCCACCCTCGAACTGCAAGAAAGGAGCCCACCTGGCTCCACGCACGATGACTCGTAAAGCCCGCCGCTTGAAGGCTTGTCAGGTGGGTTTGCCTTGCAGGGCATGCTGACAGGGCCACCTTTCAGGTCGGCGCCCGACAGCTACGGCACGGTAGGGGCACAGGCAGGCTGAATTGACATTGGCGCTTGGAAAAGACCTGACATCCGCAGCGAGCAAGTGCGGTTTGGCTACGCGTAGTGGCACATCTGCAAAATTGACCGCTGCTGAGCAACCCTTTACCGTGGTTTTGTCCCCGGTGCAGGCTGTAAGGTCCAGCAGGCCTGCATAGTAGGCCGGGTGCGTCTCTGCCCAGCTCTGGCACATCATCTGCAGCGCCGGGGGTGCAGCGCAGGATGGCAGCCCGCAGGGCACATGGGTTGGCATGATGACAGGTATCGCGCAGATATTGCCAAAGCAACAGACAGTCCTGGATGGAGCGAGCCTCCCTGCTTGCCCACCTCTCGCTTGATTAGTCCCGCTTCCTCCAGCTCATCAGGGATGGACCTGCAAGTGTGAGTACTGGATGCAACATCACACTGGGACCTACACTCCATTCGCACAGCGCAATCGGGGCGTGTATGTCGCTCCACCCGCTTGCGCGCAGGGGGTGTCACAATTCACTCTGGCATGCAAACCCTGCACGGCTTACGTGATTCGCTCCCAGTTGTCCACAGCATACTGCTTCATGCCGTTGACAATCTCCCTGCAGCAGGCAGGGCAGGGCTGGCGGCTGAACCGGCGTGCATGAGCTTGGCCCGCCGGCTGTGCAGCATTAGAGCAGGCATGGTCCCAGCCCGCCACTCCCAACCTCCCTCCACCTCACTTAGCGGTTTTGACGCCTTCCTCACCCAGCTCCTTTGCTGCCACAGCAGCATCCACAGCGGTATCCCAGGCAGCATCAGCGGCGTCCTGGACAGCATTGCCCACGGCACGCGCGCCGCTCTCCACTGCATCCCCTACCACCCCTGCCCAGCCCAGCGCCCAGGCCGCCACCTGCATGCATGTGTGCAATGGCTGTTAAGCCATTAGGCCTACCTTCAAAGTGAGCTCCCGCCACACACCATTGGCTGCTCATTCTGAACGCACCTTGTCGGTTGCGGTCTCCAGTGCACGCGGATCGAGCCCAGACACTATGCCATAGTGCCCCGCCTGCAGGCGGCGCCGCGCCAGCGCCCCGCCGCCCCGCATGAAAGCAGCCAAGTCGTTAGCCAGCAGCTGTGGCGCAGCAGCGCTGGAGTTGATGGCGGGGCCCCACGCGCCCAGAATCGCCTGCGTAACGTTACCAAGGGCAGCGGCCTCCAGCGCACCCTGCGGCAGAGTGCGAATGCAGACACATGATGCAGCATGCCACAGTCTGCCAAAGCATGGACAGCATGCATGCCGGGCCTGCGCCGGCAGGAGAAGCACCCACCCATGCGACTTCTGCCTGTTGCCGCCAAGCCAACCGCACTCACCCTCCCAATCTCGACCATCGCCTCCACTGCCTCTTTTGTGTATATCATGCTGAGGCCGATGGCAGGCTGGGCCACAAGCACAAACTCGCTGTTGGGGCGGGCACGGCCCTGCAAGGGGGGGAGTGCGACGCAGTAAGGCAGTGGGAATCGGATGCAACAAGGCAGAGGACTCATGAGCGCCGCCCACCGCTGTTGTTGCGCAGATTGTGCGAGCCTCCAGCTCCCACGCCCGCATGCTCACCGTGCCTGCCGCATCATAGCTTGGGTAGCATGCTCCACTGCGCCAGCACTCCGGGTCGAGGTAGGGGTAAGGGAAACCCAGAGCGCTCACATTGACCGCTGGAGCGCTCGCCGCCGCTGCATCGGGAAGGAGCCACATCAGATGGGAAGGCCAGAAGCTGCACAGCAAACCGCAAGCAGAGCTCCCGCTGTCATGCTCGTCAACACAGCCAGACAGCAGCAGCAAAATTGCGCACCGTTCACGCAGGTACCAGCGCCGTCGCACGTTCCATCGGGGCAGGGCTCGCCCTCCGGCTTTGGGCTGTAGACGCACATGCCTGCTGCCGTGTTACACTCGCCCGGAGGCTGCTGGCAGGGCCCCGGGCGGGTGCACATGGCGTCTGGCGTCCAGGTGGCTACAGATCAGGCGTGCAGGGGGAGGAGCGCTCAAGCCAGACCAGTGCACGTGCTCCGTTGTTCTGTTTTTTCCCACAAGTGCAGTTGCCTGCAGGTCGCCTGGTGGCCCACATTCAGGGGGAAAGCAGGTCTAAATCCACACAGGGCTTGGGTGACCGGCAGCCTCCGAGCTGGGCCACCTCTCGGCAGGCAGCAGCAGCCACCCACCTGAAGGCGGCAGGCACTCGATTGAAGCGTAACCGCTGGCGCACTTGTCCAGGACTGTGGTGTTGAGCTGGCACTGCTCCAGGCTCTGCTCGGTGCCCGCGCACGTGGCGTTGGCGATCCAGATCACCTGGCCGTTGCCGCTACTTGTGTAGCTGGCCCTCACGGAAGCCGCCTCACCGCTCAGGCCCAGCTGGCGGCACACAGCGGCCGCTCCCAGTGCATCAAGGGCACACACCTGCGGATGCGGAGGTGGCAGCAGCGGGCGCTAGCCCACAGTAATAGAGGCGTGCAGCACAGCACTCTTGGACAGCAGCAGCAGCAGCGGCAGGATCAGAGCTGGCCGGCCTGCCCAGTCACCGCACCTGGCCCCACATGCCGTGTTTGAACACCTCCACTCTGCCCTTGTTGCAGGCCTGGGAGCCCGTCAGGCGCACGGGCACCTCAGGCTGGCCTCCTGCAGGTGGGATGAAGGTGAGGAGCATCCTTGAGTCAGGATTGGCGCGTTTGGTACACACAGTGCACACCGCGTTACTTGCACAGGAGCAGGCCCGCTGGACACAACACAGCCGCCTGATCAGGCACGTACTCGTCAGCAACTCGTGCCGTACGCACCGGGGTTGGGCGTGCAGGTGAGGGTGGCGTAGCCGTTTGGGCAGGAGCGCAGTGTGACTTCCTCATGTGGGCAGTCCACCAGGCGTGTTTCAGTGCCTTCGCAGCTGACGTTGGCAATCCAGGCCAGCTGAGTCCACTGCGTGGTGTAGCTGGCGGTTGCCGTGCCGCTGTAGCCGAGCTGGCGGCATGCCACCGCAGCTGCGCGAGGGCCGAAGCCGTCGGAGCAGAGGGCGCCCCAGGTGCCGTTTCGCATGTGGTACACCGCACCATCCACGGCAGAAGGGATGGCAGCATCGTCCCACAGAATTGCCAGGGTGTCGTCTGGTGTGCGCTTGGCTGGCAGGTGGCGGGTGTGAGCGAGGCGGGTGGGTGAGCGGCGGGCAGGTGGCAGGTTCGGGCGGCCGCATTTGGCAGGCATGTGGGCAGAGCAGGCAGGCAGGCCGGGCAGCCAGGCGGAGTTGGGACTGCACTGCTGAACATGATTAGGACAGCAGCAGCAGCAGCAGCAGCAGCAGCAGCAGCGACAGCAGCGGCGGCGGCGGCAGCGGCGGCTCACCAAGGGGGTAGCACTGCACCACTGCATATCCGCTAGCACAAGAGCTGGCATTCATAGCCTGGTGCTGGCAGTCCAGCAGGGATGCCTCGCTGCCGGCGCACTGTGTGGAGTTGATCCACACCAGGCGCTGCGTGCTGGCGGCACTGCTGGCGGTTGAGGCCCAGGGCGAGCCGCTGTAGCCCAGCTGGCGGCACACTACCGCCGCTTCTAGCGTGCCCAGCGGGGCGCAGGTAGATCCCCAGAAACCGTCTCGCCACGTCTCCACCTGGCCCTTCACGCTGCCGTCCGGCTGTGCGATGCCCTCCTCGCTCCACAGGCGCACCGGCACGGCGGGGCGAGGCGTGGCCTGGCTGGCATTCAGCTGCAGGGGCGCCTGGGCCTGGGCCTGGCCTGCACAGTCATCGGTGGGAGGGAGAGCAAGGAGGCAGGGCCGGGTCTAGACCGTCTTCCGCTGCTCAGATCTGAGCAGCGGCAGCGGCAGGCAAGACGGCGGCGGCACCGTTACAGCGAAACCGGCGGTGGCGGCGCCGGTTTCGCTGTAACAGCAACGCTCGCTCTGTGCGCTCGCCGACGACCACCTGGATCAGTCACTAGCGCTGCAAGCAGACACGCTGCCCAGAAGACTTGGGTCCGGCGAAGTCCCATCGTTCTTCTTTTGCGTTTGTTTCGGAATCTGTTTATTTCGTATACTCCAGGACAATAACGATGATATTAACCGGTAAAGAAGCCTCTCGCGGACGTGCATGAGGTAGCCGCTGCGCCGCGCGCTGCGCTGCCGCCGATCGGGGAACGCCATTGAGCTTGGCCATGCCTTGTCGGCAATACAGAACATTTTGCATAGTCAAGAGGTAAATAGCTACAACATGAAGATTTGTCCGTCAGTCCGAATGTGCGAATTAAAATTCACTGCTGCCCAGGCGCTGGCCCTGCTGCCCCACCTGTTTGTCGTCCAGCAGCCCGCACGGCCCCAACGCAGGGCTCACAGCCGCCGCAGGCTCAGCAAAAAGTCGTCTGCCTCTGAGAACCGAGCCTGCATGCTGCGAATGAGCTCCGCCGCGCTGCCGCTGCCGCTCAAATTTGTTGCAGCGGAAGCCACAGCAGCTGGCCCCAGAGCTGCTGCCGCCATACCCTGCTGCGCTGCTGGCGGCAGCACCTGCGGCAGCGACTGCAGTGGCGGCTGCAATGCCTGCTGCTTGTCCGCCTGCGGCAACGGTTGCTCGGCCGGCTGGTGTGCTGCGCTGTTGCTGCTGCCTATGGCTAGGCTCGGCGCCGCAGCTCTGGCACGGTGCACCGCAACTTCAGCATGCTGCCAGCCAGCAAAGGCAGGTGCAGCATCCACTGCCTGTGGCTGCTGAGACTCGAACAGCGGGTTCACCCGTGCGTGCTGCTGCAGGCTGGGCGGCGGAAGCGTGTGTTCCGGCCGCTGCGGCTGCCAGGCTGCGCTACTGGGAGCAGCAGGAGCCTGCCCTCTCCAACCTGCCGCTCCTGTGCCGCCAGTGCTGCCCAACTGCAGCTGCAAGCTGCCAAAGCAACCGCCTGCTGCACTAGTGGCAACGATGCCTGTGCCAGCGGCAGCGGCAGCAGCAGGGGCAGGCAGTGCCAGCGGCGGCTGGGGCTGCCCCTGAGTGTTGCCGCTGCCCAGCAGCAGTGGCGGCTGCGACTGGTGGGGCGGCCGTAGCTCGAAACCCGCCTCCAGGAAGCGCACCCTGCCCTCCAAAATTGTGACGCGAGCCTGCAGCTGCTCTCGTGCGGCCTGCGCCTCCTGCCTGCGGCAGTAATCATCATATGGTAGGCGGCAGGGTTCGGGGTGTCACTGGCACAAATTGAAAGCGCAGTGCAATGATAGCTTGCAACAGTGAATGGCCGTGGCACGCATTGTCGGCTTCAAACTTGCAGCGGCCAACAACCCTGCCACACACCTGGCTGCTGCGGCAGCCTCTTCTGCAAGCCCCAGGCGCAGCTGCAGCTCCTCAATCAACCGTCGCGTCTGCTGATCGGTCAGAGTGCTGCCGATGCAGGCGGTGGTGGGCATGGCTGCAATGGCCAAGCTTGTGCACTGGCCTGCCGGGGCTGGCAAGGGCTGCGGCAGCTGCTGCACTTGCTGCTGGGGTTGCTGGTGCGGCAGCTGCTGGGGCAAAACCTTCACTGCAGATGGTTGCGCAGCATCGTCCAATGCTGACCTACCGGTCTCTCCTGGAGGCAGCAGCAGTGGGACCTGTGTGCCTGGGGCTGCAGCCAGCACCTGGGGGTAGCTAGCCACTGGCAGTGCACATGATTGGGTGCTGCCCACCACCCCACTGGTGTGCACCAGGGTGCCAGACTGCTGCTGCGCCTCCGCTGGCCGTGCCGTCAGCAGCGCCGGCGGCAGCGCCCGCGGCCGGTCAGCTGGAGAGGCATCTCGCCGCTGCACTGCCGCCGGGGGCTGGCTCGCAGCCTGCTGCTTGCCTGGTGCCCCTGCTCCAGCAGCTGCAACCACCGAGGTGGGGGTGGTGGCATCATGGTGTGCAGGCCCTCCATCGCTGCCCTCACTGCACAGCTCCTCATCAGGCTGCAAAGTTGCTGCTGGTGCTGCACAGTCACCCTTGGCCGCCGCTGCTGCCGCTGCTGCCGCCTGCTGCTGCTGCGCCGCACCGCTCACCACACGCACATGAGGTGGAGGGGGCCGCGGAATGCCGCTGCTGCGAGCGGTAGGCCGCCCCACCTGCTGCTGCTCCGCTGGTGCCCCCGTCGCCGAGGCAGGCGCTGCTGCCGTGCCATACAGCCGCTGCTCGGCGTGGCAGGCTTTCAGGGCAGCCAGGCGCTCCTGCCGCGCCGCCGCATTGTGGCGCTCCTTGCAGGCCCGAGCCACATCCAGCACCAGTGCCGCCTTGGCCCGGGCAAACTGCCCATCTGCCAGCAGCTGCGCCGCCGACAGCGAAGGCCGCAGCGCCAGCGCATCGCGTGCAAAGCGCAGCACGCCCTCTGCAAACCGCATGTCGCTGGCGCCACGCAGCTGCGGGGAGGGGAGTTGGCAGGCTGTGTTGGTCGCAAGCATGGCGATGCGATGCAGTGCGGGGCTGGTTGCAGTGGTGGCACGGCGGCGGAAGCTTTGTCGGCATAATGGCATGGAAGCTGCACTCAGCCCTCCCCTCCGCCGCACCTGCAGGCCCTGCTGCGTCACCAGCAGCGCTACGTGCTTCGAGAAGTGGAGCAGCAGCCACGAGAGCGCCTGCAGGTAGGGTGCGGGGCTGCCCGCCTCTGCCACGCCGGCGTCCAGCCGCAGCGGGCATTTGAGCGAACGCAGCTGGGCCTGCAGGGCCGCCACCGTGGCCTGGACGTCGGCGGCCATGGGCTGCGGTGAGGGGGGAGGGAGCAGGTGGGTGGGTCGGCGGGTGCGCAGAAGCGCAACCTCGGAGCGTTTGACCGTCGCGGCGGCGGCGGCGCGGCGCACCTTGCGGGGAGCTGCCGCGTCACGGCGTGGCACCAGGCGATGCCAGATCACGGTATGGAGGTGGGAAGGGGCGGCGCTTCGCCTGGGAACCAGGCGCCGTTCGGCAAGGCGGCCCAACTACCGGACGGGTGCCAGCGGCGCTGGAAACCAAATTTCACAGCTTGAATCGGCTCTGAATCGGGCAGGGAAGCGTCCACAGGCCCTCTGGCCACTTCAAGCGCCCCATGCAGGCGAGCATGTGCACTTTGGCAGCCCGCACCCCTCTCCCTCTCCAAGTCTGCACTTGCCAATCAGCAGCCCCGGCAGCCGCCGTCGCGCTACACTTGCTCGAGCCCGCCGCCCAGCAAAGCCCTGCGCGCTCAGCACCGCTCGCCATGAGCTACCGGGGTCGCTCTCGGTCGCGCAGCCGCAGCCGCGAGCGCGGCAGGAGCCGGGAGGACCGCGGCGGCGAGCGTGTGTCCGTCCTGGTTCGCAACCTGCCGCTGGACGCCCGGTGAGAAGGTCTCGAGGGCAAGCGCCGCCCGATGCGCGCGGCACTGCCGCCGATGGCGCTGTTTCTGGCTGCCGCCGCCGCTCGTCGCCGCCGCCGCTCCCTGCCGCCTGCTCACACCGTGCCTCGGCCACTCTCTTGCCTCCCGCAGCGCGGAGGAGGTGCGCGCCAAGTTTGAGCGCTACGGCCCCATCCGCGACATCTACCTGCCCAAGGACTTCTGTGAGCTGCGCTGATGATCTGACCTTCCTTTGCCGCTGCCCAAGCGCGCCGCCGCTGCCGCCGTGCCGAGCACCATGCTGCACAAGCCGGCTGGAATGGCTAGCAGCCGTGCCTACTCCAGCACAAGGGAGCAAGACGCAAAAAAGCGCCAAGCTCAAAATCTGCGGGCGGGGGGACGGTTCCAAGGCATACACCGTTGCAAGGCCCGAGCCTCAAGCACAAGGCCCCAAGCCGCCCGTGCAAGGCGCCAGCCTCAAGTGCAAGTGCCAGAGCTGTGCAAGTGTGCAAGCCCCCAAGCTGCCTGAGTGTGTGCAAGTGTGAAGCAATGCCAAGGGTGCCTCGTGAGGTAAGTCGCTGTGTGCATTTCATGGGTGAATGCACTCCACAGTCCTGCTCTCATGCTCCCTCGCCCACCATCCCTCCGGAATGGCGTAGCGGTTTTGCCAAGTGTTCCCATCCCCCCCTCCACCGCAGGATAATTCAAGCAGGCCCGTACTCCGGGCATCGCGCACTCTGCTTCCCACCAATCTGTCATTGCTCGCCCGCTCACTTCGCATTACGGCCGCCCCACTGCCATGCCACTTGTGCAGACTCGGGCCGCCCCAAGGGCTTTGGCTTCATCGAGTTCCTGGACCGCCGCGACGGCGAGGAGGCCATCTACAACCTGGACCGCACCATGTTTGGCAACCGCGAGATCCAGGCGCGTTTGAGTGTCCTTTTACTGGAAGTTTGGAAACGGTGCAAGGTTTCAAGGTTTCTGAGGCCACTTGCAACCTGGACCGCACCCTGTGTGGCAACCGCGAGATCCAGTTGCGCTGCTTAGTGCGGTTGTGAGCCTGCAACTGTGCAGTTCTGGCTCCCTGGATCCTGCAAGCACATTGCTTCAAGCACATTGCTTGCCGCTGCCTAGGTGCGAGCTGCACACTCATCTTCCCTTCCACCCCGTTTCCTCTGCCCCGCAGGTGTGCATGAGCAAGGAGGGGCGCAAGACTCCTCGGGACATGATTGATCGTGAGCGGGGCCCCGGCCGCGGCCCGCCGCCGCCGCGCGGCGGCTATGGCGGCGGGCGCGGCCGCTCCCGCAGCCCGCGCCGGCGGTCGCGCAGCCGCTCCCGCGACTACCGCCGCTCCCGCAGCCGGTCCCGCAGCCGGTGAGGATTGTATTGGGAATCAATGGTCGAAGGCCTGGCTGCTGCTGCTGTAACCCCCGCCGGTCCCGCAGCCGGTCCCGCAGCCGGTGAGAGTTGTGTTTGAGGCCGCAGTTGTGCTGCCGCTGCCATGTTTGGGTGGGTTTTTGGACCTGCAGGTTGAGTGCCGTACCAGGCACCTCTGCGTGCAGAGGCGCAGTTTTGTTTTGCTGCTGCCGTCGACTTGTGCGGGCGGGCGGCAGGCCTGAACAACTGCCACGTGTGCTGGTCGTGCACCGCCTGCAGGTGCAGAGGTTGCTGCACTGGCGCTTCGGACGCTGCCGCCCTGCTGTCCATCGCCGCTGCCGCCACCATCAGCCCTCCCCTGCTCAAACTGGCCCCCCTGCTTGCAGGTCCCGCGATCACCGCCGGCGCAGCCACAGTCGCAGCGCCGACCGGCGGCGGCGCAGCCCCAGTCGCTCGCGCTCCCCCCGCCGCTCCCCCGCCCGCAGCCGGTCCCGGAGCCCCTCCAGGTAGGCAGAAGAGCTAGGATTGAGCTATACGTTTTAGCTGCTGATGTGTGTGGTACTCAGCGTGTGCTACCGAGCTGCTTTTGGCACGGCTGCATGCACGGCTGCATGCACGGCTGCACCGCGTGCGTCATCGCGGGTACGGGTTGAAGGGCAGTCAGCGTGCAGCAGCAGCGCTCCATGCCTGATACGATATGCAGTCTGCGCAGCCTCCTTGGCAGCTCTGCTGGCTTGTAGCTAATGATCCATTTACAACCCGCTCTCTTACTTTCGTTCCCGCAGGTCCCCCCGCCGCTCCCCGGCCCGCAGCGCCAGTCGGAGCCGCAGCCGCAGCCGCGGCCGCAGCCCCAGCCGGTGAGCAAAGCACCCGCCTTGCCTTGCCTCTGCGCTGGTGTGCAACTGTTGGCAGCCTGAGCTGGCAGAAGTGGTGCTGCTGCCGCCGCTGCTGCTGAGGGCTGGTGCAATGCGGCTGCGGTTGCTTGCGGCGCCTGCCTGCTGTTGTTGGGTTCTGGCGTCACTTTTGCATTCTCTGCCCTCCTGCCCATGCGCCCCTCTGCAGCTCTCCCAGCCGCTCCCCGCGCCGCTCCGCCTCGCCCATGCGGGAGGACAACAATGGCGCCCGCGACGACTGAGCGTCTGCGTCAGCTAGCGCCAGCTTGCGGCTATAGACTGTGGGCGGCTGTGGCAGGGCGGCCAGGCGCCTTGGGGCAGCTGGGCCTGTGCCGCCGCCCAGCCTGCTTCCTCGATTCACTGGGCGTGCAGCTGGTTTCGTTGCCGAGTTGGTCTCGCCTCCGAGACTGCGTGACTGCTTGACCCATCACTGTTGCTGTAACGGACTCAGGACTCCTTACCTTCCGAGGCGAGGGGCTGGTATGCAGCAAGGCACCAGTGGCGGCGGCAGCAGCGGCAGCAGCTTCATGCATGGCATTGTGCGGCGCGCTTTCGTGAACTCCATCGCACTCTGCGTATTTGTTTTGCACCGCCCCGGGCTCTCAGGCGCTCGCCATCGCACAAGCCACCTGCTCGCGCACCGCCTGGCAAAGCTGAGTTGCTATCGCCACCCGAATTGGACTCCAATCAGTCTCCATGTTCGGTGGACGCGGCCGAGGGCGAGGCCGGGGCGGGGGAGGCGGCCGGTCTGGCCCGCGCCTGCCAAACAAGCTCAGCAAGGAGCTGTTTGGCGATGCGGCTGGCGGAGGCCGAGGCAGGGGTCGTGGGCAGCTGCCCCGCAAGGAGCGCCGCAAGGCAGAGCGGGAGACCAAGCGCGGCGGTGGCGGCGGCGGCCGCGGCCGCGGTGCCGGCAGCGACAGGCGCCCTGCCCAGCAGCAGCAGCAGCAGCAGCAGCGCAAGGCAGGCGGCCAGCAGGAGGGCCGCCCCTCCAAGCGGCAGCGCACGGGCGGCCCTGCCATGACTGGCATAGCCGCGGGCAGCAAGTTTGGGGAGCTGCTGCCTGACCATTTGAAGGCGAGTTGAGGCAGCTGTTGTTGTTTGCTTATTGGCTGCATTGACTTGATTGGGGGCAGCCAGCGTGGCAAGCTGCCCCTGTCTGCCGCTTGTCCCAATTGCTTTCTTTGCCTGAGCCGGTGCTTAACCTGCCGCTGCTGCTCCATCTGTGTTGTGTGCCTGCAGGCGGCAGCAGGCCTGGACCCAGAGGTGGCCCTGCAGCGGGACCTGGCTCGCAAGCTGGGCCTGAAGCGCGGCAAGACCAAGATGGGGGGCGAGGACGGGCTGGACGAGTTTCTGGATGGTGCGTAACTGGCTAGTTGCATCTATGTTTGATGCCTGTCTTTATTGCACTAGGGGGGGGGGGGGGGGGGGGGGGAC
>VFQQ010001058.1_pt1 | contig 42463 bp, 49 predicted proteins | sample 3512341 | NCBI WGS metagenome assembly VFQQ01 (sample SAMN10412373, study PRJNA504923) | tailings metagenome | isolation source: Relicate 2 Philex TSF1 revegetated site | place: Philippines: Tuba, Benguet | collected 2017-08-29 | reverse complement strand
AGCCGGCTCGAGCGGCGCGGCCTGGTCGAGCGTTCGCCGTCGGCCGAGGACGGCCGCCGCCGGGACCTGGCCCTGACCAAAGCCGGCCGGACCGCCTTCGCGACGCTGGACGCCGCCTCCGAGAGCATCGCCGCCGGCCTGCTGGCCGCCCTGCCCGTCGCCGATCGGCAGGCGGCGATGAGCGCGCTGGGCGACGTCGAGCGGCTGTTCGGCGACGCGGCGTCCAGCGAGATCGTCCTGCGCGAGCCGCGGCCGGGCGACATGGGCTGGGTCGTGGAGCGCAACGCCGTCCTCTACGCCCGCGAGCAGAACTGGAACGCCGACATCGAAGCCGTCTGCGCCGAGATCGTCGCGACCTTCCTGCGCGAACCCGACCCGAGCCGGCAGCGCTGCTGGATCGCCGAGCGCGAGGGCCGGCGGCTGGGTTGCATCTTCGTGGTCCGCGACAGCGACGAGACCGCCCGCCTGCGGCTGCTGATCGTCGAGCCGGAGGCCCGCGGCACGGGCCTCGGCGGGCGGCTGATCGCCGAGACGATCGCCTTCGCCCGGGCCGCCGGCTACCGCGAGATGGTGCTCTGGACCCACGCCGTCCTGGAGCCCGCCCGCCGCCTCTACGCCAAGGCCGGCTTCGAGCTGGTCGAGAGCCACGAATACGAAGCCTTCGGCAAGACCGAGGTCAGCGAGACCTGGCGGATGGGGTTGTAGCCGGGGGGCATCGCAGGAGGACGGGATCCTCCCCTCTGGGGGAGGTGGCTCGGCGAAGCCGAGACGGAGGGGGTTTGCGGCGCCCGAGGGACCTGCGACGCCGCGGATCGAGCACTCGACTTCCGAGACCCCCTCAGTCGCCGCTTCGCGCCGACAGCTCCCCCAGGGGGAGCATCCGGCCCTCATGGCCAAGCAAAAGGGCGGGAGCCCTTCGACCCCCGCCCCTTCGATGTCCGCTTCGAAGCGCCGGCCTTACGCGGCCTTGTCGAAGCTCAGGCCTTCGTAGCGGCGCAGATGGTGGTCGACGGAGCCGAACAGCCCCTCGATCAGGGTCGCGCGCTTGAAGTAGTGGCCGATGGCCAGCTCGTCGGTCATGCCCATGCCGCCGTGGATCTGGATGGCGTTCTGGCCGACGAACTTGCAGGCCTTGCCGATCTGGACCTTGGCGGCCGAGACGGCCTTGGCGCGCTCGGCGTCGTCTTCCGACAGCTTGATGGTCGCCATGTAGGTCATGGACACCGACTGCTCGAGGTTCATGAACATGTCGACCATGCGGTGCTGCAGCACCTGGAAGTTGGCGATCGCCGTGCCGAACTGCTTGCGCTGCTTGGCGTAGTCCAGGGTGCCGGCGTGCAGCTGGCGCATGGCGCCGACGGCTTCGGCGCAGGTCGCGGCCACAGCTTCGTCGATCACCTTGTTGACCAGCGGCAGGGCCTTGCCCTCGACGCCGATCAGGGCGTCGGCGCCGACCGCGACGTTCTCGAAGTAGACTTCCGAGGCCCGGCCGCCGTCGACGGTCGGATAGTCGCGGGTGACGACGCCCTTGGCGCCCTTCTCGACGATGAACACCGAGACGCCATCGGCGTCGCGCTGGCCGCCGCCGGTGCGGGCGGTGACGATCAGGTGCGTCGCCCAGGGGGCCCCCACGACCACCGCCTTGTGGCCGTTCAGGACCCAGCCGGCGCCGTCCTTCTTGGCCGTCGTCTTCAGGTCCTGCCAGGTGTAGCGGGCCTGAGGCTCGGCGTAGGCGAAGGCGAAGATGGTCTTGCCCTCGATCACCGACCCGATCAGGTCGGCCGCGCCGGCGTAGCCGCTGTGCTTCAGGAAGCCGCCGCCGATGACCACCGTGCCGAGGTAGGGCTCGACGACCAGCGCCTTGCCGAACTCCTCCATGACGATCATGTTCTCGATGGCGCCGCCGCCCAGGCCGCCCAGCTCTTCCGAGAACGGCGCGCCCAGGATGCCCAGCTCGTTGGCGAAGGCCGACCAGATCGCCGGATCGCGACCGGCGTCCGAGCCGATCATCTTGCGGCGCTTCTCGAAGTCGTAGTTGTCCTGGAGGTAGCTGGCGACCGTGTCGCGCAGCATCGACTGTTCTTCGGTGAAGTTGAAATCCATCCCTGCGGTCCTTCGTGTCTCATCCCCTCTCGGGGGGCGTTGCGTCGTTGTGCGTCCTTCGACATGGCGCTGCGCGCCTGCTCAGGATGACTAGATCAGAAGCGCTCCGACCCTAGTCGTCCCGAGCAGCGGCCGCGGGCCGCGTGTCGAGGGACGCAGGGCGGGAGCGCTTCCCGGCGGCTCAGAGCCCGAGCACCATCTTGGCGATGATGTTGCGCTGGATCTCGTTCGACCCGCCGTAGATCGAGGTCTTGCGGGTGTTGAAGTAGGTCCCGGCGCGGCCGACGGCGTACTCCGGCCCGATCTTGGCGTTGTCGCCCAGGTCGCGCAGGTACGGCGCGGCGTAGTGGCCCGACGCCTCCAGCGCCAGCTCGGTCAGACGCTGCTGGATCTCGGTGCCCTTGATCTTCAGCAGCGAGGATTCCGGCCCGGGGCCCTTGCCGGCCGCTTCGCCGGCCAGGGTGCGCAGCTCGGTGAACTCCAGGGCGGTCAGGTCGATCTCCAGCTCGGCGACCTTTCGCTTGAAGTCGGCGTCCTGGATCAGCGGCTTGCCGTCGTCGCCCAGCTCGATCGAGGCCATCTCGCGGACCTTCTCGACGCCGCGCTTGGAGCGGGCCACGCCGGCGATGCCGCTGCGCTCGTGGGCGAGCAGGAACTTGGCGCAGGTCCAGCCCTTGTTCTCCTCGTAGACGCGGTTCTCGACCGGGACCTTGACGTTCTCCAGCCAGACTTCGTTGACCTCGTGACCGCCTTCCAGGGTGGTGATCCGGCGGACCTCGATGCCCGGGGTCTTCATGTCGATCAGCAGGAAGGAGATGCCCTCCTGGATCTTCGCGGCCGGGTCGGTGCGGACCAGGAAGAAGCCCCAGTCGGCATGCTGGGCCAGGGTGGTCCAGGTCTTCTGGCCGTTGACCAGGTAGTATTCCTTGCCGTCGTCGCCGGTGAAGCGCTCGGCCTTGGTCTTCAGCGAGGCCAGGTCGGAGCCGGCGCCCGGCTCTGAGTAGCCCTGGCACCACCATTCCTCGCCGTTGTAGATCTTCGGCAGGAAGCGTTCCTTCTGCTCCGGCGTGCCGAAGGTGTAGATCACCGGCGCGACCATCACGACGCCGAACGGCAGCACGGGCAGCGCGTCCGCGCGGGCCAGCTCCTCGGAGAAGATGTACTTCTGGGTCGAGGTCCAGTCGGTGCCGCCGAGGGCCTTGGGCCAGGACGGGGCGACCCAGCCCTTCTTGGCGAGGACCTTGTGCCAGGACAGGTAGTCGTCCTTGGTCAGGTCGTCGCCCTCGTCCTGCTTGCCGCGCAGCTGGGCGGGATAGTTCTCGGCGATGAAGGCGCGGACCTCCTGACGGAACGCGTTGTCTTCGGCGGAGAATTCGAGGTTCATGGCATGCTCCCGGCGCGGCCTCTCAGGGGGCCGATCTTTAGTCGGTCGGGACTATAGGCGCCGAACAAATGTTTGGGAAGATAACGCGAGCGTCAACGTAAACCCGAAGCTCAGGGCACGAACTGCATGAAGCAGGCGTCGGTCTTTGTCGCCAGGAACTGCGGCGGCGGCGTCGCCTCGACAGCCTCGGCCAATCGCGCCTCGAGATCGCCGGCCTTCCCGGCCGCGACCGCCAGCGTCCGCGCGCGATCGCGTGCGGCTTCGACGGCCTGCGCCACGCGCCGGTCTCTCCGATCCAGCCTCGAAAAGGCCTCCAGGACGCCGTAGCAGCGGATCTTCCCCTCCAGGCCGGGCTGCACGCCGGAGGGCAGCTTGAAAGCGACCCGAAAGCGAACCAGCGCGCCGTCGACCGGAACCCCGCCCCGTTTCTCCGGGCGCACGCGGAACAATGGCGTCAGTTGCAGGGCCGCCGCGCCGAACGCCTCGTCTGCGGGCGCTTCGCGTTCGACCACGCAGCCGACAAGCCGTCCGGTCGCCGCGGCCCTGCAGAGCAGCCTGGCCCACCCCTCGACTCCGCCGGCCAAGGCCTTGGGCGGATAGGCGTCCTCCATCTGCTCCAGCGTCGGCGCGCCCAGCCAGGTCGGCGGCTCGTATGTCGCCGCCCCGTCGCCCGACGGCTCCGCCGCCAGCGCCGCCGCCAGCATCAGATGCGAAACCATGTTCCCCCCGAACCGCTCCGATCAGCGGGCCGACGCTAGCATCGGCGCCGCGCGTCGGCGAGACCGCGGCGGCCCGAACGAGAACGCCCCGTCCGGGGCGGGGACGGGGCGTCAAGAAAGCCGAAGCAGGCGAGACGGGCTCGTCGTCAGCTCTTGAGCGCGGCGCAGGCGCCGCCGAGCTCGGCGTCGATCCGCTCCTGGCCGCCCGGCGTGCGGCCCTTCTGCACCCGCCTGGCCTCGCGCGCGGCGCTGTCGCGGGCCTCATCGGCCTTGGCGATCGCGAACGGCGAACGGCCCTTCTCGTTGGCCTTGTAGACGGCGTCGAAACGGTCGTCGCCGGCGAGTCCGGCGCAGCGGGCGACCTTGACGAATTGGATGTCGGTCAGACGGGTCTGGGCCGAAGCCGACGCGGCGGCGCCGGAGGCGACGGCCAGAACGAGAATAGCAGCAAGCGTACGCATGGGGTGCTCTCCATCTCCCTAATGTGGATGCGAGATCAGATTGAAGCCCAAGCGGCGCGCTCTCAAGTTAAAGGATATAAATGTTTGCAGAATTTAGGATGAATTTCAGAACATCAAATAAAAAGATGGACGCCCGCTTCGCAACAGGCGCCCTTCAAGTTGACTTGATGCTCAGACTAGTAAGCTAACGCGCCCCAAGAACTACGAGGCGATGGCCGCACACTCTTGGACCAACTTGGCGGCCATGTCCGCGCCGCCACGTTCGGCGTCGCGCTTCGCTGCGTCGGCCTTGTCGACCACATGGTCGGCGCGGCCGCGCTTGTTGGCCTTGTAGAGGGCGTTGAACTTCTCGCCGTCGGCGCCCGGCAGGGTGCGGCACTGCGCAACCTTGATGAACTGGCTGTCCGACAGGCGCGCCTCGGCGGCGACGGCGACCGTGGCGGAGGACGCGGCGGCGGCAATGATCATGGCGGTGACGAAAGTACGCATTGGGGTCGCTCCATCTCCCTGTTGGATGCAGGGAAAGAATGCTTCGACTCTTCCGTATTCACAAATTAAAGTCTTGAAAGACTCCAATAATTACAGGGATTTCATATCTTACGAGACTGTAATGTTGATGTCGAAAACATGGCGAAGCGATGACGTTTCTTAGCGCCTTGCCACCGTGGCGCGCGCCGACGATGCTGACGGAGCATGACCGTCCCGCCCTCGCCCGCCGCGCCGCCCAAGGCCATCGCCACGCCCTGCGTGAAGGTCTGTATCGTCGATCCCGAGAGCGGTCTGTGCCTGGGCTGTTTCCGCACCCTGCCGGAGATCGCCGGCTGGGCCCGCCTGCCGGAGGATGAACGGGCCGCCCTGATGCGCGAGCTGCCCTCGCGCCGCGGTCGGATCCGGCCCGAGAAACTTAGCCTTACCTGAGTCTTACACCCGTTCACGCGTTGCAAACCCCGCTCCTCTAGGGTGCCTCAACGGAGCGAGAAACGCTCGACAAAGCCGATATGGCGGGGTGTGTTCATGATCAGGTACGTCGCGATCATCGGGGTCGCTGCGCTGGCCGCCGTCGGCGCCGCGCATGCCGTGATCAGCCTGGACGAGGCGCGCGCGGCCGCGCCGCTGCAGGCGCAGGTCGCGACCCGGGTCGAGCCCGCCGGCGCCGCCCCGGCGTCGGTGAGCAAGGGTCCGGACGGCCACTACTGGGCCGAGGCCAACGTCGAGGGCCGGGCCGTGCGCTTCCTGGTCGACACCGGCGCCACCGCCGTGGCCCTGACCGCGGAGGACGCCCGTCGTCTCGGCTACGACCCCAGCAAGCTGAACTACACCTATGACGTGATGACCGCCGAAGGCCGCGTGAAGGCCGCCGGCGTCAAGCTGGCCAGCGTCTCGATCGCCGGCGCGCGGGTGAACGACGTCGACGCCCTGGTCATCGAGAAGGGCCTGCACACCTCCCTGCTCGGCATGAGCTACCTGGGCCGCCTGCAGGCGTTCGAGGCCACCCAGACCTCGCTGATCCTGAAGCCCTGACCCGCTCCGGCGCGACGCGTCAGCGCCGCTTGACCGGCTTCGGCATTTCCCCAGAAAGGGCGGCGATCACGTCCTGGGCGTCGATGATCATGCCGTCGACCATGCCGGGCTCGCCAGGGTCGCCGAACATCACCAACGTCGAATCCATCTTGGTCCTGGCCGGACCCAGCACGAAGCCGCCCTCGCCGCGCGCCTCGGCGAGCAGAGCCGCATGCAGCAGCAGCGCCTCTCCGCCGGCTTGGCCATAAGCTCCGTAGATGAACAGCAGCTCGCCGGCGTATTTCGCCTTCTCGGTCCGCTCCGCCAGGTAGCGCGACTTCTCCGTCCTCCAGACGCCGGAGGTGTACGGCTGATGCGCGTTGCGCAGATAGGGCCGCATCGTTCCGTACAGCGCCTTCGTCTCATCGGCCGGCTCTGCGATCTGCTTGGCCCGTACCGCCAGGGCGTCCGCGCGGATCTGGGCGGGATCGCGCGTGAGCGCTCCGGTCAGTTCGGCGGGCGAAGCGCCGGCGCGGAGCCGCTCGGTCAGCAGGGCCACCGCCGGCGCCGTGGGCGCCACCCAGCGCGACCGTGCAGCGAAGGCGGCGCGCGCCTCCGCCGCCTTGCCTTCCGCCAGCTGTCGGCCGATGGCCTGGAAGTCCAGCATCTCCTCGGCTCGGGCGATGAGGTTCGCGCTGTCGTCGGCCTTGCCGCTGCCGGCCAGGGCGTCCACCGCCTTGCGCGCCTCGGCGGCCAGAAGCGTCGACTTGGTCATGTCGCCGGCGAGCATGTAGGCCACCGACCGGCGGGCGATGGCGAGAACGCGCGGATCGGACTCCGGCAGGAAGACCTTGAGCAGGGCGTCGTAGCGTTCGAGGTCGGCCGCCGAGCCGACGAAGTCGCCGGTCCACTGCTTCAGGTCCGAACGCCGGTCCAGCGTCGTCGGATACAGCTTGCCGATCCGCTCGAGAAAGGCCTGCTTCCCAGGGTCCATCGTCCCAGTAAGCTCGACGAAGGGCAGCGCCCGCCCCAGCGTGATGATGTCGTAGGGCGCGGTCCCCGCCATCTCCAGCGCCACGGCCTGAGCTTCGGCGACCTTACCCTGCCGCACCAGCACCGTGGCCTGCAGTTCCAGTATGGTGAGGCCCAGGCTCCGACGATAGTCATCCTCTTGGGCCTTCACTCCAGCCAGGGCGTCGACGCCCTTCAGATCGACCATGGCCGCGTCGTACTGCTTGGCCTCGATACGGTGGATCGCACGGGCCAGCCCCAGGCTGGCGCGCCGGATGTCTTCATCCTCGCGAGCGATGGCCAGATCGCAGGCCGCCACCCCGTCCTCGCCCTTCAGCCGCTTGTCGACATCGCCGGTCTCGGGCGCGCCGACCAGCCCGCCGACGATGCCCCCGGTCGCAGTGATCGCCAGGAGGTAGGCCGCCAGGGCGCCGGCGCTCATGCTGGCCGGCTGACCGTCGCAGCGAACCCAGACCGAGCCTGGATCCTTCTTGTCGACGATCATCGGCGGGGGCGGCGGCGCGGGAGCGGTTGGTGCGATCGTGGTCGCGCCGGTCGCCGCGGCCTGCGCACCCGCCTGTCCGGCGGCCGAAACCAGCACGGCGACGATGGCCGCGATCTTCACGTTCAGTTTCAAGATGATGCCCCCCCTACCCCGCCTCTTTAGTAGCAAGTGAGCCGCAACGTGCAACGTCCGGGCGCTTCCCTTCGAGCCGGGACGCCCCCTAACATCGCCCCATGACCGCGCCCGTCGACGCCGCCCTCGCCCAGCTCGCCGCCCTCGCGGGGCGTGACGCCTTCGAGGACGTCGCCGTCTCGGTCGGACCGCCGGCCGTCTCCGCCGCCTTCCACGCCGACGAGGCCGCCGCCGCCGCCCTGGCCGCCGGCGCCGCCGAGGCCGCGGCGATCTGGCGGCTCCGGACCGGCCGGCCTCAGGGCGTGGCGGTCGACACGCGCGAGGCGGCGGCCTCGCTGATCTCCTTCCTGATGCAGCGGTTCGAGGATCCGGAGCGAGCGCCGGTCCGCGACCTGCCCAGAACCGCCGCCTTCGACTTCTACCGCGCCCGCGACGGGCGGTTCGTCTATCTGCACCAGAGTTTCGACGAAGGGCGCGGCCCGCTGTCGGTGCTGGGCTGTGAGGACACGCGGGAGGCCGTGGGCGCCGCGGTCGCGGCCTGGGACGCGCAGGCGCTGGAAGACGCCCTGGCCGCCGCCGGCCACTGCGGCGGCCGGGTCCGTGCGCCGGACGAGTGGGACGCCTCCGATCAGGGCCGCCGGCTGGCCGCCACGCCGCTGGTGCGGATCGAGCCGACCGGCGAGCGCGCGCCGGCGGCCTTCGCCGCCGCGCCCGAGGCCCCGCTGTCCGGCGTGAAGGTGCTGGACCTGACCCGGGTGCTGGCCGGTCCGGCCTGCGCCCGCGCCCTGGCCGGCTACGGCGCGGAGGTGCTGCATGTCGCCGGCCCCGATCTGCCGTCCGTCCCGCCCTTCGTCGCCGACACCGGCCACGGCAAGCGGTCCGCCTTCCTCGACCTGAAGACCCGCGAGGGCCGCGACCGGCTGCTGGCGCTGGCCGCCGAGGCCGACGTCTTCGTCCAGGGCTATCGCGGCGGCGCGCTGGACCGGCTGGGCCTGTCCCCCGACGACCTGACGGCCGTGAACCCGGCGCTGATCCATGTCTCGATCAACTGCTACGGCCACGACGGCCCATGGGCCGGGCGGCCGGGCTGGGAGCAGCTGGCCCAGGCCGTCAGCGGCATGGCCGTGGTCCAGGGCGGCGAGGAGAGCCCGAGCCTGCTGCCGGCCGCGCTGAACGACTACACGACCGGCTATCTGGCCGCCTTCGGAGCCATGGTCGCGCTGCGCCGGCGGGCGGAGAGCGGCGGCGGCGCGCGGGTGCAGGCCTCGCTGACCCGCACCGCGATGTGGGTGCGCGGACTGGGCCTGGATCCCGGCCGGCCGGGCCGGGCTCAGCCCTTCACCCCCGAGGAACTGACCGCCTGGTCGATTCGCGAGGACTCCGGCTTCGGCCCGCTGACCTGTCTGCGCCCGCCGGTCGCCCTGTCCGAGACCCCGGCCCGCTGGACCGTCTCGACCGCCCCGCTGGGGACCCATCCCGCCGCCTGGACCTGACCCCGCGCCCGATAACGTCGATTTCCGAAACGGCCGGATCGTGCTTCAAAGGACTCAGACCGTCTGCCGCGCCGTACGTGAGGGTCGGCGGGACCCTGCCGCGTCGGCCGGCCTCTGGGAGGGACCGGTATGAGTTCATCGACTGAAACGGCGCCCCAAGCCGCGCCGAAGACGCCCTGGCACCTGTGGTTGGTCGGGATCGTGGCCGTGCTGTTCAACGCCGTCGGCGTGTTCGACTTCATCATGAGCAAGACCCAGGGCGCCGCCTACATGGCCTCCGCCGGCATGACGCCGGAGCAGATCGCCCACTACCAGGCCTATCCGGCCTGGATGACCGTGGTCTGGGCGGTGGGGGTGTTCGGCGCCTTCCTGGCCTCGATCCTGCTGCTGCTGCGTCGGAAGCTGGCGGCGGCGACCTTCGCCATCTCGCTGGCGGCCTTCCTGATCAACCTGCTCCATACCTTCGTGCTGACCAACGGCGGCGCGATCATGGGCCAGCAGGTCGCCATCATGAGCGCGGTGATCACCGCCCTGCTGCTGTTCTTCCTCTGGTACTCCTGGGCCATGACCGGCCGGGGCGTGCTGCGGTAGGAACCGAGCCGCCGCGCTCCCGCCGCTTGACCTTCGGGCCGGGCGCCGGGAGCCTGCCGCGGCCATGCGTGACTCGACCGAACTGCCGACCGACATCCGCCAGGAGATCGAAGCCCTCTGCGCGGAGGGCGACCGGCTGACGGATGAGCGCGGCGTCGAGGCCGCCGTCGAAGCCTACGGCCGGGCCTGGGACCTGCTGCCCGAGCCCAAGACGGACTGGGCGGCGGCGACCTGGATCCTCTCGGCGATCGGCGAGGCCTGCTATCTCGGCGGCCTGCGAGCCTCCGCGCGCGAGGCGCTGGAGCGGGCGGTGGACACGGACGACGGCCGGGAGAACCCGCTGTTGCGGCTTCGCCTCGGCCAGGTGCTTCACGACCTCGATGAGCGGGACCGGGCCGCCGAGCACCTGCTGTGGGCCTATCGGGTCGAGGGCGAGGCGATCCTCGCCGACGAAAACCCGCGCTACCTCGCCTTCATTCGGGAACGCCTCGGCCTGCCGACGGCGGAGACGCCCGCCGGAGCGCCGGGGATCATCGGCTTGATCCGGGCGTTCCGCGGCCTGCTGAAGCGATAGGGTCCCTTTCCGTCATGGTCGGACTTGTTCGCCTGACGAGCCGGACCGGCCGGCGTGGCGTCACGGACGCCCGTGTTCGTGGGTCCTCGCGGCGAGCGCGAGGACGACGGAAGGAAAGGCCGCCGCCCCTACCCCAGCCAACCCCGATAGAGAACGATCCGCCCGGTCAGCGGATGACCGATCTCGACGTCGAAGCGGAAGCGGCCGTCCTCGACGCGCTCGGTCGCCGTCGTGGTCGGACCCAGCCACAGCGGCAGCGGGACGCCGAGGACCGAGAAGCGGCGGACGATCAGCCGCATCGTCTCGCCGTCGGTCGCCACGGCCATGTGCACGGCGACCGGACCGAAGCGCTCGATGACCAGATGCTCCGAACGGCCGCGGCCGGCCTCCTGGGTGCTGGCGAACGAACGGCCGGCGAAGGTGCGACGCCATAGCTCAACGCCGTTCCGGCGGCTGAAGGCGACGGAGACCGGGACGTCGTCGCCGCTCCTGGGGAAACCCATCAGCGTCCCGGCCAGGCGGGCGGGCAGGCCCCGCCCCCGCTCCACGGCGGCGCGGCCCGAGACGGTCTTGGCCTCCCCTTCCGCCAGCTGGTGCATCGCCCGCCAGGCGGCCGGCATGCCGTCCCAGGCCGGGCCCAGGACCCGGCGGTAGACGGGCTCGGACTCGGCGGCGGGTTCGCGGACGCCGACGACGATGGCCTTGCGGGCGAAGGCCGGCTCGAAGTCGGCGAGTTCGAGGTCCGAGGTCGCGGGTCGCGCGCCGGAAACGGGGCGGCGGCCGTCCAGCAGGCCGCGGATCATCGCCTCGGCCGCCATCGACGGAATGAAGGGACCGTCCGCCCCCTCGGCGGCCAGGTGCCAGGTCCGGGCGGCCGGGCGGCCCTCGGCGTCCTCGCCCGCGACGGCCACGAACATGCCGCCGCGGTGCTCGCCCCAGCGCAGCCGGTTGATCGCCCAGTGGAACAGCGGGGCCAGCGGCTCCAGGGTGGGCAGCAGCCGCCAACGGACCAGCCGGGCCATGCCGTTCAGCATCCGGTGCAGGCTCTCCGGCGTCGGACCGGCGCCGAACCAGATGTCGCGCAGGCCGGGATGCAGCGGCGGCAGGACCTGCAGGTCGGGGGTGTCGACCAGGGAGAAATGCAGGCTGCGCAGCGGAACATGGCCGGGCGGCGCGATCGTCACCCGACGAGCCTCGATCAGGGCCGCGCCCTGCGCCGGCCGGCCGTCCCGGATCAGCTTCACCGGCCGCCCCGCATAGCCCGCGATGCCCTTCACGACGCTGAGGCCCAGCCCGGCCCAGGGCGTCGGCGCAATCCCGGCCGTCACCGACCGCACGCTCCGCCAGCCCTCGGAAAGCCGCCGCACCACCGCTGCGGTCAGGGCCGGACAGGTGCTGACGCCCGACAGCGCGAAGACGCCCTTCGCCTTCGCCGTCGCGTCCAGGACCGCGATCCCGGCCACGAAGTCGGCCCCGTCGGCCAGGTCCAGATAGTCGATCCCGCGCGCGATGCAGGCCTGCGCCAGCCGGTAGGGCCGCTCGCCATAGGCCTGGAAGGGGCCGCTGGCGTCGACGACCAGGTCCGGCGCGGCCTCGCCCAGCTGGACGTCCAGGTCGCCGTCGCGGTCGAACCGCCAGGGAACCAGGACCGAGCGGCTGTCCAGCTCGGCGCACAGCGCCTCCGCCTTGGCCAGGGAGCGGCCGGCCATCAGCAGCGTCAGCCGCGGCTCGTCGGCCAGCAGCCGCGCCAGCCGGCCGCCGAACGTGCCGTATCCCCCGACGACGAGAACTCTCAACGGCCCAGCACCCTGTCCGCATAGCGCGCGTCGGGGATGTAGCAGACGTCGCTGCGGCCGAAGAGGCGGAAGCGGTTCTTCGCCACGACGTCGTAGAGCGCATCGGCGGCCGGCCCGGGCAGCAGGCGGAACACGCCCGCCAGCGAGAACGGGAAGCCCAGCAGCGCCGCCATCCGCATCGAGCCTTCGGCCTTGAACCGGGCCACGCCGCGCTCCATCAGGATGTTGGTCTGGTAGTCCTCGGGATCGAGGTCGTAGTGGCGGTACAGGGCCGCGCCGAGCGGCGTCTGGGCCGGCAGCAGGCGGAACACGCCCTTGCGGTCGAACCGCAGCACCACCCGCGCCCAGCCCGAGCAGAACACGCAATGACCGTCGAAGACGATGATCGGCCGGTCGTCCGGAAAGGCCGGGACCGCGGGGTCGTCGCGATAGCTGTACGCCCCCCGCCCGCTCATATGGTCGACGCCAGCTCCGCCTTCAGGGCCGCAATGGCCTCTTCCTCGCGCCTGTAGAAGGTCCATTGCCGGATGCGCCGGGGCCGCACCAGGCCGGCGTCGGCCAGGATCTGAAGATGGCTGGTGGCGGTCGGCTGGGCCACGCCCAGCTTGTCGGCGATCTCCAGCACGCAGACGCCGTCCTCCTCCAGGTCGCCGTAGATCTGGGGCGGGAAATGCGCGGCCGGATCCTTCAGCCATTCGAGGATCTGAAGCCGGCGTTCGTTGGCCAGCGCGCGCAGGGCCTTGGCGGTCGACATGGGCGGAAACTCCGTCGCCGGCCGGAATGGGTCAAGTCGCGAATTGACATATAGGAATGTGCCTATATTTGCTGTTGGCTATTCCACCCGGAGAGTCGCCGTGAGCATGGCCGCACCTCGCCCCTTCGGTCCCCGCTACGCCTTCGTGGCCGTGGGGATCGCCTTCCTGGCGCTGCTGGCGGCGGCCGGGCTGCGCGCTGCGCCGGGCGTGCTGATCCTGCCGCTGGAGAAGGCCTTCGGCTGGGACCGCGGGACCATCTCGGCGGCGGCGGCGATCGGCATCTTCCTCTACGGCCTGACCGGCCCGTTCGCGGCGGCGCTGATGCAGTCGTTCGGCGTGCGGCGGACGGTGACGCTGGCGCTGATCCTGATGGCGATCTCGACCGGCCTCTCGACCCTGATGACCGCGTCGTGGCAGTTCGTCGCCACCTGGGGCGTGCTGGCGGGCCTCGGCAGCGGCGCGGTGGCCATGGTCATGGGCGCGACGGTGGTGAACCGCTGGTTCGTCGCCCGGCGCGGCCTGATGATGGGCCTGCTCAGCGCGGCGACGGCGACCGGGACGCTGATCTTCCTGCCCGGCTTCGCCTGGCTGGCCGAGACCTTCGGCTGGGCGGCGGTGGCGGCGACGGTGGCGATCGTCACCGGCGCGCTGGCGCCGATCGTCTGGCTGCTGCTGCCCGACCGCCCCGCCGACATCGGCCAGAAGCCCTACGGCGCGGGCGAGGATTATGTCCCGCCGGCCGGGATCTCCGGCGCCAACGCCCTGGCCGGGGCCTTCGGGGCGCTGGGCCGGGCGGCGAAGACGCGGACCTTCTGGCTGCTGTTCCTGGGCTTCTTCATCTGCGGTCTGACCACCAACGGCCTGGTCGGCACGCATCTGATCGCCTTCTGCGGCGACATGGGCCTGCCCGCGGTCCGAGCCGCCGGCCTCCTGGCGCTGATGGGGATCTTCGACCTGATCGGGACCACCGCCTCGGGCTGGCTGACCGACCGCTATGATCCGCGGAAACTGCTGTTCGTCTACTACGGCCTGCGGGGGATCTCGCTGATGATCCTGCCCTGGACCCAGTTCGACATCCTCAGCCTGACCGTCTTCGCGGTGTTCTACGGCCTGGACTGGATCGCCACCGTGCCGCCGACCGTGCGCCTGGCCACCGAGGCCTTCGGCGAGGCGGACGGCCCGATCGTGTTCGGCTGGATCGCGGCCGGCCACCAGCTGGGCGCGGCCAGCGCGGCCCTCGGCGCCGGCGTCTGGCGGGCGAGCCAGGGCCAGTATCTGGAAGCCTTCGTCCTGGCCGGCGTCACTGCGCTGGTCGCGGCCGTGGCCTCGCTGGCGATCCGGCGGGAGACGAAAAAGGCGGCCGTAGCCGCCTGAGGTCCTCCCCTCGGGGGAGGCGGAGGGGGTCCAACCGACTCGGCGACCCCCTCGGTCGGCTACGCCGACCGCTACTCCAGGTCTTCGTTCAGGATGGCCATCTCGAACAGGAACGAGCCCGGCTCGTCCTCGTCTTCGTAGATCACGCCGATGAACTCGCCCTTCAGCTCGACCTCGGCCGAATCCTTCTGCTTGCGGGCCTTCACCGCGAAGTGCGGATTGCCGAAGGTGCGCTTCAGGTGAGCTTCGATCTGCTTGATGTGATTGTCGTCCACGGCGTGGCTCCTGATCGTTGGGGGGCGCCGCGGCGCATTCGCCGGGAACCTACCGCCGTCGCCCGCCGAGGCAAGCCCTAAGGTAGCCTCTCAAGGGTCCGGCGGCGGCGGGGTCGCCGCGCCTTCCGCCGTCAGCCAGTCCCGAAACAGCCGCCCTTCCGGCCGCGCGCCCGTCCGGGGCAGCAGCGCCACGAAGCCGACGCCGCTGCGCACGAAACCGAACGGCGCCTTCAGCCGTCCGTTGGCCAGGTCCGCCTGGACGAAGGCCCAGGGGCCGATGGCCACGCCGAGACCCGCCGCCGCGGCCTCCACCATGTAGAAGTTGTGATCGAAGTCGCGCCGCACGCCGCTGTCGGCCATGACGACGCCCGAGGTCGCCAGCCAGTCGCCCCAGCCGGCGAGATGAGTCACCGTATGCAGCCGCGGCAGCCGACCCAGCGTCTGCGCGGAGCCGTCCCCGACCAGGTCCGGCGACACCACCGGACCATGATAGTTGTCCATGAAGAAGCTGACCTCCGCGTCATGGGAGCGGTGATCGTTCAGCTCCCGCATGCGCACGGCCAGGTCGATCCCGTCCTCGCGGAAGTCGAACGCCCCGTTGGACTCCTCGATCCGGACCGGAATGTCGGGATGGGCGGCGAGAAAGGTCGGCAGGCGCGGGATCAGCCACTTCATCGCCAGGGTGCCGAGGCAGGCCACGACCAGCGGCCGCTCCGCCTCGGCCGGGCGCGGCAGGGCGTCGTCGATGGAATCGAGCGCCCGGGTGAGGGCCTGGGCCAGCTTCAGACCCGCCTCGGTCAGGCGCAGCCGGTTGCGCGGCCCCTCGGTCAGGGGCCGGCCGAGCTCTTCCTCGAGTTGGCGGATCTGGCGGCTGACCGCGCCGTGGGTGACGAACAGTTCGTCGGCGGCCAGGGTCATGCGGCCGTGCCGTCCGAACGCCTCGAAGGCGCGCAGGGCGTTCAGCGACGGCAGATTGCGGCGAGCCATTGTGACGAAACCTCACAGACACCCGGCCGATAAGTCGTTTTTCAGACGCGTGCAATCGGCCGATAAGCTCGCCGATGGAAAAGCAAAGAGAACGAGACGGCGGACTGACCGCCGCGAAATGGGCCGCCGCGGCCGCGCTTTGGGCGCTGGCGGCGTACGGGCTGCTGCACGCGCAGCCGGCCGGCCATGTGAGATTCGCGCAGGCGGAACCGGCCTGTCGCTAGGCCGGCAGCTCGCCCAAGGGGGAGCATCCGAGCAACATGCCCCCTTCCGCCGTCATGGTCGGACTTGTTCCGCTCTCCATGAACCCGACCAGCAGCGAAAAGGGGCGCGGATCGATCCGCGCCCCTGCCGTTCGCTCACCACGCATGGGTCCTCGCGACGAGCGCGAGGATGACCGATCAGATCACGTAGTCGTACACCACGTCCGCGAGCGTATGGTCCATGGTCTTGGCCGGCTCGTCGCAGGTCGGACAGTTGACCAGGCGGGCGGGCACGCCGGCGGCGGTGCAGCCCTTGGGCACCGCCTTCAGCACCACCGAACCCGAGGCCACCTTGGCGTAGTCGCCGATCAGGATGTTGCCCAGCACCTTGGCGCCGGCGCCCAGCAGCACGCCCTTGCCGATCTTCGGGTGACGGTCGCCGCGCTCGGCGCCGGTGCCGCCCAGGGTCACGCCGTGCAGCATCGAGACGTCGTCGCCGACCACCGCCGTCTCGCCGATGACGATGCCGGTGCCATGATCGAGGAACACGCCCGAGCCCATCTTGGCGGCGGGGTGGATGTCGACGGCGTAGATCTCGCTGCCCCGGCTCTGCAGGTAGAGGGCCAGGGTCTCGCGGCTGTGGGTCCACAGCCAGTGGGCGACACGGTGGTTCTGCAGCGCCAGGAAGCCCTTGAAGAACAGGAAGGGCTGGACGTAGCCCTTGCAGGCGGGATCGCGTTCGAACACCGCCTTGAGGTCGGCCTCGGCCGCGGCGATCAGCGACGGGTCGGCCTCGTAGGCCTCCTGGGCGATCTCGCGGGCGCTCATCGCGCGCAGCTCCTGGTCGCCGATCTTGCGCGCGAACTGGTAGGACAGCGCCTCCGCCATCGTGCTGTGCGACAGGATCACCGCGTTGAGCAGGCTGCCGAGGGTCGGCTCTTCGCGGGCGCCCCGCTCGGCCTCCATGCGCAGGGCGGCCCAGACGGGCGGCGCGGCGTCGGACGCGACGATCTCGAACTGTCTGGGCATCAAGGCCCTCCCGTTATTCCCCGTCGATCTTCGCCTATAGCACGAAGAACGTCCGACGGCCCCGTTTCGCCCTTTGTCGTCATATGGGGGCGATCGACGAGCGCGCCAAGGCGGCGGTTGCCGTAAGCCCTGTAGCCGCCTAGGTGTTGCATATGCGTGCACTCCAGGTCCTGGCGCTCGGCGCCCTCATCGCCCTGCCCGCCGCCGCCGGCGCGGCCGAGGCGCCGTTGTCCGGCAAGAGCCTGCTGACGCTGATGGCCGAGGACCGGGTCTGGTGCTCCGGCTGGCGCGACAAGGACCAGAGCTGCGAGGACGTCGCCTTCCTGGAGGTGAAGGGCAAGGAGGTCAGCCAGACCAGCCGCTTCCGCATGCTGTCCGACCCCGACGTGCAGCTGGTCGTCCGCGAGACGCTCAAGCTCGAGGGCGGGTCGCTGTGCTCGACCTTCCGGTTCAGCGCCCTGGACGCGGTCGTCCTGCGCGACGGCGAGCCGGCCCAGCCGGCCGAGGCCCTGCCCCTGCTGGCGGCGATGGCCGAGGCCATGGCCGACTTCGAGGGCAAGAAGGCCTGCGAGGCCTATACCCGCAACAGCGAGACCGGCGAGGTCCACGGCCGCGTCACGCTCGACGGCGAGCATGCCCCGGAATTCGACTCCATCTATCGGCTCATCGCCCCGGACACGCGGATCAAGCTGCGGCCGATGATCGACGAGCCGGAAACCACCACCATCACCTAGGACGCGTTCTTGACCCACGGCATCCCCCGACCGCCCGCCTTCGGCGAGGCGCTGCCGCTCGATCCCTCGCCCGAGACCCTGGCCTTCCTGGCCCGCCGGCGCTCTGCGCCCGCCCTGACCCTGGCCGCTCCGGCGCCCTCTCCGGAGGAGTTGGAGGACCTTCTGACCCTGGCCGCCCGTGTGCCGGATCACGGCAAGCTGGCGCCTTGGCGCTTCATCATCCTGGAAGGGGCGGGCAAGGCGCGCTTCGTCGAGCGGCTGGAGGCCCTGGCCGCCGACCGCGCCGACGCCGCCAAGCTGACCGCCAAGCTCGGCAAGCTGAAGGCCCCGCCGCTGGCCGTGGCCGTGGTGTCGCGCACGGTGACCGGCGAGATTCCCGCCTGGGAGCAGCTGATGTCGGCCGGAGCGGTCTGCACCACCCTGACCTACGCCGCCCTGGCCATGGGCTACGGCGCCAACTGGATCACCGACTGGTACGCCTACGACGAGGAGGCCAAGGCCGTTCTCGGCCTGGGCGACTATGAGCAGGTGGCCGGCTACGTCTTCCTGGGCACGGCGACCGAGGCGCCGCAGGAACGTCAGCGCCCCGACGTGAAGGCCCTGACGACGCGGTTCTAGGGACGGGATCCTTCCCTCCGGGGAAGGTGACTCGCCGCAGGCGAGACGGAGGGGGTCGCGGCGTTGAACGCCGGATCTGCGGCGTCGCAAATCCGGTCCAACGGCGCCAAACTCCCTCAGTCGGCTTCGCCGACAGCTCCCCCAGAGGGGAGCATCTGACGATGTCTACCCCCGGCCGCGGTAGGGCGGGACGCCCTGGTCGGGCAGCCAGAGGCCGTCCGGGGCCGGGCCGCTCTGCCAGAACACGTCGATCGGGATGCCGCCGCGCGGATACCAGTAGCCGCCGATGCGCAGCCATTTGGGCTGGGCGGTGTCGAAGATCTTGCGGCCGATGGCGACGGTGCAGTCCTCGTGGAAGGCGCCGTGGTTGCGGAACGAGGTCAGGTACAGCTTCAGCGACTTGGACTCGATCAGCCAGTCGCCCGGCGCGTAGTCGATCACCAGGTGGGCGAAGTCCGGCTGGCCGGTCACCGGACAGACCGAGGTGAACTCCGGCGCCACGAAGCGGGCCAGATACAGCGTGTCGTTCTGCGGATTCGGCACGCGCTCGAGGACGGCGTCCTCGGGACGGTCGGGCGCCTCGACGGCGCGGCCCAGCTGGGTCAGGTGCTCGGTGGTCATGGCGGCCATGTAGTCCCCCGCCCTCCCCGCGACAAGCGCGCCCCGGGCGGTGTAGGGAGGATGCAAGGACGGATCACAGGAAGGGACGACCATGGCGGGCAAGGATTTCGACGGCTTCGTGGTGCTGGTGACCGGCGGCTCGACGGGGCTGGGCCGGGCGATCGCGGTGGAGACCGCCGCGCGCGGGGCCCAGGCTGTGATCGTCAACTACGCCTCCAGCCAGGCCGAGGCCGAAGAGACCGCCCGCCAGGTCGAGGCCCACGGCGCCCGCGCGGTCCTGGTCCAGGGCGACGTCGGCCAGGACGCCGACTGCCGCCGGATCGCCGCGGCGGCCGAGCCGTTCGGCCGGATCGACGCCCTGTTCAACAACGCCGGGGTCACCAAGTTCGCGCCGAACCACGCCGACCTCGACGCGGTGAACGCCGACGACTTCCTGCGCCTGTACCAGGTCAACGTCGTGGGTGCGTTCCAGATGGTCCGCGCCGCCCGCACCCTCCTCGAGGCCGGCGACCGGCCCGGCGCGGTGGTCAACACCGCCTCGATCGCCGGGGTGACCGGCATCGGCTCGTCGGTGCCCTACGCCGCCTCCAAGGGCGCGATGAACACCATGACCCTGTCGCTGGCCCGCGCCCTGGCGCCGAAGATCCGGGTCAACGCCATCTGTCCCGGCTTCATCGACACGCCCTGGTTCGGCAAGGCCATGCCGGACGACACCGTCGCCCGCATGCGCGAGGGGGTGATCCGCTCGACCCCGCTGCAGGCCGCCTCGACCGCCGAGGACATCGCCGGCGCGGCGGTGTTCCTGGCCTCCCCCGCCTCGCGCCACGTCACCGGCGAGACCCTGCTGGTCGACGCCGGGACTCACCTGGGCTTCGCGTCCCTGTCGATGCGGTAGGAGGACGGCCCGGCCCCGTCCTTACGATCCCCTTACGCGGCGGCGCCCGGTTCCGTATCGAACCCTGTCACCCCCTGCTTCAGGTTCGCGGCGCCCACAAAACGGGCGACTCGGGGCTTTCGCGCACAAATTGCGGCCAGCCGCGAGGGTCGGCGTGCGCGCGCCGCCCATCCGATGGGGCGTGCGCGAACCTTCGACCCATCATGACGTCGCCCCGGTCGTCAGACGGGGGTGCCCGCGCGACGCAGGCCGTGCGGGAGAACAACAAGGGGATAGCGATGAAAACTCTCAAACTTGCCCTGTGCGCCGCCACGGCGTCGCTGGCGATGGTCGGGACGGCCGCCCTGGCCGAGGACAGCTTCAGCTTCAACGTCGGCGTGGCGTCCGACTACGTCTTCCGGGGCGTCAGCCAGACGGACGAAGGCCCGCAGCTGTTCGCCGGCTGGGACTACGGCAAGGGCATCTTCTACGCGGGCGGCTGGGCCTCGAACGTCGACTTCGGCGACGGCACCGACGTCGAGATCGACCTGTACGCGGGCGTGAAGCCGACCGTCGGCCCGGTCACGCTCGACTTCGGCGCCATCTACTACGGCTACGTCAACGCCCCCGGCGGCGCGGACTGGAACCAGTGGGAGTTCAAGGCGGCGGCCTCCGTGCCGGCCGGTCCGGTCACGCTCGGCGCGGCGGCCTACTATTCGCCCGACTACACGGGCGTGGGCACCGACAACAGCCTCTACATCGAGGCCAACGCCTCGTTCTCGCCGGTCGAGAAGTGGACGGTCAGCGGCGCTGTCGGCAACCAGTCGGTCGACCTCGCCGGCGGCGGTTCGAGCGACTACACGACCTGGAACGTCGGCGTCGGCTACGCCTTCACCGACAAGCTGTCGGCGGACCTGCGCTGGCACGACAACGACACCGACCTGGGCGGCATCAACGACGGCCGCGTGGTCCTGAGCCTGAAGGCCGTTCTGCCCTAGGGCGTCCGGTTCCGCCGACGAACGGCAGGGGCCGTCGCGCGATCGCGGCGGCCCTCGAACCCTATGCTGGTAGGGACGGTGGGACTCGAACCCACACTCCTTGCGGATGCGGATTTTAAGTCCGCTGCGTCTACCATTCCGCCACGTCCCCGCGAACCCGACCGGGCCGCGCGAGGCCTTGATAGCGGGCGGTCGATCGTACGGCTAGTTGCCGCCCATGACGTCGCCGGCGTTCTGCGTGCCGCGACGCTGGCTCGAATCCAGGGAGCGAGCGGCGGCGTCCTTGAGGCGCTGGCGCTCGGCGACGGTCATGCAGACCTTCTGCGGACGGTTGCTGCCGACGACATGCTCGCGCGTGCAGACGACCCGATTGGGATCCTCTTCCTTGGTCGGCTTGTCCGCCTTGGCCGACTTGGCTTCCGGCGCGGTCGCCGGTTCGTTGGAAAAGGCCGGCCCAGCCCCGGCCAGCATGAGCGCGGCGACCGCCGCGACAGACATGATGCGCATGACACCCTATGAATTCTAAACAACCCCACCTTGCGCGAGGTGATCCGTTCGATCAGCTGATGTCAAGCCGCTCCATCCGGGTCACCCCGGCGGCGGCCAGCGCCGCCTCCAGATCATCGACGGCGCGCGCCACTTCGTCGGCGTCGCGCCCGCGGATCACCAGGTTCGAGCCGTAGCCCTCGTTCGAGAAGAAGGGATAGCTGCCCAGCGACAGGTCCGGATGGGCCTTGGCGACGCCCTCCAGCGGCGCGGCGATGACCCCCTCGCCCGAACCGTCGACCCGCAGCGTGCGCGAGATCACCACCGCCCCGCCCTTCAGACGATGGCCGACGTCCTCCAGCATGCCGCGCATGATCGAGGGCACGCCGGCCAGGACGAAGACGTTGCCGATCTGGAAGCCCGGCGGCCCCTGGACCGGATTCTTGACCAGAGTCCCGCCGTCGGGCACGCGCGCCATCCGGCGCCGGGCGGCGTTCAGCTCATAGCCCCAGCGCGCCTCCATCATGGCGATGATCTCGGGATGCTCGTGCAGCGCCACGCCGAAGGCCTTGGCCACGCAGTCGGCGGTGATGTCGTCGTGGGTCGGGCCGATGCCGCCGGTGGTGACCAGATAGTCGTACCGCTCTCGCAGGTGGTTCACCGCGGCGACGATCTCCTCCTCGTCGTCGCCGACCACCCGCGCCTCGGCCACCTCGACCCCATGGGTTCCGAGATAACGGGCGATGGCGTTGAGGTTGGTGTCCTGGGTGCGGCCGGAGAGAATCTCGTCCCCGATGATCAGGACCGCCGCCGTCACGCGCTGCTGGCTCGCCATCGGTCCCGTCCTTCCCTAAATCTGCCTGTCCCCTTCCGGATTAGAGGCCGCATGCAGTTCCCGCAACCGCTGACCCACGGCGTCCTGGTCAGCCGCTACAAGCGCTTCTTCGCCGACGTGGTCCTGGACGACGGGACGGCGGTCACCGCGCACTGCCCCAACCCCGGCGCCATGCTGGGGGTGAACCTGCCCGGCCTGGGGGTCTGGCTGTCGCGGTCGGACGATCCCAAGCGCAAGCTGGCCCATACTCTGGAGATGGTGGAGACGCCGCCGGACGCCGCCGGGAAGGTCGGCCTGGTCGGGATCAACACCATGCTGCCCAACAGGCTTGTCGCCGAGGCCCTGGCCGCCGACGCCATCCCGGAACTGACCGGCTACGACGTCCATCGCCGCGAGGTGAAGTACGGGGAGGCCAGCCGCGTCGACTTCCTGCTCGAGAAGGGGACCGGCGAGCGCTGCTGGCTGGAGATCAAGAACTGCCACCTGTCGCGCACCCCGCCGCTGGCGGAGTTCCCCGACTGCGTGGCGGCGAGGTCGACCAAGCACCTGCGCGAGCTGGAGGCCATGGTCGCGGCCGGCGACCGGGCCATGGCGCTGTTCGTGGTCCAGCGCACCGACTGCGACCGCTTCAGCGCCTGCGCCGACCTGGACCCGGCTTTCGCCGCCGGACTGGAGCGGGCGGCGGACGCCGGGGTCGAGGTGCTGGTCTATGCCTGCGCGATGTCGACGTCCGGCGTCGCCATCGGCCATCGACTTCGCTTTCTCCGGGCCTCAGAAACCAACTGAATCCAAGACGAAGTACGATGGAGCAGGCATGCGCCTCGACCTGATGCAGACGGTCAGCCTGAACGGCGACCTGAAGCGGGCCAACGACGATCGCGCCGGAATCAATGGCCGGCGCGCCTGGGTGATTGATGGCGCGACGGACCTGGGCCAGCCCGGGTTGCTCGGCGGACTGGGCGGCGCAGCCTGGATCGCGTCGGCCGCCGACGCCGGTTTTGCGGCCGCCGAGGCGGCGGACCTCCAGGAAGCCTGCCGGCAGATGTTCGAGGCGGTGGCGCAGACGTTCCGTACGGCGCAGCGGCGGGAGATCGCCGGGCGGTGGGAGCTGCCCACAGCCGCCTTCGCCGCCGTCCAAACCGTCGACGACATGGTGGAGGTCGCCTGGGCGGCCGACTGCGCCGTCCTGCATCGGTCAGGGGACGGCGCACGTTGGCTGAGCCCCACGCCTGACCGCGCGTCGGAAAGCGCGGCGGCGGCGGCGTTCGGCCCGCTTCCGGACGCCGGCGCGCTCAGCGACCAAGCCATCCTCGAAGATCGGCGCGCCCACCGGTCTGCGGCGATCCGTTCCGTGCTCAGCCCCGATCCCGAGGCGTCCGCGATCGCAACCGCCTACGCCCGCACCCGGGTCCAGGCCGGCGACATGCTGCTGCTGCTGACGGATGGCTTCGCGGCGTTGGCCGACGCGTATGCCGCCTACGACGCCGCCAGCCTGTTCGAGGCCGTCCTGGCCAAGGGGCTGTCGGCGCTGGGCGAAGAACTGCGCGCGATCGAACGCGCCGACTCGGCCTGCACCCGCTATCCGCGGTTCAAGGTCAGTGACGACGCCACCGCGCTTTGGGCGCGCGTCGCAGACTGAGCCCCTCTCGCCTACCCGTGCGCGGGGCAGCAGGCCCGGTCCGCCAGCGCCTCGATCACCCGGCACTCGCCCGCCGTGCCGCCCGCGCAGCCGGCGTCGACCATCCGCTTCAGCTCTGTGCGCAGAGCCTCCAGCTGGGCGATCTTCTCGGCGACGGCGGCGAGCTGTTCCTGGGCCAGGGCGTTGGCGTCCTTGCACGGCTCCTCCGGGTGGTCGGCGAGGTCCAGCAGCGTGCGAATAGCGTCGATCGGGAAGCCCAGCTCGCGGGCGTGCTTGATGAAGGACAGCCGCCCCACCGTCGCCTGGCCGTAGACGCGGCGGTCGCTGTCGGTGCGATCCGGCTCGGGCAGCAGGCCGATCTGCTCGTAGAAGCGGATCGTGGGAACCTTCACGTCGGCCGCCTGGGCCAGTTTTCCGATGCTGATCGCGCGCATGCCGTTTCTCCCGTCGTCGATCAGATAGGGGCTTGATCCTCTAGCGACTAGAGGATGCAGGATGCCGATATGTCCAGTTCCTGCTCCACCGACAAGTCCTCCTCGTCCGCCGGCGGCTGCTGCGGTCACGACGTCGTTTTCGACGGCGCCTCGCCCGCCTATCGCCGCATCCTGACGGCGGTGATCGCCATCAACCTGGTCGGCTTCGTCGTGGTGGCGGTCGGGGCCTGGATGGCCAACTCCGCCTCGCTGGCGGCCAACACCCTGGACTTCCTGGCCGACGCGGCGACCTACGCCATCAGCCTCTGGGCCATCGGCAAGAGCGTGCAGGTGCGGTCCGGCGCGGCCATGATCAAGAGCGCCAGCCTGGCGGCGATGGCCGCCGGCATCCTCGGCTTCGCGATCTGGCGCGCGCTGAGCGGCGCCCAGCCGGAGGGCTTCGCCATCTCGGGCCTGGGCCTGTTCGGCGCGGCGGCCAACCTGCTCGCGGCCCTGCTGCTGATCCGCTATCGCGAGGGCGACGCCAATGTCCGGTCGGTCTGGCTGTGCACCCGCAACGACCTGATCCAGTGCCTGGCCGTGGCCGGCGTCGGCGTCGCCGTGACGGTGACCGGTTCGCGCTGGCCCGACCTGATCGCCGGCTTCCTGCTGGCGGGCGTGTTCCTGCGCTCGGCCTGGCTGATCATGATCCAGGCCCGCCGCGAGCTGCGCGCCGCCCGGGCCGAGCCGGCGCCGGCCCTGGCGTTCGCGGTGGCGCCCCGGCGGCACGAGCACTAGCGCCCGCTCCTCCACCTCCGCGATCCTCACGGCGCCGGAAATGCGGCGAAGATCGTCCGGGTCGCCGCAAGATTGCCGCACGAATCTCGGACCAGGGCGCGGGGGCGGCTTCTGGAGGGAAGACGTCATGGCCGGTTCAGCCACATCATCATCCATGCCTGTCGTCCGACGCGCCTGCGCCGGACGCGCGACGTGAGTCCCGAGGCCGCCGCCCTCCAGACCCTTCGCATCCGCGGCCGCAGCCTGATGGCGTTGATCCTGACGCCGGAGGCGCCGTTCGACGCATGGTTCGCCGTGCTCGACCAGCACCGTCGCGCCTCGCCGCTGTTCTTCGCCGACCGGCCGATCGTCGTGGACCTGTCGCTGGTGCTGACCGCCCTGGGTCAGGACGCCATCCCGGTGGTGCTCGAAGGTCTGGCCGCGCGCGGGCTGAAGCTGATCGGCGTCGACGGCGCGCGCCCCTCGCAGCTGGCCGGCGCCCGCTGGGAGGAGTTGCCGACCAACCTGACCGGCCGGCACGTCGCCCGCGAGCTGGACCTGACCCCGGCCGCCGCGGCCGAGCCCGCGCCGCCAGAGACCCCGCCGCCGCCATCGTCGCTGCTGATCGACCGTCCGGTCCGTTCGGGCCAGGCCATCGTTCACGAGGAGGGCGACGTCATCGTCATCGGCGCCGTCGCCTCGGGAGCCGAGGTCATCGCCGGCGGCTCGATCCACGTCTACGGCCCGCTGCGCGGCCGCGCCATCGCAGGCCTGCGCCACAAGGGGTCGCGGATCTTCTGCCGCAAGCTGGAGGCCGAGCTGCTCGGCGTCGACCAGCTGTTCCGCACCGCCGAGCACTGGGGGCCCGGCCTGCAGGGCCAGGCCGTCGAGGTGCGCTGCGACCGCGGGGCCCTGCGGCTGACCGCGCTCGCCTGATTTCAGTTTCGCCCGCTTAGAGGGGAAGGAAGGGTATCGATTATGTCCAAGGTCGTCGTGGTCACGTCAGGCAAGGGAGGTGTGGGCAAGACCACCTCCTCGGCCTCGCTGGGCGCCGCCCTGGCCCAGGCCGGGCAGAAGGTGGTGGTGGTCGACTTCGACGTCGGCCTGCGCAACCTGGACCTGGTGATGGGCGCCGAGCGCCGGGTGGTGTTCGATCTGGTCAACGTGGTCCAGGGCGACGCCAAGCTGGCCCAGGCCCTGATCCGCGACAAGCGGGTCGAGACCCTGTCGCTGCTGCCCGCCTCCCAGACCCGCGACAAGGACGCCCTGACCGAGGAGGGCGTCGGGCGGGTGATCGAGGAGCTGCGCCAGACCTTCGACTGGATCATCTGCGACAGCCCCGCCGGCATCGAGAAGGGCGCGACCCTGGCCATGCGCTTCGCCGACACGGCCGTGGTGGTGACCAATCCCGAGGTCTCGTCGGTGCGCGACAGCGACCGGATCATCGGCATGCTCGACTCCAAGACCGTCACCGCCGAGACCGGCGGCCAGATGGACAAGCTGCTGCTGCTCACCCGCTACGACCCGGCCCGGGCGGCGCGCGGCGAGATGATGACCGTCGAGGACGTGCTGGAGATCCTGGCCATCCCGCTGCTGGGCATCGTGGTCGAGAGCCCCGACGTCCTGACCGCCTCGAACATGGGCTGTCCGGTGACCGTGCTGAACCCGGTCTCGCCGGCGGCCAAGGCCTATGACGAGGCGGCCCGCCGGCTGCTGGGCGAGACCATCGCGGTCAGGACGCCCCAGCCCGAGAAGAAGGGCTTCATGAGCCGGCTGTTCGGCAGGAAGGCCGTGGCATGAGCTTCCTCAGCTTCTTCCAGCGCAACCGCCGCTCCGCCCCGGTCGCCCGCGAGCGCCTGCAGGTCCTGCTGGCCCACGAGCGGGCCCCGGACGGCGGCGCCGACCTGGCCGCCGTCCTGCACAAGGAGATCCTGGCCGTGATCGCCAAGCACATCCCGATCGACCAGGACCGGGTGGTGGTGAAGCTCGACCGCGGCGATCAGGTCTCGACGCTGGAGATCGACATCGAGATGCCGGACACGGCCCTGGCGGGGCGGTAGGGGGCGCAAACGCGGGGGACATGCTCCGAAGGTGCGTGTCCCCGTTCCACGCGATCGAGGGGACACGCACCTTCGGAGCATGCCCCCCCACTTCCGTCATCCTCGCGACGAGCGCGAGGATGACGGTGGAGAATGGACGCGCCCTACCTGTCCTCCCCCTCGATCAACGTCCTGAACAGCGGTGTCAGCAGCGCGACCAGCGCTTCGGGGTCAGCCCCGGTCAGGGCCTTGAGGCCGATCATCTGGCGCATCACCTGGACGCCCGCCACCAGCGACAGGGCCAGCGCCGCCCGCTCCGGAGCGAGGTCGCCGGACAGCGCCTGCGTCATCGCCCGCTGGTGGCGCTGCTCGATCTGGTCGCGGCTGATTTCGGCCGCATGCCGGCTGGCGGCCGAGTGGAACATGATCTGGAAGCCGTCCAGCGGCTCGGCGTCCGGCGCGGTGAGGCCGACCAGCGCCCGGGCCATGCCGGCGGCCAGGTCCTCCGAGCCGAGGTTCTCGCGGGTCAGGATCACCGGGTCGGCCATGGTGTCGGCCACCACCTCGCCGAACAGCTGCTCCTTGGAGCCGAAGTAGCGGTTGATCAGCATCGCCGTCACGCCGGCGCCCTGGGCGATCTCCCGCACGCCGGTCCCGTCATAGCCCGAGCGCGCGAAGGCCGCCCGCGCCGACTTCAGGATGGCTTCGCGGGTGGCGGTCGCGTTTCGGCGTCGGGACGGGGTCTCGGAGGCCATGCGCCCTCACAATTATACAGTTGTAGATATCGGACGATCACCCATGTATACGACTGTAGACTTTCGACGACAACCGGGAGAATTCCATGGCCGAGACGGTGCTGGTGACGGGCGGGAGCGGCTACATCGGCGGCTGGTGCGTCAAGCTGCTGCTGGAGCGCGGCTATGTGGTGCGAACCACCCTGCGCAGCGCCTCGGGCGAGGCGGAGCTGCGCGAGACCGTCGGCGCCGGCGACACCGACCGGCTGACGGTCTTCCAGGCCGACCTGACCGCCGACGCCGGCTGGGCGCCGGCGATGGCGGGCGTCGACTACGTCCTGCACGTCGCCTCCCCGCTCGGCGGCGGCGCCCCCGACGCCGACCTGGTCACGCCGGCGCGGGACGGCGCGCTGCGGGTGCTGAAGGCCGCCATGGCCGCCGGGGCGAAGCGGGTGGTCATGACCTCCGCCGCAGCGACCGCCCGCGCCCCGCGCGACTCCGGCGTGGTCAGCGACGAGACGATCTGGGCCGACGCCGCCGATCCTCAGTTCGACGCCTATCGCCGGTCCAAGATCCTGGCCGAGCGCAATGCGTGGGATTTCATGGAGCGCGAGGGCGGGACGACGGCCCTGACCACCATCCTGCCCACCGCCGTGTTCGGACCGCCGCTGTCGGCGCGCAACCTCGGCTCGGTGGGGATCATCGACGGGGTGCTGAAGGGTCGGCCGCCCCGCCTGCCCCGGCTGGGCTTCTGGATCGTCGACGTGCGCGACCTGGCCGACCTGCACATCCGCGCCATGACCGCGCCCGAAGCCGCCGGGCAGCGGTTCATCGCGGCGGGAGAGTTCCTCTGGATGACGGAGATGGCCGCCGCCCTGCGCGCCGGCCTGCCGCCCGCCGCCGCCGCCAAGGTCCCGACCGGCGGCATGCCGGACTGGCTGTTCCGCCTGGCCTCCGTGGTGACGCCGCAGCTGCGCTTCTTCACCCCCGACCTGGGCCGGAAGCAGGCCATCGACCCCGGCAAGGCTCGCCGCCTGCTCGGCTTCGCCCCGCGCCCGGCGGCGGAGACGGTCGTGGAGACGGGCAAGAGCCTGCTGGCCTTGACGTAGCCGCCCCTGCCCTCTCGGGCTAGAAACGTCGGGATCAGAGAGGGCGCAGCGATGACCGACGGGTGGAGCGAGTCCGCCCTGAGCTGGATCGCCAGCCAGGGCGACGAGGGCGACTTCGGCCGGCGATACGTGCTGGACGGGCCGATGAAGGCGCGCGCGACGGCGCGGGCGCGCGCGACCGCCCTGGACGTCGGCTGCGGCGAGGGACGGTTCTGCCGGATGCTGCGCGCGGCGGGCGTAGCGACGGTCGGAATCGATCCGACCGACGCCCTGCTTGACCGCGCGAGAATACTGGATCCGGGCGGCGACTACCGCCCCGGCCGCGCCGAGGACCTGCCGTTCGAGACCGGGGCCTTCGACCTGGTGATCAGCTACCTGACCCTGATCGACATTCCCGACATCCGCGCCGCGATCCCGGAGATGGCTCGCGTGCTGAAGCCCGGCGGCAGCCTGCTGATCGCCAACCTGACCAGCTTCGCCAGCGCGGGGACGGGCGACGGCCTGGGCGCCGCCTACGGACCCGGCGGCGTCTTCCTGCACTACCGGATCGACGGCTACCTCGACGAACGGGCCGACTGGGTGGCGTGGAAGGGCATCCGCATCCTCAACCACCACCGGCCGCTGGAAACCTACATGTCATTGCTGCTCGGCGCCGGCCTGACCCTGACACACTTCGCCGAACCCGCTCCCACCGGCGGCGACCCGACCGTCGTCGAGCGCTACCGCAGAGCGCCCTGGTTCCATGTGATGGAGTGGCGAAAGCCGGGGTGATCCCCCGCCCGTTGAACTTCCGTGCTATGATTGCGACATAGGACTGAAAGCGATTGCATTCGCCCGCCGCCGCGGCCGCGGGTCGAAAGGACTGTTCGATGAGCACGATGGACGCCGTCTCGGACGCGGAATACCGCACCGGGGCGATCAAGATTCACAAGCCCGAGGACTTCGAGGGCATGCGCAAGGCCGGCCGGCTGGCCGCCGAGTGCCTGGACATACTGATCCCGCATGTCGTCCCCGGCGTGACCACCGAGCATCTCGACACCCTGGCCCGCGAGTTCGTGCTGGACCACGGCGGCCTGCCCGCCTGCCTGTTCTACAAGGGCTACCAGCACACGGTCTGCATCTCGACCAACCACGTGGTCTGCCATGGCATCCCCAGCGACCGGCAGCTGCGCGAAGGCGACATCGCCAACATCGACGTCACCGTCATCGTCGACGGCTGGCACGGCGACACCAGCCGCATGTACGGCGTCGGCGAGGTGGGTCCGCGCGCGCGCCGGCTGGTCGAGGTGACCTACGAGGCGCTGGCCCTGGGCCTGGCGCAGATCAAGCCGGGAAACACCTTCGGCGACATCGGCCACGCCATCCAGAAGTACGTCGAGGCGCAGCGCTGCAGCGTGGTGCGCGACTTCTGCGGCCACGGCCTGGGCCGGGTCTTCCACGACGATCCCAACGTCCTGCACTTCGGCCGACCGGGCACCGGCCCGGTGCTGGAGGAAGGCATGTTCTTCACCGTCGAGCCGATGGTGAACCTGGGCAAGCCGCAGGTGAAGGTGCTGAGCGACGGCTGGACCGCGGTGACCCGCGACAAGAGCCTGTCGGCCCAGTGCGAACACAGCTGCGGCGTGACCAAGGACGGGGTGGAGCTGTTCACCGCCTCGCCGACCGGCCTGTTCCAGCCGCCGATCCAGGGCGCCTGAACGCCGTTACGCGGCCGTTCATCTCCGTTCGCCTAGCTTCCCCGTCCGCAAGCGAGGGAGAGCGGCTTGTTCCGACGTGATTTCCTGGTCGGCGCCATGGGCGCCGGCGCCCTGGCGCCCGCCGTCGCGCAGGGCGCAGAGCTTCGCGACCCGCGGATCGCCGACGTCATAGCCGGCCAGCAGAGGCCCCGCTTCGACGGAGTCGTGCTGGTCCGGCAAGGCGGCCGCCTTCGTCACGCCGAGGCCGTCGGCGTCGCCAACGTCGCCTTCAACGCGCCGAGCCGACTCGACACCCGCTACTGGGTCTGTTCGATCACCAAGGCCTTCACCGCGGTCCTGCTCCTGCAGCTGGTCGACGAAGGCCGGGTCGACCCGGGCGCCGCGATCGCGGCCTACCTGCCCGACTACGCCGGCGAGGCCGCCCGCAAGGTCACCGTCCACCAGCTGCTGAACCATACCTCGGGGCTGGAGAACATCGACCGCATCCCCAACATCGAGGACGTGCAGCAGGGCGTCGCCGCCGCGCTCCAGGACGCCCGCGCGCACGGCCGGCTGCCGCTCTACCAGACGCCCTACACGTCCGATCAGCTGCTGAGCCTGTTCTGCAGCGGCCCTCTGGTCCGCGAGCCGGGCAAGGCCTTCGACTACAACAACGCCGACTACATCGTGCTCGGCAAGATCATCGAGCGGCTGCGCGGCAAGCCCTACGAGGCGGTCCTGAACGAGCGGATCATCGAGCCTCTGGGGATGCTCGGCTCGGGCATGCTGCGGCAGAGCGAGATCGTGCCGGCGCTGGCCGTGCCCTGCAGCCCGGCCGGCGACGTGCTCGCCTACGACACGCCGGTCTATCCGGAGAACTGGTACGCGGCCGGCGGGGCCTATGCGACGGCGGGAGACGTGCTGGCCTTCTCCGACGCGCTGTTCGGCGGCCGGCTGCTGAAGCCCGAGAGCCTGCGTCGGATGCTGGCGCCCGGCCTGGACGACTACGGCTACGGGGTCTGGAGCCGCCGCAGGACCTTGGCGGGCCGAAGCTGGACGGTCATCACCCGGCCCGGCCGGGTGATGGGCTCGCGGTCGCAGCTGCTGCACATGCCCGAGGCCGACCTGACCATCGTCATGGCCTCCAACACCGGCTTCGACCTGGACGGCCTGTCCGCCGAGATCGCGGGGCGGATGGTGACGGCGGGATAGGGGCCCCTACTCCGCTCTGCTGAGCAGTCCCGTCGCGCCGGAGTAGGTGGCCGTGTAGCGCAGCGTCCCGTTCGGGCCGGGCCGCAGGACCTCGCCGCCGCCGGGCTTGCAGACGGCCGGGTCGCTGGCGGCGTCGAAGCGGTCGACCTTGAACTCGAAACCCTCGGCGCCGGCGGCGGTCAGGGTCAGCCGGCCGGTGCAGGGAATCCGCGGAACGCTGATCACCCCGCAGCGACCGTTCAGCGCGCAGCCGTCGGCCACCTCGATCTCGATGGGAAACGCCTCCCCGCCCGGCTCCTTCGCGACACCGATCCAGCGCCCGGTCAGCACGGCGGGATCGTCGGCGGCGGGCGTGGTCGGCGTCGCCTTCTCGTCGGCCGTCTTCGGCGCCGGCCCGGCCGCGGCCGGCGCGGCCGACGTCGGCCTGTCCCTGGACATCAGGCCCGGCCCCAGGGTGACCACCGCCCCGATCAGGGCGACGGCGATGGCGCTGATCGCGGTCCAGCCCGCCGGGCTGAGGCCTCGCGACGGCGGCGGCGGTGACGGCTCGGACATGGCCCGCGCTCCGCAGGATGGATGGCGCATCCTGCGCTCATGCCGAAAGTGGTCAACCCCTTGGCGGCAACCGGCGATTGAGACAAGCTGCGGCCACCGGGGAGGACGTCCGACCATGGCCGAAGAGCATCGGCTGGGCCATCGCGAGCGGCTGCGCGAACGGGCCTTGAAGAGCCTGGACGCGGTGCCCGACTACGAGCTGCTCGAGCTGTTCCTGTTCCGCACCTTTCCGCGCGGGGACGTCAAGCCGATCGCCAAGGCGCTGCTGACCCGGTTCGGGTCGCTTTCGGGCGTGCTGGGGGCCGCGATCGAGGAGACCCGCACGGTGCCCGGCGTCGGCGAGCAGGCGGCGCTGGACCTCAAGCTGCTCGGCGAGGCGACGCTGCGGGTCGGGCGCGAGAAGATCGCCAAGCGCACGGTGATCTCGTCCTGGAGCGCCCTGCTCGCCTATGTGAAGGTCGCCCTGGCCAACGAGCCGCGCGAGCAGTTCCGGGTGCTGTTCCTGGACCGCAAGAACCAGCTGATCCTCGACGAGATCCAGAACCGCGGCACCGTCGATCACGCTCCGGTCTACGCCCGCGAGGTGGTGCGCCGGGCGCTGGAGCTGTCGGCCAGCGCGGTGATCCTGGTGCACAACCACCCGAGCGGCGATCCCACGCCCAGCGGCGCCGACATCGACATGACCCGCCAGGTGGTGGAGGCCGGCCGCCCCCTGCGGATCTCGGTCCACGACCACCTGGTCGTCGGCCGCGAGGGCGTGGCCAGCTTCAAGGCGCTGGGGTTGCTGAAGTGAAGGCCAATCAGATGAAATCGAACCAAATCAGAGCGATTGGAATCGCCATGACCACCCGCGTCCTGGCCGCCCATGTTCCCGTCGACCTGGTCGAAAAGGTCGACGTCGCCGCCGAGCGCCTCGACCGTCCGCGAGCCTGGATCGCCGGCCTGTCGACGGAAAAGCCCCTGACGCGCCTAAGATGAGAATTCGGTGGAGCCGCGCCGCCTGGCCCACGCCCAGACCCGCCAGCCGAGCAGCAGCGCCAGGACGGCGCCGTAGATCAGCGGCGGACGGTGGTCGGCCTTGACCAGCAGGTAGTAGTGCACGACGCCCAGCGGGACGATCAGGTAGATCAGCCGGTGCAGCTTCCGCCAGCGCAGCGGCCCCAGCTTGCGGATCGCCCAGTTGGTCGAGGTGACCGCCAGCGGGACCAGCAGCACGAAGGCGGTCATGCCGATGGTGATGTAGGGCCGCTTGGCGATGTCCTTGCCGATCGCCCGCCAATCGAAGAACTGGTCGACGCCGATATAGGTCGACAGGTGCAGCAGCACGTAGGTGAAGGCGAAGAGGCCGATGGTCCGGCGGAAGCGGATCAGGCGCGGCTGCCGCAGGATCCTGGCCAAGGGCGTGATCGCCAGCCCGACCAGCAGCAGCCGCAGGCCCCAGACGCCCAGCTGACGGATCAGGCGCTCGATCGGGTTGGCCCCCAGCGCGCCGTCGTAGGCCTGCCAGGCCAGCCACAGCAACGGCGCCAGACAGGCCAGCCAGACGGCGGCGTAGACCAGCCGGTCCCTCGTCTCGCGGCTCATCAGAAGTATTTCTTCAGGTCCAGGCCGCGGTACATCGAGGCGACCTGGTCGCCGTACCCGTTGAACATCAGGGTGTCGCGTCGCCGGAACTCGCCCAGGCGCCGTTCCGTGGCCTGGGACCAGCGCGGATGGTCCACCTGCGGGTTCACGTTGGAATAGAAGCCGTACTCGTTCGGCGCCAGGTCGTTCCAGGCGGTCCGCGGCTGGCGCTCGACGAAGCTGATGCGGACGACGCTCTTGATGCTCTTGAAGCCGTATTTCCAGGGGACGACCAGCCGCATCGGCGCGCCGTTCTGCCTGGGCAGGGTCTCGCCGTAGAGGCCGACGGCCATGATGGTCAGCGGATGCATGGCCTCGTCGATGCGCAGGCCCTCGCGGTAGGGCCAGTCGAGCACGCCGCGCTGCTGGCCGATCATCTCCTTGGGTCGATACAGGGTCTCGAAGGCGACGAACTTCGCCTTGCTGGTCGGCTCGTACTTCTTGAGCAGGTCGGCCAGGGGCACGCCCAGCCAGGGGATGACCATCGACCAGCCCTCGACGCAGCGCAGCCGGTAGATCCGCTCCTGCAGGGCGTTGCCGCGCAGGAAGTCGGCCAGGTCGATGACGCCCGGCTTGGCGCAGGCCCCGTCGACCTTGACCGTCCAGGGCGAGACGGTCAGCCGGCCGGCGTTGCGGGCCGGGTCGTCCTTGTCGACGCCGAACTCATAGAAGTTGTTGTAGGTGGTGACGTCCTCGCGGGGCGTCCTCTTCTCGTCGGTGGAATAAGGGCTGGGCGCGCCCTTCAAAGGCACGGCGGCGGCCGCGCCCGCCGTGAGACCCAGCCCGAGGCCGAGCGCCCCGGCCATGAACTCGCGCCGTCGGAGGTAGACGTCCCTGGGCGTGACGTCGTTCTCGGTCAGGTCGCCCCGATGACGGATCAGCATGGTCGGCTCCGATCTTCGCGCCGATGACGAACCAGCGCCGCGATGGAGTCAATTCGGAGGCGGGGACGGTTTGGTTACAGCTCCCCCTCCTCCTTCATGGCCGGACTTGTTCCGACCACCCATGCGTGATGAGCCGGAGGTGTTGTCGCGACATTGCCGACGCCCGTGTTGATGGGTCCTCGCGACGAGCGCGAGGACGACGGTGATGGAGCGCCTCGAAGGACCCAAGGAGGCTCAGGCCGCCGCTTCCCACTCCAGGAACTCCGGCGTCGCCAGCAGCGCGTCGCCGTAGGCCAGGGCCTGCGCCGAGGCGCCGTGGGCGGCCAGGTCGACGCCGTAGCTGCGGAAACGGGTGGCCACCGGGGTGTAGAAGGCGTCGGCGATCGACCAGGCGCCGAACAGGAACGGCCCGCCGGATCGCGCAAGCTGTTCCGACCAGACCTGGGCGATGCGGCGCACGTCCTTGGCGACCTCCGCGCTCAGCTCGGCCCGGGTGCGCAGCGCCAGGTCCATCGGGCATTCCCGGCGCAGGTTCATGAAGCCGCTGTGCATTTCCGCGGCGACCGAACGCGCAAGGGCGCGAGCGGCCGCGTCCTCGGGCCACAGGCGGGCGGCCGGAAACCGCTCGGCCAGATACTCGCAGATGGCCAGGGAATCCCAGACCGTCAGGTCGCCGTCCTTCAGCGCCGGCACCAGGCCTGACGGCGAATGCGGGAGAATCGCCGCCGTCGTCGCCTCCGCCTTGCGCAGCTGGACCAGGGTCTCGACGAAGGGCGCGCCGGTGCGCTTCAGCGCCAGCCAGGGCCGCAGGGACCAGGTGGACCAGGCCTTGGTCCCGATGACGATCTCCACGCCGACAACTCCTTCCACTGATCACGCAGCCGTTATTGACGACCACCCCTAACCTGCACGTAAGGTGCGGCCAAGAATTAGAACAAACGTTTGGGACAGGGAGTGAGTACGATGACCGACGCCGTTGCGCCGGCCACGGGGGGTGCGTCCGCCGAGACGCAAACGACCGCAGCAGCGCCGACCATTCAGCCGGTCACCAAGGGCTACGCCCGCTACGCGCTCTGGCTGCTGATGATCATCTACACCCTGAACTTCCTGGACCGGCAGGTGATCAACATCCTGGCCGAGCCGATCAAGAACGAGCTGGGCCTGATGGACTGGCAGCTGGGCATGCTGACCGGCCTGGCCTTCGCCCTGCTCTACACGGTGCTCGGCATCCCGATCGCCCGCCTGGCCGAGCGCAAGAACCGGCCGGTGATCATCGCGACCTCGGTGGCGGCCTGGAGCTTCTTCACCGTCGTCTGCGGCTTCGCGCAGAACTTCTGGCAGCTGGTGCTGGCCCGGGTCGGCGTCGGCATCGGCGAGGCCGGCTGCACCCCGCCCGCCCACAGCCTGATCAGCGACTACGTCCCCAAGGAGAAGCGGGCCTCGGCCATCGCCTTCTATTCGATCGGCACCCCGCTGGGCGCGCTGATCGGCATGAGCCTGGGCGGCATCGTCGCCGACGCCTGGGGATGGCGGACGGCCTTCATGATCGCCGGCGCGCCGGGCCTGCTGCTGGCCCTGGTGGTCCTGTTCACCCTGGTCGAACCGCGCAAGAAGCTGGCCGCCGACCTGGCCGCCAAGGCCGCCGTCGCCGGCCCGACCTTCGTCGCCACACTGGCCGTGCTGAAGGGCAAGGCGACCTTCTGGCTCCTGGCCTTCGCCGTCGCCATCAAGGCCTTCATCGGCTACGGCCAGCAGCCGTTCATCGCCTCCTTCTTCTTCCGGGTGCACGAGGTGCAGCTGGCCCAGCTGGCGGCCCAGGCCTCGGACCTGCTCGGCTTCAAGGTCGGCGTCATGTCGTTCGTCGCCGTCATGCTGAGCGGCCTGGCGGGTCTCGGCGGCGTGTTCGGCGTCTGGCTGGGCGGCTACCTGGCCGACAAGATGGGCGCCAAGGACGTCCGGGCCTACGCGGTGGTCCCGGCCCTGGCCGCGATCCTGCCGATCCCCTTCTACGTGCTGGGCATCCTGCACGGGGACGCCCTGTTCGCCCTGCTGTTCCTGTTCGTGCCGGCCGTCCTCACCAGCCTGTGGTACGGGCCGGTCTACGCCACCGCCCAGAGCATCGTCCCGCCGTCCATGCGCGCGACCACGGCGGCCATCCTGCTGCTGATCGTCAACCTGATCGGCCTGGGCCTGGGCCCGCTGATCGTCGGCGGACTGTCCGACTTCTTCGCCATCGGCATGGGTCTGGGCAAGGCCGAGGGGGTGCGCTGGGCGCTGGTCTCCTCCGCCGTGCTCGGCCTGATCGCGTTCGTCCTGTTCTGGGCGGCGCGGAAAACCATCAAGAACGACATCGTGAGCTAATGACCGACGCGACCGCCGACACCGCCCCCGCCACGCCGTCGGAGACCCCCGTCGTCACGCCGGGCTACCGCTCCTACGCCCTGTGGCTGATGCTGGGCATCTACACCCTGAACTTCCTGGACCGGCAGGTGGTCAACATCCTGGCCGAGCCGATCAAGCAGGACCTGGGCCTGCAGGACTGGCAGCTGGGGCTGCTGACCGGCCTGGCCTTCGCGGTGTTCTACACCTTCCTGGGCATCCCGATCGCGCGGCTGGCCGACCGGGCCAACCGGCCGATGATCATCTCGGTCTCGCTGGCGGTGTGGAGCGCCTTCACCGTCGCCAGCGGCATGGCCCAGAACTTCATCCACCTGCTGCTGGCGCGGATCGGGGTGGGCGTGGGCGAGGCCGGCTGCAGTCCGCCGTCGCACAGTCTGATCACCGACTACAGCCCCAAGGAAAAGCGCGCCTCGGCCCTGGCCTTCTACTCGATGGGCATCCCGCTGGGCTCGCTCGCCGGCATGGCGCTGGGCGGCCTGGTCGCCGACGCCCACGGCTGGCGGGTGGCCTTTTTCGTCGCCGGCGCGCCCGGCCTGCTGCTGGCCCTGATCGCCGCCTTCACCCTGAAGGAGCCGCGCAAGCTGATCGCCGCCCATCAGGCCAAGACCGCCGCCGAGGCCCCGAGCTTCGGCGAGGCGATGAAGGAGCTGGGAACCAAGAAGTCGTTCTGGCTGATCGCCTTCGCCGGCTCGCTGACCGCCTTCATCGGCTACGGCCACCTGGCCTTCTACGGCTCGTTCTTCTTCCGCAACCACGGCGCCGAGCTGGCCCAGCTGGCGCAGGCCGCCGGCGGCCTCGGCCCGGCCGGCTTCCTGGGCACGGCCCTGGGCCTGATCATCGGCGTGTTCGGCGCCGTCGGCACATTCCTGGGCGGCCAGATCGCCGACCGGGCGGCCAAGAAGGACATCCGCGCCTACGTCTCGGTCCCGGCCATCGCCGGCCTGGCCAGCTTCCCCTTCTTCATCGCCGCGATGCTGACCGGCAGCCTGACCCTGTCGCTCGGCCTGCTCGCCCTGCCGGTCCTGCTCGGCTCGCTGTGGTACGGCCCGGTGTTCGCCGCGGTGCAGAGCCTGGTCCGGCCGCAGACCCGCGCCACCGCCGCCGCCGTGCTGCTGTTCGTGGTCAACCTGGTCGGCCTGGGCCTGGGCCCGCTGTTCGTCGGCATCCTGAGCACCAGCTTCACCGGCTCGATGGGCGAGGCCGAGGGCGTGCGCTGGGCGCTGCTGGTCTCGTCGGTGGTGGGACTGATCGCCGCGTTGCTGTTCTGGCTGGCCCGCCGGACCATCCGCGAAGAGATCGTCAGCTGACGACCGCGCCGGCGGCCTCGCGGTCGTCGGCGACGCAACACGCCGGCCGCCCAAGGCCCGGGGGAGGAACAGGACGCCCATGACCGACACCGCCGCGGCGGCCGAGCCCTCGGCCAGGCCTCTCTATTCGAACGGCTACAAGGCCACCGTGCTGGGCATGTTGCTGGCGGCCTACACCTTCAACTTCATCGACCGGACGATCATCGCCACCATCGGCCAGGCGATCAAAGTCGACCTGAAGCTGACAGACACCCAACTGGGCCTGCTGGGCGGGCTGTACTTCGCCCTGCTCTACACCACCCTGGGCATCCCGATCGCCCGCTGGGCCGAGCGCGGCAACCGGACCACCATCATCGCCCTGGCGCTGGTCATCTGGTCGGGCTTCACCGCCCTCTGCGGCGCGGCGCAGAACTTCGTCCAGCTGGCCCTGCTGCGCTTCGGGGTGGGCATCGGCGAGGCCGGCTGCAGCCCGCCCGCGCACAGCCTGATCAGCGACTATTTCGAGCCGAAGAAACGGGCCACGGCCCTGTCGATCTATTCGTTCGGCATCCCGCTGGGCACCATGATCGGCGCCGTGGCCGGCGGCTGGCTGGCCACCGAGTTCAGCTGGCGCGTGGCCTTCGTCATCGTCGGCCTGCCCGGCGTGATCCTGGCCCTGCTGTTCAAGATCCTGGTCAAGGAACCCCCGCGCGGCCACTCCGAGGCGGTCGAGAAGCCGCTGATCGAGGAGGACCTGACCGCCCCCGCGCGCCCCGCGCCCAAGCCCTTCTCGCTGGGCCAGGAGTTCCGGGAGCTGGGCGCGGTGGCCAAGGTGCTGTTCGCCAAGTGGCCGGTCGTGCACATGGTGCTGGGCATCACCCTGGCTTCGTTCGCCGGCTACGGCACGGGCGCGTTCGTGCCGCCCTACTTCGTGCGCCAGTTCGGCCTGGACCTGGCCACCGTCGGACTGATCGTCGGCCTGGTGGGCGGCTTCTCGGCCGGGATCGGCACCCTGGTCGGCGGCTTCGTCTCCGACTGGGCCGGCAGGAAGAGCACCGTCTGGTACACCCTGACCCCCGCCTTCGGCCTGGCCATCGCCATGCCGATCTACATCTGGGCCTATCTGCTCAACGACTGGAAGATGGCGGCCCTGATCCTGCTGGTCCCGGGCATCTTCCACTACACCTACCTGGGTCCGACCTTCGGGGTGGTGCAGAACTCGGTGCCGGTCCATCGCCGGGCGACGGCGACGGCGCTGCTGTTCTTCTTCCTGAACCTGATCGCGCTGGGCGGCGGGCCGGTCTTCACCGGCTGGCTGATCGACCATTTCGCGCAGTTCAACTTCAACAACCCCGGCCAGGGCGTGATGGGCCTGCTCGGCGCCTTCGGCGGCGTCGAGGCGGCGGCCAGCTTCACCAAGGCCTGCCCCGGCGGCGTGGCCCCGGCCGGCGCGGCCGAAAGCCTCAAGGCGCTGTGCCACGACTCCTCGGCCCTGGCGACGCGCCAGGGGATCGTCGTCACCCTGCTGTTCTACGGCTGGGCCTCGATCCACTACTTCCTGGCCGCCATCGGCCTGGCCAAGCACATGAAAGACGCCCAGACAGCTTGACCCGAACGGGCCTGAGGGCGTAGCGGGCGGGTCCATGATCCCTCGTTACGCCCGCCCCGAAGCCGTCGCCATCTGGTCCCCCGAGACCAAGTACAAGATCTGGTTCGAGATCGAAGCCCACGCCGCCGACGCCATGGCGGAACTGGGCGTGATCCCGAAGGAGTCCGCCAAGGCCATCTGGGCCGGCGGCAAGGACGCGATCTGGAACCCCGACCGCATCGACGAGATCGAGCGCGTCACGAAACACGACGTCATCGCCTTCCTGACCCATGTCGCCGAGGTCGTCGGGCCGGAAGCCCGCTTCCTGCACCAGGGCATGACCAGCAGCGACGTGCTGGACACCACCCTGTCGGTGCAGATGGCCCGCGTCACCGACCTGCTGATCGAGGACGTCGACCTGCTGCTGGCCGCGCTCAAGAAGCGCGCCTTCGAGCACAGGTTCACCCCGACCGTCGGCCGCAGCCACGGCATCCACGCCGAGCCGACCACCTTCGGCCTCAAGCTCGCCGGCCACTACGCCGAGTTCCAGCGCGCCAAGGAGCGCCTGGCCATGGCCCGGTTCGAGATCGCCACCTGCGCCATCTCCGGCGCTGTCGGCACCTTCGCCAACGTCGACCCGCGCGTCGAAGAGTACGTCGCCGAGAAGATGGGCCTGACCGTCGAGCCGGTCTCGACCCAGGTCATCCCGCGCGACCGCCACGCCGCCTGGTTCAGCGCCCTGGCCGTGGTCGCCTCGTCGATCGAGCGCCTGGCCGTCGAGATCCGCCACCTGCAGCGCACCGAGGTGCTGGAGGCCGAGGAGGCCTTCGACCCGGGCCAGAAGGGCAGCTCGGCGATGCCGCACAAGCGCAACCCGATCCTGACCGAGAACCTGACGGGCCTCGCCCGCCTGGTCCGCTCGGCGGTCGTGCCGGCGCTGGAGAACGTCGCCCTCTGGCACGAGCGCGACATCAGCCACTCGTCGGTCGAGCGCGGCATCGCGCCGGACGCCTCGATCCACCTGGACTTCGCCCTGCGCCGCCTGGCCGGCGTGGTCGAGCGGCTGGTGATCTATCCGGAGAACATGCTGAAGAACCTCGACCGCCTCGGCGGCCTGGTCCACAGCCAGCGCGTCATGCTCGCCCTGACCCAGAAGGACTCGAGCCGCGAGGAGGCCTACGCGGCCGTCCAGGGCAACGCCATGAAGGTCTGGCGCGGCGAAGGCAAGTTCATCGACTTCCTGAAGGCCGATCCGTTCGTGTCGACCCATCTGACCGACGCCGAGCTCGACGCCCTGTTCAACAACGACTACCACTTCAAGCACGTGGACACGATCTTCCGCCGCGTGTTCGGGGAACAGTCGGCCTGACGCGCAAGCGCAGCTTTCCGCCGGTCGTCGATTCTGACGTCCGGCTGCTGGTGCTGGGGAGCCTTCCCGGAGAAGCCTCCCTGGCGGCCGGCCGCTACTACGCCCATCCGCAGAACGCCTTCTGGCGGTTGATGGGGACGGTGGTCGGCGAAGACCTCCACGCCATGGACTACGAGACCCGGCTGGCCGCCTTGCTGCGCCACGGCGTGGGCCTGTGGGACGTGGTCGGCGAGGCGGAGCGTTCGGGCAGCCTGGACACCGCCATCCGCGACGCCGCGCCCAACGACCTGACGGCGCTGGTCGACCGCCTGCCCGCGCTGAAAGCCGTCGCCTTCAACGGCGGAACCGCGGCCAAGAAGGGCATGAAGCTGCTCGCGGGCCACGCCGACCGGCTGCGCCTGATCCCCCTGCCCTCTTCCAGCCCGGCCTTCACCCTGCCGTTCGCAGCGAAGGCGGAGGCTTGGGCGGCGCTCCGCGAGACGCTGGCCGTCTCAGGGTAATCCCCCATTTACCCTGGGCAGACCACCCGAGCGCGGAGCCTCGCGTCCGCGCCTATGCTCGCCAGCCGTCGCGGCAGCCGCCCCGGGTCGCCGCCCGTCCAGCGGAGGAAGCTGCCATGGCCGAAGACTGGTCCCTCGACGTACGCAAGTACGTTCCCGACGCCGACCAGGGCGTCATCGATGCGATCGTGCGCTACCTGGGCATCGCCCTGCGAAACCGCGACTCCTCGCTCGTTTCGTTCAGCGACAAGACAGAGACCGATCGGGTCCGCGAGAACTTCCTGAAGAAGAAGCTGGGTCTGACCGACTCCGACGCCGACCTCGACGCCGCCATCGCCGCCGTGGGCGAGCGGATGAAGGCCGACCGGACCAAGAACCGGGTCACGGTCTACTATCTGCTGGCCGAGGCCTATCGGAAGCTGTCGGTCTTCGGCGGCCAGGACAAGCCGGCCGGCGGATTGGGCCTGGCCGGCGCCGCAGCCGGCGTGGCCGGCGCCGCCGGAGCGGTCGCCGCGGCGGCCGCCTCGATCGGCGAGCCCGAGCCCAAGCCCGCGGCGGCGGCGCCGCCGCCGTCGGACGCCCAGTCCAACGTCCAGGCCTT
>VFQQ010001057.1_pt1 | contig 42521 bp, 69 predicted proteins | sample 3512341 | NCBI WGS metagenome assembly VFQQ01 (sample SAMN10412373, study PRJNA504923) | tailings metagenome | isolation source: Relicate 2 Philex TSF1 revegetated site | place: Philippines: Tuba, Benguet | collected 2017-08-29 | reverse complement strand
CAGCGGCGGTCGCTGCTTCATCCGCCTGCTGCGTATCTCCTGCTGCCTGCTGGCCTGCACCGTCTGCCGCCCCAGCCGCTGCTCCATCGTCGCCACCCTCCCGGGCAACGTTCAGCTTGCCGTCTCCCGCCGCCGCCGCCGCCTGGTCTGCTGCCGCCTCCTGCTTGTCACCATCCACCCCCGCTTCCTTGTACCTTCACAACGATGAACACATTTGGGGCTGGGGGATTGAGCATGACTGGCGTTGGGGCTGGGCTGTCGACCAGCAATGTAAGTGCGGAAGGGCAAGGCAGCGTCCAATTCGCCGCCGCCCGCCTGCCGCAAGCACTCACCCGACGAAGACGCCCTCGCGAGCCTGGAGCTCGCGCTCTGCTGCCACTGCTGCTCCTAGTAGCGCTGCCAGCAGCAGGAAGCGCTGCCAGGCGCGCATAGCCGCTATCAACTGTGCTGTAAGCAGCGGTGTGCTGTAGGGGCTTCAGGGAGGCGTGTCCACGTTCTCAGCAGCGATCAGACCGTGTTGCGAGGATGCACAGGCGCTGGGAGGGCCCATCAGGCGGGAAATGGCACATGGGCGCGCGCCAGCAGGGCAGGGCGAGCGCCCTGTCAAATTCCAACCGCAGCCCAGCGACCCACGGGCATTCAATTGGCCATTGAAATTCCCGCCAGCAGGTGGCGGCCACTGCTCGCGTGCGTCGCTGGTCGAACTCGCTGCTCGATGGCTGCGTAGCGCTTACAAGCCGTTGTAATGGCTTCCTTGGTGTCCAATTTGCCGCCACGAGGTGAGCCGAGGCAGCTGAGGCACCCCCAGCTCGTTCCCGTGATAAGCTCCCGTGCTCTGTCGCTGTTACCCCTGCCCCGCCATGCCATCTCACATGTTGACGCAATGTATGGCAATGCCCGTCCCTGCAGGCGATGCCGGTCAGGCCCGTCGTGGAACACCGCTGCCGCCGCCGCCGCCCAGCCCAGCGCTGGCCATTGCGGCGCCGCGGCAGCAGGCGCGGCTGCACAGCCTGGGTCACAGCGGCGGCGAGCTGAGCGCGAGCAGCCCAACGGCAGCGGCAGGTGTGACGTGTGGCAGCGAGCGTGCCGACAGCCACCGCCACGCGTCGAGCAGCGGCGCCGCCAGGTCACCTGCGGGCGGCCGGGATGGCTGGCGAGGGCGCAGGCTGCAGGCGCATGCCAGCGGGGGCAGCAGGTGGTCACGATCCTCCTCCCCTCCTGCAAGCAGCAGCAGCAGTGGCAGTGGCGGCAGGCCATGGCGCGGTGAGGCTGCCTCGCCACCCGCTGCCACCGGCGGCAGGCAGGGCGATGGGCCCCTGCAGCAGCAGCAGCAGCCGGCGGGGGTGCCCAAGCCGCCATCGCTGGCAGCGCGGCCAACGCGCCCCGTGCCACCCAGCAGCTCCGACAGTGATGACGATGGCCGCGGCGGCGACGGCGGCAGGCAAAGCAAGGCGCCCACTTTAGCGGAGCGTCCGGTCCGAAGACCTGCTGCTGCTGCTGAGGCGCTAGCTCCGTCGTCTCCCCGGCCGCCTCGGCCGTACCGCCCCAACTCTGGCAGTGAGGGCTACAACGGCCAGCGCGACGGCTATGGAGGCCAGCGGCGGCGGGACGACCGCCCACCGCGCTCGCAGCAGCAGGGCGGCCAGCAGTGGCGGCCTCGCCACCAGCAGCCCGGCAGCCAGCAGTACCGGCAGCAGGGGCAGCAGGGGCAGCGGGCGGGGCAGGGCGGGGAGGAGCAGCAGCCGCCCAAGAAGTCGTACACCTCGAGCATGGTGCTGCTCACGCAGCAGCGGCAGCAGCAGCGGGAGCAGGCGCAGGTGCGGCAGCAGGTGCTGCGCGCACAAAAGCTGCGCGTGCCCTACTGGGTGCGCGTGCTGTCGCAGGAGCTGCTGCAGAGCATGGCGGCGGCAGGGGTGGCGGGCCTGCTGCCGGACGATGCGGATGCAGAGGGGCCTGGCGGCGAGGGCGGCGTTAACGCCCCGCCCAGCCCGCCGCTGTCAGCGGAGGCGCTGCTGCACCCAGCGGACCTGGATGTCTCGGATGCGCTGCTGGATGAGCTGGCAGGCATGCTGCCTCCGTTTTTGGAAGCGGAGAAGAAGGCGGCGATGGCGGCGCAGCGCGTGCAGCAGCTTGAGGAGCAGCATGCTGCGATGCACCAGAGGGTGGAGCAGCATCGAGCGGAGCGGCAGGCCCCCCAGCAGGCACAGCAGCAGCAGGCGGAGCAGCAGGCGAAGCAGCAGGCGGCCAGTTCCGAGGCGGCAGCAGAAGCGCAGGCGGCAGAGCAGGCGGCTGAGCAGCAGGCGGCCAGCTCCGAGGCGGCAGCAGATGTTCCAGCAGCCAGCACCTCGCCAGCCACCTCTGCTGAGGTGTTTGCTGCTGAGCTGCAGCAGATCTTGCAGCACTACCAGCAGGGTGTGGCGGCCGCAGAAGAGGCAGCGGAAAGCGCAGCAAGCCAGGAGGCAGCAGCCGAGGCGGCTCGCAGCAGCGGCGATGCAGCGGATGGCAGCGGGCCTGCTGGAAAGCAGGAGGCGGCAGCAGGAGGCGAGGCGCCGGCCGCTCCCACCTTTGTATCTGCCTCCAAGGCGCGGCACCTCGATGAGGGCGGCTTCAACCTGCTGCTGCGAGCCGTGTCCCTCATGGTGCGGCAGTGAACTGCATTGTAGCTTGTTTGTGCCAGCATGGCGGGATCTAGCTGTGCAGCAGTGGCCTTCGAATCAATATTGGCGGCTTGCCCCCGTCTTGAATCGCAGCGCAGATTGCCGGCCAAGCCGGCCAAGCGCCTGCTGCGGGCTTGCTTGCCCCGACACGCCCCCGCTCCTGCTCTCATATGGCCTCACTGAGTGAGAATAACTCCCCTGCCGCCGCAGGGCAACGGCATGCGCGGCGCGCTGGTGCTGCTGCACGCGGGCGATCGCTCGCCGCAGGGCTACCCCACCCGCAGCCCAACCATCGTTAGCACGCTGCTGCGCCTGGCCAACAACCTGCTTGAGGTGGGTAGGGTAGGGCGGAGAGGAAATGCTGAGAGGCCGGGTGTGGGGGTTTCTGGGAAGGATGCCCAGTGAAAGAGCAGCGTGGCCTTGGTTGTCATGGAGCATGGCATTGGTCCTTTTCAAACCAGCTGCCCACCTGCCCATCCGCCTGCCCGGCTGCAGGCGGAGACGTCGGTGCGCCTGCTGCGCTGGTGCCAGCAGCGGGATGTGCCGCTGGACCGCAACATGTGGCACAGGTGGGCTGGCCTGGGTTTCGAAGGCGTGTGGTTGCCTGTTGGGCCTGTAGTGGCTGCTGCATCCTCGTATTTGATCCTGCTGCATCCTGCTCCCCTGTGCCTGTGCCTGTGCCTGCTGCCTCACAGCACCCGCCTGACTGACCCGCCCTGGCTCCACTGCCCCTGCAGCGTGATGGACGTGTGTGCAAAAGTGGGGCAGCCCGCGGTGGTGGAGCAGCTGATGCAGGCAAGGCAGGGGGAGTATGTGCATGGCAGGCATAATGCAGGCAAGGCAGGGGGATATATGCATGGCAGGCATAATGCAGGCAAAGCAGGGGGTCCGCAACTGCGGGGCAGGCGTGACTGCAGACGCCTGCCAACCAGATGGTTTCATTGGCAGCTGGGGCGGCCAGTCCCACCATTTGCCTTGCTGTAAAGTGACCTGCCTGCTGCCAATTGCTTCCAACGTGCAGGAGATGGGTGCTGCCGGGCTGCCAGCCGACAGCGTGGGGCACACCATTCTGCTGATGGCGCATGAAAAGGCCAGTTTGAGTTCCAAATTGGAAGGGCTGGAAACAGCCGGAGAGCAGGCAGTCCTGCTGTGCAAGCTGTGGTACATGCACAGCACCTGCCGGTCACCTGCTTTGAGAGGAAAAGCAGCGGCAAGCGGTTTGCGCAATCCCTCAAGCCACCATCCTCACGCGGCATGCTGTGCTTTGTATCGATCGCTGCAGTCGGGCGACTGCCAGGCGGTGATTACCGCTTACCAGCGCATGAAGGCACTGGGCCTGGAGCGCAACTCCTTCACGTACAGGTGAGCTCCTCTACAGATGCACACTGGGTCCTGCCTGCGCCGCCGCCTTCTGCCTGGCGCAACGCTTGGAGCGGTCGCTTAACCACCTCTGCCCCTGTGGCATGACTTTTCACCCCGGATTGGTTGCTGGCAATGCACATGCCCCTTCCGCCTCGACCACTTGCACTTGCACTTGCACTTGCACACACCCACGCATGCACTGCCGTGCCCATGCATTTCATACCGCCTCCCCTATCCAACCGCAGGGCCATCATGGCCTCGCTGGCAGCAGCCAACCGCCTGGACGAGGCGTGTGACGTGCTGGACTGGATGGCGGAGGATGGGGTGGAGGGGAATGCGGTGGTGTACCAGGTGAGGAGCGTGAGCTGTGGGCAGCGGGTGCCGGAAGCTGACTGTGCAGTCGGCTGGATGACAAGCAGATCTGCTGTGGATGACCAGCACACCGCATGGGCGGTGTGGATGGTTGCTCACAACACGCAGCCGGCCAGCACACTGGGGATTTCAGCGCCCAGCCAAGACTTTATTCTCACTCTTGGGCTTGCCCGCAGATCCTGATCAACGCCTTCTTGGAGCGCGGCCAAGACGACAAGGTGAGGGGCGGAGGCGGGCAAACTTGCGTGGCTGTTTGCAGGCTTGGGGCACAGGGGCCCGGTGTGCAAGCGAGCATGCTGGCCACACTTGCCTGGATCAAACCCCAGCCCCCCTGTGGCCGCAACCGCCGCCCTCATGCTACCCTCCATGCTACCGCTCCGTTTCTTTCAATCTGCAGGTGGACCGGCTGCTGCAGCGCATGGTGGCCGACAGCGTACGCTTCAGCCCACAGGCAGTGGCCCGCCTCGCCAACTTTGCCTTCACGCGCGGCGAGCCGGCGGCCGCCTATGCACTCTTCAAGGTGTGCCCTTGTGGCCTGTGTCTGGCGGTAGTAGCCCCGAGTAGCGCTCTTGTGGCCTGCTGCTTGCAGCGGGAGATGGGTTGGAGAGGCGGCTCGTTCAATAGCCTGCCGCTCCAACATCTGCACCCCGCCTGCCCATCTAGCTCCCGGCATGCTGCCTCACGCCCCGCTGTGCTGCTTGCTTGGTTGCCACGCTGCAGAAAGTGCGCGGCATGGGGCTGCTCAGCTTGGAGGATCCGCCCGGAAAAGCGGGCGGCGCTGACAGCGATGAAGAGGGCGGCACCACACCGGCAGCAGTGGTTGAGCCAGACCTCCTGGGCGGTGCCAGCGACACAGAGGATGCGGCAGCGGTGGCGGCGGGCAGGGCCGGTGAGGACGGGGCGGAGAGCGGCGATGAGCGGGGGACAGAGGAGGATGAAGAGCGGCGGAAGGAGCGTGCGCGGCTGGCGGCGCGGGGGCAGGCCGCCTACAGCTACTGCCGCATGATTGCCGCGTGCCACAAGGCCAGGTGGGGCGCTGCACTGCACTGCACTGCACTGCACTGGTGCTGTGTGTTGAATGGCTGGCACTGACAGGGATTGGTGCTGGGCTGCATCACCCATGCTCCAATCAGCGCTTGCGCTGCTGGGCGGGTCCGGGCCGACCTCCTGGCACCCTCCCCGCTCACTCCTGCACACACACCCGGCACACTTTCTTGCCCCAGGCTGCTGGACGAGGCCTGGAGCGTATATGAGTGGATGCAGGAGGACGGGCTGTGGCCCGACCGCTCCACCTACTCACGCCTCATCTCGGTAAGCCTCTACGCTGCTGTGCTGCTGGCCACCTTGTGTGGCTTACTGCAGTGTTGCTTGGTGAACCTGTGGTGGCCTGCTGCATTGGTGCCCCCACATCCACCCCAGGCCTGCGTGTGCACCCTGCAGCTGCTTACCAGAACCCCTCCTCCTCGCCTTGCCCCCTGCCCACTCCCCTGCCCCCTTGCTACCTCCCCTTCCCTGCCCTTGTCCGCAGGTCTGCGCCTACTCTCCCGCCCACGGCGGCCAGGCGGAGGCGCTGTACGACCGTTTGCTGGCGGAGGGGCTGGAGGTGGACACATTCATGTACCTCCACCTCATCACGGCGCTCGGCTCAGGTGCGTCTGCTCTCTAGAGATGCGTCGGTGCTGTAGAGATGCGCTTGCCTTTTACGTACCTCCACCTCATCACGGCGCTGGGATCGGGTGCGTGATGCGCTTGCGATTTGGGGATGCGCTTGCACTGCTCGCTTGCACTGCTGGCCGGGTCAGGCCACCGCCTGGTTGTTGATGGTAGACGCGTTTGCGCTGCTGGCAGGATGGGCAAGCTGGGCAGCTGCTCAGTGCTGATATCTTGCATGTTGGATGGTTTGGCAGGCGAGCTAGCCAAGCGGCAGATCATCTCTGTTGCCCCACACCACTCGCCCGGCAAGGCCTGTCTCCAATGCCCACCATGCATCCGCTCACGCTCACCTTGCTGCCCATGCCGTGCTGCTGCCACTGCAGGGGACGAGGGCCCGTCCCGCTGGCCCGCTGTGCTGCGCGTGCTGCACGGCCTGCACATGGGCATGCCCAACTTCAAGGACACGCACGTGCAGGTGGGCGGGGCAGTCAAGTCGGAGCTGTGGATGTGGGGCGCTGCAGCCGGCTGGGGCGTGGGTGCTGGTTAGGGGGTGAGGGATGTTCGACCTGCTATGCATGCTGGGTGGGAGTGCGACTTGTCCCTTTTCACTCCTTGTGCCCCTTGTGCACCACCTGCAACCCGCCGGCTCTCCCTTCCCACAACGACACAAAACACCTCGCAGACCGCCGCCATCTCGTTGGCCGCCAAGCACGGCCAGCTGACGCACGCGCTGGCTGTGTACCGCTTGATGCTGCGGGACGGCGTGGAGCCCAAGTCCCCCACCTTTAACGCACGTGAGTCAGACTGGCATCCATGCCGGTGTCTCCAGGGGCTATTATGCTGGCGCTGCCACTGCCGCGACTGGGGCTGCTGCAGTGCTGTTGCTGTAGCTGTCGGTGCGATCTGAAATGCGGTCGCGTTGCAAAGCAGGCAGGGGCTGCTTCACATTTCGTGTTCCCAATGCAGTGATTGCCCCATTCCGTCAATGCAGTGATTGCGGCATGCATGCGGGCGGGGCAGCCGGCCAAGGGCTTCCGGTTCCTGGAGATCATGCAGGCCATGGGGGCAGAGGTGCGGAGGGCATTCATTTGTGGAGGCATTGTTGGTGGGCCTCCAGGAGCGGAGGCGGAAGGGCGCCGGCTGGTGTCAGGAAGGCCCGCCGTGCTGGCCACCCAACCGCCCACCCCCTCTCCCCGCCACCCACCACTGCCTGATTACCCCAGGCGGACGTGGTCACTGTCAGCACGCTGATCAGCTGCTGCGAGCGCATGGGCGACTGGCGGCGCGCGCTCGAGGTCTGGGACTGGATGGTGGCGCAGGTGGGTCAGGGGTGGGTCAGGATGTGTGGGCTTGAGCGTGTTGGGTGACAGCGCAATCCTTCCGCCCCAATGTGCGCGCAGCACGGACCCGCAGTGCCATGTCACGTGTCCGGTGTCCGGAGCAGTCATAACCTTTGCATAAAATGCATTCACCCCAAACACATCAAGCCTTTGCCTGCAGTCGTTACTTAACTCTGCCCCGGGCAAATCCCACTGCAGGGATTGGAGCCCGACACCATCTGCTACAACACACTCATCGCGTGCATGGAGCGGTGCAACCAGCCGGACCGCGCCCTCGAGGTCTTTGAACAGATGATGGTGCGCCCGGTAGGGGCGTGTGGAGTTGGCTGGTGCTTGGCTTGCCATCATGTTGGTGCGACCCACTGGCGAGCTGTGCACATGTCTTCGCAATGAATGTCCAACCTTGCCACTCATTATCCACCCTTTCACCCACCCCACCCTCCTTGTGTGCAGGCGGCGGGCGTGCAGGGCAGCAGCGCGACGTACACGGCTCTGTGCGAGGTGTTCCAGCAGCAGGGCAAGTGGGACAAGCTGCGCACGGCGGTGCAGGTCAAAGGTGAGCACGGCCAAGCTTTGCATGCAGCAGGTATGACTATTTCGAGAGTGGCGTGATGCTAAATGAAGGGCGTAGGAGTCACAGACCCTAAACAGTTGTCATGGCAGCTGCCATGGCACGGCCCCTGCCCCCGAGGCACATCCAAAGACCGCTGGCCGGCCGGCTTCCCCGCCTGCTGCAGAGTGGATGGAGTCGCAGGGAGAGGACCCCGCTCAGCTGACCTACGCGCAGCTGATGCAGCGAGCAGCCGAGGGCGGCAACTGGCAGCGCGCGCTGGAGCTGTTCGATGGTGGGTGGTGCTGTAGAAGGAATAGAGATGGTTGAGGGGCTGCTTTTTGGGCTGGCTGGTTGGCGTGGCGGCGGTCACCCATCTGCTCAAGGGGCACGTGGCCGCCACAGGCAGGTTGAGTTGCCTGCGGGCTTGACGGCACCTTCCACCCTAAAAGTCCTCAGGACACTGCACCACTGCCGTGTGACCCACCCTACCCAACTGGCCCGCCCCACCTCCTTGCAGGCATGGAGAGCAGCCTGGCTCTGACGGGCAGCCAGCCCAACAGCCTCACCTACTCTGCGGCCATCATCGCCTGCGCCCGCCTCGCCGACTGGCAGCGTGCGCTGGAGCTGAAAGACCAGATGCTGGCTCGGTAAGGGCTGCTGCTGCTGTTGAGGGCTTTGTTTCCTGCTGGGTGGCACAGTGACTTTCGCTGCATGTGCAGCCCATGCGAGCGGCGTGCTCAGGCCTGCACTTTCCTGTGCCCTGGAGCAGTCTGCGCATGCTCGTTATGCATCGGCCACAGGTGCCGCTAGCGCAGCCCTCAACCCTACAACAAACCTCTCGAGCCGTGCGCCGCCCCGCCATCTCTTGCCTCCTGCAGGGGCCTGCCGGCCCAGTCCATTGTCTACAACTCGGTGCTGGCGGCCTGCGAGGCGGCGCAGCAGCTGGAGGCGGGGATGGACGTGCTGGACGAGATGCGGGTGCGCTGCGCTGCGCTGTGCTACGCTGTGCTGTACTGGGGCATGCTGTGCTGGGCTGGACGTGCTGGGTGAGATGCGGCTGCGCTGCGCTGCGCTGCTGTGCTGTGCTGTGCCACGCCGCTTTGTTGTGCCAAGGTGCAAGCTTGCAACCCATGCCCAAGCATTACTTTTGTCGGCGCCTGTGCGTGCCACCCCTGCCTGCCTGTCCCTCCCTGGTCCGGCACCCCCCTCACCCCCGCCGCTCCTCCACTCCACGGCCATTTTTCCCGACCAGGTGTCGGGCACTAACCCTCTGCTCCTCTGACCCACCGTCCTCCTTCCCACGCAGGTGTCGGGCGTGCCGCGCGACAACTACACCTACTCCACCCTGCTGTCCATCTGCCAGGCGGGCGGCCAGCTGGCCACCGCGCTGCGCCTGTTCAAGGAGATGCAGGAGGAGGGGCTGACACCCAACACGGGTGCGTTTGTTTGGAAGTTTAAGCTGTCATTATGCGATTGTTGTGAGCTTGCCTGTTCCGAGACATGCAGGAGGAGGGCCTCGCCCTCAACACCGGTGAGCTTGTTTGGGGGCTTCCGACTGGCGTTTGCAGGCAGCTTGTGATGGTGGCTGAGATGCATGGGCATCCAGCGAGGCAGGAGGCTGTCATAGGGGCTGCATCCTGCCACAGCCTGCAGCTAGCGGGTTGGCACGCCTTCAGGGCTGCACAATTCTGAAGGCTGGTCCCTCTCGTGCCCCTGCCCCCGCCGCCTTGCAGTGGTGGTCAATGCGCTGCTGGGCGTGTGCGGCTCTGCGGGTGACGCCGACACCGCGCTGCAGCTGCACCGGTGCGTAATTCTGGGTGCTTCTGGCCAGCCATGTTTGTCAAGGCAGACCTTGGCAGCAGTGCCCTTCAATGCTGGCCCGCCTAGGCTCCCGCCCTTCCCTTCCCTTTCTTGCCCTCCCTGCCGAACCTCATCCCTCTTCCCTCCCAACTGCCTCGCTCCAACAGGTACATGGTGCAGCGGCTGGGGATCGAGCCCGACGAAATCACCTTCCACTGCATCCTGGAGGCCTGCGGGCGGGCGGGGCGATGGACGCACGGGCTCAGGTGCGGGTGGTGGTGTTCGGCTGCTGAGCTGGCGGCGGGCAGGCGTAGCTGGGCAGTCTGAGCATTACGGGCTCATGTGGCTACCATGCAGCAACCCAGAATTTTCTGCACGTGCTGTTTTCCATGCCGCCTCCACCCGCCTCTGCTGCACTCTCAGGTATTTTGTGGCGCTTGTGGACCAGTTTGGCGCGCACCGCAACGTGATGTCCCTGGAGTTTGCAGACCCTGTCGCGGCAGGTGCGTTTGGGCTATAATTGCTTGCCTTCGGGCGGGGCTGTGCGCCCACTTGCGGCAGCTTTCTGAGAGGATGCTGCATGCAGTGCAGTGCAGCAGTGCACTGCACCGCATCATGCAGTAGTGCAGCATGCAGTGCAGTTGATGCTCTGTCCCTGCTGCAACCCCTCCACTCCAACTCCTTCCGGCCATCGCTGCCCTCTCCTGCGCCCGCAGCCACGCTGGACCTGCACTTCCTCAGCGTCATGGGCTGCCGCGTCGTGCTGCGCGCCTGGCTGCTGCACCTGAAGCGCAGCGCGCTGGCGGGCCACGCCCTCGCGCCAGACACCCCCGTCCGCATCGTCACAGGCACGCACGCTGCTTGCGCTGCTGTCAGCTAGTGTAGTGTGTGCAGGCGGCAAGCGTGGAGGAGCCCCTGGACGGTCCCTTTCTGTGCTTGTACAGCATGGGCTGGCCAAACAGCGACCAAGCGTCTTTCGACCGATGGCTGCTCACCTCGCCCCGCACGTATATACTTGCCCTGAGGCGCCCTCCCGCTGCCTCCCACTGCGCCGCCTCGCAGGCTGGGGGCGCAACAGCCCCGACCGCGTGGCGCGCCTGCGCCCCGAGGTGCGCTCTGATTTGCTGCCGCTGTCTGCTGGGGCACGCCTGCTCTTTCTTGGAACAGCAGCGCTCTTTCCTCCTCTGCCGCCCAGCATGTGTTGGTGCTCCAGGCCCACGCTGCAAGGTTGCTGTCATGGTCTGCACCCTCCCTCTGCAGGTGGCCCGCCTGTTTGGCGAGGAGCTGGGCCCGCCGCTGCAGCTGGACGAAATCAACGTGGGCGCCTTCTGCGTGCCCGCCAACCGGTGAGCAGTGGAGCATGGCGCGTCCACCTGGCCTGGGCTGCACGTGTCCCCCAAGTCGACTGCTGGCCTTGCTTGATTCGCACCCGGTGACAACATGCTTGCCTGGCCGATCTTCACCCCTCCTAACCCCACCTGCCGCACGTTCTCATAACCCTGTGCCGCAGGCTGTACGATTGGCTGCTGCACGATGCGCAGCTGGGCTATACTGCTGAGGAGGAGAAGCAAGCGCTGCAGCTGCTGGAGCAGCTCAGAAACGTTCTTTGGCGGCAGCCCCAAGAGAATACAGACGCGTTGGCTGAGGCCGTCCCCGCAGCTGAGAGCGCCCCGCAGCAGCAGCAGCGGTTGCCGGGTCAGGCGCAGCTGCTGCAGCAGGCCGCAGCGGCGGGTGCGGCGGCCACGGAAGCAGCCTTGATGCAGCACAATGAGAGGGTGACAGCAGAGCCCTCTGCTGCTGATAGCATGATGTCTGATAGCGAGACAATGTAGGCAGGCAGCCAGGAAGTTACATGCTGGTTGTTAGCACAGCTACAGTTGTGCAGTCCCCTGCTCCGCTCCGTCCCCTTCCTGTCGGCTTGCTTTCATTGCAATTACCTTATTAGTTTCATGTGCCTGCTTTCGTCTCCCGCTCTCTACCTGTACTTTTTACTGTAATAGCCTGCACACTGTGCTCAAGCCAAGGATCGGGTGCCTACGTCAGCTGTCGGTGCTGCCTCTGTCTCCAACTGCCGGCTGCAGCGCTCATGCGGCCATCGCCTCCTGCTGCTCCTGCTGCTCCTGCTGCTCCTCCTGCTGCTCCTCCTGCTCTTCCACATCAGCCAGTGCCGCTTGCACCGCAGGCATCAGCGCCGGCAGCACCGGCAGCAGTGCCAGCGGCACGCGCATGCCGTCAAAGGCCACCGCCGCCGTGGCACCTGCTGCAACAGCTGGCATGACTGCTGATGTGCCATTGCCGGTGCCTGGGTCGGCAGTTGGGGTGGCCGGTGGGGCGTCTGTTGCCAGTGGCAGCCCCTCTGGCCACTTGGGGTAGCGCTGGCTGAAGTGGGTCAGGATGCATCGGTACGCGCCCATCCGCTGCGGTGTGGGAGGGCAGAGGGGCGGGCCAGGTGGGGCAGACAGCGATCGAGGCTGAAGCAGGCCTCAAATGGACACTGCGGCAAATGCCCTGTGCCAGCGGGATGCGCACACCAGTAGCAACAGGCAGCCACACCCAACAAGGTAGACCAGCCCTCACAGCTCGAGCAGCAGCCCAGGCTGAGAATCCTTGGAGCCAAGCCGGCTGCCCACCTGAGCAATGTCCAGGGCCTCGGCTGTGGTGCTGTGCCGCTTGGCGCGCGCTTGCGGCTCCAGGCACGGCTCGAAAGTGGCCTCGTGGATCAGCAGGCTGCAGCCGCGCCCAGCCTGGGGGCACGCAAGTGGTGGAGGGGTGGGAGGTGTGAGTTTATCAAGTGCAACAGGTGAGCTGACGAGTCAATTCCACGAGTGAATTTCAGTGAATTTGACAAGTGATTTTCGCAAGTGAGCCTCACCGGTAAAATTCACCAGTGAATTTGGCAAGTGAATTTCAGCAGTGAGCTTCACAAGTGAACTTCACACTGAGCTTCACCGGTGAAGTTGCCAACTGAATCTCACAAGTGAGCTTCACCGGTGAATATGACAAGTGAATTTCGCCGGTGGGTTTCACCGGTGAATTTGACAAGTGACTTATAGCAACACCGACAAGTGAACTTCAACAAATGCGGACCCCCCCTACCCAACCGACGCACCTGCACCAGCTGCTGGCAGGGCTGTGTGTCCCCCGAGTACACCAGGCTCCACCCCTCCTCGTGCCGCAGTGCCAGGCCAAATGCATCTGGTGAGGAGGGTTGGGTGGAAAGCGAGGGTGGTTATTTAAACACAGAGCAGGAGGATGGCTGCTTGACTGGCCATCTCCATCTGCCCGCATGGTCACCTGCCCACTTGGCCGCCGCCAACCAAACAGCCAGCATGCGGCACCTGCCTGAGCAATGGCGGACGGGGACGCACTGCACGTCGCTCAACCCCAGATGGCGCTGCAGAGTCTGCCGCGCCCAATGACCTGCAAGGCACAGGCGGGGGCAGAGGATACATCTGCAACACAATGACTGGTGGCTTCAGCCTGCTCGGAGCCCTGCAACCCATGCTGTGGCTGTTGTTGACACCCTCCTCAGCAACACCACCCACCTCAGCCATACCACCCACCCACCCGGCCACCCACCCGGCTGGTTGAGCTCCGCGCAGTGCACAAAGGCGTAGCGCCCCGCCAGGCCCAGCGGCGCCGCCGCCTCTGCCAGCCAGTCGCGCAGCGAGCGCGGGCCCACCACCAGCAGGGGCGGCAGCGAGGCGGGGTAGGCGGCCAGCAGGGGCAGCACCCCGGACATGTGATCTGTCAGGAAGTGGGGGGGAAACGGTAGAAAAGGTGTGCCGAGATCTCGAGGCTACAGGGCAAACGCTACAGGGCAGGTGCTTGCAACAAGCGGGGCTGGTTGGCAGCCGATGAACACTGCTCGGCTCGCTGCAAGTGTGCCCCCTTCCCAAAACCCCGCAAAACAACACAACTGCACCTGCGTGGCGGTGCGAGACCCACAGGCAGCCGAGGCTGGCCACCTGGCTCAGCGCGGCAGCGGTACCGTGGGCCCGGCACAGCGCGCCCAGCGTGCCCTCTCCACAGTCCATCAGCAGGCTCTGCCCACATGACAGCCTGCAGTGGGTGGGGAGATAGTCCATGCAGGGGGCGCTGTTGGCAGCGTGTTTGTGGACCACGTGCTGGCAAGCAAGCTCCCTGGGCTGCCCACGCAGCCGCAGACAATAACTCAGTGCACATGGATGGTCGTGATAGCAGCACAGCAATAAACGAGACACCTACCGCAGCTGGATGGCAGAGGCGCCTCGGTACTTGGACGGCTCAGCCGAACCAGTGCCCAGGAACAGCACCTCTGGCCCACTGCTGCTGCCGTTGCCACTGCTGCTGCTGCTGCTGCTGCTGCTGCTGCTGCACAGCTGTTGGGCAGCCAGCTGGCAGATGCCAGGCGGGGCGCCCGCCAGCCACGGCTGCTGCTGCTTGTCTGGCTGCGGCGCCGGCAACTCCTGCTGCCCAGGTGCAGGTGCTGCTACATTCTGCTGCGGCTGCCCTGGTTCGTGTGCTGCTCCGTCCGTCCCGCCGGATGTGCCAGCAGCAGCTTCGCTGAGCCCGCTCTCGTCCTGCCGCTGCCGCTTGGCACCTTGCAGCCGAGCTTTCAAGTCCCCCGCCGCCCGCTTGTTATCTGGTCCTGCCGGCTGCTGCTGCTGCTGCTGCGGTGGCGCTGCCCCTGGCTGATCATTCCCAGCTGGCTGGGGCGGAGGCTGGCCTGGCGGCGGCCCTGGTGGTGGTGGAGGTACCCGCACCGCTCCTCCAGGCGGCTGCCACGGGTAGGGCTGCATCGCCACATGCTGCTGCGGTTGGTAATACTGAGGCTGCATGGGCGCAGCATGCAGGGCAGCAGGCGGCTGCTGGTGGTACAGGGGTCGCATGATGCGCCCCTGCTGCTGCTGTGCCGCCGGTGGTGGCTGCTGCCAGCCCTGCTGCTGAGGCGGCGGCGGGAGCTGCATGGCCTGATGCTGCGGCATGATGTGCTGCTGCCCAGGCACAGCCACCCAGGGCTGCTGCCAAGGCTGCTGTGGCGGCGGGGGCGACACCGGCTGCTGCCAGCCTTGTGCTGATGGCAGCGGCGGCGGTGGCAGCGGGGGCGGTGAGGGCGGTGCCACGCAGTTTTGGCGGCACTGCCATGCTGGCAAGCCATCCGACTGCAGCTGGTTGGCGGCTGGCAGCTCGCCGCGCTGCTCCTTCTCCCTCAGCAGCTCCAGCTGCTCACCCAGCTGCGGCCGCTCCTGCTGCACTTCCTGCTGCACAGCAGCCGCATCAAAGCCGCCAGGGGCCGCGGCTGCAAAGTAGTCTGACGGTTCAACCACCAGGTGCAGCTGAGGCTGTTGCGCAGGGCCGCCGGCAGGGTTAGCTGCGGCTGGCGCATCTGCAGCAGCTGTGCCCGTCTGCTGTGCCTCCTGTTGCCGCCAAGTCAGCACAGACAGCTGCCGCACATGCAGCAAGCCGCCACTGCTGCTAGAGCTGGGCTTGCACACACCGGCCGCAGCTGGTGCAACACCGCCAGCGCTGCCGCTGCCTGGCCCATCAGTCGCCGGCTCTGCTTGTGCTGCCTTGCTGCACCCGCCTGCCTCATCCGATGCCCCTGCTGCCTGCTGGTTACCAGCATCTGCCACACATGCGAGGTCGCCGCCTGTGGCTGCCGCTGCCTGTGCTGTTGGTGCTCCCTGCCCTGCCTCGGCTGCAGGGGCAGCGGAGCCTTGTCGTGGTGCTGGCACAGTCACGCCGGCTGGCAGGGGGAACAGCCGGCTGCTGACCAGGTTCAGCTTGGCCGTGGTGCGAGCCGCTGCCAGGTGGCCGATACCCTGGACCAGGTGCGTTGCAAGAGGTGGCAGTGAGTTGGGGGTGGATGGACAGGCAGCTGAGACTTTGTGTTGGCGATCAGCAGGGGCTACTCCCAACAGTAAGCAGCCAGGCCACCAGCGAGCGACAGCGCGGCAAAAGCTATTTTAGCAAGCAACAGCCCGCACCTGCCCGCTACCGTGCGCCCCAGGCTGCTCCAGCAGCAGCTGCTGCCCTGCCGCCGGGCCCTGCACCGCTGGGCGCAGCTGCTGGCACAGCTGGCGCAGCGCTCGGCTGCCTGCCACTCCAGGGGCAGCCATGTGCAGCACTGCAGCCACCCGCCCCGGCTGCTGCGCCAGCAGGGCCAGGGCGGGGTGCTGCAGCAGCTGTGCAGCCGCTGCCCGGCTGTGCAGGTTGGTCAGCAGCAGCAGCTGGTCCGTGCCCCGCAAGTGGCACACGAAGCCCAGCATCTGCTCCTGCCCCTGCTGCTGGCCGTGCTGCCGGCCGCCGGCCTGCTGCTGCTGCTGCTGGCGGGGCGGCACCGGCGCCGGCAGTTGCTGGCTGGCTGAGTCATTGGAAGCTACCCCCGCTGCACCTGCTTTGCTGGCCAGCTTCTGGCACACCCACACATTGATGCCAGCCTGGGCTGGCAGCAACTGGAAGCGCTTGCCTCCGATCACTGCCACATCATCCGCCTCCCCAGCATCCGCTGGAGCTGCCACCGGCTGCCGCCGGCGGGCAGGCGCTGCCACAGCGGCCGCCGCAGACCTAGCTGCCGCAGCTGCCGTGGCCGACACAGCGGCGGCCTTGCGGGCAGTGGCGCCGGCAGCGGGACGCGCTCGGCTTGCCGCTGCCCCGCCGCCTGCCGCCCCTGCTGCCGTGCCACTGATGGCACCTGCCCCAGTGGTAGCCGTGCCAAGCTGGTCCAGCACAAGCCGCCTGCTGCCGCCGCCGCTCATGAAGAGCTTGTCCAGGGCATCAAACATGCCACCCTTGCCGGAACTGCCTTGCGCCTGCTGCGCCTTCTGCGCTGCCTGCTGAGCTTGCTGCGCCTGCTGCTGCTGGGGCTGGTGTCCCTCACTGTCACTGCTACCGCTGCCGCTGCTGCTGCTTTCCTCTTCGCTGCTGCTGCCCTCCTCGCTGCTGCTGCTCGCCTCCTCACTGCTGCTGCTGCTGCCCTCGGCATTGCCCGCTGCTGCCGCCACAGGCTTGCTGCCCAGTGCCTGCGCCTCCTGCAGCCAGGCCGGTGCAGGCCACATGCCGGCCAGCAGGGGCGGCTTCCACAGCGCTGCCACCGCAATGCGGTCGTCCTGCACACAGACGGGCAGCCCGGAATGCTTCTAGCAGGGCTGTAAGAAAAGGCCCAATTGATGCGCTCAGCATGCAGCTGCCCTCCCCCTAGCTGCAATTGCACACCTCCTTTCTCGGCTTGGCACCGTGCATGGCAACCCCGCTGCTGCATGCTTCCGCCAGACGTACACAACGTCCTGTCATTCCATCTGCGTCTTAATTTCCCACCTGGTACAGCAGGGGCGCCTCCCAGGGGCTGGCCTCCTCCAGCACCACCGCCGGGTGCCGCCAGTGGATGAAGTGGCGCAAGCTGCACACCGCCGCACGCGTGCCTGCGGCATAGGAAGGGCGCAGAGCAGTGCACGTCATGCCCATTGGTTGCGGAGCTGATAACAGCTGGGATGGGAGAAGAACACTGCAGCCACTGCAGAGCAGCTGTAGGCAACCTTGGGGAGCAGCAGCAGGTGCAAAATTCAGCATGCATCACAGAGCCGCACCAAATGGCACCTGCCCCCCACACCTGGCGGCCCCACCACATGCAGCTGGCTGTGCCCCTCGCCCCGCAGCCGCATCACCAGCCCGCCAAAGCCGGACAGGGCGGATGGGTCGGGCGCAAACGCCGCTCGCAGGCCCGCCCCTGCAGTGGCGGCAAAGTAAGCACGGCCAACGGTGGGTAAACAATGGTGGCAGCGAGGGCCCTAGGTGTGTGTCTCCATCAATCTCGCTGTTCAACTTGACTTGCATGCATCGCACCTGGGCGCAGCTTGTGCTCCAGCACCAGCCGAGCAAAGCCCTCCGGCACATTGAACAGGTACTGAGCCGGGGGCTGGCGGGCAGCGGCGGCAGCAGCGGCGGCAGACGGAGCGCAGCTGGCAGGCAGGCTCAGCAGCACGGCCGGTGCAACTCCGTCGCCCGGAGCCGTCACCACATGCGCCTGCATGCTGCCGTGGAGCCCCACGCGCGGGTTTGGGGCGGGTCGAAGTTGGGCTGCTCACTGCGGCTGTCGCAGCTGCGCTGCGGCTCTACTGAAACAGACAGAGCGACATGTCGGCTGCATAAATCGCCTCAAAGCCGGAGTCGGCAGCTTTCAGCGCCTGGTCGATAAATGGAGCGAGCAAATGGCGCAACCCGCTATGAATATGTGTGAATCAACTGATAAGACGAGAGCAAGTGACTGAAACGCCATGCACGCTGCCTATGCAACGCATGCATGTTGGGAAGGTCGCACGCTGCCGAAGCGTCATGCCCGCCTGATGCCAATTTCGATACCTGTCAATGCGGTGTCAAACATTTACCAGTGCAGTCAAGTCATCAAACTTAGGGTGTCAGACAGCAGGGAGGGGGTAGCAGCAGAGTCGAGCGGGGCCAGGGAACAGTGCGGAAAGGTACACAGAGGGAGTTACAGAGCTTCATTAGGGATGCATGGGGCAAAACTGGTGCCAGGGCACCTAGACGTGGCCAGTCTACAGCTGCCAGCCGCAGCGCAGGCAGCCATGTCATCATTGCGGCTTGGCTGATGTGTAGTATGGTGCTCGCCCCAGCTTCACGCCGTGCTGCACACCGGCGGGCAGGCAGAAGCGGGACGTGTCGAACATCGAGTACAGACAGCCCCAGCAGTTTTCCCAAGGGCGGAAACATTGTGACAGCAAGCAAACCAGGCCGGGACAGACAGGCCAGACTGACACCAGGGGCAGCAGTGGCAGTGCAACCCAGGGGCAGCCATTGTTGTGGCACGCACCTCGCCCAGGGCCTTGACCAGGTCCTCCACTGACAGCATGTCCCGCTTGTCCTTGGGGTCAAAGCCCTGAGAGAGAAGTGGGCATGAGGGCGGCAGGAGGTTTGAAAAGAGGTTAAGGTGGCGACAAGAACAAGAATCCAGTGGTGCCCTGCTTGTCTTTGGGGTCAAAGCCCTGAGAAATGGGATGGGCGCGGCAGGAGGTTGGATTATATAAAGGTTGGGTTAGGTCAAGAATGAGCCAGGTGGCCCACTCGTCTAACTAGAAGCCCTGAGGGCGGCAGAAGCCAGCAAGCCTTGGAGCAGCCACCAGGTGCAGACGCGCGATCACAGCCGTTGCACTCCGCTGCTGCCCCACCTGCTCTTTGAGCTTGGCAGCGGGCGCCATCTGCCGCAGCTTGTGCGTGTTGTGCGCCTCTTCTAGCACCTGCAGCAGAACGCCACAGCAAATGAGGCAGGTAAGCGCAAGCAACGCACGCAGCAGCTGGGCCAGTGCATGCAAGTGGCAGCGGCGGTGGCGGCTGAAGCCCGGGCGCACCTGCGCAATGAAGCGTTGTGCCGCCAGCGAAACCATGCGCACCCTGCAGACGGACACAAGCAGCGACGTAGTCAGCAAAAAGATGGGTCACGACACAGACACAGGCTGGAAGCGCAGGCACACGAGCACTGCCGCCGCCGCCACCGCCGCTCACGTCCTGGCGTCCTTGCACTCGTAGCCGCTGGTGCGCAGGGCATACTGCGTCACTTCATCCGGCACCTGCACGGCACACGGGTCGGCTGGCTTGAGGAGGGAGGCACGAGGGAGTGGAGGGCGCGGTCTGCCGGCAGGGGCGCTGGCGCGGCGCGATCAGGTGCTCCCAGGCACGCACTGCGGGCGAATATTCATCCAGTTCGTTCAGCAGCTCCTTCAGGCCCTGCGGCAGCGAAGTGGACATCGCTGCGGGCGGTTCGGGCAGCCTGTACGCCTCTGGTGTTCCCCTAGCTACAGGAGATGTTGTCGATGGCAGATCGGTGCAGCGCAAGAAGCAAACAGGTGCTGCGCCAGGCCACAGCTTCTCATGCCGGCAGCCTGCTGCTTTTGAAGGCAGGGCAACGCAATTCGAGATGTGCCCATTGCTTGCAAGCACCCAGCAGTGAATGCGCGCCGCTCTGTGGCCTTCTGCCAGCAGTAGCTCGGCTGCCCGCCTGGCCAAGGCCCTGCACACGGCTACAGCCCGCCCTCACATAGGCAGCAGGCATTACAGTCCAGTCATGACCCAAGCGGCAGCAGCAAGGGAGACCTCGGCCGCCGCCGCTCCCGCCGCCAGCGGCGCCGCCGCCACGCCGGCGCTGGAGCCCATCGGCGACCGCAAGCTGCGCATCCTGTGCCTGCACGGCTACCTGCAGAATGCCGAGGTGTGTCCTGGTGGCAGCATGGTGACAAGCACAATGCCTTTCGCCGCCTGGGCTGGTGTGTATTAAGCGTCCTGCCGGAACGCATTGTCATTGCGGATTGTTACATCAATGAAGCCCCCCTGCCCTCCTGCTGCACATCACCCACCCTGCTGCAGATCTTCCGCTCCCGCATCGGCTCGCTGCGCAAGGCGCTGAAGAGCCGCGCTGAATTTGTGTTTGTGGACGCTCCATTCCTGGCAGAGGGCGATGCAGCGGCGGTGGCGGAGAGCGGCGGCGATGGCAGCCAGCAAGGCCGCTCCTGGTGGTGAGCAGCTGGGGCTGCTGAGTGCTGGGATGTCGCAGCGAGATGGCACGCATGAGCCAGCGGCTTAACCATATCAATGATGCAGCGCACACAATGTGGTGTTGTGGTTGCGCGCACCAACAGCCGTGCTGCCTCCTTGCGTGTGCCCAGTGAGCCTGCCCATCTTCGCCACTCCTCACGGCCTCTCTCCCTCCCGCCCACCCCATTGTGGCTGGCAGGCAGTGGAGCGACCTGGAGCCTGGGACGCGGCCGTCCCGTGCAGCACACTACTCGGGCTGGCCGGCCTCTCAGGCTGCCATCTCTGCAGCGCTGCAGGAGCATGCCCCCATCGATGGCCTGCTGGGCTTCAGCCAGGGCGCCACAGCAGCAGCGCTCTTCTTGGCGCACGCGCAGCTGCCGGAGCTTCAGGATGGGCACGGGGCAGCGGGTACGCAGCCGGCGGCGGACGGGCAAGAGGCGCAGCAGCAGCAGGTGGGCAGCCCTGGGCATCCGGCCCAACCACAGCAGCAGCAGCAGCAGCAGCAGCAGCAGCCTTCGCCAGAGGACTCTCTGCGCTTCGCAGTCATCATCGCTGGCTTCCTGCCAAGAGACGCATCATACGCTGACGCACTGCGCCGCGGCCGCCCCTCGGTGCCAACCCTGCACGTGTATGGCGCAGCAGATGCACTGGTGCCGGAGGAGCGCAGCGCGGGCCTGTGGGGCTGCTTTGCTCCCGGCAGCGTGGAGACGTACCAGCACCCCGGGGCACACATGGTGAGACGGCTAGAACTTCTCCTGTTGCATGTGGCATGGCACGACGGCAGCTGGAGCACATCAGCAGTTCCTGCCTGTGCATGGGTGCTGCAATGTCTCGGCCGGGTCGTGCTGCCGTGCTCAGCATGCCCCCCATCGCTGCCGCCCGCCTGCAGGTTCCGACTTGCTCAGGCGAGTTTAAGCAGCGCATGGTGCAGCTGCTGGATGATGTCAAAGAGGGGCGGCTGCACCAGCCTGCCCCGCAGCGGCAGCAGCAGGGCAAGCAGCACCACGCTCAACCAGCGGCCGTGGCGGCGGGCGTGGTGGGCTGATGTGCAGTTATCGTTAGGCCAGCTTGTAAGCATGCAGCAGTGAGGCTGGCAGGTGCTATGGCTGCAGTTTAAGGCTTTGTAGCCAGGGCGCGGGCGCCTTGCATATCTGGCGCCCTCGTCGTCGCCATGCGGTGGGGAGGGCATGACGCCTGTCCGCTTGCCGGGTAGCGCATTACGCGTCACCTCTATCCAGCACCTCCCCTGAGAGTGGGCGGCGCCAGTGGCACGCCCCTTAGCTCGCACGCTCGGCCCACCACAACCACACACCACTGTGGGCCTTGCAGTGCATCGCAAAGAGTACAGAGCTATATCATCAATGACTGGAACTGTGCAGGCCAGCCCTTCCGCCGAGGCCGAGGTGCGGAGACTTGTGTTGAGGCCACCGCAATTCCGCCGGCCCTGTGCTGCAAACGCTGCGGCCATGCGGATAGAATGCATGACAAGGCAGCTGGCTGGGCGGACGGCGCTCGGGCCCGCCCGCGGCTGCAGCTCCCCCGCCCACCTTTTGAAGCCGGGGGCATTTCGGAGCTCAAGTGGGCGCCTTGTTGCACCTGCCGGTTGCTGCAGGCGGCCCGCATCGTGCAGCGGGCTGCAGTGCGCCTCGGCCGCACGTTGGCGGCCACCGAGGCGCTGGCGGCAGCAGGCGACGGCGCGCTGCCGTCCCTGTCTCCGCTGGACGAGGAGCTGAGCCAGCTGCTAGAGACCATCATTGGCGCGGACCCCACCTCCCTAGCAGCCATCGAGGCGCCCGCGCTGGCGCGGCGCGCGGCCGCTGCAGCGCGGCAGCGGCAGCATGACCAGCCGCCGCTGCTGCCGCCGCACCGCATGCCGCCCTCATGTGCAGCTGCCTTCCCGCAGCCCCCCGACTGCGCCTTCCTGCGGCCGGGGCAGCAGTTTGAGGGGCGACAGCGCGTGGCGGCGCACCACCTGGGGCCTGCCAAGCAGGTGCGTATCTGTGCTTGTGGCTTGTGGCACCACAGCGTACGTCCCTGCATGCATGCAGCCTTGTGCCTGCTGGTTGCTTGCATGCAGTCAAGCTTGCTTCTCATGTTCCTGCTCTGCTGCTCTGTGCGCTGCAGGAGTTTTGGACTGTGACGGCCTGCATACAGCAGTACGACCGCGAGCGAGGGTGAGCCCTGGGGGGCGAACAAAAAGCAACTTTGGAAAGTTTTGCACGGTCTGGTCTGGCAACAAAACATTGACACATTGCAGCCTCAGCCTGTGAGGCGCTGCAACTCCACGGCGCTCACTCCTTCGCTTCTGCCCCAACCACCCCCCCTGGGCAGTTACATTTGCGGCGAGATGTGCGCCTCCGACGTCCCAGAGGCGCCGTCGCCGGTGGCCACGTTCTTTGAGGGCGAAATCATCGACAACGTCAACCACTCATTCTACACCGCCGACTGGGAAGCGGTGCGACAGCCGAGACGCTGGCTGGGTTGGTGGCCTTGTGTATGCAGCGTATGCCGCGGCCACTGTACCTGGTTGTGGCGCAATTGCCGGGCAGGCTGCTCTATCCTTGCAGCAGTCACTTTGATCGATTGCAAATTTGCTGCAACTATTTGCTCCCCCTGCAGTGCACCGACACCGACTTCATGCACTGGTCGCGCCTGCCCGGCTTTGGCAAGCTGCACACCGAGGTCGTGCGGCACGGCGGCCGCTGCCCCTGTGAGCATGCGCGCTCTGCTTGCTCCTCTGTGCTGTGTATGGGCTGCTGACATGCTGTGCTGCTGCGCTGTTCCGGGGCCGCTGCCCCTGTGAGCACGCGGGCTGTTGTTTTGGCAGTGGCGCCTGCTCATTCCTCGGGTGCTTGCTGCCTGCTGCCGCTGGAGGCGTGCTGCGCTGCGGTGATGGGAGGGTGCCGCCGACGCTGCACCGCTGTGCTTTCATTTTCAGCACATGCTCGCAAGTGGCGTCTGCTGTTCACTGAGTGGAGTAACGACTGCTCCTGGCTTGCTGCAGCCCTGGCGTCGCATGAGTACATTTACATGCGCTGGAAGGAGCAGGTGGGGCCTACCTCGCTTGCCAAGCAAGGCAGTTGCTGCTTGTGTTGCATGTTGCGTGGCGCTCTGCACGACTGACTGTACGGCTGTGGGTTGAAGCCAGCATGCCGTGGCTGGCCTTTTGCCCTCAATAATGGTTGCAAAGCCAACTCATGCTGTGCTGTGGCTTCCACGCCCCGCAGTTCTTCCTGCAAGGCAACGAGTGCCGGCTGTCCATCTCGGGCTTCTACTACATGGCTGTGCACAGGTGCGCACGCCCTGCCGCTCGCTGCTGCTGCCAGCTTGGCTGCTGCCGCCGAGAGTGCTGCACCAATGCCGTTCTGCTGCTGCTTCCCAACGGCCACCTGCCCGATAGAACGCAAAGCCCACTCCTGTTTGCCAACCGTCTAGCACTGAGTTTGCATGCATTCCCAAACGGAACGCATTAGAACGAGACAAACTCGTGACCCTGTTCTGCTGTTGCCCCTCTGCTGCAGGGTGACGGGCGATGTCAGCGCCTTTTACTTCGACCCCTCCTCCTCGCCCGACCAGAGCCTCAACCTGAAGGCAGTGCGGGCGGCGCCCGCCGGCTTTGCCTTCCCCGCCTATGAGCTGGTCTGAGCGGCGCTTGGCAGCCGCCCCAACTGGCTGCAAAGCGCTTGCAGCCTTAGCGGCGGGCTTGGAGACAGACCGCCAGGTTCTGCCTCTTGTGGCAGCCGCAGCTGGCCAACACACTTTAGCGGCAGCTTGGCAGTTGCGACCTGCTGGCACAACCAGCCTCGCCCCCGGCCCGCCACAGCTGCTGAGGCAGCTGGTCGAGCGGTGCTCGCCAGGGCAACGCGTTAGCTGAAATTGGTGCCCTGCACCTGCGGCGCTGCAGAAGCACACGCCGCACACTCTTCCCTGATCCCACCAGCGTTGCGCTAATCCCACGCACACACCATTGTTGCGCCCATCAGGAGTCCTCTACCTTGTGTCACCAAGCAGTACCAACATCTCGCTGCTGAGCGGCCGCTGACACGCTGCCCCAGCCCATTCTTCCGGCCTGGCCTCGCCCTGACCCTGTACACTAGGCACCCACCATTTGCAGCGCCAGCGCCGCACCCATCTCCCACATCTGTTTGTGCCTTTCATTTCCATTTCCCTCTCCGGCCCCCATTTTCGCACTTAGTTTTGCCTGGCCCTCCAGTGATCTTCGCCATGGCACGCCCCTGCCCTTTTCTTGCCTCCGTTGCTGCCTCTTCCCCCGAGGCTGTTGCCGCTGCCACTCCTGTGTGTGCTGTAGTTGCCACCATGCTGTCCCCGCCCTCGCCTTGCGCCGGCCGATCCCTCTCAGTTAGTCTCTGCTGTACACCGTGCACGTGCCGGCGCGGCAGGGCCCCATTTAGTTCGGTTTCTCACGCACTTTTTCCCTACCCTTTGCCCTTTCATTCCTTTTCATGCATGCATGCCTATGCGCCATTTGATTGAGCCGGGAGCGAGGCTCGCCTCGTCCGACATTTCTGTCGTTTCAGGTGTGCCTGCCGCCTCCCAGGCCGTGGTATAGCGCCGCCATCTGTCTGAACTTGTAACTGATCCCATGGGTAGGCATGCCTGCCAAGTTTAGGATCTCCGGAATGGAGACAGCAGGGCAGACGCCCAAAGAATGTCTCAACCCGCTGAGCTCCGCATGCTGGCGCCATGCGGGAGCGGCCAGTGCACAGGCATCGAGAAGCAGCGGCGCACTGACACATAACATTGACCTCCTGCTCTACCAATTAAGCAGCCAGTTTGGAATGGAGCAAAGCCAGGGATGGGGCGGGCAAGCACCAGCCGCCCAGTCCCGGCCCCAGCAACCCAGCGGCGGCACTCAGCACACGGCCGCCGATCGAGGATCACTGCCAGTAGCAGGGGGCAGCAACACGGGACCCGGTCCGGCGCCTCCAGCGGCGGTCGAGCAGGGCCGAGCGAGGGACGGCAAGCCAAGGCGGCAGCGCAATCGGAAGCCGAAGCAGCAGCCAGATGGGCAGCCGGGAGGCGCCGCCGGCAGCAGCTCTGCTGGCGGCGGCGGTGGCGGCGGAGGTGGCGGCGGCGCTTCCGCTCAGAGCTTGACCTGGCAGCAGCAGGACATGCTCAGCGCGGCTGCCCCGGCCTTTGTGCCCGCTGAACTGCAGCAGCAGCAGCAGCAGCAGCAGCAGGCAGGGCGAGGTCAGCCGCCCCGTGATGCTGGGCGGGGGCGAGGAGGCAGGCAGGGCCGCGGTCGGGGCCGCGGCCGAGGCCGGGGCGGCGTGCTTCCAGCCTTTGCACCCTTCGAGCCACCCACCTGGCAGCAGCAAGAGCAGTGGCAGTACGATTCGTATGCTGGAGGTCCATCTGGGCCAGCCTACTATGATGGCCCTGGCAGTGGCGCTGCGCAGGGAGAGAGCAGCGAGCCCCAATTTCAGCCCCAACAGCAGCAGCAGGAGCAGCAGCAGAGGCCGCCATCTGGGCAGCGCCGGCGCGAGCGCCCGCCCCGCGACCCCGCCTATGCGCAGCAGCGGCGTGGTGCCGGCGGGCGGCAGCAGCAGCTGGAGGCAGCGGCGAGCGTGGCCGCCAACCGCCGGCAGCAGCAGCGGCAGGCGGCGTCAGCTGCGGAGGAGGAGAGCGGGCAGCAGTCGTCCTCCTCGGACGAGGCCCCAGCTGCAGCTTCTGCGCCTGTGCGGAATGGGGCAGGTGAGGAGGGAGCAGCAGGCAGGGCAGCCAGGAGGCCTGAAATGCCTCGCTACGATCCGCAGCAGCGGGAGCGGCGCCAACGGCGGGATCCAGCTGTGCGAGCGCCAGGCGGCAGGAGCGAGTCCCACGGTGCAGCTGCCGCCGGCGAAGGCGCCCCAGCAGCAGCAGAGGCAGCAGTAGCCACAACAGGAGGTGGCGCGGAGGCGGCAGAGGCAGCGCCAGAGGCGCCACACTGCCTGGTCTGCACGTCTCCCATGGCTGAGGTTGGTGGCTCGGTGCACGGTGGTGTTGTGGCCTGCTGCAATCAGCAGCTGAGCACGACAGGCTTGGCTGCATCATGTTTGCAGAGTTGGCACTTATGATCATGCTGCACATTGTGCAATGTGTTTGCGGCTGCTGCTGTTTCACGAAACTGCACAATTACACACTTGCTCGCCCCTGCCCCGCAGGTGGCCATCGGCGCCTGCAACCACAAGGAGGTGTGCGGGCAGTGCACGCTGCGCCTGCGCCTCTGCTACGGGCGCCACGACTGCCCGCTGTGAGTGCTTAGGCAGGCCTGGGGGTGGGGTGCAGGTGGTGTAAATTGTGCAGCAGGCCCGGCCAGCCAGGCAGCCAGCAGCATCGTGTGCTGGAGTGCTGCTTCGCATCGCATCTGACGAGGCCAGCCATTCTCATCACTGATTACCTGCCCGCCCTTCTCGTCTTTGCAGCTGCAAGGCGGAGCTGAAGGAGGTGATCATCGCGCTCTGGCGCCCCCAGCTGCCAGACTGGGACTTTTACCTGGCCCAGCCGGAGCATGTGGCCCGCAGCGCCAAGTGGGCGCGCGGCGAGATTTGGGCCGACAGGTGGGCTGCATGATCTGCATATGTCTGTTTGGTTGTGAGCAATCGTAGAGGTGGTAGGGGGGATTTTGTTGGGTGACGGCGGCCTCTGGCTGCGTGGACAGGAGGACAGGACAAACAGGACCAGGGGGTGTGTTGGTGGTGCGGCAGGGCGGGGAGCTGCCGCCAGGTCACCTGCTTGCTGTGCGTGCAGGCAGTGAATGTTGCCTCATATCCTGCATGGGCTCACCGCGCCCTCACCTCTGCCCTCTCTGCCCTTGCCTGTGCAGGTGGCGGCGGGGCGGCCGCCTCTCCTCCCGCCTCCTCCACGACCTGCAGCGCCGCACAGCGCTGGCCTGCTGCGTGTGCGACCCCGGTGCGCTCTGCTGGCGACCTGCCTGCACGGGTGGCATGCTGCATGGTCGCAGACCAAAACAGACGAAGTGCCGGGCTTGGGCACTGCTCATTGAACATGCTCCTTCCCTGTTCACCAATGCTTGACTCTCGTTCTCTCCACTCACCACCACCACCACTGTCCCACCCCTAGGCGGCGAGTCGCCGTTCATGCGGCGGGAGCAGCTGCTGCGGCACGTGCAGGAGGCGCACGACCAGCGGCTGTGCAGCCTGTGCCTGCAGGTGGGGGCGGCTGCTGGCTCTATTTGGTGTGGTCGGAGCTGGGAGCTGCAGCCTTGGAAGTGTCAGGCACTGTACGCAAAATTATATGTTCTGTTGTCCACGACTGATTGTTTGGCAGAGGCTTTACGCATCTGCAATATGCCTCGCTCACTCCTGACTCGCTCGCTTCGCAACCCTGCTGTGTCCCACTGCCGCAGGAGGGGCGGCTGTTCCCACTCGAGCTGGAGGCCTTCCCCTCCTTTGAGGCGCTGCAGGTGAGACCAGGGGCCGGCTGGCTGGACATACATGCCTGTGTAACGGCTGCACTTCGGCACATTTGCACAGTTCACATTGCGAAGGCGTATCAGTCCTTCGTGGCAGCCCAAGCTGGTGGCCCGTTGCTGCTGCATGCCTGTCCCCAAGTCAAGCTTGCTCATGGTCCCTATTGCAGGCACACTCCAGAGCGGCGCACCCACACTGCGACTTCTGCCGCCGCACTTTCTACGACGATGACGGTGAGGGGTGGAGGGCATGCTTAGAGCTGGGCCAGCATGCTTGTAGCTCGTTTGCCCCCTTCGCCCAAATGTCCATGTAACCGCTCCGCCGCTGACCCGCCTCCCCTGTTTGCAACGCAGCGCTGTGGAAGCACATGCACCAGGCGCACTACTCCTGCCACGTGTGCCCGCCCCCGGTGGCTGCGCACGCCTACTTCAATCGTGCACCCGACCTGATGGCCCACATGCGGTGAGGGCTGAGGTGGGCTGCTGGGGGCGGGTCGCAAGGCGGGTGGTAAGAGGGATGCAAAGAGGGTTGGTAGCAATGACCCAGTGCTGAGTCGATAACTGTCAGCCTGCCTTTCTGTGCGCACTTCTTGTGCGCAGGGAGGAGCACTTTCTGTGCGAGGAGCCCGAGTGCACCGACTGCTTTGTCGCGTTTGCCAGCGCCGACGAGCTGCGGCGGCACCACCTGGAGCGGCACTCGGGTGAGAGGCTTTCTTGTAACTTGCCAGTAGAGCAGCCTTGCTATAGCTTGGTGCCTAGTGAGTGTGCATGTGATTCCTGGCGGCACCACCTGGGCGGCACTCGGGTGAGGCTGACGTACAGCAGTGTTGCCTGCCAAGAAGAATTGCCAGCGTATGCCTAGTGAGTGCTTGTCGGTGCCCTGGCGGCACCACCTGGTGCGGCACTCGGGTGAGAGGCTGGTTGTGTGCACGCTGCGCGCTTGCCACCTTGTAGTTTGTTTCTTATCCTGCTGCCCAGCCAAAGCCCAGCCAAGTGCAGTAAATAACAGGAGGAATGAGAAGCAGTTGTGTGCAAAGCGCTGAGCTCAGCTGCGCTGGCGGCAGCTGCAAGCAGCACCCACACCCAACCCCTCCCACACTCCCGCCCAACCTCCCCGCAGCCCGCATGCCGCGGTGGGACCCTTCCCGCGCCCGCACGCTGCAGCTGGACATTTCGTACACGCGGCGGGGCGGCCCTGACGCGGCCGCGGAAGGGCGGCGGCGGCGGCAGCGCCCGCAGGTGGGCGGGCGGATGGGAATTCTCCTGGGAGGTTTTGATTGCTGAGCTGGACAGTTGTTTGAAACATGGCTGGGCAGCCAGGCTGATGCATGCAAACACAAGCCGCCCCGCACGTCTTCATTGCTCATCTGTCTGCAGGGCCCGCAGGATGTGCGAGTGCTCGACGGTCCGGAGCGTGCGGCAGCTGCTGCTGCGGCGGCGGCAGGCGACTGGCCCACAGACTATGCACATGAGACAGATGGCGGCCTGCGCATCATTGATGATGCCGACTTCCCTTCGGCAGCAGCAGCCTACTCTGGCAGCGGAGGCGGCGGCCCGGGAGGGCCGGGTGCAGGCGGCTCGGCGGGCGGTGGGTGGGCGGGGCGGCAGCGCACGGCGCCACGGCAGCGGGGCGGCGACGAGTTTCCGTCGCTGTCGACGGCAGCAGGCGGGCCGGAGGGTGGCGGCGGCGGCGCCGGCAGGGAGGCGGCGCCCCGCCCGCCGCCGCTTGTGAAGAAGAGCGCAAAGTGCCCTTGTGGCAGGTGGGAAGCTTGTGGTGTTTGTCAAGCAGGGTTTGAGGGTGACGTCTAACCTGCAGCTCAGCAGGCTTGCAGGAGAAAAGGAACCTTTGCTTTTGTCTCAGGTTGTCACACGAAGTGCACCAAGCTGGCCAAGGCGTGACGCATTGGCAGTTTCCCCTGAGGAGCCCTCCTCCCTCCTCCCCCCACCACCACCTGCAGGCGCGTGAGCCACTACGCTGTGCAGGAGGGGGAGGAGGTGCCACCGCTGGAGTGCGACGCAATGTGCCGGCTGGAGGGCCGCAAGGCGCAGCTGGCGGATGCGTTTGGGGTGGCCGACCCCGGGCACCACCTCTCCTACTGGGACAGCCACAGGTGCGGGGCGGCTGCTGGAAGAGGTTTCTTTGCGCTCGAGTGCTGGCAGACCGAAGTCGCCAGAGCACGCTTTGACAAACTCGTTTCAACTGGCTGGATTCCTTGTTGGCCACAGGAATGCAACGTACAGCGGCCTGCTGCTGGCGACAGCGCAGGCGCAGCCGCGGTTCATCGAGGGCCTCGAGCGCCAGCTGGCGGCCTTTGTGGCTGACAAGGACCTCAAGCGGTGAGTGGGAGGTGGAGTAAAGAGAGTGTTATTGGTGAGGTTGCTGAGTTGCAGGGCAGCTGTGGCCCTTGATCGTCTAGGTGATCGGTTAGTCGAGGGGCTGGAGCGCCAGCTGGCGGCCTTTGTGGCGGATAATGACCTGAAGCGGTGGGTGTGGTGGTTGGTGGCAGGGGAAGAGGGTCAGTGGGGTGGGGGCGGGGTGTAAGAAAGAGTGGTCAGCTAAGCTTTTTACGGTCTGGAGCACCCACTGCCGGCGTTTGGAACGGAGATGGATGTCAAGCAGTGGGTGGTGTGAAAGCCAGAGTGCAGGGTTGGGTGTTTTGTTGGGCCATACTCGGCAGGGCAGCTGGGGGGCTTTGTGCTTGGCTCCAGTGGCACATCTATCATCTGCTAAACAGTCGCTTCTTCCTGCTCACTCGCCCCTGCCTCCCCGCCCTGAGCAAGCCTGCCCCCACCCTCCCCCCAACCCCTGTCCGTGCAGGCAATCTTTGTCGGCCATGCCCCGTGAGCAGCGGCAGGTGGTGCACCAGCTTGCCGAGCAATATGGCCTGGTGAGGCTGGGCAGGGGGGTGGGGCTGCGTACAGGCGCATAGGTATCAGACCCCGCAGGTCCTTTCTGTGCGGCCCCAGCATCACTTGCCACACAGCACAAGCAGAGAGAAGTCCGCGCGCGGTGCGTGACGGCAGTGAAAGACCGCTCTCTCCACCGTCGGTTTTCTGTCTGCGCCCATGCTCAACAGGCCACCACTGCCTACGGCCAGGAGCCGGGGCGCTACATCGAGCTGTTCAAGACGCCCAGTGCGGGCATACCCTCCCGCCTGCTGTCCAGGTGGGCTCTCAACCCTTGCGGCGTTTGTTGCGCCTGCGGGACGGCCGGTTCTGCCGGCATGAACTGCCGCTCCTCTCTCATCTGTTTGGTTTGGGCCCCATTCTCATATTGGTTTGGGCCCGGCGGCGCGGAGGCGTCGTCTCTGTTGTTGCACATCTGTGACCGCTGGACTGTGCACGCCTTTCCTGCCGTCCCAGGGTGGCCCCCACCGTGCCTGCTGAGGAGGTGGCGGCGCTGCTGAAGGAGAGCGAGGGCCACCCCATGCGCCTGACAGGTGCGGATTAAGCTGCCTAGGAGGGTGCTCCAATAGCTGGGCAATGTGCCTGCACTCGTTCTATGCTTCTGGAATGCACCGCTGATGTGTGTTGTCAACTGAGCACCAGGCAAATTGGCACCATCCTGAACACGGCAACGCTGTGCTGCCATTCCCTCCCACACCAACCTCCAATGCAACTGCCTGCAATGCCCCACCCCCCGTTCCCCTGCCCCTCGTCCCCGCAGACATCGCGCTGTCAGCGGACGTGCGCTTCTACCTGCGGCGCTGGGAGGGCGCCTACTCGCTGGAGTGGCAGGGCGGCGACGCGGCGGTGGTGCGCTTTGAGCGGGACCAAGACCTCAAGGGTGCGTGGGTTATCATACAAGGGTTGTGATTGTTGGGGTGCGAGGCCAGGTGGTGCGTGAGGGGGGTGGCATGGAGAGGGGCAGTGCTGGCTGGGTGTGGAATGGGGTGATTGCTGACCCACGAATGGACCTCAACCCTGCCTGGCTGCGCCTGTTCTTCACACTTGCAACACCCCCTGGCACTTCCCCCTCCTGTCCCGGCCGGTTTCCTCCCTCTCCCTCATGCTTCCAACTCAGCGCTGCTGCATCCACCTTGCGTGCAGATGCGCTGGACACGCTTGGGGGCGGCATCCGAGGCCTGTTCCGCGTGGATCGCTCGTGGCGCCCCAAGACTGCGGTCGCAACAGTGGCACCTGGCAGCAGCAGCAGCGGCGGCGGCAGGGGATGGGCCGGTGGCGAGGCGAGCGGCAGCAGGGACGGGGCCGACGGCAGCAGCACGTGGACTGCGGTGGCAGTGGCGCCTCCCGCTGCGCGGCATGACGCGGCCCAGCAGCAACAGGCGGGCGCACAACAGCAGCAGCAGCAGCAGCAGGCAGCGTTGGGGGATGCGGGGGTGGGGCGCTGGGCGGTGATGGCGCCGCGGCGCACTGCACGTGCTGCTCCAGCCCCCACGCCAGCACCCATTGCGATAAGCAGCAGCCGCAACCTGCTTTCCGAGCTGACCCCCGAGCTCGAGGACGTTCACACCTCGGACAGCGAGTGAGCGGCTTAGGCTTTGTACCGTCGGTGCAATCCTCCCTTGCAACCGTGCAACTTTATCACACCTGCAGTTGGCTTGTAATGCTGACGGTGGGATGGCGGTCTAGTGACCAGGCCAAGGCTTAGAGCAAAGGGCGGCATGCTAGCACGGCTTGCACGACAGCCCCGCTGGCGCCACGACGGCAGTTCGTGGCCTCCCGGCCTCCCTCCCGCATCAGCAGCGCGCGCTGCGCCTGGGAGTGGTGCTCAGCGGCGGGCAGGCGCCAGGTGCGGATGCCGGCGGAGGGAGGTGGGCAGGGGTTTAGGACGGCTGGGCGGTGTCAAGGCACACCCAAGGAACAGCTGTCTGTTGAGTCGCTCCTACCTTCTGCCAGGCTGCCTCATGGATGAGACCCGCCCCCATGCATGTGTGTTGTGCACTCCGTGTATAGAACTGCTCCGACCCCCATAGTCTGCATTTAGCGCCTTGCACTTGTAAGTTATAGCCAGTCTAAAAAGCAGAGGGTGGCAAGTAGCCGCCGATAGGCGTTTAATCAGGAGATGCCACGGTTATTGTGGTCCCGCCAGCGCCGCCGCCCCGCTGCCGGCAGCGCTCGTGCAGACACTTAAGCGCCTGCTGGCTGTTGGTGGCTATCCTCCTTGAGCCTCGAGCTGCCAACTGGCGTTGTCTCGAGATGGCAATGAGGCACGCGGCCCCCAATTGCCAGCTGTGGGGCACGTGCCCCTGCGGATAGACTGAAAACCCGGACATTCCGGCCGCGGCCCTATCTGCGCAGCAGTTTCTCAATCGCTGGTTGCCCAGGGAGAGCTTTCCCGTCCTCCGTCCACTTAGAGCGCTCGGGCATGCCGAGTTGGCATGGAACACCTCACCCCGTGAACACATGGCGGCGCCACGGCTCCTGGCTGTGCTGCTCCTTGCAGTGGTGAGTCGGATTGCCTCGGGGCGGGCCTGATGGCCGCCGCGCGATGGCAGCGGCCAGCCCCGCCTGCCGGCGCCCGGTAGTTGGTGCCGCCGCTCGTCTGCCCCTTCGCGATCGCCCCTAAGCACCCCACCCCGCCCTTCCATGCCCACTGGACACAGGCCTCCTGCGCTGCAGCGGCGGAAAAGTATGATGTGATCGTGGTGGGTGCTGGCATCTCCGGCCTTGTCGCCGCACACCAGCTCACCCAGCAGGGCCTGAATGTGCTTGTCCTTTCAGGAAGCCCGCAACCGGACCGGCGGGCGCCTGCTGCGCGAGCGCGTGGGGGCGGGCGAGCACGTTGCCTGGGCCGACCATGGCGGCCAGTGGGTCGGCGACACGCAGGCAAGCCGGCAGGGCGCCTGGGGCACGTGCCGGTGTGCACCCGAGAGCTTGTGCCGCTTCGCTTGGGCGCGATACCCCGCCTCTCGCCCACTGGACGCTGCGCTTGTGTTGCAGCCCCAAGTTGTGCCGCCTGCCCGCCTCCCTCATGATGCACTCCGCCAAAGGGCCGCACCCTGGCCCTGACGACCTTCCTCTGTGCTTGTCCTCCATCCCACGCTGCGGCATGCTGCGCTGACCGAGCTGCGCCAATGCACCCCCCTTCCAGGAAACCTTCCTGGCCCGGGTGGATCGCTGACGTGTCGCCCTCTGCCCCTCTAACATCACTCCTTCATCCCTTCCTTCATGCATCGCGCTCCGCAAGACCGCTTCCTGGCCCTGATGCCTCCTCTGGTGCCTCCCTCCGCCTCGTAACCGTTCTTCATTCACTACTACACCCCCTTCCAGGACCGTTCCTGGCCCTAATGGACGAGTATGGCATCGCCAAGTTCCCCACGCCCGCGCCGCCCGGCGAGACGCTGCAGTGGCGCGCCGGCGAGCTGCAGGACGCGACGCAGGAGGAGCTGGCTGATCTGAACGAGGTGGGTGTGTGCGTGGGGGTGGAAAGGCATAGACAAAGGGCTGGGCAGGAGGCAGTGAGAGGGCCCAGGCCTGAACCAGGGTGGCACAGTCGTGGCTGGGCTGCAAACCCACCCCCTTCCCACCTCCTCCCCTCCCCTCCCGCCCGCAGCTGACCGCCAAGGTCGAGGCCCTGGCTGCCAGCTGCAGCATCGACCCTGCCGCGCCCTGGGAGCACCCCGACGCCATCCTGGACACCACTACACTCGAGGCCTGGGTCCGTGCCAACGTCAAAACCGAGTTTGGCGCCTCTGGCTGTCCCAGGTGTGTGCCGCCGCCGCTGCCGCTGCCTCTGCACTTGACGGTGGTGCTGCTGCTGCAGCGGCTGGGGGCGCTGGGCGGCGCCCGTTGGGCGCCTTCCTGCGCCTGCAGCCATGGACGGGTGGCTCAACCCTGAGCCCAATCTTACATCTGCACAACACGCAGGGCGCCCGGACGCGGGTGGAGCCCAACACCACCCCCATCCTGCACTACGCCTGGCACCGCAAGATCAGCCCTGAGACGGAGGCTCCCCAGGTGCGCGGCTGGCTGTGTGTATGAAATGCCGCAGTGCTTCTTTGGATGCAGGCACGGCACGCCATGGGTAGCCAGCCTTCTAGCTGCAAGCGGTTGTGCCGGTGATCAACAAGTCAACTCCGAGTTGGGAGTCCCAACTGAAGCAAGCCCATCCGGATTTGCGCACTGCAGGGCTATCTGCTCGACGGCGCCGCGGGCCAGCTGCCGGAGCTGCTGACCGCCGCCCTGCCCAACGGCACCGTGCGCCTGGAGGAGCCTGTTGTGAAGCTGGCTCGCACCTCCGACGGCGTGGTTGCCACCACTCTGAGGGGCGAGTACGCAGCGCGCGCTGTGATTGTGGCCACTCCGCCGCACCTGGCGGGGCGCATCCAATACGAGCCGGCCATGGACCCCAACAGGAGCCAGCTGACCATGAATGCACCGCTGGTGAGAAGGGCCTAGGCCTGGCCGGGCCAGCTGTGTGGCTCGCCGTGGAAAGGCTGCATCCCCAGCACCTTTGCCAACGGTGCCTGCTGCTCTCCCAGCCTACACCTGACGTCACTGCCGCCACTGTGTGCCCACCCCCAAACACTGCCCGACAGCACAACGCCATCAACGTGCTCGTCAGCTACCCCTCTCCCTGGTGGCGCGAGCAGAACCTGACGGGTGAGGGGGCTTGGGAGGTAGGGATGGCCCGTTTCCTGCGAGGCTCCCCGCATCGGCCCGTTTCCTGCGAGGCTCCCCGCATCGTGCCCTGCACCGCACCGCACTATCCCTACCGCTGCCCACCCATGCAAGTGCTCTGCTGCCCATCCCGCCGCCTGCAGGCACTGCATATGCCATGGGCCTGGAGGCGCTGCACGGCCTCATCGTGGATTGCACCAACCCCCGCCCCGGCTCCCCCGGAATGCTCGTCTCCTTCATTGTCAACGATGCCGCCGCCCGCCTGGGCGCCGCACCCGAGTCCGAGCGCAAGGCCGCTGCGCTCCGCGACCTGGCCGCTGTGTTCGGCCCAGAGGCCGAGAGCGATGCGCTGGGCTACAGCGAGGGGCACTGGCCTGCTGACCCGTGGGCAGGCGGCTCTGTGTTCTTCCTGACGCCTGGCACATGGACCAACGTGAGTGATACCTGGGCTATGGGGAGTCTGCATGTGTGATGTTCGTGCCGCACTGCTGCCCAGCGCAATGCCATGCGGCCCATGCTGCATGGTGTGCCTGCGCAATGGCTTGCACTGCTGTCTGACGCCTCCGCCTCCTTACCTCCTTCCCTTCACCCGCAGTTTGGCAAGTCGCTGCGCACTGCCCAGCTGGGCAGGGGGATGGACGCCTGGTGTGGGCGGGCACCGAGGTGGCCGAGCGGTGGGCCAGTTATATCGATGGTGGGATTCGGGCTGGCGAGAAGGCGGCGGCCGATGTGACGCGCACACTGAAGAGCGCCTGAGACCCTTGCTGGGACTGTGCCAGTGAGGCGTGACGTTCGCGAGGGCTGTGGCAGCCTGTGCGCTTTGGGGAGAAGCATTGGTGAAAGTTGAAAGCAGCGTGTCCCCGTGTTGTCAAGATAACGTTTGTCCCTCATCTTCAACACACTGCCACTGTCGCCATCCCTGCTGCCCTTGTTCCAACACCTGTTCGCACCATTTTGTTTGCCCTTTTGCCTGGCAGTGCCACCACCACCCCTGTTGGATTGATTACTGCAAGCCATGTGGCCCAATTCCTTCATTAATGCTGTTGTAGCCTCCATTTGATTGATGCCACTGGTGCCCCGCAATAACGAACTGGCCATGCTCGATACGACACAAAAATGCCTTTTCATCTCCCTCTTCATCTCCCTTTGATTGTTGTTCCTCATGCACAGCCATAAGGCATGGAGGGGGGGAGAGAAAGAAGTCAGAGGCCAAGCAAATGGGATGGCGCCCTTTGCTTAATCCACGCTCAGCAGGGTGCTTCAGAGCTTCAAGTTGACTACATGCCTTCAGCTTAGCCTGCACGACTACTGCAGCGCTCGTTGTTTTGGACAGGACGACAAATCAGGACTGCCAACTGACTAGGGACAAGTATCTGAAGCGATGGATTATGGTGCAACATAAAACGGGTTGGCTAGTGAACACTGGAACAAATTCGAAAGGGATGGGTCAGTGCATGGATCAAAAAGGGCTACCCAGCTGCAGTGGGTGCGTGCGCTCACATATTGAAGGCAGGCCGCCGCCTGACAGTCCAGCAGAGGCAGCGCCCAGCCACCTGTCCTGCAGCGCCGCCGCTGGCCGTGCCTCCTCTGCCGCCCTCAGCCCCGCCACTACCGCCACTGCTGCAGCAACTACCTGCTCCCGCAACTGTAGCACACATAAAGGCTGGCTTGTAATGCAGTTGGTGAGTGGGATTACGCCAGGTTGGGAGGGGCGGCACAGCGGCAGCACAGCCCCGCTGGCGCCGATGGCTGCAGTTCGCGGCCTGCAGGACGCCCTCCCGTCAGCTTCTGCGTCGCCTCCACTTGCAAATCTGAACTGCAGCAACTTGCACCGTAAAACAAGGGGCCGGGGCCGCCGGAGACGGCCAACCCGGCAGTTTTGGCGCGCCGGGCGCAGATCTGGGCTATATGGTGTTCACTCGCTCACAGGCGCAGGAGGCCGAGAGCCGACGTGGGCTCTTCATCTCTCGCCTGGAGAGCGTGCCGGCAGCGTCGGAGAGGAGCACCCCTGCCCGCAGGCAAGCCCCTGCGGAGGCTCCACAAACCAATTGGAGCGCAACCCACCTGCGTGCGGGGCGCGAGGGCGGGTTGGCGGCGGCGGCAAAGGCGGCGGCGCCGCCCGGCGCCTTGCCGGCGCCCCTCTCTAGTTGCGCAGTCTTAACCCATCACCTCTTTGTCTTCCACCCTGTGGCAGGTCGCGCCGCAGTGCCGCAAGTCAAGCAGATGGCGGCCCGCAGCCCCCGCCAGCAGCCTCCGCAGCAGCAGCAGCACCAGCGGCAACATCCGCAGCAGCGGCGGCGGCGGCAGCAGCAGCAGCGGCCGCAGCCGCAGTGCCCCGCCGGCGCAGCGGCCGCGCCCTGCTGGTGGCCTTGCTGCTCACTCTGGGCCTGCAGCTGCTGATGCGCGGCCTGCTTGGGGCTCCACCCGAGCCTGTGGACGTTGCCGGGCCCGCCGCTCGCAGCCGCCTGCTGTGGCTGCCGCTCTGCCAGCGGCTTGCGACGCCGCTCTATGGCATTTGCTACCCAAGGGAGGCCCTTTCGCGTGCCCACAGCTGGCTGCGCACCTGGCGCAGCGACTGGCACAACAGCTGGCTTGGAGATCGGCTGAGCGGCTGGCGCGGCGGCGGCAATGTAAACAGCACCGCCCGCCTGGCCCCATCCTGCGGCACCAGCGAGGGGCCAGCGCCGCCCAGCTGGCTGCAGCAGCAGACCGCAGCCAGCGCCAAGCTGGGCCAGCTGCAGCAGGAGCTGGCGGCCTGCAGCAGCGACGCATACCGCGCAGGGCAGCAGCATGCGGCTGCCGCCGACGAGGCGCAGCGCTGCCAGCGGCAGCTGAAGGAGGTGACCGCCGATGCCGTGCAGTGCCAGGGCGAGCTGCTGGCCGCGCTGGATGGGCAGGCGGAGGAGGCGGCGGCGTCCGAGGCGGCGGTGCAGCAGGCGCAGGCGGCGCAGGTGGCGGGCAGGGAGGTGCAGCAGCAGCTAGCCATGGTAGAGAGCCGGGCCGCGCTGCTGGCCAGGCAGGCGCAGGAGGCGGGGCGGGCGCGGCAGCGAGCTGAGGAGGCGGGCCGCTCTGCAGGTGGGTAGCGGCCGGGTTGTTTGATCAGGGTAGGGTTGGGTGAAGGCTTTACAGGGTGGCCTGTGCTGCAGGACCATTGCACATGAGCCTGTGTTGTTCACCAGGCCCCACCCAGCCACCTGTTGCAGAGGCCGCGGCGGCCACCTGCTCCAAGGCGCTGGAGGCGCGGCAGGTGCGCCAAAGGGAGCATCTGCAGCCACTGCAAGTTGTGGACTGTGTGGGAGGCAATACTTCCATCCTTTCTGCTCCAAACATGCACAGGGCATCTATGCAACCTTTCTGCTTGGTAGCCGCTCAGCAGCTGAAGCCATTCTGTCTGTGCCTGCTACGCAACCTGCAGGCTGAGCTGGAGGCAGCCCAGCGCCAACTGCGGGATGCACAGGCGGGCGGCAGCAGGAACACCACACAAGCAGCGCCAACATGCACCTGCCCACTGCCGCCCACCTCGCCGCCACCTGCGGCAGAGCCTGCCGCTGCCAGCCGACAGGGCAGCGCTGCTGTGGCTGCAGCATCCGCCAACAATCCAGACGGCAGCCAGGCACTGCCCGCTTGGGGCCTGCCCGCCCTCCGTGCGGTGAGCGTGTGTGTGGCGGTCGTGCTGCTGCTCCGTGTCGGGTCTCTTCATGCAGATTTGACGCCCCTGTATCACTGGGTGCCATGCACACTGCTGCCATGTGCCCTTACGTCCGCGTCAACCGTTGTACTAAAACACCCCGCCTCGTCGCTCCCCACTGCCTCCCTGCAGCTGACCACCGCCATGGTGTGGGCCTCGGTGCTGGCTGTGGGCACAGCATCCGTGGCCATCTTGCGCAGCGAGCGCATGCTGGCCCGCCTGCAGCGCCAATCGGAGCAAGCCGAGGCGGCGGCAGCTGCGGCCCGCCTGGCTACAGCGACCCGCGCGGTGCGGCATGCCAGCCCAGCCTTGGGCAGCCCGCGCGGCAGCTGCGACTCACAGCCTAGCTGCAGCACATCGGCACGCCCCTCTCTGTCGCACTGGGCTTCCACGCCTGCACCCCTCACCTCGGAGGCTGGAGCAGCGGCAGGCGGTGGTGGTGGTGGGGAGGCGCCGTCTCCCATGGCGGACGAGCGAATGGACTCTGTGGCCGCTGCCCCGCTGCTGGCGCAGGCCCTGCCGCTGCACCCTGCGGTGGTGGCAGCAGCAGCAACGACAGCAGCAGCGGGTCCCGTCTCCACCCTGCCCACGCCGCAGCTGCGCCAGCCGCTTGAGCAGGAGGCCCTGGCAGCTGCAGCCAGCCCGGCTGGTGCAGCTGCAGCTGAGGCTTGCTGCCCACGCCCGGCGTCCACGCGGCGCAGCCTGCGCTACCCTTCTTTCCGCAAGCCGTCGGCGCATGCAGCCAGCGCCTGGGCCAAAGTGAGCTGGCCCGCGCTGCTGGCGGCTACCGCCGCGCTTGCCCTCCATGCATCTGTCGCCGCCTGCCAGCGGGCAGGCAAGCTGTGTTGCCACGCACCTTTGTGTTCCAGCAGCTGCGGGGCCCTGGGTTTGTCTTCTTGCTCAGCTGACTGCCTTCTCAAAGCCCCCTGCCGTCTGCGCCTGCCCACCTCCCGCGCAGCGCGGCACGCCCGGCAAGGCCGCCGCAGGCCTCTCCTCTGAGGAGGAGTCAGGACCGCCCAAGAGCGCTGGGCAGGCCACGCCACCGCAGCAGCAGCAGCAGGAGCAGCAGCAGCAACCGCAGCAGCATGGGGATGAAGAGCACGCCGAGCTGCTGCGCAACCCCCTGTTTAGGGCGGCGGTGGCACGGCACAGCACCAGCCCTGAGCGCCCGGCGCCTGCCGGGCCGGACAGCAGCAGCAACCCCTTGTTTGAGGGAAGCAGCAGCAGCAGTGACAGCGGCGAGGGCAAGAGGCACCCGTCGACCGTAACAGCATCAGCATCAGCAGCAGGGGCAGGCCTGCAAGCAGGGCCCTCTGACAACCCGCTGTTTGGTGCCTCGGCGACCAGCTCCACAGACGCCCAGGCGTACCTGCTTTCACAGGCAGCAGCCGCAGAGGCCAGCCGCCTGTCGGCCAACCCGCTGTTTAGCCGCACCGTCAGCGCGGAGGCGCAGGCAGAGGCAGCAGTCGCGCCGCTGCTGGCGGCAGGCGAGGCGGCAGCACAGGAGGCGCTGAGTGACCCTCGCCTGGCACAGTTTGCTGCGGCAGAGGCCGCTGCTGCGGAGCACGCCGCTGCAGCCGTGCAGCTGCGGGTGCGGCTGCTGACCCGGGAGCTGGCCCTGCTGCAGCGCCAGCTGGCCGGGCAGACGGCGGCCGCCACCGAGGCGCAAGCGGCAGCCAAGGCCGCGGCGGCAGCCACCGCTGAGCAGCGTGCGGCGCGGCAGGCGGACGAGGCGTCTGCTCAGGCAGCGCTGGCTGAGATGAGGGAGCAGCTGGAGGCGGCTACCGCCCGGCTGGCTGCCTCCCAGGCCGCCCTGGTTGAGGCGAGGGAGGAGGCGGCTGCTGCGCGGCGAGAGGCGGCTGCGCTGGGGGTGCAGCTGGAGCAGCGGCAGCTGGTGGCGGCACTGGATGCCTCGTTCGGCCGCCGCCAGGTCAGCATGCTCACACGCCTGCTGTCCTGCCGTGCCACCGAGGCGGAGCAGCTGCTGTCAGCCCTGGAGTCGGAGGGCCGGCGGGGCTCCCTGCGCGTCTCTCTCACAGGCAGCCCTGAAGCCGGGGCCACTGTGGCCAGCCGCCCCTACAGCCGCAGCCCTAGTGCCAGCCCTGGTGGGCGCCTGGGCCTGCCGCTCGCGGCTGCCGCTGCTTCACCTGAGCCACCAGTGGCAGAGGACTGAGATGGAGTGTCTGCTTGCTCCTGTCACTATTCTTGCGCCTAGATTTCGTCTGCCTTGATATATTGGCCAGCGCGCCTGTCTTGCCAGCACTGCTATCCTGCTTCACAACTTCCAATGGTGATGTAAACGCCATCACTAATGAATCCGATAAAATGCTGAAATAAGATGGTTGAAAAGAAGCCTGGCAGTCAAGCAGGCGTTTGGAACTAAACTAAAGGCCCACGGCACTGACCAAGGCTTCTTGCCGCTCGGGCGTGCATGCCGCGCTTGCTGCCTTGCCGCTGCTTGCCGCTGTGCCGCCTGCCCTGTCTGCTGCAAGGATGCCAGCAATTGCAGTGCGCAGCCGCTGCAGCGCCTCTGCGCCAAGCTCTGCGCCCGCGGTCTGAACTGCCGCTGTGCCGGCAGTGCAGCCGCACTCGGTGCACGCCTGCGGATGGGGTGTGAAGGTGTGCCAAACCAGCCTCAGCCAGCAGAGCCTTGCCAGCAGCAGTAGCAGCAGCAGCGGCACCAAAACACCAACAACGCAGCCCCCCGGGCGCACCTTGAGGCTCGCGCCGCTGAGCAGGCCGTAGAGGCAGCCGCTGGTGAACAAGTCTCCGGCACCGATGGTGTCGACAACAGGCACCTTGGCAGCGGCCGTCACTGCCACCTGCCCATCAGCTGCAGGCAGGAAGGGGACGGGGCAGGTAAAGCCAATTGTGAGTGCTGGTGCATTGTGCGCGGAAGCCAGAGGCGGGGTGCAACCAGGCATCCAGCGAGGCCAGCTATGCAGCAGTGGCATTCCAAACGCATCATGCGCTGCACCTTGCTGCCACGCACCTGAACGCGCAATGCAGCCCTTGCTGCCGCGGCTGACGATGACTGTGCTCACTCCCCGCTGCTCTGACAGGAACCGCTGAGCGGCCGCCACCTGCTGCTGTGCGTCGCAGCCGGCGGGCAGCGGCAGCGCAGCGGCCTGCGGGGCACGCCAGGAGGGGCAGCGTGGTTAGGGGCATAGTGGCTGGGATGGGGAGGTTGCGCTGGAAGGGGTGGGCACTGTTGAACTGGCGAGTGATTCACGACTTATTGCCTCTTGGAATATTGCCTGCCACCTTCACGCCCAGCCTATCTGTGCAGAAAAGGCGTGCCCATGCCGCCCGCGGCGCGCACCTGGCACAGCGCTTCCGCCTCCTGCTCGTTGCAGAACACAATGTCCACCAGCCGCTCCTGAAAGGGGAATAAGCAATAGGACTAGTTGATTCATAAGGTAAATTAGGTATAGTTCATGTCCACCAGCCGCTCCTGAGCAAGGGAGTAAAGAGTAAGCATCGAGATAAGCCATAACTTGTGTGCACAGCCGCTCTAGAAAGAGCAAGCCATGCATGCGGTTCAATCATCAGGCAG
>VFQQ010001056.1_pt1 | contig 42532 bp, 40 predicted proteins | sample 3512341 | NCBI WGS metagenome assembly VFQQ01 (sample SAMN10412373, study PRJNA504923) | tailings metagenome | isolation source: Relicate 2 Philex TSF1 revegetated site | place: Philippines: Tuba, Benguet | collected 2017-08-29 | reverse complement strand
GTCCTCGGCCATGCCCGAGCGCTCGAGGATCAGCCCCATGAAGGTGAAGAAGGGGATCGCCAGCAGCGTGTCGTTGGACATGATGCCGAACAGGCGCAGCGGCAGTGCCTGCAGCAGCGAAGGCGGCAGCAGCCCCATCTCGATGCCGATGAAGCCGAACAGCATGCCGCAGGCGGCGAGCGAAAACGCCACCGAGAAGCCCAGCAGCAGGAACACGATCAGGCCCACGAACATGATCGGGGCCATGTAGGCCGACAGGAATTCGATCATTTGGCGCCCTCCTTCGCGGTGGCTGCGGTCGCGGCTTCAGCCTGGGCGCGCACGAACTCGGCGAGTTCCTCCTCGGCCGTCTTCTGCTGCTTCTTCTTCGTCGGGTCGTCGATCAGGCCCTGCAGGAACGCGATGCGCTTGATGAGCTCGCTCAAGCCCTGCACGAACAGCAGCGCAAAGCCCAGCGGCACCAGCGCGTACACCGGCCAGCGGATGAGGCCACCGGCGTTGGAGGACATCTCGCCCGTCTTGTAGGCGCTGACCACCAGCGGCCATACAAGGCCGATGACCTCGAAGCAGAACGGGAACAGGAAGAGGAACAGGCACACCGCCTCGACCTTGATCTGCGTGCGCTTGGAGAAGCGACCCAGGATCACGTCGATGCGCACATGCTCCTGACGCAGCAGCGTGTAGCCGGCGGCGAGCAGGAAGATCGCCGCGAACAGGTACCACTGGATCTCGAGCCAGGCGTTGGAACTGGTGTCGAAGGCCTTGCGCACGATGGCGTTGCCGGCGCTGATGAGCACCGCCACGAGCACCAGCCACGACACCCATCGGCCGACGAATTCGCTGAGCGCATCGATGGCGCGCGACAGCTTCAGCAGGGCTTGCACTTGCTTGTCTCCTTGTTGTGCTGCGCAGGGCCGGGCCCGCGCATGCGACGTGAAAGAGACTGTAGGCGAGCGCGACTGAACGGCCGCTGAAACCGGCGGCCCGCCGGCTAGTGGTTAGCCCGTAGCCTGCGCCGCCATGAACAGGCGCGTGGAGCGCGCGCCCGAACGGCAGAAGGCCAGCAGCGGCCGCGGCAGTTCGGCCAGCAGCTGTGCCATGGCCGCGATCTCTTCGGGCGACTGGTAGCCGCCGTCAACCGGCAGGTGGCGGTACTCCAGGCCCGCGGCGCGCGCGGCGGCTTCGATGCTGGCGCTGGTGGGCTGGTCGGGGCCGTGTTCGAAGTCGGGCCGGTTGTTGACGACGCTGCGGAAGCCCATGGCGGCCGCCTCGGCCATGGCGGCGGGGGTGAGCTGTGGGGCGACGCAGACGTCGGGCGCGATCTGGCGCAGGGGCAGGTTGCTCATGCGGGCATTCTCACCGCGTCACTTGGCCAGCGCGGCCTTCACCGCGGCCGACACCTGTGCCATCTCGGCCTTGCCGGCTAGCTCGGCCTTGGCGGCGGCCATGACACGGCCCATGTCGCCCGGGCCGCTGGCGCCGATGCGCGCGACGATCGCACCCACGGCCGCTTGCACTTCCTCGGCCGACAGGCGTGCGGGCAGGTAGGCCTGCAGCACTGCGACCTCGGCGGTTTCCTTCTCGACGAGGTCGGTGCGCCCCGCCTGCTGGAACGCCGCGATGCTGTCCTTGCGCTGCTTGATGAGCTTGTCGACGATGCCGACCACGGCGGCATCGTCGAGCACGATGCGCTCGTCGACCTCGCGCTGCTTCATCGCGGCCAGCAGCATGCGGATGGTGCCCAGGCGCTCGGCTTCCTTGGCGCGCATGGCGGCCTTCATGTCGTCGGTGATGCGGTCCTTCAGCGTGCTCATGGTGTCCTCTTGGTGGAGAAGGCTCCTGGAAAACAAACAAGCCCGCGGCGGCGTCCCGCGCGGGCTTGCAGGTGTCGGGCGAAAGAAGATCAGTAGAGCTTCTTCGGCAGCTGCATGCTGCGCACGCGCTTGTAGTGGCGCTTGACGGCGGCGGCCTTCTTGCGCTTGCGCTCGGCGGTGGGCTTTTCGTAGAACTCGCGGGCGCGCAGTTCGGTCAGCAGGCCGATCTTCTCGATGGTGCGCTTGAAGCGGCGCAGCGCGACGTCGAAGGGCTCGTTCTCTTTGACTCGAATGGTGGTCATCTTCAGGGGATCCCGATGGGTTGGGCGCTCGCCACCGCACGGCGGGGCGGTTCCGGAACGCCCCCCGACGGCACGACACGCGCGGTGTTTGCCGGCAAAGACCGCGATTCTAGCCTGAAACCCACTCCCGAGCGGGTGAGCACGCCAGCAGGCGGAACGGCTCAGGCCCTCCGGCGCTGTGGCGGCACCACAGTGGCGGCGCACACCGGCGAGGCCGGTGACTGCGGCTCGCCGGCGTCCAGCCACCGGTGGGCGCGCAGCACGTCGCCGACCAGGATGATCGCCGGGCTGCCCAGGCCGGCGGCTGCGGCGCCAGCGGCCAGCCCATGCAGCCGGCCCAGCCAGCTGCGGGCCTGCGGCGTGCCGGCCGCCTGCACCACCGCCGCCGGTGTGCCCGGGGGCAGCGTGGCCAGCAGGCCGGCCTCGATCTGCGGCAGCAGGGCCATGCCCATGTAGATCACCAGCGTGATGCCCTGCGCCGCGGTGTGGCCCAGCTGCGCCCAGTCGGGGCCGGCGCCTCCTTCGCGCGCATGCGCCGTGACCAGCAGCACGCCTTGCGCATGGTCACGGTGTGTCCACGGCGTCCCCAGCGCGGTGGCTGCCGCCAACCCGGCGGTGATGCCGTTGACCACCTCGACCTGCACGCCCTGGGCGCGCAGCGCCTCGGCTTCCTCGCCGCCGCGCCCGAAGACGAAGGGATCACCGCCCTTGAGCCGCACCACCCGCTCGCCGGCCAGCGCCTCGCGCAGCATCAGCTGCTCGATGAAGCGCTGCGGCGTGCTGCGGCAGCCGCCGCGCTTGCCCACCCACACCACGCGCGGCGGCCGGCGCCGGCCACGCAACGCCAGCGCCAGCACGGCGTCGCTGACCAGGTCGTCGACCAGCAGCACGGTGGCCCGCCGCAGCGTGCGCAAGGCCTTCAGCGTGAGCAACTCCGGGTCACCCGGGCCGGCACCCACCAAGGCGCACCAAGGCGGTGCCTTCCCCGGCGCGCCTGCAGGGACGGTGGGCGTCATGCCCCGATCTCCTGCCAGGGGCTGGGCCGGTGAGCCGCCATGGCGGCACGCACGGCGGCGATCTGGCGCGCCAGCGGCTCGGGCAGGGGCCGCTCGCCGGCCAGCACCGACTGGATGTAGACCGCCGTGGAAGACGCGTCGCGCCCGCGCGGCAGCAGCGGCAGCCGCATCACGCTGCCTTCCTGCGCCAGCACGCAGGCGGCGTCCTGCGGGATGCCGTCGCGCACGGTGTCGATGCGCGGCATGCGCCGCGGGTCGGCCACCGGCTCCCCCTCGGTGCCGCGCAGGATCATCGTGTGCGCGCCCTCACGGCTGGCCCAGGCGTGCATCAGGCTGGCGAACTCGGGGTGCGTGTAGCTCAGCAGCCGCAGCCCAGGCGTGCAGGGCGCGATCATCTTGGCCAGCGTGTGCGCAATGCTGCGCACGCCCATGACGCGGCGCAGGTCCAGCAGGCGTTGCAGCGGCGCACACAACCACTCGGTGCTGACGTAGGCCGGCTCGTGGCGCGCCCAGGCGCGTTGCACGTCCCCCAGCTCGCGCGCGGGCGCGAGCCCCAGTGCGGCCAGTACGTCCGCGGTGGTCACGCGCGCCGGCGCGTGCGTAGGGCTGGCGTCGTGCAGCGGGCCATGCACCAGCACGGACAGCCCGGCCCGGGCCAGCTCCAGTGCCAGCAGCGGTGTCAGGTTTGGCAGGCGGCGCGCGCCGTTGTAGCTGGCGATGCAGACGACCGGCGTGGCCGCCGGGATGCGGCGCAGGCGCGCCTGCACCGCGTCGAGACAGCCGCTGAGCTCCTCCAGCGTCTCGCCCTTCATGCGCAGCGCCATCAGGAAGGCGCCGATCTCGAGCTCGCTGGCCACGCCGTCCAGTACCCAGCCCATGGCCTGCCGGGCCGTTGCGCGGTCCAGTGCGCGCGACCCGGCCGCGCCGCGGCCCACTTCCTTCAGCACCTGGCTCATGCCCATGGTTTGCCTCCGCCGCGCCGGGCAGCAAGAAGCGGGCCCATTGACAGGGCGCTGGCGCACCTACAGGCATGGGATCCGGCTGCCGACAACTAGGGAACGACGGCCCGCATCGCTTGTGCTGCGCCGGCATCGACACCAACATGGGGCAGGGTCGCACTGCATCGAGGCCTGCTATGGTTCCGACGAGCCGCCGCCAAGCTGCCACACCATGAACACCGAGTCGATCACCTCCACATCCGCGCTGAGCGTCGAGGCAAGGCGCCGGCTGGCCGGCATGCTGCTGGGGCCCTGGCTGGCGGCCGAGGAGGGCGGCATGAGCGTGCAGTGCGCCGCCACCGGGCGCTTCGCCTTCGTCGACGCGGCGGTGGCCGCCTGGCTGGGCCTGCGCGCCGACGAGATGCTCGGCCATGACGAGGCCGAGCTGCTGCCCGCCCCGCTGGCGGCGCGCCTGCGTGCCGCAGCCCAGGCTGCCGCCGAGCGCGCCGACGGGCTGATGACCGAGCACACGCTGGAGCGCGACGGACGCACGCAGGAGCTGGCCGTGCTGCGCCGCGTGGTCGAGCTCGACGGCCAGCGGTGGCTGTGCGCCGCCTGGGCCGACCGCAGCGCGGCGCGGCGGCAAGGCCAACAGCTGCGCCAGGCGCTGCAGCAGATCGAGCAGCTGCAGCGCGCCAACGACGCATTGCGCAGCGAGTTGGCCGATCAGTCGCTGCGCGACCCGGTCACCGGGCTGCATCGCCGCGCCCACTTCGACGACCAGCTGCGCCGCGAACTCGACCTGTCGGCGCGCGAGCACCGTGAGTTCGCCGTCGTGTTCATCGCCCTGGATCCCTGGACCGAGGCGGTGCGCGCCGCCGGCGAGGGCGGCCAGCATGCCGTGCTGGCGTCACTGGGGCGCCTGCTGCGCAGCGGCACGCGGGCCATGGACGCGTCCTGCCGCTACGACGACGAGCGGCTGGCGGTGCTGCTGTCGGGCGTGGGCCTGGCCACGGCGCACGCGCGCATGGAGACGCTGCGCCGCCACTGCGCCGCCCAGGTCGTCGTCCACGAAGGCCACGAGCTGGGCTTCAGCGTGGCCATGGGCGTGGCCAGCTATCCGCATACGGCGCAGGACCGCGATGCGCTGCTGCAGGCCTGCGAGACGGCGCTGCAGGGTGCGCGGCAGCGCGGCGGCAACCAGGCGGCGATGGCGGCGATCGCCTTCGGTGACGGCTGACGCGGTGCCGCGCCTTCAGGCGCTCCAGACCTCGAACAACATGCGCCCGCCCAGCAGCAGCATCAGCACGGCGAACAGGCGGCGCAGCAGTGCCACGTCGATGCGGTGCGCGGTGCGCGCCCCCCAGGGCGCCAGGGCGGTGCTGGCCACTGCCACCACCGCCAGCGCCGGGAGGTAGAGGTAGCCGAAGGCACCTGGCAGCGCCGGTGCCAACCGCCAGCCGCTGACCAGGTAGCCGGCCACGCTGGCCACCGCGATCGGCAGCCCCAGCGCCGCCGCCGTGCCCACGGCCTCGCGCAAGGGCACGCCGCAGCGCGTCATGAAGGGCACCGACAGGAAGGCGCCGCCGGCACCCAGCAGGCCCGAGGCGAAGCCGATGCCGGTGCCCACGCCGAGTTGCCCGGCCGGGCCGGGCAGGCGGGCGCTGGCTGCGACCCCGCCGCCGCGCCACAGCATGCGCAGCGCCGTGTAGCCGATGAACAGCGCGAACACCAGCGCCAAGGCGCGGCCCTTGAGCAGCGCGAATGCGCCGGCGCCGGCCAGCAGCCCGCCGGCGACGATGCCCGGCGCCAGCGTGCGCACCAGGGCCCAGCGCACGGCGCCATGGGCATGGTGGGTGCGCAGGCTGCTGACCGACGTGAACAGGATCGTCGCCATCGAGGTGGCAATCGCCATCTTCACCGCCAGCTGCGGCGCGACGCCGCGGCCCGACAGCAGCAGCGTCAGGAAGGGCACCATCAGCATGCCGCCGCCTATGCCCAGCAGACCGGCGAGGAAGCCCACGCCCACGCCCAGGGCCAGCAGCGCGGCGGCACTCGCCGCATCCAGACCGAACACCAGCGGCGGCCTAACGCTGCAGCATGGCCAGCACCGCCTGCCACTCGGCCTCGGTGACCGGCGTGATCGACAGGCGGTTGCCGCGCTTGAGCAGGGTCATGCTCGCCAGCGACGGCTCCTCGCGCATGCGTGCCAGCGGCAGCAGCGGCGTCTTGCGCACCAGCGCCACGTCGACGCAGAACCAGCGCGGCTTGTCGCGCGTGGCCTTCGGATCGAAGTACTTGCTGTCGGGGTCGAACTGGGTGTCGTCGGCGTGCGGCGCGCCGGCCACGCGCGCGATGCCGGCCACGCCGGGCTCGGGGCAGGACGAGTGGTAGAAGAGCACGCCGTCGCCGACGCGCATCTCGTCGCGCATGTAGTTGCGCGCCTGGTAGTTGCGCACGCCGAACCAGGGCACGGTCTTGCGCGGCGCGCGGGCCAGGTCGTCGACCGAGACCTCGTCGGGCTCGCTCTTCATCAGCCAGTACTGGGGCATGGCGGGGTGCGTCGGGGGCAGCGAGCCCGGTGAGAAAGGTGTCCGCCGTGCACCGTGAGCCGCATTCCTGAACCCTCAGTGGAAGTTCAGGTGGGCGAGGTCAGTCGGGCTTCGGGTTCATCTGACGCGAGACGATCACACCAGCCCGACGATGTTCCAAGCCCTTGCTCAATGAGCATCGGTTCAAGGAAATATAGAGCCCACGCGCACACGGCGGACGGCCCATTCTAGGCCGGTAGCGCGCCACGTGCAGCGGCGGAAAAGGGCTACAGGAGCTGGCCGTCTTCGCCGAGTGCGGCGTCGACACGGGCCAGCAGCGCGTCGATCTGCGCGTCGATCCGCGCGCCGGTTGCGCCGGTCCTGCGGCCTTCGCCACCGATGCCGGCCTCGGGCGTGGCGGCCGCACCGCCCTCGGCCAGGCGGTAGGCAAGGTTGAGCGCCGCCAGCACCGCCATGCGCTCGCGCGAACGCACCTTGCCGGCGTCGCGGATCGCCGTCATCTCGGCGTCCACCGCCTGCACCGCGGCCTGCAGCAGCGCCTCGCCGCCCTCCGGGCAGGCCAGCACGTAGGGCTGGCCGCCGATCTGCACCTCGAGCTGCTTCAAGCGCCACCCTCCTTCGTGTCGGAGGCGCCGGCAGGGTCGGCAGGCGGCAGGCGCTCGAGCAGCGCGTCGATGCGCGCACGCGCCGCATTCAGGCGCGAGCGCAGGCTGTCGCGCTCCGCGCTGACACTGTCCAACTGCTGGCGCAGCAGCGCACTGCTGCGCTGCAGCTCCTGGTGACGCAGCAGCAGCCGGTCGACGCGTTCGGCGAGGTCCTCGAAGGTGGCCATGGACGATCCCTGCTGGCGTGCGCCGGGGTTCAGCGCGCAGCCAGCGGCATTGTAGAAGCCGCGTAACCGCAGCAGCCGCGCACGGCGCAAGCGCCGCAGCGCGGGCTGCGCGCCACGCAGACGTAGCGGCCATGCAGGATCAGCCAGTGATGGGCGTCGGCGGCGTAGCGCGCCGGTACCACCTGCAGCAGCCGCTGTTCCACCTGCTGCGGGTTGCCGCCCGGCGCCAGCCCGGTGCGATTGGCGACGCGGAACACATGCGTGTCGACGGCCATGGTCGGCTCGCCGAAGGCCACGTTCAGGACGACGTTGGCGGTCTTGCGCCCCACGCCGGGCAGGGCCTCCAACGCCTCGCGCTCGCGCGGCACGGCGCCGCCATGGCGCTCGATCAGCAGCCGGCAGGTCTCGACCACGTTGCGCGCCTTGTTGCGGAACAGGCCGATGGTCCTGATGTGCTCGGTGACGCCTTCGACGCCCAGCGCCAGCATGCGCTGCGGCGTGGGCGCAACCACGAACAGCCGTCGCGTGGCGCGGTTGACGCCGGCGTCGGTGGCCTGGGCCGAGAGCATCACGGCGATCAGCAGCTCGAACACGCTGCTGTAGGCCAGCTCGCTCTGCGGGCTGGGGTTGGCCGCGGCCAGCGTGGCGAAGAAGGTCTCGATGCAGGCGGGGGTCATGCGCGGCGGGCCCTCACTGGTCGGTGTCGCGTCGGGCGCGCGCGCGGGCCAGCGCCGCCTCGACGACGGCACGCTTCTTCTCCAGCGCCGCCGGGTCGTCGCCGAGCTGGCTGTGAGCCGCCAGGTCGGCCAGCTTGGCCTGGGCGCGGGCCGCCAGGCGTTCGTCGTTCTCGCGCTTCTCGCGTTGGACGCGGAAGCGGTGGAAGGCATAGCGCTCGCGGGCCTCGGCGGCCTGCGCGGCGCTCCACGCGTTCCAGCCGGTGCGGCTGCCGGTGGTGGGCACCATCGCGATGCAGTCCACCGGGCAGGCCGGCACGCACAGCTCGCAGCCGGTGCAATGGGCGTCGATCACCGTGTGCATGCGCTTGGCGGCGCCGACGATGCAGTCCACCGGGCAGGCCTTGATGCACAGCGTGCAGCCTATGCACCAGGCCTCGTCGATGACGGCCAGCGCGCGCGGGCCTTCGCTGCCGCAGGCCGGGTCCAGCGGCCGCGGCTCGCGGCCGGTCAGCGCGGCCAGCCGCACGATGCCCTCGGCGCCACCGGGCGGGCAGCGGTTGATGGCCTCGCCAGCCTGTGCAATGGCCTCGGCGTAGCCACGGCAGTCGGGGTAGCCGCAGCGCGTGCACTGCGTCTGCGGCAGCAGCGCGTCGACGGCGTCGACGGCGGCGTCTTCGGCAGGAGGGGCGGCGGCGGGGTTCACCGCCGCGATTATCGAGCCTGGCCCGCGTGGCGGGCCCGGCTCAGCCGCGCTGACGCCGGGCGCGGCTGGTGCTGTCGGGGCGTGCCGCGGGCCTCTGGGCCGGCGCGGTCTTGCGCACCGGCGCGGCGGCGCGGCGGGCGGGCCGGGCCAGGGCCTGGGGTGCGTCCGGCGCGGCGTCGCCCAGGTCGGCCTCGAAGCGGGCGATGAAGCCGCGCACCTGCGGGTAGACCTGCTCGCGCCAGCGGCGGCCCGAGAAGATGCCGTAGTGCCCGGCGCCCAGCGCGTCGTAGTGGAACTGACGCGCGGCGGGGATGCCGGTGCACAGCTCGTGCGCGGCGCGGGTCTGGCCGGCGCCGGAGATGTCGTCGAGCTCGCCCTCGATGGTCAGCAGCGCCGGGCCGCGGATGTCCTGCGGCCGCACCGGCTCGCCGGCGACGACCCAGGTGCCCTCGACCAGTGCGAAGTCCTGGAACACGGTCTTGATGGTGTCCAGGTAGTACTCGGCCGGCATGTCGAGCACCGCGTTGTACTCGTCGTAGAACTGGCGGTGCGCCTCGGCGCTGTCGCCGTCGCCGCGCACCAGGTCCAGGAAGTAGTCGTAGTGGCTGCGCAGGTGCCGGTCGGGGTTCATCGTGACGAAGCCGGCGTGCTGCAGGAAGCCCGGGTAGACGCGGCGGCCGGCGCCGGGGAAGTTGGGCGGCACGCGGCAGATCACGTTGTTCTCGAACCAGGCGTGGCTCTTGTTGGTGGCCAGGTTGTTCACCGCGGTGGGGCTGCGCCGCGCGTCGATGGGGCCGCCCATCATGGTCAGCGAGCGAGGCAGCGCCTCGCCGCGGCTGGCCATCAGCGACACCGCGGCCAGCACCGGCACCGTCGGCTGGCAGACCGAGATCACGTGCACATGCGGCCCGATGTGGCGGATGAACTCTTCGACGTAGGCCACGTAGTCGTCGAGGTGGAACGGGCCTTCGGCCTCGGGCACCATGCGCGCGTCGGTCCAGTCGGTGATGAACACCTTGTGGTCGTGCAGCAGGCACTTGACGGTGTCGCGCAGCAGCGTGGCGTGGTGGCCCGACAGCGGCGCCACGACCAGTACCGTGGGCTGGCCCTTCATGGTCTCCAGCGCCGCCGGGTCGTCGGTGAAGCGCTTGAAGCGCAGCAGCCGGCAGAAGGGCTTGGCCAGCGCCACCTGCTCCTGCACCGCGACGTCGACGCCGGCGACGGTGGCGCTGGTGATGCGGAACTCGGGCTTCTCGTACTCCTTGGCCAGGCGGTTGGCCAGGTCGAAGCCGGCGGCCAGACGCTGCGACAGCGGCAGGTGCGCGAAGGGCGACAGCGGGTGGCTGTAGAGCTTGGCCGTGGCGCTGGCGAACTCCGAGAACGGGGCGATCAGCGCGCGCTGGGTTTCGTAGAGCTGGTACAGCATGGGGTCTCCGTCTCGGGGCCGGCGCCAGGGTCGGTTCGGCAGGCAGCGGTGTCCCGATGCACCGAATGTAACGCTTTTGCTGCAGTGCAACAGACGCGCGGGCGACACCGCGCCCGATCCCGGCCTGCCGATCCTGCACCAGGGCGGTGCGGCCGTGGGCGCGAACAGTGCCCTTCGCGGGGCGCTGTTCGCCGCGACGTTCCTCAGGCGCCGTCGCGCATCACCGCCGCCAGCGAGGCCACCACCTTGTCCAGGTTGCGGCTGTTGATGGCGGCCACGCAGATGCGGCCCGAATCGAGCCCGTAGACGCCGAACTCGCTGCGCAGGCGCTGCATCTGCGCCGCGGTGAGGCCGGTGTAGCTGAACATGCCCTTCTGTCGCGTGTAGTGCGACAGGTCGGCCGTGACGCCGGCCTCGCGCAGGCGCTGCACCAGGGTCTGGCGCATGGCGCGGATGCGTTGGCGCATCCGGCCCAGCTCGTCCTCCCACTGCTGGCGCAGCGTCGGCGTGGTCAGCACCGTGGTCACCAGCTGCGCGCCGAAGCTGGGCGGGTTGCTGTAGTTGGTGCGGATCACGATCTTCAGCTGCGACAGCAGCCGCGCCGCCTCGTCGCGGCTGCCGCCGACCACGCTGAGCGCGCCGACGCGCTCGCCGTACAGCGAGAAGCTCTTGCTGAACGAGGTCGACACGAGCAGCGGCAGCCCGCGCGACAGCAGGGTGCGCACCGCGGCGCCGTCCTCGGCGATGCCGTCGCCGAAGCCCTGGTAGGCCATGTCCAGGAAGGGCAGCAGGCCGCGCTCGCGGCACAGCGCGGCCACCTGCGCCCACTGCGCGGGGCTCAGCTCGCAGCCGGTGGGGTTGTGGCAGCAGGCGTGCAGCACCACGATGTCGCCAGCGGCGGCGCCGGCCAGCGATTCGAGCATCGCGCCAAAGCGCACGTCGCGCGCCGCGGCGTCGTAGTAGGCGTAGCTGGCCACCACGAAGCCGGCGGCGCTGAACAGCGCGCGGTGGTTCTCCCAGCTCGGGTCGCTGATCCAGACGGTGGCGTCGGGGGCCAGCTTCTTGAGCAGGTCGGCGCCCAGCTTCAGGCCACCCGTGCCGCCCACGGCTTGCACCGTGGCCACGCGGCCCTCGGCCAGCAGCGGGCTGTCGGCGCCGAACACCAGCTGCTGCACCGCACGGTCATAGGCGGCCAGGCCGTCGATGGGCAGGTAGCCGCGCGCCTTGTGCTCGGACAGCGCCTGCGTCTCGGCGGCGGCCACGCAGGCCAGCACCGGCAGCTTGCCGTCGTCGTCGAAGTACACGCCCACGCCCAGGTTGGCCTTGTCGGCGCGGGTGTCGGCGTTGAAGGCCTCGGTGATGCCGAGGATGGGGTCGCGCGGCGCCATCTCGACGGCGGCGAACGAAAGGGTGGACATGGGGACTCCTGGGGGCGGGCGGGCGAATCGGACACGGGGCGGGCCGCGGGCTGGGGTGGCGTTGGCGGGCCGCTGGGGGTGGGGCGACCGGCGCGGGCAGGGCGTGCGCCGGGTGGCTGCGCTACGCTTCGACGTTGGGCCCGCGCTCCAGGGCCTGCACCCCGTAGCCGGTGAATTCTAGGGGAGCACCCTGAGCCGCCCGCACCGCACGCGCCCCCGATGACCGAAGCCACCGCCTCCACCCCACCCGTCACCGAGACCGACGCCGAGATCCCCGAAAGCGAGTTCGTCCGCTTCGACGGCTCGCCCTTCCAGCTGCGCCAGATCTTCCCGCCGGCCGGCGACCAGCCGCGCGCCATCGAGCAGCTGGTCGAGGGCGTGCACGACGGGCTGGCCTACCAGACGCTGCTGGGCGTCACCGGCTCGGGCAAGACCTACACCATGGCCAACGTGATCGCGCGGCTGGGCCGGCCGGCCATCGTGTTCGCGCACAACAAGACGCTGGCCGCGCAGCTGTACAGCGAGTTCCGCGAGTTCTTCCCGCGCAACGCCGTCGAGTACTTCGTCAGCTACTACGACTACTACCAGCCCGAGGCCTACGTGCCGCAGCGCGACCTGTTCATCGAGAAGGACAGCGCGATCAACGAGCACATCGAGCAGATGCGCCTGAGCTGCACCAAGAGCCTGCTCGAGCGTCGCGACGTGGTCATCGTGGCCAGCGTCAGCGCCATCTACGGCATCGGCAACCCGGCCGACTACCACCAGATGGTGATGACGCTGCGCGTGGGCGACAAGCTGGGCCAGCGCGAGGCCATCGCCCACCTGGTGCGCATGCAGTACAAGCGCAACGAGGTCGAGTTCGGCCGCGGCGCCTTCCGCGTGCGCGGCGACACCATCGACGTCTTTCCTGCCGAGCACAGCGAGCTGGCGCTGCGCATCGAGCTGTTCGACGACGAGGTCGAGTCGCTGGCGCTGCTGGACCCGCTCACGGGGCGGGTGCGGCAGAAGATCCCGCGCTTCACGGTCTACCCCGGCAGCCACTACGTGACGCCGCGCGAGCGCGTGCTCGAGGCCATCGAGGGCATCAAGGCCGAGCTGCGCGAGCGCCTGGACCAGCTGGTCAAGGCCGGCAAGCTGGTCGAGGCCCAGCGCCTGGAGCAGCGCACCCGCTTCGACCTGGAGATGCTGCAGGAGGTGGGCCACTGCAAGGGCATCGAGAACTACACGCGGCACTTGAGCGGCGCCGCGCCCGGCGAGCCGCCGCCGACGCTGGTGGACTACCTGCCGAACGACGCCCTCATGTTCCTGGACGAGAGCCACGTGCTGATGGGCCAGTTCGGCGGCATGTACAACGGCGACCGCGCGCGCAAGACCACGCTGGTGGAGTACGGCTTCCGCCTGCCCAGCGCGCTGGACAACCGGCCGCTGAAGTTCGAGGAGTTCGAGCGCAAGATGCGCCAGGCGATCTTCGTCAGCGCCACGCCGGCCGACTACGAGAAGACGCATGCCGGGCAGGTGGTCGAGCAGCTGGTGCGGCCCACCGGCCTGGTCGACCCCGAGGTCGAGGTGCGGCCGGCCGGCCACCAGGTCGACGACGTGCTGCAGGAGATCCGCGACACCGTGGCGCGCAACGAGCGCGTGCTGATCACCACGCTGACCAAGCGCATGGCCGAGCAGCTCACCGAGTACCTCGACGAGGCCGGCGTCAAGGTGCGCTACCTGCACAGCGACGTCGACACCGTGGAGCGCGTGGAGATCCTGCGCGACCTGCGCCTGGGCAGCTTCGACGTGCTGGTCGGCATCAACCTGCTGCGCGAGGGCCTGGACCTGCCCGAGGTGAGCCTGGTCGCGATCCTCGACGCCGACAAGGAGGGCTTCCTGCGCAGCGAGCGCAGCCTGATCCAGACCATAGGCCGCGCGGCGCGCCACCTCAACGGCCGCGCCATCCTCTACGCCGACAAGGTCACCGACTCGATGCGCGCCGCCATCGGCGAGACCGAGCGCCGCCGCGCGCGCCAGATCGCCTACAACGCCGAGCACGGCATCACCCCGCGCGGGGTGGTCAAGCGCATCCGCGACCTGATCGACGGCGTGGTCTCGGACAAGGCCGCCGAGGCCGCCCGGCGCCAGGACGACCTGGCCGCCGAGGTCGAGACGCTGTCGGCCGCCGACCTGGGCAAGCGCATCAAGGCGCTGGAGAAGCAGATGCTGGAGCACGCCAGGGCGCTGGAGTTCGAACAGGCGGCGCGCATCCGCGACCAGCTCTCGCTGCTGCGCGAGCAGGCCTTCGGCGCGGCCGGCGCCGACACCGACGTGCTGCCGCTGCTGCCGCCGCGGCGGGCCTGATCCGGGCGCGCCGGCGCGCGGGGGGCGGGGCTCAGCGCCGCCGAGTGGCGGCGAGCGCCAGCACCAGCGCCAGCCCGGCCAGCCAGGCGCTGCCCGGCAACGGCACGGCGTTGACGCCGTTGCGCCGTTGGTCCTCGCGCTGCGCCTCTTGCGCCTTCTTGACCGCGTCGCGCGCGCTCTCGAACTCGGGGATCCACGGCATCCAGGCGGTGCCGTCGGCCAGCGTGAAGGGCTCGTCGTCGCCGCCGGCGGCGGCGCTGCGCGGGTCGTCGTCCTCCTCGGCACGCGAGGCGATGACCGAGACGTTGTTGCACACCTCGGGCACCATCACGGCGAAGCGCTCGCCCTTGCGGTCGCTGGCCTCGTACAGGCGCGCCGGCTCGGTATGGCCGGGCGCGAAGTTGACATGCGTGCCCAGGCACAGCGTGCGACCGAAGGTCATTGCGAACGAACGCGACTCCCAGACCCGGCCGCTGCGCTGGCCGACGATGCCGTCGTTGCCGATCTTCAGCATTTCCACCGGGCGGTTCGCCTTCACGTCGGCGGCGATCTGGCGGATCACCTCGACCGGCAGCCGCGCGGCGGCCAGCGCCTGCTCGACGCTGCCCTGGTAGGGGTCGCGGCCGGGCTCGCCCCAGGCGCAGTAACGCCGCACCGACAGCGGCGGCGGCGTCTTGCCGTCGGCCGCCAACGCCGGTGCCGGTCGCTCGGGCAGGGGATGGCCGCGCGGCAAGGTGTCCCCGTCGTAGCTGGTGCCGGCCGGAAACAGGCGCTTGCCGCCGCTCTCTTGAGCCAGCGGCTTGAGACGGTGGACGATCTGGCGCCAGGGCGGTTGCCAGGCCGCCCAGGCCACGGCCACCAGGCCCAGCAGCAGCGCCACCATCACCGGCCAGGGCGGCGTGCGGCGCAGCGTCCGGCGCCGCCGGCGCCGGCGCGCCGGCAGCAGGCCCTCGAAGCCGCAGGCCTCGGCGGCGCAGCGGTAGCGCCGGCGGCCGCGGCCCCGCTCGCCGGCGTAGCGGCGAAGGCGCTGCAGCCCCTGGCCGCAGCGCGGGCAGGGGCGCGCCGATGCGCGGCGCGGGGCCGGCGCGGCATCGGGGAGATCGGCGGAGGCTGGAGCTTCGGGCATGGAGGCCGGCGCGTCGGGCAAGGCCAAGCGGGTCTGCGTCGGTTATCGGCAGGCGCTCATCGCCATTGAGGGCCGGCCGGCCTGCGCTCGGCCCTGGGCTATCCTGCGTGGATGCTCAAGAAGCTCTGGGCCCGCGGGGCCGCCCCCAGCCCCGAGCCGCAGCTGCGGGTGCTGATGGTCTGCACCGGCAACATCTGCCGCTCACCCACCGCCGAAGCGGTGTTGCGTGCGCAGTTGCAGCGCGCCGGGCTGGCCGAGGCGGTCGAGGTCGACTCGGCCGGCACCCATGGCTTCCACATCAGCGAACCTCCCGACCCGCGGGCCCAGCGCCACGCCGCCGCGCGCGGCTACGACCTCAGCCGCCTGCGTGCGCGTTCGGTGGCCCGCGAGGACTACGCGCGCTTCCAGTGGATCCTGGCCATGGACCGAGGCCACCTGGACTGGCTGCACAATCGGGCACCCGACGGCCACATGGCCCGCATCGAGCTGCTGATGGCCCAGTGCGCCGACGACCCGCCCACCGACGAGGTGCCCGACCCCTACTACGGGGCCGACGCCGGTTTCGAACAGGTGCTGGATCTCGTCGAACAAGCCTGCGACGGCCTGGTGGGCCGCCTGAGGGCGCAGCTGGCGGTGCTGCCGCCGCGTTGAGGCCTCGGCGCCCCGGCCTGCGCAACACCCGGCGCCGCCGTGGGGCTGGGCAAGGTTGACTCGGTCGCAGGGTCTTCCCTATACTTGACTAAAATACTCGGAAACGGGTTCAAGCCGTCCAGCCGTCATTGGCGAGGTGGCGGCCACCCGCGGATGAACGCCGGCCGGACGGCCTGTCCGGCCCGGGGCCTGGCCCCCAAGGAGCACCGACGATGAGATTGACGACCAAGGGACGCTTCGCCGTCACCGCGATGATCGACCTGGCGCTGCGCGCCAACGGCGGTCCGGTGGCGCTGGCGGCGATCAGCCAGCGGCAGCAGATCTCGCTGTCCTACCTGGAGCAGCTGTTCGGCAAGCTGCGCCGCCACGAACTGGTGGAGAGCACCCGCGGGCCGGGCGGCGGCTACTCGCTGGGCCGTGCCGCCGAGCAGATCACGGTGGCCGACATCATCGTCGCCGTCGACGAGCCGATCGACGCCACCGGCTGCGGCGGCAAGGAAGGCTGCATGGGCGAGGACGCCGGCAAGTGCATGACGCACGACCTGTGGGCCAGCCTGAACACCAAGATGATCGAGTTCCTCGACTCGATCTCGCTGAAGAAGCTGGTCGACGACCAGCTCGCCAAGGGCGTCAGCATCGAGGACGCGCCGGTCAAGCGCGCCATCTCCAACATCCCCGTCGTCAAGCCGATCAAGGTCACCGCCCCGAACTCGGTGTTCGCGCTGGGCGGCAGCGTCAGCAAGTGAGCCGCCACACGATGACCCCGCACCTGCCCATCTACATGGACTACGGCGCCACGACGCCGGTCGACCCGCGCGTCGTCGACGCGATGATCCCCTGGCTGCGCGAGCACCACGGCAACCCGGCCAGCCGCAGCCACGCCTGGGGCTGGGAGGCCGAGGAGGCGGTGGAGAAGGCGCGCGGCCAGGTCGCGGCGCTGGTCGGTGCCGACCCGCGCGAGATCGTCTGGACCAGCGGCGCGACCGAGAGCGACAACCTCGCGCTCAAGGGCGCGGCCCACTTCTACAGCTCGCGCGGCAAGCACATCGTCACCGTCAAGACCGAGCACAAGGCGGTGCTGGACACCTGCCGCGAGCTCGAGCGCCAGGGCTTCGAGGTGACCTACCTGGAGGTGCAGGAGGACGGCCTGCTCGACCTGGACAAGTTCCGGGCCGCGCTGCGTGACGACACCATCCTGGCCTCGGTGATGCTGGTGAACAACGAGATCGGCGTGATCCAGGACCTCGCCGCCATCGGCGCGATCTGCCGCGAGCGCGGCGTGATCCTGCACAGCGACGCGGCGCAGGCCACGGGCAAGGTCGCGATCGACCTGGCCACCTTGCCGGTGGACCTGATGAGCCTGGCCAGCCACAAGACCTATGGGCCCAAGGGCATAGGCGCGCTGTACGTGCGGCGCAAGCCGCGCGTGCGCATCGAGGCGCAGATGCACGGCGGCGGCCACGAGCGCGGCATGCGCAGCGGCACCCTGCCCACCCACCAGTGCGTGGGCATGGGCGAGGCCTTCGCCATCGCCAAGGCCGAGATGGCCAGCGAGAACGCGCGCATCCACGGCCTGCACCAGCGGCTGCTGGCCGGGCTGCAGCAGATCGACCAGGTCTTCGTCAACGGCCACCTCGAGCGGCGCGTGCCGCACAACCTGAACATCAGCTTCAACTACGTGGAGGGCGAGTCGCTGATCATGGGCGTGAAGGGCATCGCCGTGTCCTCGGGCTCGGCCTGCACCAGCGCCAGCCTGGAGCCCAGCTACGTGCTGCGTGCGCTGGGCCGCAGCGACGAGCTGGCGCACAGCAGCCTGCGCATGACCATCGGCCGCTTCACCAGCCAGGACGACATCGACTACGCGGTGCAGGTGCTGCAGGAGCGCGTGGCCAAGCTGCGCGAGCTGTCGCCGCTGTGGGAGATGTACCAGGACGGCGTGGACCTCAGCACCATCCAGTGGGCCGCCCATTGACGGCGACGCACCGCGCGCCGCCGCACGACAACGAACACACAGGAGAACGACATGGCCTACAGCGACAAGGTCGTTGACCACTACGAGAACCCCCGCAACGTCGGCAGCTTCGACAAGGGCGACGAATCGGTCGGCACCGGCATGGTCGGTGCGCCCGCCTGCGGCGACGTGATGAAGCTGCAGATCAAGGTGGACCCGGCCACCGGCACCATCGCCGATGCGCGCTTCAAGACCTACGGCTGCGGCTCGGCCATCGCGTCGAGCTCGCTGGTCACCGAGTGGGTCAAGGGCAAGACCCTGGACGAGGCGATGGCGATCAAGAACATGCAGATCGCGCAGGAGCTGGCGCTGCCGCCGGTCAAGATCCACTGCTCGATCCTGGCCGAGGACGCGATCAAGGCCGCGGTGCAGGACTACAAGGCCAAGCACGGCGGCGCGGCCTGAGTGGCGGCACGAGGAAGACGATGGCTGTCACGCTGACCGAAGCCGCCGCGCGGCATGTCACCCGCTACCTGCAGCGCCGCGGCAAGGGCGTCGGCGTGCGCCTGGGCGTCAAGACCACCGGCTGCTCGGGCCTGGCCTACAAGCTCGAGTACGCCGACGAGGCCCTGCCCGAGGACGTGGTCTTCGAGGGCCATGGCGTGAAGGTGCTGATCGACCCCAAGAGCCTGCCCTACCTGGACGGCACCGAACTCGACTTCGTGCGCGAGGGGCTCAACGAGGGCTTCAAGTTCCGCAACCCGCGCGAGAAGGATCGCTGCGGCTGCGGCGAGTCCTTCCGCGTCTAGATTTCGCCCCCAGGCTCGCAAGCGCTCGCCACCCCCAAGGACCCGAAGGGTCCCTCCGGGCCCCTGGGGCCGCTCCCCATCGGGCCGGCAAAGCCGGACCCTCGCTTCTTCTTGACTTGGCCGCGTGCGCGGCCCTCGCCGCGGCAATGACCGACAGCCTCCACATCGCCATCGAACGTGCCGACCAGCCCGAGGTGGTGGCGCTGCTCGCGGCGCTGGACGGCTACCTGGCCGGGCTGTATGCGCCCGAGCACAACCACATCCTGTCGGTGGACGAGTTGCTGGACGATTCGATCTGCTTCCTGGTGGCGCGCGACAACGGGCGCGCGGTGGGCACGGCCGCGTTCCGGCGCATGGCCGGCGAGCCGGCCACCGGCGGGCGCGCCTACGGCGAGGTCAAGCGCATGTACGTCGATCCTTCGCTGCGCGGGCGCCGCGTCGGCGTGCGGCTGCTGCAGGCGCTGGAGTCGCGCATGCGCGAACAGGGTCTGGCGCTGGCCACGCTGGAGACCGGCGGCGAGCAGACCGAGGCCGTGCGGCTGTATCAGCGCGCCGGCTACACGCGCCGCGGCGCCTTCGCCGGCTACCCCGACAACGGGCTGTCGCTGTTCCTCGAGAAGGCGCTGGCCTGAACACCGTGAAGCTGAGCGACGACGACTTCACGCTGCTGGGGCTGCCGCGCCGCTTCGCGCTGGACGCCGCCGAGCTGGCCACGCGCTGGCGCGCGCTGCAGGCCGAGGTCCACCCCGACCGCTTCGCCACCCAGGGCGCGGCGGCGCAGCGCCTGGCCATGCAATGGGCCACCCGCGTCAACGAGGCGCAGCGCCGGCTGAAGGACCCGCTGGCCCGCGCCGCCTACCTGTGCGAGCTGGCCGGCGAGCCGGTGCGCGCCGAGGACAACACCGCGATGCCGCCCGACTTCCTGCTGCAGCAGATGCAGTGGCGCGAGGCGCTGGACGATGCCGACGGCGCCGACGCCGTGGCCGCCCTGGACGCCGAGGTGCGCGCCGAGCAGCAGCGCCGGCTGGCCGCCGTCGAGCAGGCGCTGGACCGCGACGGCGACGCCGCCGCCGCCGCGGCGCAGGTGCGCGCGCTGATGTTCGTGCAGCGCTTCCGCCGCGACCTGGCGCAGCGGCTGGCGGCGCTCGAAGACTCGCAAGCCGGTTCCTGACCCCCGTTCCGTATCCCCGTTCACACCCCGTTCCAGCCTCCCGTCTTCATGGCCCTGCTGCAGATCTCCGAACCCGGCGCCTCGCCCGACCCGCACCAGCGGCGCATCGCGGTGGGCATAGACCTGGGCACCACGCACTCGCTGGTGGCGGCGGTGCGCCATGGCCTGCCCACCTGCCTGCCGGACGAGCAGGGCCGGGTGCTGCTGCCTTCGGCGGTGCGCTACCTGGGCGACGGCCGCCGCGCCATCGGCCACGAGGCGCTGGCAGCGCAGGCCGACGACGCCGAGAACACGCTGGTCTCGGTGAAGCGCTTCATGGGCCGCGCGCTGTCCGACGTGGCCGGTGCCGGCAAGCTGCCCTACCGCTTCGTCGACCGCCCCGGCATGCTGGCCATCGCCACCCGCGACGGCGACAAGAGCCCGGTCGAGTTCTCGGCCGAGATCCTGGCCACGCTGCGCCAGCGCGCCGAGGACAGCTTCGACACCGACGAGCTGCATGGCGCGGTGATCACCGTGCCCGCCTACTTCGACGACGCCCAGCGCCAGGCGACCAAGGACGCCGCCCAGCTGGCCGGGCTGAACGTGCTGCGCCTGATCAACGAGCCCACCGCCGCGGCGGTGGCCTACGGGCTGGACCAGGGCGCGGAGGGGCTGTACGCCGTCTACGACTTCGGCGGCGGCACCTTCGACATTTCCATCCTGCGCCTGCACCAGGGCGTGTTCGAGGTGGTGGCCACCGGCGGCGACGCCGCGCTGGGCGGCGACGACATCGACCATGCGCTCGCCGACTGGGCGCTGGCCCAAGGCGGCCGCAGCGCCGACACGCCGCGCGAGCGGCGCGCCGCGTTGGTCGCGGCGCGCGCCGCCAAGGAGGCCCTCAGCGACGCCGGGACCACCGAGCTGATGGGCCTGGCGCTGACGCGCGCCCAGCTGGCCGAGATCGCCCGCCCGCTGCTGGAGCGCACGCTGAAGGCGGTGCGCCAGGCGCTGCGCGACGCCGACCTCGCGCGCGACGAGCTCAAAGGCGTGGTGATGGTCGGCGGCTCCACGCGCATGCCGGCGGTGCGCGAGGCTGTCGCCGGTTTCTTCGGCGCCGGCGTGCCGCTGCTCACCGAGCTCAACCCCGACGAGGTGGTGGCGCTGGGCGCCGCCATCCAGGCCGATGCGCTGGCCGGCAACGCGCCCGGCGGCGGGCCGCTGCTGCTGGACGTGATCCCGCTGTCGCTGGGCCTGGAGACCATGGGCGGGCTGGTCGAGCGCATCGTCGAGCGCAACAGCCCGATCCCGGTGGCCAAGGCGCAGGACTTCACCACCTTCAACGACGGCCAGACGGCGATGGCGCTGCACGTGGTGCAGGGCGAGCGCGAGCTGGTGTCCGAGTGCCGCTCGCTGGCCCGCTTCGAGCTGCGCGGCATCCCGCCCATGGCCGCCGGCGCGGCGCGCATCCGGGTCAGCTTCCAGGTCGATGCCGACGGGCTGCTGTCGGTGTCGGCGCGCGAGCTGACCTCGGGCGTCGAAGCGGCCATCAGCGTCAAGCCCAGCTATGGCCTGGCCGACGACGAGGTGGCGCGCATGCTGCGCGACGGCTTCCAGCATGCCGAGGACGACATCGCCGCGCGCGCACTGCGCGAGGCGCAGGTGGAGGCCGAGCGCCTGCTGCTGGCCACCCGCGCCGCGCTGCAGGCCGACGGCGAGCTGCTGCAGGACGAACCGCGCGCCAGCATCGACGCGCTGCTGCTGGCGCTGCAGCAGGCGCTGCGCGACGGCGCCGACGCCGCCACGCTGGAGGCCGCCACCAAGGCCCTGGCCGCCGGCACCGAGCACTTCGCCGCGCTGCGCATGAACCGCAGCATCCGCCGGGCGCTGGCCGGCAAGCGCCTGGACGAGGTCTGAGAGAGCCGCACCGCCATGCCCACCATCACCATCCTGCCGCACGCCGAGCTCTGCCCCCAGGGCGACACCATCGAGGCGCCGCGCGGCACCTCGGTGTGCGAGGCGCTGCTGGACAACGGCATCGCCATCGAGCATGCCTGCGAGCTGAGCTGCGCCTGCACCACCTGCCACGTCATCGTGAAGAAGGGCTACGACTCGCTGGGCGAGATCGACGAGGCCGAGGAGGACCTGCTCGACCGCGCCTGGGGCCTGACGCCCACCTCGCGCCTGAGCTGCCAGGCCATCCTGTCCGACGAGGATGTGATCATCGAGATCCCCAAGTACACGATCAACCACGCGCGCGAAGGCGCCTGAGCGCCAGCGCGCGCTGGTCGGGCTTGGCCTCCCGCGTTCGAGGCAGCGGCGCTTGCACCTGGCAACCTTTGTTCACCGAACGCGCGTGATCGCGTGACATCGGCCCCGCAGCATGCGGGGCATGGCACTCCTGCACGACACGGCCAGCGCTGGCGCAGAACTGCGGCTGCGTCCGCTTGGGGCCGCGTGGCGCGCGGCGGCGCCGCGCGACTACCTGCTGCTGCTCAGCCACATGCGCAGCTACTCCAGCCTGCTGGCGCATCTGCTGGGGGCCTCGCCCGAGGTCGACGGCTACGGCGAGACGCAGCTGCGCTACCGCAGCCCGCTGGACCTGCTGCGCCTGCGCTGGGACATCCGCCGCAGCACCGGCGCGCCGCTGCAGGGCCGCTGGCTGCTGGACAAGCAGCTGCACAACCGCATCCACGCGATCGACCGCTGGGTGCCGGCGCAGCGCGTGCGGGCCCTGATCTTCATCCGCGAACCCGGGCCCACGCTGAACAGCCTGCTGGCGCTGGCGCAGGCCAATGGCGGCGGGCAGCCGCTGGCCGATCCGCAGAGGGCTTGCGACTACTACGTGTCCCGCCTGCACCGGCTGCGCGAGGACGGCGAACGCCTGGGCCGCCGCGCCGGCGTGTTCGACGCCGAGCAGCTGCTGCGGCAGCCCGAGCCGCTGCTGGCCGCCATCGCCGGCTTCCTGGGCCTGCGCGAGGTGCCGGCGGCCAGCTACCGGCCGGGGCGGCGCACCGGCGAGGACGGCTACGGCGACCCCTCGCCGCGCATCCAGGCCGGGCGCGTGCTGGCGCCGCGCCAGGCGGCCGGCGACGACGGCGCGCCCGATGGCCCGCCGCTGCCCGCCGAGGTGCTGGCCGAGGCCCGCGCAGCCTGGCAGCGCTGCCGTGCGGCGCTGTGGCGCTGCGCGACGCCGCTGGGCTGAGTCGCCAGTGGCTGCCGGCCATCAGGCAGGCACAGCCTCCGGCCGCGCGTGGCGCGTGTACAGGAAGTCCAGCACCTGCTTGCGGCAGTGCATGTAGGCCGGGTCCTCGGCCAGCGCCAGGCGGTCGCGCGGGCGCGCCAGCGGCACGTGCAGGTCCTCGCCGATGGTCGCCGCGGGCCCATTGGTCATCATCACGATGCGGTCGGCCAGCAGCACGGCCTCGTCGACGTCGTGGGTGACCATCATCACCGTGCAGCCGTTGCGCGCAACGATCTTCAGCAGCTCGTCCTGCAGGTGGGCGCGGGTCAGCGCGTCCAGCGCGCCGAAGGGCTCGTCCAGCAGCAGCACCTTGGGCTCCATGGCCAGCGCGCGGGCGATGCCCACGCGCTGCTTCATGCCGCCCGAGATCTCGTGCGGCCGCTTCTGCGCGGCATGCGCCATGCCCACCAGCGCCAGCGCCGCCTGGGTGCGCTCGCGTTGCTGCGCGCGGCCCTCGCGGGCGCCGAACACGCGTTCCACGGCCAGCATCACGTTGTCGGCGCAGCTCAGCCAGGGCAGCAGCGAGTGGTTCTGGAACACCACGCCGCGGTCGGGCCCGGGCCCGGCGATCTCGCGCCCGTCGCACAGCAGCACGCCGCTGCTGGGCTTGAGCAGCCCGGCCACCAGGTTCAGCAGCGTGCTCTTGCCGCAGCCGCTGTGGCCGATCAGCGCGACGAACTCGCCCTGCGCCACGCGCAGGTCGATGCCGGCCAGCGCGTGGAAGCGCCCGCGCTTCGTGTCGAACAGCATCTCGGCCTGTTCGATGCGGATGTAGTCGGCACGCGGCGTGGTGCCGGTCTGTGCAGCGATGTCAGTGCTCATGGCCGAACCTCCGGGCGATGGCCACCAGCGCCTGCTCGAGCAGCAGCCCGACGACGCCGATGACGACGATGGCGACGATGATGTGGGTGACGTTGAGGTTGTTCCACTCGTCCCACACCCAGAAGCCGATGCCCACGCCGCCGGTCAGCATCTCGGCCGCGACGATCACCAGCCAGGCCGTGCCCACCGACAGCCGCACGCCGGTCAGCATGTAGGGCAGCACCGCCGGCAGCAGGATGCGCGTGATCACCTTCCACTCGCTCAGGTTCAGCACGCGCGCCACGTTCAGGTAGTCCTGCGGCACGCGCTGCACGCCCACGGCGGTGTTGATGATCATCGGCCAGATGCTGCAGATGAAGATGGTCCAGATCGCCGCCGGATTGGCGCTCTTGAAGACCAGCAGGCCGATGGGCAGCCAGGCCAGCGGCGACACCGGGCGCAGCAGGCTGATCACCGGCCCCAGCATGCGGTTGAAGAACTCGAAGCGGCCGATGGCGAAGCCGAGCGGGATGCCCACCGCCGCCGCCAGCCCGAAGCCGATGCCCACGCGGCCCAGCGAGTTGGCCACGTTCCAGCCGATGCCCTGGTCATTGGGGCCGTTGCGGTAGAACGGGTCGGCGAACAGCTTCCAGGCCGCGTCGAACACGGCCTTCGGCGTCGGGAAGCTGCTGCTGCCCTGGGTGAGCAGGGCCCAGATGCCGATCAGCAGCGCCAGGCCCAGCACCGGCGGCAGCACCGCCAGCGCCAGGGCGCGGCCATCGAAGCGCCAGCGCGGCCTGGCCGCGGGCGCCGCTGCGGCTGCCGCCGGCGCAGCAGCCTGGCCCGTTGCCATGGTCGCCGTGTCGGCCGCGGCCGCTGCGGGTTCGCTGCGCCGCTGCGGCCGGCTCTGCACCGGCGGGGTGCTGCCGTCGTGGAAGACGATCGAGGTCATCGTGGCCTCCCCGGGCTCAGGCGCCGGCGCCGAAGCGGATCTTGAAACCGTCGGCGTACTTGGCCGGGTCCTTGCCGTCCCAGACCACGCCGTCGATCAGCTTGCTGCTGCGCATCGCATCCTTGGGCACCGCCACCTTCAGCTGCGCCGCGGCCTGCTTGTACAACTCGATCTGGTTGATCTGCTGCGCCACCTGCAGGTAGTTGGGGTGCTCCTTCAGCAGGCCCCAGCGCTTGTGCTGGGTCAGGAACCACATGCCGTCGCTCAGGTACGGGAAGTTCACCGCGCCGTCGTTGAAGAACTTCATGTGGTTGGCGTCGTCCCAGGTCCTGCCCATGCCGTTCTGGTAGCGGCCCAGGATGCGCTGGTTGATCGCGTCGACGCCGGTGTTGACGTAGGCCTTGTCGGCGATGGTCTCGGCCATCTTCAGCTTGTTCTGCAGGCCGGCGTCGATCCACTTGCTGGCCTCGAGCACCGCCATCATCACGGCGCGGGCCGTGTTGGGGTGCTTCCTGACGAAGTCGGCGGTGCTGCCCAGCACCTTCTCGGGGTGGTCCTTCCAGACGTCCTGGGTGGTCGCCGCGGTGACGCCGATGCCGTCGATGATGGCGCGATGGTTCCAGGGCTCGCCGACGCAGAAGCCGTCCATGTTGCCCACGCGCATGTTGGCCACCATCTGCGGCGGCGGCACGGTGATCACCTTGGCGTCCTTGAACGGGTTGATCCCGGCCGAGGCCAGCCAGTAGTACAGCCACATCGCGTGGGTGCCGGTGGGGAAGGTCTGGGCGAAGGTGTACTCGCGCTTCTCGGCGGCCATGGTCCTGGCCAGCGCCTCGACGTTGACGGCGCCCTTGTCGGCCAGCTTCTTGGACAGCGTCAGCGCCTGCCCGTTGTTGTTCAGCGTCATCAGCACGGCCATGTCCTTCTTCGGACCGGCCAGGCCCAGGTGCACGCCGTAGACCAGGCCGTACAGCACATGCGCCATGTCGAGCTCGCCGTTGACCAGCTTGTCGCGCACGCCGGCCCAGCTGGCCTCCTTGGTGGGGATGATCTTGACGCCGTACTTCCTGTCGAAGCCCAGCACGCTGGCCATGACCACGCTGGCGCAGTCGGTCAGCGGGATGAAGCCGATGCGCACCTCCTCCTTCTCGGGCTTGTCGCTGCCGGCGGCGTAGACGGCGGCCTGCAGGCCGGGGATCAACGAGGTGGCGGCGCCGGCGGCGGCGGCCTTGACGAGGGTGCGGCGGGCCATGGCGGGGTGTCCTGCGGTCTTCATGGGTGGAACCTCTGCGGCGAAGTGGGTGCGTGGAAGGGGACGGACGGAAGACGAGACGGCAAAGAGCACAGGACCTTCCGCCGGCCGGCGCAGCGCGGCGGCCAAAAGAGAAGGCGTCCTCACGCCACCCGGCCCGGTGAAGGGCAGGGCGCGTGGGGACGCCTGTGTCCTGGCGTGGTCCACCCGCAGCCATTGCGGGTGCTCACGCTTGCCGGCTGCATCGCCTTTGACGCGGCCGCTGCGGTGCAACATGCAATGCGCGTGCCAGAGATCCTCTCTTGCCCCCCAGCTCGCTGCGCTCGCGGCCCCCCAAGGGGGCGTGGGCCCGCTTGGGGCGGCCCGGCGCGGGCCCTGACCCCCCAGCTCGCTGCGCTCGCGGCCCCCCGAGGGGGCGCGGGCCCGCTTGGGGCGGCCCGGCGCGGGCCCGGCCCCCCAGCTCGCTGCGCTCGCCGCCCCCCGAGGGGGCTCGAGCCCGCTTGGGGCGGCCCGGCGCGGGCCCGGCCCCCCCAGCTCGCTGCGCTCGCGATCTGCAGAGGGCTCGCGCGCTCTGGCGCTCTAGAGCAGCAGCGACGCCGCGTCGACGATGCGCCGCGCCACCTCGCCCATGCGCAGGCCGCGGTCCATCGCCGCCTTGCGCAGGCGCGCATGGGCATCGGCCTCGCTGCAGCCATGCTGCTGCATCAGGATGCCCTTGGCCCGCTCGACGGCCTTGCGATCCGCCAGTTCGGTGCGCGCCTGCGCCAGTTCGGCGCGCAGCTGCTCCTCGTGGGCGAAGCGCGCCAGCGCCACCTCCAGCACCGGGCGCACACGCTCGGGCGCCAACCCGGCCACCACGTAGGCGGTGACGCCGGCGGCGATGGCGTCGCGCACATGCGTGGTGTCGTCGTCGTTGGTGAACAGCACGATGGGCCGGCGCGCGTCGCGCGTGGCCATCACCACATGCTCCAGCGTGTCGCGCGCCTGGCTCTCGGCGTCGACGATGATCATCTCGGGCTGGATCTGCGCCAGGCGCTCGGGCAGGAAGGGGTCGACCGGCAGCACGGCTACCACGTTGTAGCCGCCCTCCAGCAGCGCGATGCGCAGCGCACGCGAGCGGCGCGCCTCCTCGGCCGCGTCGGTGTCGGCCGGGTCGGGCGCCAGCGTGTCGGGCGCGACGATGACGATGCGGGTGGCGGCGGGGCTCATCGGGGCAGGCGCCGGCAGCGGGCCGGCGGCCATGCCGGCCTGTGCAGCTTCCGTGCCCGGCACCGGCTGGGGGCTTTCGGCGTGTGGCGTCGCCGCGCGCAGGCGCTGCGCGCGCACCGAGGCTGTGCCGCCGGGCGTCATGCGCTGCCTGTTGCCGGCCTTCAGTGCCGCAGCGGTGCCACGCCCACCTGCGGCATCGCCGCCAGGCCGCTGGCGCGGGCGTGGTCCTCGAAGCCCTTGTTCTTCCAGAAGAAGGCGCCGGGCATGGTGGTCGGGATCACCAGCACGTAGAACAGCGCGCGGCCCACCAGCGCCGCGCCCAGCTGCAGCAGCGCCACCGCCGCCAGCAACGGCAGCGCCCAGCCGGCCTGCAGCACCGCGCCGGCGGCCACCGCGGCCAGCAACAGCAGGTTCAATCCCAGCAGCGTGTTGCGCGCCAAGTAGCTGTGGCCGAAGTGGGTGCACTGGCGGTGCATGGCCGCCGCGCCTTCGCCCGGCGCGGCGTCCATCGCGCGCGCATGGGCCAGCAGGCCCACGCCTTCCAGCGCCACGCCGGCAAACATCGCGGCCACCAGCGGCAGTGCCGCGGCGGCGCGCGCCGCGGCGTCCAGCCCCGGCAGCAGCAGCGCCGCGGCCAGCGCCGCACCCAGCGCCAGCGCGCTGCCGGCGAAGCTGCTGGCCACCTGCCAGTGGTTCCAGAACGGCCGCGCCGGGATGCGGTAGCAGCGCACCATGTAGTACAGCCCGCCGGCGCCGGCCAGCAACGCGGCCCCGCCGGCGGCTGTGGATGCGCCGGCCAGCCAGGGCTGCAGCGCGGCCAGCAGGCCCCGCAGCGGCGCCGGCAGCGCGCCGGCCACCGTCGGCAGCGCCAGCGCGCCCAGCACGCCATGCGCCCCCAGTGCGGCGATGAACAGCGCGATGCCCAGGCCCTCGCGCGACACCGGCGAGTGGCGCAGGTTGTTGAAGCCGCGGTAGAAGCGCCTGGGCTTGCCCAGGTGCAGCGTGGACATGAACAGCCCGCCGGCCACCAGCGCGAAGGCCGCGGCCAGCAGGCCGAAGTAGGCGCCCGAGCCGGCAAGACCGGCAAAGGCGGCGAAGGGCGCGAAACCCGCGCCGCCCAGCAACCCCATCACAAAGGCCAGTGCGAAGCCGCCCACCGCGGCCTGGGTGCCCAGCGTGAACGCCACCAGCGGGTTCTCGCGCGAGCTCAGCTGGCGCAGGTTCCAGGCCCTGGCGGGGGCGCCGGGCTCGGGCTTGGCGTCCATCACCGGCCGGTAGCCGCCCTGCGCGTCCTTGACGTACTTGATGGGCATCGAGTCGGTGCGGCGCAGCTCGTCGGGCAGCTCGCGCACCTGCTGGAAACGCACGTTGGGGTGGGTGATCGACGGGTCGGGGAAGCCGGGGATGGCCACCTGCGCCTGCTCGCGCCGCGCGGGCACGCTGTCGACCACGCCGAAGTCCAGCGCGTTGCCCACGCAGGCCGCCACGCAGGCCGGCTTCAGGCCCACCTCGAGCCGGTCCACGCACATGTTGCACTTGCTGACCTGGCCCTTCACCGGGTCCAGCTGCGGCGCGTTGTACGGGCAGACCCAGGTGCAGTAGCCGCAGCCGAAGCAGGTCTCGGGGTCCTGCAGCACGGCGCCCCAGGCGCTGTGCTTGGTGTAGGCCTTGGTCGGGCAGCCGCGCAGGCAGACCGGGTCGTCGCAGTGGTTGCAGGCCATCGAGATGTTCAGGCGCTTGAAGTCGGGCCAGCTGCCGCCTTCCAGGTAACCCACCGAGCGGAAGGCCAGGTGCGCCGGGTTCTCGTTCTTCTCGCTGCAGGCGGCCTCGCAGGCATGGCAGCCGATGCAGTTGTCGGCATTGAAGAAGAAGGCGTGCTGGCGGTGGCGGTTGGGGTGCTCGCCCACCGCCGGGTGCTCGTTGATGAACAGCGGCTGCCGCTCGGGCAGGCCGCTGAGCGCGGTGAGGTCGGTGGTCTGGCCCCAGTGGTTGGCCGCCGGCGGCTCGGCCATGGGCAGCTTCGCATAGGCCTGCTCCTCGGTGCGCATCTCCCACAGCGGGCGCTGCGGCGTGCCGGCGGCGGCCCGCGGTGCGGCGCCGCCGCCTTCGGGGATGAAGGCCTCGCCGGTGCGGGGGTGGACCTGGATGTTCAGCATGGCTCGGTCCTTCTCGCGTCAGAACGTCCGACGTTCACGGTTGATCCTGGCGGCCTCGCGCTGGTCGACGGGCTCAACGCGCGCCGCGTTCTGCTTGAACGCCGGCTGGCGCGAATACGGGTCCAGCAGGCCCAGCGTCAGCCGGTTCACGCAGTCGTGGAAGTGGAAGGGGATGAACAGCATGTCGCGCGCCACGCGCTGCGTGGTCTGCACCATCACCACGGCGTCGCCGCGGCGGCTGACCACGCGCGCGTACTGGCCATGCGCGATGCCCAGCGCCCGCGCCGCGTCGGGGTTCATCTCCATGTACGGCGTCGGGCTGAACTTGTTGCAGTTGCCGATCTTCCCGGTGCGCGTGCGGGTGTGGAAGTGCTCGACCACGCGGCCCGAGTTGAGCCAGAACGGGTACTCGGCGTCGGGGCGCTCGTTGTTGTCGACGAAGGGCAGGGCGATGAGCTGGGCGCGGCCGCTGGCGGTGGGGAATACGCCATCGCCGTACAGCCGCGGGCTGCCCAGGAAGGCCTGGCGCGTGGGCGTGGCCGGGTCGGCCGGGCCTTCGCGTGCCTCGTCGGCGGCGGCCATCGCCGCGCTGTAAGGCCACTGGATGCCGCGCGCCGCCTCGATGCGGTCGTAGCTCATGCCCGAGATGTCCAGCCGGCCGCCGGCGCCCGCCGACAGCTGCTTCATCTCCTCGAAGGCGGCCTCGGGCGTTTGCGGAAAGTCCAGCGCGTTGCGGTCGGCGAAGCGCTTCGACATCTCGCGGAAGATCCAGAAGTCGGGTTTGCTGTCGGCATAGGGCGGCAACACGTTGCGCGTGAGGTTCACGCGGCGCTCGGTGTTGGTGTGGCAGCCCTCCTTCTCGGCCCACACGGCGGCGGGCAGGTAGGCATGGGCATAGGCCGTGGTCTCGACGTCCTGGTAGACGTCCTGCACCACCAGGAACTCCAGCTGCTGCATGGCCTTGACGATGCGCGGCTGGTTGGGCATCGAGGTCATGGGGTTGGTCGCCACCAGCCACAGGCCCTTTATCTGGCCGGCCTCGATGGCCGGAAAGATGTCGGTCTGCGTCAGGCCGCGCTTCTCGGGGAAGAAGGCCTCGTCCACGCCCCAGGCCTGCGCCACCTGGCGCCGGTGCTCGGGTTTCTCCAGCTGGCGGTAACCGGGCAGGCCCGAGCACGACGACCACTCGCGCGTGCCCATCGCGTTGCACTGGCCGGTGATCGACAAGCTGGTGCCGCCGGGCTTGCCCACGTTGCCGGTGACCAGGTTGAGGTTGTTGATGCCGACCACGCCGTCGCTGCCATGGGTGCTCTGGTTGATGCCCATGGTCCAGATGCTCATCGCCGCCGGCGCGCGCGCGTACAGCCGGGCCACCTGGCGGATGCGGTCCTCGTCGATGCCGCAGACGCGCTGCGCGTGCACCGGGTCGTAGTCGCTGTGCATCACCAGCGCGCGCAGCGCCTCGACGCCGTCGGTGCAGCGCGCGATGTAGGCCTCGTCCTGCAGGCCTTCCTTGAAGATCACGTGCAGCATCGCGTTGAGCAGCACCAGGTCGGTGCCCGGCGTGATCGGCAGGTGGATGTCGGCGAACTGCGCCAGCATGGTCACGCGCGGGTCCACCACCACCAGCGGGAACTTGCGCTTCTCCAGCGCCTCCTTCAGGCGCCAGAAGATGATCGGGTGCTGCTCGGGCAGGTTGCTGCCCCAGGCGATCAGGCAGTGGGTGTGCTCGAAGTCCTCGTAGCAGCCCGGCGGGCCGTCGGCACCGAAGCTGCGCTTGTAGCCCGACACGGCAGAGGCCATGCACAGCGTGGTGTTGCCGTCGTAGTGGTTGCTGCCGATCTGGCCGCGCACCAGCTTGCCCAGGGCGTAGAACTCCTCGGTCAGCAGCTGGCCGGTGCTGACGATGGCGAAGGCGTCGCGCCCGTACTGCGCCTGGATGCGCTTGATCTCGGCGGCCGTGCGGTCCAGCGCCGCGTCCCAGCTGGCCGGCGCGAAGGGCTGGTGCGGCCGCTCGCGCAGCAGCGGCACCGTGCCGCGGCCGGGGCTGTCGAACAGCTCGTGCTCGAGCAGGCCCTTGATGCACAGCTTGCCGCGGTTGACATCGGCGCCGGCATGGCCGCGGCTGGTGACGATGCGCCCGCCGGCGTCCACGCCCACCTCGATGGCGCAGCCGGTGCTGCAGTAGTTGCAGGTGGTGTACTTCCAGGCCGCCACGTCCTTCACCGGGATGCGGATGGGCTTGCGGTCCTTGCGGCCGAACAGCATGGCGTCAGCTCCGTTCAGGGGCCCGGCGCGTCGAGAATCGCGCCATGAGCTTCGATGTCGATGTGGGCCACGCCAGCCTGCGCGGGCCGCGCAGCGCCAACGAGGACTTCGCCGGCGCGCTGCGCGCCGAGGAGCGCGGCCGCGGCCTCATCGCCGCGGTGGCCGACGGCGTCAGCATGGGCGGCCTGGGGCTGGAGGCGGCGCAGACCACGGTGATGGGCCTGCTGGCCGATTTCTTCGCCGCGCCGGCCACCTGGGAAACGACGGTGGTGCTGGACCGGCTGATCGGCGCGCAGAACGCCTGGCTGGCGGCGCACAACCGCCGCCGCGCCGCGCGCGACGGCGGCGCGGCGCTGACCACCCTCAGCGCGCTGGCCATCCGCGGCCAGACCTGGACCATCGCCCATGTGGGCGACACCCGCGTGGCGCTGCTGCGGCCCGCGCCGGCCGCCCGCGAAGGCCAGCGCGACCCGGCCGCCGCGCTGCCCGAGCTGCGCCCGCTGACCCAGGACCATGCCTTCGAGCAGATCGACAGGCGCAGCCAGCTCACCCGCGCCATCGGCCTGGACGATGCGGTGCGGGTGGACTACGCCCAGGGCGAGCTGCGCACCGGCGACTGCTTCGCGCTCACCACGGACGGCGTGCATGGCGTGTTGCGCCCCGCGCGCATCGCCGAGCTGCTGGCCGGCGCGGCCACGGCGCAGGACGCGGCGCAGGCCGTGGTCGACGGGGCCATCGCCGCCGGCAGCCGAGACAACGCCACCGCGCTGGTGATCCGCGTCGGCGGGCTGGACCCGCGCCAGCTCGACGACGAGCTGGCCGAGGGCCGGCGCCTGCCGCCCTGCCCGGCGCTGAAGGTGGGCGACCGCATCGACGGCTACACCGTCACCGCGCTGGTGGCCGACAACGGCGTGCGCCGCCTGGTGCAGGCGCGCGACGACGCCACGCGGCGCCTGGTGGCGATCAAGGCGCTGAGCCCCGGCCGCGCCAGCGACGCCGAGGAACGCGCGATGCTGGCCCACGAGGCCTGGCTGGCGCAGCGTGTGGCCGGCGACGCCCAGGCCGACGGCTTCGTGCCGCTGCACCCGCGCCGGCCCGACGCCAGCAGTCTCTACCTGGTCTTCGACTGGGTGGGCGGGCGCACGCTGGAGCAGCTGCAGGCGCAGCAGCCGCGCCCGGCGGTGGACGAGCTGCTGCAGGCGGCGCTGGCCATCACCGCCGCGCTGGCGCGGCTGCACCGGCTGGGCGTGGTCCACCGCGACATCAAGCCCGGCAACCTGCACCTGGGCGACGACGGCCGCTGGCGCCTGTTCGACCTGGGTGTGGCCGTCAGCGGCCGCGAGAGCGCCGCGCAGCGCGAGCTGCATGCCGGCACCCCCAGCTACATGAACCCCGAGCAGTGGCAGGGCGCCGCCGCCGACGCCGGCAGCGACCTGTTCGCGCTGGGCGCCACGCTGTACCAGTGGCTCACCGGCCGGCTGCCCTATGGCGAGGTCGAGCCCTACCAGCTGGGCGCCTACCGGCGCGACCCGCCGCCGGCGTCGCGGCTGCGCCCCGACGTGCCGATCTGGCTGGACCACCTGCTGGCCAAGGCCGTGGCGCGCGACCCGCGCGCCCGCTTCGAGACCGCCGACGAGCTGCTGCTGGCGCTGCAGCGCGGCGCCAGCCGCGCGCTGGCCGCGCCGCCGCACACGCCGCTGCTGCGCCGCGACCCGGCGGCGCCGTGGAAGATCGCGCTGGCCGTCTCGGCGCTGTTCAACGCGCTGCTGGCCTACTGGCTGCTGTTCCTGCCCAAGTGACACGGTGGCGGCCTTGGTGGTCCGGGGGGCTGCGGCTCAGGCCGGCCGGCGCCGCGCCGGGCGCGCCACCGGGGTGTCGTCCTCGTCCGCCGGGGCGGGCCGGGCGCGGCCGCCCTTCTCGGCCCAGGTGCGCGTCCAGCGGATCTGCATCACGCGCAGCATCGCCAGCATCACCAGCGCCAGCGCGGTGAAGGCCAGGAAGCCGCCCAGGTAGCTGCCGGTGTGGTGCTTGGCCAGGCCCATCGCGTTGGGCAGGAAGCCGCCGCCCAGCGCACCCACCTCGCCGATCATCGAGCCGGCCACCGCGGTGGTCAGCGGCCAGCGCAGCGGCACCAGCTGGAACAGCGCGCCATTGCCCGCGCCCAAAGCGGCGAAGCACAGCATGAACAGCAGCGTGGTGGCGGCCAGCGAACCGCCGGCGAAGCCGCAGGCGGCCAGCGTGATCGCCACCAGCACCAGCACGCCGCTGAGCGTGGTGATGCCGCCCAGCCGGTCGCTCACGTAGCCGCCCACCACGCGCACCGCGCTGCCCATCAGCGTGGCCAGCATGGTCAGCTGCCCGGCCTCGACCTTGGTCACCCTGAACTGGTCGTGGAAGTAGGTGGGCAGGAAGCTGGCCAGCCCGATGAAGCCGCCGAAGGTGACGACGTAGATCAGGCTGAAGGCCCAGCCGTCCTTTTCGAACAGGCAGGACACATGCTCGCGCAGCGTCTGCGTTTCGCGGTCGGGCGGCTCCTTGGCGGCCAGCAGCATCACCACCATCGGCAGCAGCATGGTGGCGGCGGCCAGGCCGTACACCGTCTGCCAGCCATAGGCCTGGGCCAGCGGCGGCGCGAACAGCACCGCCAGCACGGTGCCCGAGTTGCCGGCGCCGGCGATGCCCATCGCCAGTCCCTTGTACTTGGGCGGGTACCAGCCCGAGCCCAGCGACAAGGCCACGCCGAAGCTGGCGCCGGCGATGCCCAGCAGCACGCCCATGGCCAGCACGCCGTCGTAGCTGTCGACGAAGAAGAAGCCGAACAGCAGCGCCAGCACAATCAGCGCCATCTCCACCATGGCCGCGTTCTTGCGCCCGATGTACTGCGCCAGCACCCCCAGCGGAAAACGCATCAGCGCGCCGGCCAGGATGGGCACCGAGACCATGAAGCCCTTCTGCGCCGCGTTCAGCCCGAAGGCCTCGCTGATGAACGGCGCCATCGCGCCGTTCAGCACCCACACGGCGAAGCAGAAGTCGAAGTACAGGAACGACGCCGCCAGCGTCGGCCAGTGGCCGGCCTTCAGGAACGCGGACTTGGGCAGGGACATGGCGGATTCCTCTTGGCGGCCTCGTGGCCGCTCAGGCGGGCGAGGGCCGGGGCAGGGTGCGGGCAGGGGTGGCGCGGGGCCGCGTAGGCGGCCGGCGCGGGCGGAGCCGCCGGCCGCGCCGGCCGGCTGCGGGTCGTGGACCGGGCGCGTGCACCGCGCCTCACGACGGCGGCGCGTCGTTGCGCCGCAGCAGGCCCGTTGCAAGCGCCATGCCCGACGCGGCTTGAGCGCCGTCAGCCGCCTCCGGGGGGGCGCCCGGCTAAGCTCGCGGCCCATGGCCACACCCGTCCCCGAAGCCGCGCCGCTGCTGGCGATCGCCGATTCGCCTGCCGCGCTGGCCGCGCTGCAGCAGGCCCTGCAGGCGGCAGGCCTGGCGGTGCAAGCCGTGGCCGGCACCGCCACCGCTTGCCTCGCCATGGTGCAGGCGCCTGGCCGTGCTGCACCGCAACAGGTCATCGCCTACCTGCCGGGGGGCGCGGACGCCGATCCGGCGCTGGCCGGCGCGCTGCGCGAGGCGCTGCCCGGGCTGGCTGCCTCGCTGGTGATCGGCCCCGATGCGGCGGCCTGGGGCGCTGCCGGCGCCGATGCCTGGGCGCCCACGCTCGATGCGGCAGACCTGCCGGGGCTGACGGCCTTCGCCGCTGCCGCCGGCGCGCGTCGCCGGGAGATGGCAGCCGAGCTGCAGCGTGTGCGCACCGAGCTGGACGAGCGCAAGTGGGTGGACCGCGCCAAGGGCCTGCTGATGGCGGCGCGCGGCATCGCCGAGGACGACGCCTTCCGCCTGCTGCGCAACGCCGCCATGCACGCCAACCTGCGCCTGGCCGAGGTCTCGCGCTCGGTGCTGGACGCGGCGCGCTGGGCCGAGGCGGTGAACCGCGCCGGCCAGCTGCGCATGCTGTCGCAGCGCGCCGTGGCCGTCGCGGCGCAGCGTTGCGCGGGCGTGGACCCGTCGGCGGCGCGTGAGCAGGGGCGGCTGGCGCTGCGCCGCCTGCGCGAGAACCTCGAGCACCTGCAGGGCCAGTTGCAGGGCGCTGCCGACGAGGGCAGCGATGCGGGCGCCGCTGGCGCGCGCGCGGCCCACGCGCTGGCCGACGCGCTGGCCCAGGCCCGGCAGGCCGGCCGCCGCCTCGACGAGGCACTGGCGCCGCTGCTGCGCGGCCGCGGCGCACTCCCGCCCGACGCGCCGGCGGCGCTGGCCGCCGCCGATGCCGCCGCCGAGGCCTTGCTGGAGGCGGCGCAGCGGCTCACCGCCGCGGTGGCGCTGCGCGGCGCGCGGCCGGCGCTGTCGCTGGTGGACCTGTGCGGCAGCCAGCGCATGCGCGTGCAGCGTCTGGTGAAGGACGCGCTGTTGGCGCGCCTGCTGGCCGCTGCCGGCCTGGGCGACGCCGCGGCGCGCCTGGTCGCCACGATGAACGACTACGACGCCGCGATGCAGCGCATCGTGGCGGCGCCACTGTCGGCGCCCGACTTCCGCGAGGCCCTGGCCCAGGCCCAGGCCGGCTGGCTGGCACTGCTGCACACGGTGCGGCAGGGCGACGAGGCGGCCCTGGTGCACGCCGGCGAGCAGCAGCTGGCGGCGCTGGACCGCCTGACCGAGCGCTGCGAGCACAGCCTGCAGGTCTTGATGGCCTGAGCGCCGTCCGCCGGCCGGGCGTGCCCTGGGGCGGCCCTCGATAATCGGGCCGCATGAACGTGCTGGGCATCGAGTCGTCGTGCGACGAGACCGGGGTCGCGCTGGTGTCGGCCGACGCCGGCGGTGGGTTGCCGCGGCTGCGCGCCCAGGCCCTGCACAGCCAGGTGCAGATGCACGAGGCCTATGGCGGCGTGGTGCCCGAACTGGCCTCGCGCGACCACATCCGCCGCGTGCTGCCGCTCACGCGCCAGGTGCTGCACGAGGCCGGCGCCACGCTGGCCGACATCGACCTGGTGGCCTACACCCGCGGCCCGGGCCTCGCCGGCGCGCTGCTGGTGGGCGCCGGCGTGGCCGTGGCGCTGGCCGCGGCGCTGGACCGGCCGGCGCTGGGCATCCACCACCTGGAGGGGCATCTGCTGTCGCCCTTCCTCGACGAGGCGGCGGCGGGCATCGCCTTCCCCTTCGTCGCGCTGCTGGTCTCGGGCGGCCACACCCAGCTGATGCGCGTGGACGCGGTGGGCCGCTACGAACTGCTGGGCGAGACCATCGACGACGCCGCCGGCGAGGCCTTCGACAAGAGCGCCAAGCTGCTGGGCCTGGGCTACCCCGGCGGCCCGGCGCTGGCGCGGCTGGCCGAGTTCGGCGACGAGGCGGCCTTTGCGCTGCCGCGCCCGCTGCGCCACAGCGGCGACCTGAACTTCAGCTTCGCCGGGCTGAAGACCGCGGTGGCCACGCAGTGGCGCAAGCTGAACGAAGCCGGCGGCGGCAGCGTCTGCGAGCAGCCGCGCGCCGACCTGGCGGCGTCGGCGCAGGCGGCCATCGTCGACGTGCTGGTCGAGAAGAGCCAACGCGCGCTGCGCGACACCGGCATCCGCCGCCTGGTGGTGGCCGGCGGCGTGGGCGCCAACCGGCGCCTGCGCGAGCGGCTGGACGGCGCCGCAGCCAGGCTGAAGGCCCAGGTGTTCTACCCGCCGCCGGCGCTGTGCACCGACAACGGCGCGATGATCGCGATGGCCGCGGCGCTGCGCTGGCAGCAGGGCCTGGCCATGCCGCGCCGCGACGGTGCCTTCGACGTGAAGCCGCGCTGGGCCCTGGAGGCCCTCGATGCGGACCCGGCGGCCGAGGCGGGCAGGGCCGGGCAGCCCGCCTGAACCCCGCCGGGGCGATGCTGCACCGCACATAGAATCCGCGCCGCCGCCGCCCCACCCGGGCGGCGGCCTGTCTTCGGGCCTGGCCCGAAGGCGACCGAACCGCGCGGCGATCCCGCGCGTTCCCCCGCCACCACCGCGAGATCCGATGACCCTGCCGAACCCCCTGCCGCGCAGCCGCCGCGGGCTGCTGACCCTGGCCGTTGCCGGCCTGTGTGCACTCGCCGCCCCGCCCGCGCCGGCCCAAGCCGCTGCCGCCAACGCCAGGGGCGAGCCCATCCGCCTGGCGCTGATCGAGGGCCTGTCGGGGAACTTCGCCAACGCCGGCGAGGCCGTCTACCGCAACCTGCTGTGGGGCGTGGAGCGCATCAATGCCCGCGGCGGCGTCAAGGTGGGCGACCAGCAGCGGCCGCTGGCGCTGCAGCGCATGGACAGCAAGGGCAGCACCGAGGAGGCCATCGCGCTGCTGCGCGGCGCGCTGGACCAGCGCATCGCCTTCGTGATGCAGGGCAACAGCTCGGCCACCGCCGCCGCGCTGATCGATGCGCTGGAGAAGCACAACGCGCGCGAGCCGCAGCGCCGCGCGCTGTTCCTCAACTACTCGGCGGTGGACCCGGCGCTGACCAACGAGCGCTGCAGCTTCTGGCACTTCCGCTTCGACGCCCATGCCGACATGCGCCTGGCGGCGCTGACCGAGCTGCTGCGCGAGGACCGCGCGCTGCGCAAGGTCTACCTGATCGGCCAGGACTACAGCTTCGGCCAGCAGGTGGCACGCAAGGCGCGCGAGCTGATTCATGCCAAGCGGCCCGACGTGCAGATCGTCGGCGACGAGCTGCACCCGCTGGGCCGCATCCAGGACTTCGCGCCCTACGCGGCCAAGATCAGGGCCAGCGGCGCGCAGGCCGTGCTCACCGGCAACTGGGGCAAGGACCTGACGCTGCTGGCGCGCGCGCTGCGCGAGGCCGGCGCCGACGCCAAGCTCTACACCTTCTACGGCAACGCGCTGGGCGCGCCGGCGGCGATCGGCGACGCCGGCCTGGGCCGCGTGCTGGCGGTGGCCGAGTGGCATGCCAACGCCGGTGGCGCGGCCTCCGATGCCTTCGTCGCCGCCTTCCGCCAGCGCTTCCCCGACCCGCGCGAGGACTATCAGCATGCGCGCATGTTGGTGATGCTGGAGATGCTGGTCGCCGCGATCGAACGCGCTGGCAGCACCGACGCGGTGGACGTGGCGCGCGCGCTGGAAGGCGCGAAGCTGGACCCGCCGCGCCTGGGCGGCCTGCACAGCGCCACCATGCGCGCCGCCGACCACCAGCTGCAGCAGCCGCTGTTCGTCAGCGTGATGGAGCGCGCCGGCACCGCCGGCGTGGCGCACGAGGTCGAGGGCTCGGGCTATGGCTTCCGCACCGTGCGCCGCTTCGATGCCGCTGCGCTCGAACTGCCGCACCGCTGCGAGATGAAGCGGCCGGATTGACCGGGCAGGACGGCGTCGGACCGCGCCCGCAAGCTGCTAGCGCGGGCGGTGCCGCGTGCCCAGCCCCGCGGTGATGAACAGCGCCGTGGCCTCCGTTTTCCAGTGTGTGGCGCGGGCGGCCGGTGCGGGCCCGGCGCGGGGCAGGATAACCTTCGGCGCCTCGTCCGGCCCCTCCGTCACCATGTCCACGATGAACCCGCCCGCGCTGCGCGCCACCGTCGCCGATCTGCCCGCCTCGCGCATCCGCGAGGTGGCCAACGCCGGCCTGGGCCGCAGCGACCTGCTGGCCTTCTGGTTCGGCGAGAGCGACGAGGTCACGCCGCAGGCCGTGCGCGACGCCGCCGCCGCGTCGCTGGCCGCCGGCGAGACCTTCTACTCGCACAACCTGGGGCTGGCCGAGTTGCGCGAGGCCATCGCCGGGTACTGCAGCAGCCTGCATGCGCACGGCGGCGGCCCGGCCATCGCCGCCGGGCGCATCGCCGTCACCTCCTCGGGCGTCAGTGCGCTGATGCTGGCCATGCAGGCGCTGCTGGATCCCGGCGACGAGCTGGTGGCCGTGGTGCCGGTGTGGCCCAACCTGACGGCGCAGCCGGCCATCCTGGGTGCCCGCGTGCGGCGCGTGGCGCTGCGCCCCGACGGGCAGGGCCGCTGGCGCCTGGACCTGGACGAACTGCTGGCCGCGCTGACGCCGCGCACCAAGGCGCTGCTGGTCAACGCGCCCAACAACCCCAGCGGCTGGACCTTTGCGTGCCACCAGCAGCAGGCGCTGCTGGACCACTGCCGGCGGCTGGGCATCTGGATCGTCGCCGACGAGGTCTATGCGCGGCTCTGGTACGGCGAGCCGGGTGCCTTGCCGGACGAGGAGGTCGGCGATGCGGCCGCGCCCTCGTTCCTGGACATCGCCGGCCCCGAAGACCGGCTGATCGCCGTCAACAGCTTCAGCAAGAGCTTCCTGATGACCGGCTGGCGCCTGGGCTGGCTGGTGCTGCCCACCGGGCTGGACGCGCAGCTGGCCAAGCTGATCGAGTTCAACAGCAGCTGCGCGCCGGTGTTCGTGCAGCGCGCCGGGCTGGCGGCACTGGCCGGCGCCGAGACCAGCGTGCCGGCGCTGGTGCGGCGGCTGCACGGCTGCCGCGACACGCTGCACGCGGCGCTGGCCGCGATCCCCCGCGTGCGAGCCGCGCCCGCCGCCGGCGGCCTGTACGCCTTCTTCCGCGTCGACGGCGAGCCCGACTCGCTGGCCCTGGCCAAGCGCCTGGCCGCCGGGCATGGCCTGGGCCTGGCGCCCGGCGTGGCCTTCGGGCCCGAGGCCGAGGGCTGGCTGCGCTGGTGCTTTGCCTCGCGCGACCCGGCGCGGCTGCGCCAGGGGGCCGAGCGGCTGGCCGCGGCCCTGGCCCTATAATCCGCGCTTCCCTCCTTGTGGAGGGGGTTCGCACGGCGCCGGTCGGTTTCACTGGCGTTCGCAAGTCTGCCCCGGCGCACCGGGGCGCACCGGAAACCGCAGCACCCCAGGCATGGCGCCGGGCGCGCGGCTTCCGCTCTCACGAGGAAATCGCATGTCGCTCGCTCAAGCCGCCAAGGCCGAGATCGTCAAGGAACACGCCCGCGCCGCCGCCGACACCGGCAGCCCCGAGGTGCAGGTGGCGCTGCTCACCGCGCGCATCAACGAACTGACGCCGCACTTCCAGCTGCACAAGAAGGACCACCACGGCCGCCGCGGCCTGCTGAAGATGGTCAACCAGCGCAAGCGCCTGCTGGCTTACCTGAAGGACCGCGCCCCCGAGCGCTACACGGCGCTGATCGCCAAGCTGGGCCTGCGCAAGTAACACCTCCGCCGGGGCCGCGCGCCGCGCGGCCCCGGCTGTCTCTTCACGCATCGGTTTCAACAAGGGCATGACGCGGGACCTGTCATTCCAACGCCGCCTGGCACCGGGCGCCGCTGGAATGGCATCGCGCAGCCCCGGTCGCCGGCACCACCGCGAGCGTGCCCATCCAACCGGAGACAAGCCATGACCATGTTCAACAAAGTCACCAAGACCTTCCGCTGGGGCGACCAGGAGGTCACGCTGGAGACCGGCGAGATCGCCCGCCAGGCCAGCGGCGCCGTCGTCGTCAGCATCGACGGCACCGTGGTGCTGGCCACCGTGGTGGCCAAGACCGAGCCCAAGCCGGGCCAGGACTTCTTCCCGCTCACCGTCGACTACATCGAGAAGACCTACGCCGCGGGCAAGATCCCGGGCAGCTTCTTCAAGCGCGAGGGCCGCCCCAGCGAGCTGGAGACGCTGACCAGCCGCCTGATCGACCGCCCGATCCGCCCGCTGTTCCCGGACGGCTTCTTCAACGAGGTGCAGGTCGTCGTGCACGTGCTGAGCCTGAACCCCGAGGTCTCGGCCGACATCGCCGCGCTGATCGGCAGCAGCGCCGCGCTGTCCATCAGCGGCATCCCCTTCAACGGCCCGATCGGCGCCGCCCGCGTGGGCTACATCAACGGCCAGTACGTGCTCAACCCCGGCCCGACGCAGCTCGCCGGCAGCCAGCTCGACCTGGTGGTGGCCGGCACCGACGCCGCCGTGCTGATGGTCGAGTCCGAGGCGCAGCAGCTCACCGAGGAGGTGATGCTGGGCGCCGTGGTCTTCGGCCACGAGCAGGGCAAGGTGGCCATCGCCGCCATCAACGAGCTGGTGCGCGAGGCCGGCAGGCCCGAGTGGAACTGGCAGCCCCCGGCCAAGGACGAGGCCTTCATCGCCAAGATCAAGGCGCTGGCCGAGGAGCCGCTGCGCGCCGCCTACCAGATCCGCAGCAAGCAGGCGCGCACCCAGGCCTGCCGCGAGGCCAGCGCCAAGGTCATGGCCGCGCTGAAGGAAGAGGGCGTCGAGTTCGACAAGGTCGAGGTCGAGAACCAGCTCTTCGCCATCGAGTCGGCCATCGTGCGCGGCCAGATCCTGGCCGGCGAGCCGCGCATCGACGGCCGCGACACGCGCACCGTGCGTGCCATCGAGATCCGCACCGGCCTGCTGCCGCGCGTGCACGGCAGCGCGCTGTTCACCCGCGGCGAGACCCAGGCCGTGGTCGCCGCCACGCTGGGCACCGAGCGCGACGCGCAGCGCATCGACGCGCTGGCCGGCGAGTTCGAGGACCGTTTCATGCTGCACTACAACATGCCCCCGTTCGCCACCGGCGAGACGGGCCGCGTGGGCAGCCCCAAGCGCCGCGAGATCGGCCACGGCCGGCTGGCCAAGCGCGCCCTGGTCGCGGCGCTGCCGACCAAGGAGGAGTTCCCCTACACGCTGCGCGTGGTCTCCGAGATCACCGAGAGCAACGGCAGCTCGTCGATGGCCTCGGTGTGCGGCGGCTGCCTGGCGCTGATGGATGCCGGCGTGCCGATGAAGGCCCACGTGGCCGGCATCGCGATGGGCCTGATCAAGGAAGGCAACCGCTTCGCCGTGCTGACCGACATCCTCGGTGACGAGGACCACCTGGGCGACATGGACTTCAAGGTCGCCGGCACCAACACCGGTGTCACCGCCCTGCAGATGGACATCAAGATCCAGGGCATCACCAAGGAGATCATGCAGGTGGCGCTGGC
>VFQQ010001055.1_pt1 | contig 42533 bp, 30 predicted proteins | sample 3512341 | NCBI WGS metagenome assembly VFQQ01 (sample SAMN10412373, study PRJNA504923) | tailings metagenome | isolation source: Relicate 2 Philex TSF1 revegetated site | place: Philippines: Tuba, Benguet | collected 2017-08-29 | reverse complement strand
GACAATCAACGTGCGCGTAATGACGATTGTCTGTTTCGTATTCTACGTGAGCTGTATTAATTGTAATCCCACGTGCTTTTTCTTCTGGAGCAGAATCGATATCATCATATTTACGACCTTTTGCGCCACCGCGAGCAGCTAAAGCCATAGTAATTGCAGCTGTTAATGTAGTTTTTCCGTGATCTACGTGCCCAATTGTTCCAATATTTACGTGTGGTTTTATACGTTCAAATTTTTCACGTGCCATAAAAAGTTTCCTTTTTGTAATTTTTAATAGAACCTGTCCCACCCAAAAATTTCATTTTTGGGAACCCCTTCCTCAAATTTTGCAAATTTGGAGTAAATAATTTTTTTAATCCCAAAACGAAATTTTTGAGACAGGGACTAACTCACAGTTAATCCCAAAACTATTTAGAGTTTTGGGACAGGGTTAACTGTCTGTTTAGTAAAATCTTTGATTTTGATAATTTTTCTTTTTTATTTCTTTTCTCAACTTTTATTTTTTTTTTAAGCAAAAGAAATAGTTTTACTCTCCCTACCTTGGAAAAAAAATAAGGTTTAAGCTGTTCCCCAAAAATTTGGTTGAGGGTAAACAAAGGTTTTGGGAAAGAAGTGTAAATTTTAAATTAAAAAATAAAAAAAAAGATTGATTTAGAAACGATATTTTGCAAAAGCTTTATTAGCTTCTGCCATTTTATGAACTTCATCTCGTTTTCTAACAGCAAGTCCTGCATTTTTTGCAGCATCTAAAAGTTCGCTTGCTAATTTCATTGCCATTGGTCGGCCAGACTTATTCCGACAAGCAGAAAGAATCCAGCGAATTGCAAGAGCTGTTCCCCGTTCAGGAGCAACCTCTAAAGGAACTTGATAAGTTGATCCACCAATACGACGAGCTTTAACTTCTACAAGTGGAGTAGCATTTCGAATAGCTTGTTCAAGAACAACAAGCGGATCTTGTTGAGTTGTATCAGCTACTTGATTCATACTTTCATAGCAAATTCGATATGCTAATGATTTTTTGCCTTCTCGCATTAGTTGTCGAACTAAAAGTTCAACTAAACGACTATCATAGACTGGATCTGGCATTACAATACGTTTTTTTGGAGTACGTCGACGAGACATAAATTCAATAAAATTTTTTCTTTATTTTGGACGTTTAACGCCGTATTTCGAACGGCTTTGAGAACGATCTTTTACACCTGCAGAATCTAATGTTCCACGAACAATATGATAACGAACTCCAGGTAAATCTTTTACTCGACCACCACGAACTAATACAACAGAGTGTTCTTGTAAATTATGACCAATACCTGGAATATAAGCTGTCACTTCAAAACCAGATGTAAGTCGCACACGAGCAACTTTACGTAAAGCAGAGTTTGGTTTTTTTGGTGTTGTTGTGTAAACTCGAGTACAAACACCACGTCGTTGTGGGCAACTCTTTAAAGCAGGCGATTTTGTTTTTTTCGAAAGACGAGTTCGAGCAGATCGTACTAATTGTTGAATCGTAGGCATAACTAAAATGTGTCACACTAAACTAAAAATTTTTTTTCATGGGTTTTACATTTTTTACTTGAATCTTAGTTCTCTGTTCCCTTTTTTTCCAAAAATTTTTTAAATTTTTGGAAAAAAAGGGAACAGAGAACTAAGATGAGCTAAATAATGTCGGTTTTAAAAGAGTTTGTTTTAAAAAGCAGCAATTAAAGCGTCAGGGAAAAATCTATTGATTTCAATTAAAAGCCCAGCAACTACAGTTACACTTAACAATGTTAAAACAGGTGCTGTTGATAAATATGTTGTAAAATCTTTCATGGAAAACTCTCCCGTTTCTTTTTTCGATATTTTCTTGTCAATTTTCAATAGAATCATCGACTCTTTTTCCTACCTAACATTTTTGTTTTTTCCAAACAATTGACTTAATCTAGCCCAACCCCAAAAATAGAATTTTTGGTAAAAGAAGAAAAGAAAAATTAATAATAACGAATACTAAAATTTTTTAAAAAAACCTCTCAAATTTAAAAAAACTTTTTTGGAAATACTAATAAAAAAGGAAAGAATTAAACAAACACTTGAAAAAAAGAATTGTGTTGTGTAGACTAAAAAGAGAAATGATCTCTCGGGATGTAGCGCAGTTTGGTAGCGCTCCTGTTTTGGGAACAGGAGGTCGCAGGTTCGAATCCTGTCATCCCGAACGCCTTTAGTTCAGTTGGTAGAACGCAGGTTTCCAAAACCTGATGCCGTGGGTTCAAGTCCTACAAGGCGTGAAAATTGATATTTCTTATATTTTCTCAAAAAAAACTGAAATATGGTAGTGTTATTCTAAATATTTCAAATAATCTCAAAAAAAAGTTTTTGAAAAAAGGAAATCCATTTGTCCAAAATTTTTCAAATTTACCAATAAAAATCAAATTTTCAGAGCTAGAAAGTTAACTTAAAATCCTCCCTTTACTCTAGAACTTGACGTTTTTAAAAAAATACTGGCCACATTTTTAGAAAATCAAAAATATTATCTCTTTTCTTAAAATTTACTTATTTCCTGCAATATCATAGTTTACAAACGGTAATAAACCACCCATTCGGGCTCGTTTGATGGCATTTGACATGACACGTTGTTGTTTTGCAGTTAATCCCGTCGCTCTTCGAGATAATATTTTTCCTTGTGGACTAATAAATTTCACTAATAATTTAGTATTTTTATAATCAATTAGAAATCGAGGAGCTGGTTGTGTTGTAGTGGTACCAATCGCTTGTTGTTTTTTAGGAATTACAACAGGAATTGCTTTTCGTCGATTTTTAAATGATTTTAAACTTTTTCGTTTTTGCTGAGTTGCAGCCATTATGGTTTTCACCTCCTTTTAGAAAAAGAAACTACTTTTTATTTTTAATAAATACAATTAATGCCTTTCCAAAAAAACTTTTTTAGAACCCAAAAGATTACTCTTTATGGTTCGTATTCTTTAAAGATTTAAAAGTTAATAACAAAAATATATTTTTTGGGAGAGGACTAAAATCCAACTAATTTTTTTTAAAATAAAAAGTTCTAGTTGAATTCTCGACTTGAATTCGAACTTATCCAAAAAAAATTCTTTTAGGAAAAAGTTTCTCTGTTTATTTTTTTACTAATTCAACTAATTCAGCAAAAGCTTGTTGATCACGAAGAGCAACTTGACTCAGCACTTTGCGGTTAAGCTGAATTCCTGATTTTTTTAAGTGATGACGAAATTCGTTGTAATTCAATCCGTGCGAACGAACTGCAGCATTAATTCGAGTAATCCAAAGCCCGCAAAACTCACGTTTTTTTTGTTGACGATCGCGGTATGAATAACTTAAAGATTTCATTGTTTGTTGCTGCGCTGTTCTAAAGAGTTTTGATGATGAACCTCGAAACCCTGATGCTAAATTTAGCACCTGCTTTCTCCGTTTTCGAGCCACATTTCCTCGTTTTACTCGAGTCATAAACAGCAATCCTTTTTGCGAATAACCTTTTTTTATAGAAAACAATCAATATTAACTCTTTTAGACTGTTAGAAAAAGAGTTAACTGATTTTTTAACTTATTGTATTCTTTGATCTTAAGAATGTAGTAAACTGGGTATAACGAAAAACCCAGTGATCTATTTTCAGCCCTTCCAAAAAACAATGTTTTTGAGAAGAGATGAAAATGTATTTTTTTTCAAACCAGTTTCATTTGGAGACCCTTCCCAAAAATTCCATTTTTGGAATGAGCTCGTTTTGAATCGAAATTTCATAGCACAAAGAAAAAAGGTTTGCACGAAATTTCTGTTTTTAATAGATTATGCTTTTATTGTAGTGTGTTGTTACAAACTTGTCTACCCCCAGGGGAATTCGAATCCCCGTTTCCTCCGTGAAAGGGAGATGTCCTAGGCCTCTAGACGATGGGGGCCTTTACCTTAAAGTTTAAGGTGATATTTAGTATACTACAGGAAGTGATTCTTTTTGTCAAGAATCAGAGCGGAGGTAGGATTCGAACCTACGACCTTAAGGTTATGAGCCTTACGAGCTACCAGACTGCTCTACCCCGCTTTTTACTTAAATTTAGACATAGTCTAAATTAAGGAAGACTTGTTGTCAAGAGAAAAGTATTTTGAATTAATCTAGAGCGAAAATACAAATTTACTAAACAATTAAACAATATAAAAAACTTCACAACACACAGTTTTTTACATCACTTATTTTTAAATTTTGAGATTGCAAAAAATTAATGACTCTGTTAAAATAAAAGAAAAAATATAAACAACACTTTTTTGTCTATGGCAGAAAAACAAAAGACCTAGTTGTTGGTTCAGTTTAATGTAAATAAATACAAAGAGTGCGGGTATAGCTCAGTGGTAGAGCGGCACCTTGCCAAGGTGCATGTCGCGCGTTCGATCCGCGTTACCCGCTTATAAAATTTTATAAGTTTTATGCTAAACTCATATTTCTTTAAATAAACAATTTTAAACTCAGTTAAAGTACAAATCTTTATATTTGTTATTTAGATTATCAATTATTTGCATTTGGTAATTTCTGTAAAAGTCTACAGTTTATTGTAAGAAAAGAATTCTTTCTGTCTAGAATAGATTTCAAAAATTTATGTTGAGTCTATTTTTAAATTTTCTGTTTTTTAAAGTTATTTTTTAAAATTAAAAGAGGGCTGTCAGAAAGCGCTAGTTGCCTAAAAGGGGTTTTCAGTTTAAACTAAAGAAGAATCACGAAAACTTCACATAGAGTTTTCCGTTTGAGGTGTATTAATAGCTTAACGGTTCGGCTCGTGGAAAGGTGGCAGAGCGGTTGAATGCATCGGTTTTGAAAACCGACGTAGTTGCGAGACTACCGGGGGTTCGAATCCCCCCCTTTCCGAAAGAAAACTTGTAAAACATATTGTTTTGAAAACCTTTTTTGTTTTTTCGTTTTTACGATACAATATTTAAAAGAAGACAAAATTCTCTTGATAAAAATCTAAGACATTCCGCTCTAAAATTATTTTCTACTTTTTTTTCTTTTTATTTTCTCTTGAAAATAAAAAGAATAGAAAAGTAGAAAATAATTTTAGATTTAAGATAGATTTAAGTCTAGTTTTTGCAAGGGACTTCATTCAGATGGAGTAAAAAACCTTTTCCCTTTTTGAAAACGTTTTAATCGTAAAAAGGAAATGATTCTCTCAAAAATTTTTTTGAGGAAACCATAAAGTGTCAAACACTTAATTTAAAGTAAGGAGTAAAATTTCAATGGAAGTGAATATCCTTGGTGTAATTGCAACTGCGTTATTTATTATTATCCCAACATCTTTTCTTTTAATTCTTTATGTAAAGACTGCAAGTCAAGAACAATAAGATTAACTCAAAACTAAGCAATTGGTTTCAATACAAAAAGAGAACCCTTGCGGACTTCTTTGTTTAGGGGTTCGCAAGTTTTTACAGATTGAACTATATTGAACTCAAAAAATGCAAATTTTTAAAGCCTTTTCAAATATAAAATATTTTTTTCATTACGTATTTTCTTAATTCTGAAACCAAAATGATATAATGATTTGAAAAAAGTACATGGATTCAGTTTTACAATAAAAAAAATAAAAGACTTAGGATTGATTTTTAGACTTTTATAGTCTAAAAAACGTGAGCCCATTACTAAATAGACTTTTTTACTCAAGACCCTAAAAAAAGCATGTTCTTTGTAGGAGAAAATTAGTTACAATACTATCTACTATTTGTATGTAAAATAAACACTGAGACAAAATTTAAAAACTTTCTGAAATTTTATTTATGCCCACCCTAATAACTTTCATTAGTTTTTTATTATTTTCTTGAGTTTTATAAAGGTGGAACTTTTTCTGCTCAAAACCACCATCAATTTTTATTTTGGGCCGAGCTGGATTTGAACCAGCGTAGGCAGAGCCAGTGGATTTACAATCCACCCCCATTAACCACTCGGGCATCGACCCGAAAATTCAAATGAAAAATCCTTTAACTCATTACCTTTACTATTGAACGGTAAAGGATTAAATTAAAGTATTTAAAATTTAATTTTTAGTTTTTTGTATTACTACTGAATAGTCTACTTTACACAGAAAAAAAAAACAACTAGTGTTTTTTTTTATTTTTAGTAGAATAAGTATTGATAATACAAGTTGTCTTTCGGGGATATGGCGGAATCGGCAGACGCAACGGACTTAAAGGTACAACTTCACTCATATTTTGAGCCTTTAAAAGGAAACTTTTAAAGTGAATGCTCTCAAATTCAGGGAAACTTTATTTTTAATGAAAAATTTTAAGTAATCCTGAGTCAACTTAAGAAAAATTTTCTTAAGAGGTGCAGAGACTCGACGGGAGCTATCCTAATACAATAACAAAACAGGGAAAATCTTTTCTTTAAAGTAACTTTTGTTTACTGTGAGGATAAAGAGAGAGTCCAGTTTCATATCTGAAAATCCGTTGGTTCATTGAACCGTGAGAGTTCAAGTCTCTCTATCCCCAAACTACAAAACTGAAAAAGAAAAATTTTCTGATTTCACTTCATTGAAATTTAAACACTAAAGATTTTTTAGTAAGTTAAAAACGATTTCTTCTTTCTATCCCAAAATTTAAAAAATTTTGGATGAAATTTGTGCTTGAAAAAAATTTAAGTTTTTTTCAACCAAAAAAATTAATTAATCCATTTCATTTAGTTCTCTAAAATTTAACAAACTGTTAAATTCTGTTTTTAGGTTCAAAAACGGTAAAAATTTTTTTTTAGAATTTTTCTACCTTAAAATAATTTGCCTTCCTATTTCCATTCCCAAATTTAAAAAATTTGGGAATGGAAATAGGAAAGGAATACAAAATTTTTTTATTTAGCTAAAGATTCCCAACTCATAGTTACATCATCAAGAAGAACTGAACTGTTGTAGATTTCTAAAATAATTACAAGAAAAACTGCAAATAAAGCCATAAAAATGCCCATTAAAACAGTTGTACCCCAGCCAGGTGCTACTTTACCATATTCAGAATTTAATGGTTTTAGCAAAGTTCCTAATGGAGTTGAAATTCCAGTATCTTCAGATTTTACTTTTGATGTAGTTCCAGTTGCCATAATTGTTGAAATTAAAGAATTTTTTTTACTTTCTGTAAAAACGAGAAAAAACTTTTAAGCTTTTTTCTCTGTCTTATCTCTATTATATAGTAAGTTTAAATTTCTCAAAAGTTTTAGAATACAAATAAGAAGTCTTGTAGAGATTTCCATTTTTGAGGATTAAAAGAAAAATAATACTTTAACATAACTTTTTCCTTGTTTTTTGGTAAAATGAAAACAGGAATAGATGAAAGATAATTTTTTTCTTTTTTCATAAAAACTAATAAACAAATTGTGAAAAAAGTATTATCTTCTAAAGAATTTTCTTATTTTTTTAATTTTTACCCATGGAAAGTCCAGCTTTTTTCTTTACCATTTTTTTGTGGTGTCTTTTATTAAGTATTACTGGTTATTCTATTTATGTTGGTTTTGGCCCACCGTCACAAAAACTTCGTGATCCTTTTGAAGAACATGAAGATTAATTTTTTTAATTTTAGTATTTTCTCTCTAAAGTTTCTAAATTTATCACTTCCCCGTTTTCTAGGAAAAACAAACTTTTCCCTAGTGCGTTTACGCCTAGGAAATGGAGAAAAACAAAGATTTTGGGAATAGGAAACTACCATCATTTTTTTACAAACTAACTGCCTAATTTTAAAGGTCATATTAATAAGTATTTTGATCCTAAAAAAATCAAAGTATCAAACAATTTAGAAACTAGTTCTTTTGCCTTCCATTTCTAAAAACAGTGTTTTTGGGAGAAAACTTTTTAAATTTGTGAAAAAACCAAGTTAGTCTCAAAAATCTAATTTGGGGGGAAGAGATACATTTCAAATTAAATTCATAAAAACAAAAAAACTTTTTACTTTTTTTAATCTTTTAAATGACTTTGTGAGTTTTAAAACTCACAAAGTCAGTAAAATTCAAACCTGTTCTATTTTTTGGAACTGTTAATTTTCCTTTTTGTGAAAACTATTTTTTTAGACTGGGAGTCTTTAACAGTAATAGTTTTCACTTGAGTATGGTTTTAAATTTTAAATTTTATTCCGAATTTAGTAATTTCTGGAATAAGAAAAAAAATACAAAAAAAGTTTTTCTTACCGAAAACCTTTCCCTCAAATTTCCTTTGAGGGAAAAACTGTTATTTTTATTTTACAATACGTGGTGGTTCTCTAAAGAAAATGGCAAAAAAGATAATACCTAATGTTCCAACTAATAAAAAAGTATAAACTAACGCTTCCATAGAAAAAAGTTCTGTTTGTTAGTAACCAACGAGACGAAAAATCATCAAGTTTGGGAGAAAAGTGCACTATTTACCGTTTTTCTCTTATTTGCTTTTATGGTTAGCCGCTCTCTCAAAAACTTTGTTTTTGCAAGAGAGGCTAACTTCGTTTTAATTCCAAAACCTGCGTTTCTCCCCATTTCCTAAGAAATGGGGAAAGGAGCAGATTAACTGTTTTCTCTAAAGACTTGTAAAAAAATTTCAAAAAGAAACTTTTGAAATTTTGAGAATTTTTAGGAAGTTAAAGAAAACTGGAATTATACTGATTGACGACGAGTTGAAGTATCGCCAAGTTTTAAGAAGGCACCAAATTCTACTTGTTCGTCTAAATCTGCATCAATACCTGCAAATACATCTCGGAAGATTGTACGAGCACCGTGCCAAATATGACCAAAGAAGAAAAGGAGTGCAAAACATAAATGAGCAAAAGTAAACCAACCACGAGGGCTTGTACGGAAAACCCCATCAGATTGAAGAGTTGCACGATCAAATTCGAAAATTTCTCCTAATTGAGCGCGTCGAGCATATTTTTTCACTGTTGCTGGATCACTAAATGTTACACCATCTAATTCACCACCGTAGAATGTAACAGAAACACCTACTTGTTCAATACTGTATTTAGATTCAGAACGACGGAAAGGTACGTCTGCACGAACAACACCGTCTTTGTCAAGAAGTACTACAGGGAACGTTTCAAAGAAAGTTGGCATACGACGAACAAAAAGCTCGTTTCCTTGTTTATCTTTGAAAACAGCATGACCTAACCAACCTACTGCAATACCATCACCACTATTCATAGCACCGGCACGGAAAAGACCACCTTTTGCTGGGTTGTTTCCAATGTAATCGTAAAAAGCTAATTTTTCTGGAATTTCTGCCCAAGCTTGTGAAGCTGATTTTCCTTCAGCAAGACTTGTTTGTACACGACGTTCAATTTCTTGTTGGAAGAAACCTAAATCCCATTGGTAACGAGTTGGACCAAAAAGTTCAATTGGTGTTGCGGCAGAACCATACCACATAGTTCCAGATACAACAAACGCTGCCCAGAAAACTGCTGCAATACTGCTAGAAAGAACAGTTTCAATATTACCCATACGAAGCCCGTTATACAATCTTTGTGGTGGACGAACACAAAGGTGGAATAAACCAGCTAAAACTCCTAAGATACCTGCAGCAATGTGGTGTGCTGAAATGCCACCCGGGTTATAAGGATCAAATCCTGTAGCATCCCAAGAAGGAGCAACTGCTTGAACAGTTCCTGTAATACCGTAAGGGTCTGAAACCCAAATACCAGGACCAAATAATCCAGTTACGTGGAAAGCTCCGAAACCAAAACAAAGAAGACCTGATAAAAATAAGTGAATACCAAAAATTTTTGGAAGGTCTAATGCTGGATTTGATGTGCGTGGGTCACGGAAAAGCTCAAGATCCCAATAAACCCAGTGCCAAATAGAAGCCGCAAATAGTAATCCAGATAAAATAATGTGAGCAGCAGCAACTCCTTCATAACTCCAAATCCCTGGATTTGATGCTGTTTCACCGCTAATAGTCCAACCACCCCAAGATTGAGTGATGCCTAAACGTGTCATGAAAGGAAGAACAAACATCCCTTGACGCCACATTGGGTTTAAAACTGGATCAGAAGGATCAAAAACAGCAAGTTCATAAAAAGCCATTGAACCAGCCCAACCAGAAACTAAAGAAGTATGCATTAAATGCACAGCAATTAAACGACCTGGATCGTTTAAAACTACTGTATGAACTCTATACCATGGGAGACCCATAAAAAATTCTCTCTTTTGTAATTTTTTTTACTTTCTTTCTTTTCGTATAAAAAAGCGTTTTATTTGCCCTTCCAAAAACAAACTTTAATACTATCCCGTCCATTCCCAAAAACACTGTTTTTGGGATAAATTTTTCAAATTTTAAGATAAACGAAATTTTTGGTATTAAAACATTGTTTTTTAGAACAGGCTAATTTTATTTCTTTCTCATTCTGCGAAAAAAAATGTCGTTTTTATATGAAAATTGACGGTTTTAACTAAAAATTGAACTTTGTGTGTCGCAAAAGCTTCCTTTTTAGGTTGAAACTAATTTTTAGCACTGACTTTCTAAATAATTTTAGAAGTTTTTTTGTTTGTAAAATTTAACTGATGCCTTAAATAAAGAAAAGCTCATTAAAAATAAAATAAGCTTTAACAAAAAATTTGAAAAATTTACCAATATCTAGAAGAGCATCAAAAACCGAGTCAAAAATGAGAAAAAAATAACTGCTTTTTTATACTACGTGTTCTTAATTTTAGTATATCACATTTTTTTTTACCTAGCATCTTTTCAAGATGCTACAAACTAAGATTTTTACTTATATAAAAAATTAAAGCAGATAAAAAAGAACGATATTGTAATTTTAATGGGATTTATTCTTTTCAATTTTTTCTTTAATTTTTCGAACTTTTAGAGTATACTAAATCTAGATCTTTAGTTTTAATAAAAGTCTTTCTTGTTATTTCTTATTATAATATTTTAAATAAAAAACTACTAAAGAAATAACAAGAATTTAGAAAGTATTCAACATGTAAATTATGCCAATCGGTGTCCCTAAAGTCCCTTTTCGTTTACCCGGTGAACCTGCAGCTCAATGGGTTGATTTATATAACCGTTTATATCGGGAACGCGTTTTATTTCTCTGTCAAGAATTAGATGATGAGTTGGCAAATCAACTCATTGGTATTATGCTTTATTTAAATGCAGAAGAACAAAATAAAGGTCTGTATATTTATATCAATTCTCCTGGTGGATCTGTAACATGTGGTATTGCTGTATACGATGCAATGAACTATATTAAATCAGACGTGACTACAATTTGCGTAGGAACAGCAGCTTCAATGGCTTCTTTTATTTTAGCCGGTGGTGATCGTGGAAAACGAATTGCTCTTCCACATTCTCGTATTATGATTCACCAACCTGAAGGCGGAAGTCAAGGGCAAGCTTCCGAAGTTCTTTCTGAATCTGAAGAAGTAATGCGAATTAGACGACAAGTCGGTCGCATTTATGGCGAAAGAACAGGTCAACCATTAAGTCGAATTTCGAGGGATATGGATCGAGATCAGTTTTTATCCGCTCGTGAAGCAAAAGACTATGGTCTTGTGGATCAAGTAGCTGTCGATACAAAATGGTCAACAAACTAATCATCCACAATTCGAAAATTACTCGCTCCTTTCTCCAAAAATAACCCAGTAAGTATGTTTTGGGTTAAAAAAAATATTAATCGCTTTCCCTGTCCCAAAAACGAAGTTTTTGGGAGCAAATCACACTTAATCCCAAAAACGAAGTTTTTGGGGCAAGGAAGCGCTTCCGTAATTTGTTTTTGAGAATGGAAGAAAAACGATAATTTTTTGCCTATTTTAGCCTAATTGTGGTCTAACTAGTTTTAATGCGTAGTTGCGTTTTTTTTAGCCTAAATAGGGTTTATGTAAAAAACAAAGTACGCGTATTTACATCTTTTCAAAATTGTTTATGGGTAAAGTGTACGATTGGTTTGAAGAACGTCTTGAAATTCAAGCCATTGCTGATGATATTTCAAGTAAATATGTTCCACCACATGTTAATATTTTTTATTGTATTGGTGGAATCACTTTTACATGTTTTTTAGTTCAAGTAGCAACTGGTTTTGCTATGACTTTTTATTACCGTCCTACAGTTGCAGAAGCTTTTGCTTCGGTACAGTACATCATGACTGAAGTGAACTTTGGTTGGTTAATTCGTTCAATTCACCGTTGGTCAGCTAGTATGATGGTTCTTATGATGATCCTTCATGTTTGTCGAGTTTATTTAACTGGTGGATTCAAAAAGCCACGTGAACTTACTTGGGTTACTGGTGTTATCATGGCTGTATGTACTGTTTCTTTCGGTGTAACAGGCTATTCACTCCCATGGGACCAAGTAGGCTACTGGGCGGTAAAAATTGTAACAGGTGTTCCTGACGCTATTCCTGGTGTTGGACCAGCTTTAGTAGAATTATTAAGAGGTGGTGTTGGTGTAGGCCAAGCAACATTAACACGTTTCTATAGTCTTCATACTTTCGTGTTACCGCTATTGACTGCAGTCTTTATGCTTATGCACTTTTTAATGATTCGTAAACAAGGTATTTCTGGTCCACTTTAAAAAAACCAGAAAACAAAGGCAAACTGGAATTTTCTCTTACAACTTTACGCCAAGACTTTCTTTGTCTTAGTTTGAAAAATAAAAAACTAATGAACGTGTTTTTTGGAATTTTTACTGTTATTTGAAACAAAAACAATCCAATTCACAAGCCTAGCTAGTCCCAAAAATAGTATTTTTGGGAAAACAAAGTTAACCCGAAAATTATCAATTTTTGGAAAGAGACCCCAATGCCCGTTTTAACTCTCCCACAACAAGATACTGAATGGTATTTCAGTCAAAAAACATTCAATATCTAATTTTCAAACATTCCAAAGCATAAACGTTCTAATTATTTAAACGTGTGTAGTCCTCGCCCCAAAAACAAAAACGAAGTTTTTGGAAGGAAACGGTGTTTTTGGAAAAAAAAGGGGAGATTTTCTCAAAGGAGACTTTTATGGCAGTTACTAAAAAACCAGATTTATCAGATCCAGTATTACGTGCAAAGCTTGCAAAAGGCATGGGCCATAACTATTATGGTGAACCAGCATGGCCAAATGATCTACTTTACATTTTCCCAGTAGTAATTTTTGGTACTTTTGCTTGCGTTATCGGCTTATCAGTTTTAGATCCAGCAGCAATTGGTGAACCAGCAAATCCTTTTGCAACACCATTAGAAATTTTACCAGAATGGTATTTTTATCCGGTTTTCCAAATTTTACGTGTAGTTCCAAATAAACTTTTAGGTGTTCTTTTAATGGCAGCAGTTCCAGCAGGTCTATTAACTGTTCCATTTATTGAAAATATCAACAAATTTCAAAACCCTTTCCGCCGCCCTGTTGCAACAACTGTCTTTTTAATTGGTACAGTAGTAGCAATTTGGTTAGGAATTGGTGCTGCTCTCCCTATTGATATTTCATTAACATTAGGTCTTTTTTAAAACTTAATTAAAAATTAAAAAGACTAAGTTTTTTTCCTCCCCAAACTTTGAAAATTTTTGGGTAAAACGTTGTTTTTTACATTAAACGTCTGCCTAAAAAAAGACTTTTTTTAGGATGAATGCCTGTCCCGAAAATTTCGTTTTTGAGGCAGGCAAGGGGAAAATATTGAAATTGTACAAAAACCAAGAGGATTAATCCTCTTGGTTTTTTTTTGATAATTGGTGCTCTTTAAAAAAGGATGTTTTTGAAATTAAAGAAAAGTTTTTTAGAAAAAAAATTGAAAAACATTAAAACTTACTTAGTTAGCCTTCAGAAACGGAAAAACGGTAGAAAAATTAAATTGATCATTTCCTGGCCAAATAAAACCGCCACGTTTTGGTTGTAAAGAAATAAATTGATATTCTTTTTTCTTATTTAATTCAAAACGTTCAAGGTTTGCTGGGATTTGATATGTAAGTTGTTGACCTTTATCTGTCAAAATAGAGCGTGGCTTAAAAAGCGTAATATATGGAATATTTGAGTGAATTGTTGATTGATTGTTAATAAGTTCTTGTGAAAGTGGCCATGCTGTAAATTTAATTTTCTGTTTTTGCTTTTGTGCTTTTTGTGCTAAAACAGCTTGATTTTCTGGTTGAAAAATTACTTTATAACCAGCCCAACTTCTTGGAAGAAGTTTATTTGTAATGACAAATTTACGCATTGTTTCATCCCAACCAGCATACAAAGGATTTCCTATTAAACTTATTCCTTTCTCATTTTTAAAATTTTGAGTTAATCCGTCAGTTAGAAGATTATCTTTTCCCACTTGTTTTTCTTGAGGAACCAACTCTTCGTGATATGCCGAGAACATTTGATTTTCAGACAACTCATAAGCAGGTTGATCAAATTTTAAGACTGTTTTGCCACTAAATTTTTCAGATGTTGAAACGGATTGGTCTTCAGAATTTGGTGTTAGTGAGAAAAGGCGGCGAACTGATCTTAAAGTTCCTTTAAACTGTTGATTATAAACTTTATTAGAAAAACTCTTTGTCCCATCAAAAAAAACGTCAAAACTTTCACTATAAGGAAGGTTAGCGTATTCTCGTAATGAATCATAATAAGATTCAACCATTTTTCGTTTTGTATCTAAATCAATTTCTTGTGAAGCATTTAATTGAAATGTTTTAGGTTGGCGATTTAAAAACAAATCAATGTCTAAAGTTAAAAGTGTTTTATAGACAGGATTTGAATAATATTTTTGCTTAATTTTCTTTTGTATATTTTTTTCAATTTCTCCTTGTGGATTCACTCTATTTTCTGGAAAACTTGTAATATAAAGATCATGATATGAACCTATAAGATCGTTTTCTTGCGAATTCTCAAAATCTAAAGCTGATTCTGTAGTAAATCTTTGAATAACTGGAGAACTAGTGTCTAAAAGATCAAACGCAGCAGTCTGATCATTTTTAGAAAGGAATGTGTTGATATCACCTCGATCAAGCTGACGAGAATCTATTTGGTCTTGAGATTTTAATTGTTTTTTAAAAAGTTTTGAAAGACTAAAAAAACCACCTCTTGAATCAGTAAGTGTAGATACTTTATCTTGTCGAGCAATCCAATCAAACTCACCCCGATAATTTAACTCTTCAAAACTTAATGGTTGTGCTACACCGGGAGTAGTAAGATATTCACCTCGATCAAAAGGAGCAACTTCAACATCAAGAAATTGAAGATTACTTTCCGGGCTTGACAATAAGCCAATTCCACCAATATCTTTGACACGGGTTTGGTCAAAAATAGTTGTTTTAAAAACACTGTCTTGTGAAACAAAACCTAAAGGGCTTGTCATGAGATATTCAAATCCATAAAATGGAATCGAAGTTAAACTTAAAGCAAGAGTAACAACAAACGTTGTTTTATTAATCCATTGAATAAATGTACTTGTAAAAAGTGGTGTATAGATTAAAAACAAATTTTTGACTTGTAAGAAAACAATACCCCAAAGACAAGTGAAAAACAAAGCTCCAATAGAAATCCCTAGGATGTAGGTAATATGAGTAAAAAAACTCGAAAGAGGATTACTGCTTGAAAAACTTTCTAAAAGGCTCACATTTGAACTAAATGTGAGATTTCCTAAATAAGAAAAAATTGAACTTTGCTCACACCAAGCTAAAATAAAACTTGTAATAAAGAATGATTTGTAGCGTGGCCAAGTTATTACATCACCCCAGCCTTTTAATTCAACTAAATTTTCTCTGACCATTCGATAAATAGTTCGAAAAATTAAAATAATTCCGAGAACATAATTCAAAGGTTCGAGTGTAAGCCAAGGGATCAAAATAAATCGAAGACCAAAAACTGTACATGTTAAAAAGAAAATTTGCCCAAGCAAATAACCACCAATTGTATAAACAGCAGATGGAATTCCTTGAATTAAAAGTCTTCGAACAGTGACAATGTGAACAATAGAAAGAGGTAAAGTGAAAAAAAAGCTATTAAAAAAACCTAAAAGAAATTTATTTTGATGAAAGTCCGGTATTTCTAAAAAATCGAAAAAGACCTTTGCTGGAGTTTCTAAAACAAAAGTTTCTTTGAAAAGGGCAGTAGAAAGTTGAGGTAAAACTATTGGTAATAAAGTAAAATCTCTAATCCACTGAAAACTCACAACATAAAGTAACGCACTTTGCAATGTTTTTAAAACATAGACTCCTGTTTCAGAAAGAAAAGTTGTCAATGTAAAATCTTGACCCAGTGTAGTTGTTACTGTATTAAGAGTTTCAACATAATCTCGAATTGCGGTTACAAAAGACATAAAGTATTGGTTTTGTATTTAAAAACTACTATTTCTATAAACATTTCAAAAAGACATTCTTATCTTTCCTACAAAATTTTCAAAACGAACAGTTTTTCGCTGTCCCTTTCTCAAAAACGAAGTTTATCCTCATTTACTTAGTAAATGGGGTTCCCAAAAAAATTCAATGGGATAAATTTCATTTTTAAAAAACAGATGTTGTGATTTGTAGGATCGTCTGTAGATTCTTTTTGTTACAGACGAATTTTTTCTCGACTGTTCCCACCTAAAAAAAATACTTTTTTTAGGATGTCCCAAAAACGATGTTTTTGGGGTTAAACTTCCAAAAGTTTTTTGGGATGGAGAGGTTTTAATCTTCAAATTATTTTGAAGATTTTCGGATCTTCATGAGTTTTTTTTTTAAACAACAATTAGACTCGATATTTAAGTGCTTGAAACGCATTAATTAAAATTAAGGTTGTAAAAGCTATTAACAGCACAACTGAACCAATAACAGATGCACCCAAATAATCATATTGTTCTAACGACTGATAGATTAAAACAGAAGCGACTAAATCTTTAAATGGTAAGTTTGATGAAATCATAACAATTGAGCCAAATTCACCAAGTGCTCGTGAAAAACTTAACGTAAAACCTGTAAAAAGTGCCGGCCAAAGTGTCGGTAAAATAACTCGACGGAAAGTTTGCCACGGTGATGCGCCTAATGACCAGGCAGCTTCTTCTAAACTTTGTTCGATTTCTTGCAAAACAGGCTGTAAAGTTCTTATAACAAAAGGGAAAGACACAAAAATCATAGCTAGTAAAACACCACTTTTTGTAAAAACAATTTGAAGCCCAAAAGGACTGAAAAAACTTCCAATCCAACCCTGATCTCCATATACTGTGGCTAAAGTCAACCCAGCAACAGAAGTTGGTAAAGCAAAAGGAAGATCAACAGCTGCATCCAAAAACTTTTTTCCAAAAAATTGGTAGCGTGTCAAAACCCAAGTAATTATAAATCCAAACACAGTATTCAGCAAAGCAGCATATAAAGCCATTTGCACAGTTAAAACGTATGCTGATACAGCGATTGGATCAGTCGCTTTTCTTATAACTTCACTCCACTCAGTTTGTGCAATTCCAAGAAATAAAACGGTTAGGGGTAAGATTAACAGAAAAAAAACTTGAAAAATAACAAAAATGTTTAAAACAAAAGTGGAATAAATGGCTTTTTTTTGACCTTTTCCTTTCCCTTTCCCAAAACTTTCATTTTTAGGACTAACACTATTTAATCCCAAAAACAAAGTTTTTGTGGCCGGACCAACTCTGTTTGTTAAAACTAGAATCGGATTGATAAATTTTTTAACAAACAGAGTAATTTTTGTTAACAACGTGGAAAATATAGTATTCATAAAAACTTTAGGCTAATCCTAAAAAGATTGGTGTGGTTCCGTTTGAAACCCGTGTTAAAAGTAACCAAGGGGCAGTATTAGTTTGTTTGCGTTGGGGCATCTTCTGTTTTTGCTGAAGAAGATCCCTCAGATTCACTTCTTAATGATTTAAGAATTGTTTTTGCTTTAGAAAGGGCTTTTGCTGCTTCTCGACTAGCTTGAGCTTTCCATTGAGCTTTACGTAATCGTGTCTTCATTTTTGATGTTCGTTTTTTAGGAACTGCCATATATATCTCCTTTATAGGTTTTCTATCTCTTTTTCAAAGAGAACTTCTACATAAAATTGAAAAAAAAATTATTAATTCCTTTTCCTGCCCGAAAAACTATGTTTTTTGGGAGCAAATGAAATTTAACCCCAAAAACATAGTTTTTGGGATAGGAACTACCATGTTTTGGGATTAAGTGTAGATTAGACTAAATTTTTTCCCATTTTCGTACAATTTAGTATACGTGAAAAAAAAGCTCTCGTAAAGAGAAAAATACTTTTTAAAGTTGGAAAAAACCATAACTATGAAGACCTTTCCCAATAAGGTTTACACCCAAATAACAAATCCAAACAATAATGAAACCAAAGCTAGCAATCCAAGCAGGTTTTGACCCTGTCCAGCCTGCTATTAATCGGCTATGTAGATAAGTTGCAAAAGTTAACCAAGTGATGAAAGCCCAAGTTTCTTTTGGGTCCCAACTCCAATAATTTCCCCAAGTTTCGTTAGCCCAAATCGCACCTGACAAAATACCTAATGTCAAGAAACAAAACCCAATACCAATTGTCCGATAACTGAGATTATCTAACATTGTGAGAAACGAAGTGTTCTCAACTTTCTCAGAGAAAAATGCCATAGTACCGGCTTCTATTTGTTTATTTTTTTCTACCAAAATAGATGCCTCTTGCCCAAAAAATTTATTTTCGGGACTAACTTCGTTTTTTGAAAAAGGAAAAGAGTCAGATAAATTTTCGGAAAAAGCGGAAATTTGGTTGAGATTGGAAGATTTTTTTGTAATAGGATAAGCACCGTTATTTTGAGAATTATCAAAAAGTGTAGTTTTTTCTGTTTCTACTTTAAAAACTTGTAAAAAAATAAGATAAACAATTGAAAGTAAACAACCTAATAATAAAGCTGCATAACTTGCAATCATAACTGTTACGTGCATGACTAACCAATTTGATTGTAATGCCGGAACAAGAGGCTCACTTTTTTGCAACTCTTGAGGTAAACTTAAGTCCGTAAATGCAATTAAACATAACAAAGCCGGTGAAGTGAAGACCCCTAAAAATAAAGTTTTCAGAAAAATTTCCAGATAAATCTGCAAAAAAACTAAACACCAAGCTAGAAAAAGGAGGGATTCGTATAAATTACTTAAGGGGAAATGTCCAGAATCAAGCCATCGAAAAATTAAATGGCTTGTTAAAAAAATAAATGCAATTCCATATCCAACTAATCCCGATTTACTATAGGTCGGGTTCGGAATAAAAAGAGTTTTGCACCAATAATAGATTGTAGTAATAAATAAACTAATAAAGCAGCTATTAATACAAAAGCTTTCGATTTTTGCAATATCCATAAAAATTTTCTATAACGCTCTTCTTGTTTTTTATTTTAGCATATCAAAGCACTGGGGTCTCTCCCCTTTTCTCAAAAACAAAATGAGTCCGTCCCTTTCTAAAAAACTTGGTTTTTGGGATAAAACGAAAGGTATCAAAAAATAAAGTTCGGAGGAAAATAAAGCTAGTACTTTTTGGATTAAGTTAGATTGTTTTTTGAGATTTTTTTAATACTTTGGATTAAAACAAAATTTTTAAACTCAAATGTAAAGAATCAAGTTTAAATCTATTTTTTTAAGAAAAAAGTTCAAGAATTGCTTTCTTCTGAGATACTAATTCAGAAAATAAGAATCTCACATATTTTATTTTTATTTATTATAGACGACTAGTAGGGAAATGAAAACTAAAAAATTGATTTTTTAAAGTGATAGATTTTTTTAACTAATTAATTTTATGCCGATTAAATTTTATTTTAGTAAAAAACAAAACATATAATTTTTTTTATAAATAAAATGAAATAGAATAAAAAAGACAAATCAAAATAATCAACTTATTCCATTTATTAATTATTGCTCAAATGAAAATTATTAATTTTTTGAGAAACACAAAATAAAAATAAATTGAAGAGATATTGTTTACTAAAAAAGGAGTTCCTTTTTATGAAATTAGCGGTTTATGGAAAAGGTGGAATTGGAAAATCTACAACAAGTTGTAATATATCAATTGCTTTAGCAAGACGAGGAAAAAAAGTATTACAGATTGGTTGTGATCCAAAACATGATAGTACATTTACTTTAACTGGTTTTTTAATTCCAACTATTATTGATACCTTACAAGCTAAGGATTACCATTATGAAGACGTCTGGCCTTAACATTTTGGGGCACTTCTCCTGGTAACAGAGAAGTTCAAATCTGGCTATATGCTGGAACACCCGTCCACAATCCAAACAACAAGGAAAAGTGGTGTAGAATCCGACATTACCAACAAATAAACCTAAAAAATAAATGGTGATAATATGCTCGGTGCGGACAATCAGCAGGGAAGTCCTCTTAATAAACAATTAATGACCCCTCAACGACTACACGCCGGACAACCACAGTATCTGTGGTTGATGATATAGTCTGAACTTTACAGCGATGTAAAGAGACCCTCTAACAAAACAATCTGGTTTACTTTTTTCATTTATTAGTTTTTTATGACACCAGGGAAAGAAACTCTTTGTGAGTTATTCAGAAATAATGAAAAAAGTAAAAATTGAAGCTATAAATACCTGTCCCAAAACTATCATTTTTAGTACATTATTTAATCAATGCATTAGAAATTTCCGCCTTAGTAAAACCCTCTAAAATGTATTGTAACCCGCTTCTTGGTCTAAAAATTTTGCTAAGTCTACTTTCACCGAAAAATTTATACAAAACGTGTGAACTTTATTCTAAGTGTTAGAGGGTCTTTTGATAGAATTTTTTTTTATCAAAATTAACACAATTGGAAGACGTTATTTATCAAGGATATGGGGAAGTGGATTCTGTTGAAGCAGGTGGTCCACCAGCTGGAGCGGGCTGTGGTGGTTATGTTGTTGGTGAAACAGTCAAACTTTTAAAGGAATTAAATGCTTTTTATGAATATGACGTTATTCTTTTTGACGTATTAGGTGATGTAGTCTGCGGCGGGTTTGCGGCACCTTTAAATTATGCTGACTATTGTCTAATAGTCACTGATAATGGCTTTGATGCTCTTTTTGCTGCAAACCGAATTGTAGCTTCTGTTCGGGAAAAATCTAAAACTCACCCACTTCGTCTTGCTGGTCTAATTGGAAATCGAACTGCTAAACGTGATCTTATTGATAAATATGTAGAAGTTTGTCCAATGCCTGTTCTTGAAGTTTTACCTTTAATTGAAGATATTCGTGTTTCAAGAGTCAAAGGTAAAACTGTATTTGAAATGGCAGAGTTTGAATCAAGTTTAACTTATATTTGTGATTTTTATTTAAATATTGCTGATCAACTTTTAGCACACCCTGAAGGTGTAATTCCTGTTGAACTTGAAGACCGTAAATTATTTACTTTGTTATCAACTTATTATTTATCTGGAACTTCACAGTCAACAACTGATCAAATTTTTACAAATGAAAAAATTACTAGTTCAAGTGAATTAGATTTTTTAATGGTTTAAAAAAATAAAAAAATATAAAAGCATAAATCTTGAACTTTTTTTACTACTCCTTTTTCAGTCTGTTAAGAAAACTTAGGAAAATCAGCCTAAATAAGTTAGCATATCTTTTTAAACATTTAACTTGGACTGATTTTAGAATAAAAATTAAAATTTTTTTACAAAGGTTCTTTCTTTTTGAATAAAAAATTGCCTTGATTTTTCCCCAAATTTTAAAAATTTGGGGAAGAGAAAAAAATCCATAGAAAATTGGTTAGTATGTTGATCGGCAGACATGTAAAAAGGGGTTATTTAATTTTTGTTTGATTTAATATATATATAACTATGGTAAATTTATCTAGTACTGAAAAATTAACCTTTGATTGTGAAACTGGAAATTATCATACATTTTGCCCTATTAGTTGTGTTGCTTGGCTTTATCAAAAAATAGAGGACAGTTTTTTTTTAGTTATTGGAACTAAAACATGTGGTTATTTTCTTCAAAATGCTCTTGGTGTAATGATTTTTGCTGAGCCACGCTATGCTATGGCGGAATTAGAAGAAGCCGACATTTCTGCTCAATTAAATGATTATAAAGAATTAAAAAGATTATGTTTACAAATTAAACAAGATCGAAATCCTAGTGTTATTGTTTGGATCGGAACATGTACAACTGAAATTATTAAAATGGACTTAGAAGGGATGGCTCCACGATTAGAAGCTGAAATTCAAACTCCTATCGTTGTTGCACGAGCAAATGGACTAGATTATGCTTTTACACAAGGAGAAGACACTGTATTAGCTTCAATGGTACAAAGATGTCCAACAAATTCTACAAGCGAAAAAGAAAAAGGTCATACTCCCAAGAACCACATTAGCCTGAAAAATAAAAGTTTTGAAAACGGGACGGAATCAAAAACTGCTGAAAAATCTTTAGTTTTATTTGGGTCATTGCCAACAAACGTTGCTATACAATTAACTTTAGAATTAGAACGTTGTGGAATTCAAGTCGCAGGCTGGCTACCATCGCCACGATATGCTGATTTACCAGTTCTTAATGAAAATGTTTACGTCTGTGGAGTTAATCCTTTTTTGAGTCGTACAGCTACTACCTTAATGCGAAGAAGAAAATGTAAATTGATTAGTGCTCCTTTTCCAATTGGTCCAGATGGAACTCGTGCCTGGTTAGAAAAAATATGTTCAGTTTTTGGCGTGGTTCCTTCAGGTCTTGTTGAAAGAGAAAATCAAATTTGGGAATCTTTAGAAGATTATATTTCTTTGATTCGTGGAAAATCAGTTTTCTTTATGGGAGATAACCTCCTAGAAATATCTTTAGCACGTTTTTTAATTCGTTGTGGAATGAGTGTTTATGAAGTAGGAATCCCCTATTTAGATAAAAGATTTCAAGCAGCCGAATTGGATCTTCTAGAAAAAACATGTAAACAAATGCAAGTCTCTATGCCACGCATAGTGGAAAAACCAGATAATTACAATCAAATTCAACGAATACGTGAACTCCAACCGGATTTAGCAATTACTGGTATGGCTCATGCAAACCCATTAGAAGCTCGTGGTATTAATACAAAATGGTCTGTAGAATTTACTTTTGCACAAATTCATGGGTTTACAAATGCAAGAGATATTCTTGAACTTGTTACTCGACCATTACGTCGAAATCAAGCACTTGAAAGTTTAGGGTGGAATCAACTCGTCAAAAATTAAATTTTTTTGTTTTGATATCAAAAAAGACAAATTGAAGTTTTTTAATATTTCTTTTTTTCTCTTTTATCCAAATTTTGTTTGGATAAAAGGGAAAAAAATTAAATTGGTATTGCAAGACTTTTTTATAAAGTGTATACTTTTAGTATTCACTTACTAGGGCCTGTAGCTCAGTGGACTAGAGCACGCGGCTACGAACCGCGGTGTCGGGGGTTCGAATCCCTCCTCGCCCGAAAAAAATTTTAATAAAAAACAAATATTTAGAAAAATATTTTTAATTTGATTTCTTTCCCTTTTCCAAATTTGAAAAATTTGGGGTAACCAATTTTTTTCGTTTTCCCTTAAATTTAATTTTTTTGAGGGCTAAATAAAATTTGTAAAATAACACAATTTTAGAAAAAAGATTTAACAAAGTTTGATTCCAAATTTTTCAAAAATGAAATTTTTGAGAGAGGCTAAATTCTTCTATTATTTATAGAAATGCGATTTGAGACTTTGTTTTTCGGTTTTCTAAAAAACTTTGTTTTCTTTTTCTGCTCTTAACAAATTTTAATAACGTCGAGTTTAAGAGCAGAAAAAGAAAACATATCAATTTATTCCTCACCAAGAAAAAATTCTTGCAATTTTTGAAACATTCCTTTTTGAGGACTTGTTAAATCAATAAAATAATCTTGTTTTCCGATTAATCTTCGAGCTGCGTTTTCGAAAGCAATACCAGAAAGAGTTAATTTTTTGTTTAAAACAAGAGGTTCACCCTTATTTGTTGATATAATTACATTTGTATCTTCTGGAATAGCACCTAATAATGGAATCCCTAACATTTCTTGAACATCTCTAACAGACATCATGTCATTTTTTTGAATCATATCAGGTCGAACTCGATTTACAATTAATTTCACGTTATAAATCCCATTTGCTTCTAAAAGACCAGCAACTCGATCGGCATCTCGAATAGCAGTAATTTCTGGTGTAGTTACAATAACAGCTTCTTCAGCTGGTGCAATTGCATTTACAAAACCAACATCAATACCAGCGGGACAGTCGATTAAAATAAATTGAAAACCAAGTTCTTTAACAGAATTTATTAAATTCTGCATATTTTTTCTAGTAACATTATATTTTTGCCTTGTTTTTGAAATAGCTAACAAAGCTAAATTTTTCCATCTTTTATCTCGAATTAACGCTTGATCTAAGCGACACTGTCCTTCAACAATATCCATAGCCGTGTAAAGTACACGATTTTCTAATCCTAATAATAAATCTAAGTTTCGTAATCCTATATCTGCATCAATTAAAGCAACCCGATATCCAAGACGAGCAATTGACATTCCTAAATTGGCAGTTGTTGTTGTTTTTCCAACACCGCCTTTTCCAGACGTAATCACAATTACCCTCTCCGAACCAGAATTTTTCTCAGTTACCAAATTTACGGCTTCTGATGTCTGCTCTTGACCAAAATTATTTTCTGGGCTAACAAATTGTGTCGTTTCTGTCATACTACTAAAAAAATAAAACAAAGAAGATAGTATTAGTATACTCTGTGATTTTTGTCTCTGCTACTGTTGGGATGTTGTATTTAATAGACATTTTTTTTATTACAGACAAAAAGGGTTTCACTTCGCGGTAATTGTCTTTTTCTAAAAACAAATTTATTAAAAAGCAGAATTTTGTTTTATTAAATGTTTTTTTGAAAGTTGAATAGATACAAATATTTGTGTCTAATGCTAGAACTAGATAGCTTTTTTTAGCCTGTCTCAAAAACAAAGTTTTTCCCATTAAGTGATCTTATTGTGAAAGGGACAGAAGACTCTCCTTTACAAAAAACTTTTTTTTTGATAAAATTTAATTAAACAAAAAATCCTCAGTAGCTCAGCGGTAGAGCGGTCGGCTGTTAACCGATTGGTCGTAGGTTCAAGTCCTACCTGGGGAGGTTTTCATCCTAGTTTTTTCTTTTAAAAAATTTTTTAAAAGAAAATTGTTTTTTTTAGTTTTTTTCGATATACTAAACAAGAAGAGATCTTCAATCTTATAAAACCTATCACTGAAAGTGTCTTGAGATTTATCTATTAAAAAATTTCAAATATTAAATTTTTTAATTTTGCAAATTAATTTTTTTTAGTAGAGAAAAACAAGACTAGCCCAAAACAGGAGTTTAAGTATGTCACATACAGTAAAAATTTATGATACATGCATTGGTTGTACACAATGTGTTCGCGCATGCCCAACAGACGTTTTAGAAATGGTACCTTGGGATGGCTGTAAAGCAAACCAAATCGCTTCTGCACCAAGAACTGAAGATTGTGTTGGTTGTAAACGTTGTGAATCTGCTTGTCCGACAGATTTCTTAAGTGTTCGTGTCTATTTAGGTTCTGAAACAACTCGAAGCATGGGATTAGCTTATTAAAAAAATTATGATGATTGAAAGGATATCCTTTCAATCATCATAATTTTTTACAAAATTTAACTACCGACTTTAAAAGCTTCAACAAAAAAACCTAAAAGAAAACCTCTTTTGAAAAGTTGGAATAAAAAGAAAACTGATTTTTTATGTATTTTTACAGGTTTTTCACAAAATTGACTCTCGTATTGAGCTTTCTTCTCGTGGAGACTTTTGTATTTCTTATAATTTAAATAACACAATTTATTTAGTAACTCCAAAAAAAGTACAACAGAAAAAATTAAAAAAAAATCCCACTGAAACCTTGAGAATGTTATAACAAAAAGATTTCCATAAAGAAAACCAAATAAAAGAATTAAAAAATCTACTGGTTGTAAGTTTTGAAACATAACTTTAGTTAGTCTGTACATAAAAGCATCCATGGCAGAGCGGTCGATTGCATCGCACTCATAATGCGACTCCGAAAGGACATCGTTGGTTCAAACCCAACTGGATGCAAAATTTTGGTGAGAAAGTAAGTTTTCTCAAAAAGTTTGAGAGTTAGCCCTTTACCACTTCCATCTCCAAAAACAGTGTTTATCCAAAAAATTGCATTTTTGGGAAGAGAGGAACTTTTCAAATTTGGGGTAAAAATAAGTTTATATCACAAACCTTTTCAAAACAGGCTTTTTTTTGAAAAAGTTTGGAGAAGTGGTAAAATTATTGTTTTGGAACAGGAAATGGAAGAGACGAGTTTTTATTTTTTTTGCAAAAAAACAGTTTCTTGAAAAGAGATTAAGATAAAAGTCATACTTTTTGGGTAATTTGAAACCCAAAAAGTCAAGAAACATTTATATTACCAACTTGCTTTTTCAACGCCAGGAAGTAACCCTTGAAGTGCATATTCACGTAAAACATGTCGTGATAAGCCAAAATCACGAAAATACCCTCGCGGTCGACCCGTAATAGAACAACGATTGTGAGCTCGAACTGGAGCACTGTTACGAGGTAATTGTTGTAATTTTCGATGTAACGCTAATTTTTCTTCCAGAGAAGAAGCTTGTTTGATTTCTAAAAGGAGTTGTTCTCGTTTTGAAGCATATTTTGTAATTAAACGAGCACGTTTACGATCACGCTCTATCATGCTTTTTTTTGCCATATTTACTAAATTTTTTAGGTGTAATTTAAATGGTTGCTTTAAGATTTAAGTTTTCAGTTTGAAGTTTTGTTTAAATCTTAAAGGAGTTTCTTATTTTTTTAGAGTTTCTTCTCTACTGTTCTCTGTCACAAAAATCAGAATTGCGCCCTTCCCGAAAAAAGGTTTGGGGATAAAAAATGTTTGAATTCCAAAAATTTCGTTTTTGAGACCAAATTAAACTTCCAAAAGTTTTTTTCTTGCCGAGAGTTTCAATCTCCGAAACCTTTTTGAGGGTTTTTAAGTTTTAAAAACGAACTATATTATCAATTCTATGAATTTACAAAATGAGATACCCATTTGGGTAGCCCCCAAAGTATAATTGGGGGCAATCCAAATGATTAAAAAAGTGAGAATGACGTCAAACTTAGTTCGAGAAATCTCTTTCCCAAAAATTTCATTTTTGGGAAGGGATCGTTTCTGTTTTTCCTGTCCCAAAAACAGAGTTTTTGGAAGCAACTTAAAAATGTAGGAAGGCAGAAAGAACAAGTTTGAGTGTATGAAAAATGAAATTAAAGTGTATCGATAGTTTCGAATTCAAATTTAATTTCTTTCCAAACTTCACAAGCAGCAGCTAATTCAGGACTCCATTTGCACGCTGCACGGATTACATCACCGCCTTCACGAGCAAGGTCACGACCTTCGTTACGAGCTTGTGTACATGCTTCTAAAGCTACACGGTTTGCAGCAGCACCTGGAGCGTTACCCCAAGGGTGACCTAAAGTACCACCACCAAATTGTAAGCAAGCATCATCACCGAAAATTTCAACAAGAGCTGGCATGTGCCATACGTGAATACCACCAGAAGCTACTGGCATCGTACCTGGTAAAGAAACCCAGTCTTGAGTGAAGTAAATACCACGACTACGATCTTTTTCAATGTAGTCATCACGCATTAAGTCAACGAAACCTAATGTTACTTCACGTTCACCTTCTAATTTACCTACAACAGTACCTGAGTGTAAGTGGTCACCACCTGATAAACGAAGAGCTTTTGCTAAAACACGGAAGTGAATACCATGGTTTCTTTGACGGTCAATAACCGCGTGCATCGCACGGTGAATGTGTAAAAGAAGACCATTATCACGGCAGTAATGAGCTAAACTTGTGTTTGCTGTGAAACCACCAGTTAAGTAGTCGTGCATGATAATAGGTACACCTAAATCTTTAGCACATTCAGCACGTTTTAACATTTCTTCAGCAGTAGCTGCAGTAGCGTTTAAATAGTGACCTTTAATTTCACCAGTTTCTGCTTGAGATTTGTAAATAGCTTCAGCTACAAATAAGAAACGATCTCTCCAACGCATGAATGGTTGAGAGTTTACGTTTTCATCATCTTTAGTGAAGTCAAGACCACCACGTAAACATTCGTATACAGCACGACCGTAGTTTTTAGCTGAAAGACCTAATTTTGGTTTGATTGTACAACCTAATAAACCACGACCATATTTGTTCAGTTTATCACGTTCTACTTGAATACCGTGTGGAGGACCTTGGAATGTTTTAACATATGCAGGTGGAATACGAAGATCTTCTAAACGTAAAGCACGAAGAGCTTTGAAACCAAATACGTTACCTACGATAGATGTGAATAAGTTTGTTACAGAACCTTCTTCAAAAAGATCTAAAGGATATGCAATATATGCAATATATTGGTTTTCTTCACCTGGAACTGGCTCGATATCATAACAACGACCTTTATAACGATCTAAACTAGTTAAACCGTCAGTCCATACAGTCGTCCAAGTACCAGTTGATGATTCTGCTGCTACCGCTGCACCAGCTTCTTCTGGTGGAACACCTGGTTGAGGAGTCATACGGAATGCTGCAAGAATATCAGTATCTTTTGGTTGGTAGTCAGGAGTGTAGTAAGTTAAACGGTAGTCTTTAACACCCGCTTTAAATCCAGCACCTGCTCTAGTTTCAGTTTGTGGAGCCATTCTAATAAAAAATCTCTGGTTTACGATCTTGCACTCTGCCCGAAAAAATTACTGCAAATCAATCAGAAAATGGTCGGTTGTAAAAAACCTTTAAAAATTTATCTCTTGACCTTCCCCCTTCCCAAAATTTCTCAAATTTTGGGAAGGGGGAAGGTTATAAACCGAGTTTTTGTGGATAAGTAAAACCCGCCAAAAAAAAGTCTAGAGACGATATCATTCATGAAGAAGTTTTGAAAAAGTTTTTTACAACGTTTTATCCATTAAGCGGAAAGAAAGTGTGTCTATTAGAGTTTATACTAACATACTAGTGCAAGTTTTACAAGTAGTAATTGTATTAATTTAAAATTTTTTAATTTTAAATATTAAAATACATTCTTTATAATTTTTTTTTCTAAAAAGAAGTTATAATTGCATTATTATTCAATCCAGACAAAAATCATTTATTTTTTAATCTATTTAAATTACTTTAGCCGCAAATTATTTAAATTTGGGTCAGATACAAATTGATTTAAAACATTCTTTGAATTTTGAATTCTTTGGAACTAAAATCACTTTTGTATTTAGAATTTAAAATCAACAAAGATTTTTATTGTATGATATTATAATTTTATGGGATTCATCACTCTGTATTAATCAACTTAAAATCATGTCAGAACTGAAAAGAAGCAGCATTAAGGGTTGAAAATAATATGAGAGACTAAGTAGGTTTACTACATTTTGGTGAATCCCTTTTTTTTCTGTTTTATCGTTTTTTTGCTAATAAAAAACTCTATTAAAACAGAATAATAAAGTTTTATAATACAAATTCAAATACGTAATACTACTTTTACATTATTTTTTTCAGAGAAAATCAACTTAATTAAAAAACTCAAACTAATAAATCTGTTTAAACATAAAGAGATTGACCTCTAATCAAAATTTTTACTGTTAGATTCCCGATATAAAAACAACCAATTTGTTTTTGAGAGCTTAACAATTTAGCAAATTTATTATAATTAGTTGAGTTTTTAAAAAAAGAAAGTCTCAAGATTTTTTTTATTTTTAAGACGTCTCATCCATAAATTTTTTTAAATTAGAGTCATTTTTTGTTTGATTTTTTCTGAAATGAAATGTTATTAGGCGGCACCCAGATTCGAACTGGGGGATGGAGGATTTGCAATCCACTGCCTTACCACTTGGCTATACCGCCGTTTAAATATTGGACGAAAGCTTTCGAACCTTTTGGCACCTATTTATTTCAAAAATAAATGTTTCATAATTTGTCAAAAGGAGCTTTCTCTCTAGATAATATCATAAAGTCAGTAAAAACAATACAGTTAGAAAATGAATTTTCCTCGCCGTTATAAATATCAAAAAAAGTATTTCCTCTCCAGTCCAAAAAATGAAAAATTTGGTCTAAAAGCAAATTTTTTAAGACTACCTGTCCCAAAAACATCGTTTTTGGGATCAAATGATCGGCTTATTAATTCTAACAAGGGGTATTCTCACTTTTCAAAAATCGTAAGTTGTTCATCGGCTCAAACGAGATTAATTTCTAACTTCGAAATTTCAAAAAAGCAAGAACAACGTGAAAAAAAGGACATTTCACTCTCTTCTTCGCAATTTCAGTTTCCATTTGAAATTCCAAATCTTGTAGATATACAACGAACTAGTTTTTTTAATTTTGTAAATCAGGGTCTTATACAAGCTTTTCCTAAAGCTCTTTCATTTTCTACACCTACAGAAACACTTGAGATAAAATTTTTTCCAGAATTAGTTCAGTTTAGACAACCTGAATTTACACAAAAACAAGCTTTTGTTTTAGGACAAACTTATAGCTCATCTATTTATATTCCTGTTAGTATTAAATCTAGTCTCTCATCGACACGAAAATTGGAATGGTTTTTAGTCGGATCCTTACCTTTAATGACAAAACATGGCCATTTTGTAATTAATGGCATTCCTCGTGTTGTTTTACATCAAATGGTACGGAATCCTGGTGTTTATACACTTCCTCGGGATTCACGAACTCAAGCATCAACTGTCCGAATTGTTCCAGAAAAGGGCGGTTGGATTAATTTAACAGTTGATAAAAAATATCGATTATGGTTTTCGACTCGAACTTTACGGAGAAAAGTATCTTTGCTTGTTATTTTACAAGCATTAGGTTTTTCAAAAAAAGATCTTTTTGAACGATTTAAATATTCTGATATTCTTCGTAATAGTTTTGTAAAAGATTTTTCTCAGAAACGTGATTCTGAAATTACAAGTGTTGGAAAAACGCGTCATGACAAAATACTAATCCGAGCTGGTTTATATGGTCATCCACAGACTCAAGAAGAAGCTTTACGCTATCTTTACGCTCATTTTATTGAATATAACCCATACATTCGAGATGAATTAGTCACTGATGCTCTTGCACGGGAATTCTTTTGGACAAAATTGTGGAATAAGGAGATTTTGTTATTAGGAAAAATTGGCCGGCACCAATTTCAAGAAAAACTGGGAAGTGGAGAACCACTTAACCAGTATGCTCTTACTGCTGAAGATCTTGTAGCAGCAACACAGGCTTTACTCAAATTAATTTATAAAGAAAGGCTTGGTGATGAAATTGATAGTTTAACACAAAAACGTATTCGAGGTTGTGATGAATTCTTACAAGACCAGCTGTTACGTGGAATTAGAGAATTTGAGACTTTTTTTAATAGAAAAGTTGTAACATTACCTAACCCAAAAACGAGTGCATTACAACAGCCAAAAAAAGTAGAAGAACAGAGTTCATTAGAGGTTCTTTGGCGACAAAATAAGTCAGTATTTGCAAAAGTTGTTAGTAAAGCATGGAAAAGTTTTTTTACAAGTGGCACATTAGCACAATTTATGGATCAAACAAATCCTTTGGCTGAAGTAACACATAAACGTCGCCTTACAGTGTTAGGACCTGGAGGCGTTTCTAGCAAACAAACAACCATTCAAATTCGTGGAATTCATCCAACTTTTTATGGTCGATTATGTCCAATTGAAACTCCCGAAGGTCAAAATGCGGGACTTGTAAATTCTTTTACTGTATTTGCAAAACCATCAAAAAATCTTTTTGGAACAATTAAAACTCCATTTTTTCAAGTTTATAAAGGACAAGTTCAAAAGGAATTGCCACCATTATTTGTAGCACCCCACCAAGAAGAGATTCTTACTACAGCTCCAGCTGATATTTCTCTGAATTCATGGAATTTTTTACCAAATACTCTTCTTCCAGTCAGAAAAGAATTTAAATTTGATTATGAAAAGTCGACTCAAATTACAACACAAGCAGTTGGAGTTTTACAAACCATTTCTGTTGCAACTAGTTTAATTCCTTTTTTAGAACATGATGATGGGAACCGAGCTCTGATGGGATCAAATATGCAACGTCAAGCTGTTCCGCTTCTAAATCCAGAACCACCTCTGGTTGGGACAGGATTAGAAACTCGTGTTGTTTCAGATGTAAATCACGTTATTCAAGCATCTCAGAGTGGTTATGTTACAAATGTCACATCAAAACAAATTCAAACTTTAAGCCCTTCTATTAAAACAAAATTTTTGGGATCGAGTTCGTTTTTTCAAAACACCGTCAATTGTTTTAAAAAAGTGAAACCGGAAGAAACTTCAATACTCAATTTTTCAATTGACTCTAAAATAGATAAAACACCCATATTTTTAGAGTTAAATAAAACGAAGTATAATCCGGCCTTAAAAACAAAGTTTTTAGGATTAAACGAAATTACATTCAAAAATCAAATTTTTGGGCAAACAACAGAAGGAATTGAAAATTTTGGTGTTGTGGATAAATCGCAAATGGCCTACTCAAAAATTCATAAAATTTCTTTTCTAAATAAAAAACGAATACATGGACTTGTACGCCCCACTATTCGGTTTTCTTCCTTTTCTCAAAAATTTAAAACGTATACAAATCTACCTGGCGAAAACCTTTCAAGTTTTTTATTTAATACTAAAGAAAAAAATTTGGTGAAAAATTTCACATTAATTGAAAGTTTTTCATGGTTAACAAAAGAATCTGATTCACTTGTTTCAAAAAATAAAAGTTCCAAAAATCAAAAAAATTATAAACTTCAAAACTATCAACGAACAAATCAAAGTACATGTTTTTTTGAACGACCATCTTGTTCTGAAGGTATTTGGGTAGAAAAAGGTGATATTCTTGCAGATGGTGCTGCTAGTGCCCAAGGTAAATTGTCAATTGGTAAAAATATTTTAGTAGCTTATTTACCATGGGAAGGCTATAACTTTGAAGATGCTATTTTAATCAGTGAAAGATTAGTTAATCAGGATATTTTTACTTCTTTGCATATAGATCATTATGATATTGAAGTTAAAAATACTCAATATGGGCTTGAAAAGATAACAAATCAAATTCCACTCAAAATTGACCAATCAACAAGAGATATTCGTAAACGTGATAGATTAAATTCGCAAGGACTTATTAAAATCGGCAGTTGGGTTGAAGAAGGAGATTATTTAGTAGGGAAGGTTAGTCCATTAAATCCAAAAGGCCCTTCTGTAGAACAACAATATGAAAAGTTGTATAACGTGATTATGCAACGCGAAAAAACACAATATCGAAATACAAGTTTACGTGTCCCTAAAGGCGTTGAAGGCTTTGTTTTAGATGTTCAAATTTTGCCATCTCGTGAGGCTGATGTTGCTGCTTTGGCTGAAAAAGATGCGATCTTACGTGTTCGAATAGTTCTACTTCAGAGACGCCGAATTCAAGTTGGTGATAAAATGGCAGGTCGACATGGTAATAAAGGAATTGTTTCAAATATTTTACCACAACATGATATGCCCTATTTACCTGACGGTACACCTATTGATATTGTTTTAAATCCGCTAGGCGTACCTTCACGAATGAATGTTGGTCAAATTTTAGAGTGTCTTTTAGGATTGGCAGGCCGATACTTAAATGAAACTTATAGTACACATTTATTTGATGAAAAATTTGGTGCTGAAGCTTCACGAAGTTTAGTGTACTCAAAACTTTATGAAGCGTCAGTCAAAACCGGTAATACGTGGCTATTTGAACCTCAACATCCAGGTAAAATCAGACTTTTTGATGGCCGAACAGGTCTGCCTTTTGATCAACCTGTCACGGTCGGTTGTGCTTATATTTTAAAATTAGTTCACCTTGTTGATGATAAAATTCATGCTCGCTCTACTGGCCCTTACTCAGCCGTTACTCAACAACCAGTAAGAGGTCGTTCTCGAAATGGAGGACAACGACTTGGAGAAATGGAAGTCTGGGCTTTACAAGCTTATGGAGCAGCTCAAACACTTCATGAATTATTAACATTAAAATCAGATGATGTTGAAGGAAGAAAACAAGCTGTTTTTCAAATTTATGCCAATAAACGTTTGCCTTTTGGTCGACCAGAAAGCTTTAAATTAATACTTCGAGAGTTACAAGCTTTATGCTTTGATCTTCAACTTTATGGTTTTAACAAACAGCCTCAAAATCAGCGTCCTTTTTCTCTTTGGAAACTTACACAATTTTTAGAAGAGAATAGAGTTGATTTTCTGAATCAGCATACTGTTCAAAAAGCATAGCGGGTCTCCCAAAAATGAAATTTTTGGGATCAGCCTAAAAAAATTTGTTTAGGAATAGGTAACTTTTCTTTTTGTTTCACAAAAAACAGTTACTTAATGTTTGTTTTGCGTTCCCAAAATTCAAAATTTCTTATTGGATTTGAAATTTTGAATTTTTTTCAGAAAATTTGCACAAGAATCTGGTTGCCATCCAAAAACTTCGTTTTTGGAACAGTCTCGTCCTAAAACTTTTTGTGTTGAGGCGGATAGTTACAAGAGATTTTAGAATTGAACTCTATTTAATTTAATCCATGCTTTCCTTTCCCACAAATTTCATTTGTGGGATGGGAAAGCAAAAAGGGTAGGGGATTCAAAAAAGTTTTGGGAAAAGGGAAAAGGAAGAAACAAACAAAACTAAAAAATTAGTAATCAAAACGGAGACGCATATGCATAAACAACCACATCAACTGTTTCATAAAATTGAAATTGGTCTTGCTTCACCAAATGAAATTCGCGAGTGGGCAGAAAGATTTTTACCGTCTGGGGAGAAAGTCGGTGAAATTACGAGTTGGGAAACAGTTAATTATAAAACTTTAAAGCCAGAGGCTGGTGGTTTATTTTGTCAGAAAATTTTTGGTCCAGTTCTCAATTTCACCTGTTCTTGTGGTAAAAAAAGTTCAAAAGATTCAAAAATAAAAGAACTAGTTTGTCCTAAATGTGGCGTTGAACGAACGTTATCTAGAGTAAGACGCTATCGTCTTGGTTATATTAAATTAAAACAACCTATTGTTCATCCTCTTTATGCTGCACAAAGACCTTCTCCAATAAGTCTCTGTATGAATTGGTCAACACGTCGTCTTCAAGCGGTGATGTTAACAACTGAATTTTGTAGTCTTCCTCAAAAGTTTACACGTTTTCGATCACGCTGGCAAACAAGTCTACTTTTTGAAAAACGAAAAAAATACCCACGTGGCCTTGTTTTAGACTTTTTATCCCGTTCCCGCAAACAAAGTTTTGCGGAGAAACAACCAACTTTTGTAGAAAAAACAAAGTTAAAAATGCCGAGGTTATTTTCTACAAAAAAAGAACTCAAATATCCACGCTTTCTGTTTAACATGAACAGTGGAGAACCACGACTCTATGGTTTTGCTTACGATGCAACATGGCGACATGTTGAAGAATTTCAAGAAATCTTATTTTATTTGTGGGAAAAACCTTTTCGTTATGAATCAAGTCTTCCTTATTATGCTTTTACTTTACCGATAGAAAATCATAATGAAAAAATTCCACATCATAGACAATCTTATGGCATACAAACTGGTGGGTTTGTGTTTCAGCATATTCTTTCTCATTTAGATGCACGTAAAATTCAATCTGAGCTTATCTTTCATGATATACGATTAAATGAAGCTATTCGAATTAACCTTGAAAAAATAGCAGCACTTGATTTCAGATCTTATGAAGACAGGAAAAAATATAAACGGCTACGAATAAAAATCAATCGATTAAAAACCATGAAACTAAAGTGTAAACGGCAACGAGAACTGTTTCGCGATTTTTATCGAACAAAAATGCAACCTGCTTGGATGATTTTAAGCTATTTACCTGTGTTACCTCCAGGATTACGACCAATTACCTCAATTCGTGGCGAACTTGTTGTTTCTGATATTAATGTTCTATATAGAAAAGTTTTAATTCGTAATAAACGTATTACACAAGGAGCTCATTTTGGCGTTTTCGATACTTCATTAAGTGGAAGTTGGCTATCATGGTGTTATAACCTTCGGCAAGTTCAACAAGCTGTTGATGAATTACTTAAAACAGGAAGTGTTGAATCGGGTAGACCTTTAAAATCTCTCCTCGATACTTTAAAAGGTAAACAAGGTCGATTTCGACAACATCTGCTCGGCAAACGAGTGGATTATTCAGGTCGATCTGTTATTGTTGTTGGACCACAATTACAAATTCATCAATGCGGTCTTCCAAAACAAATGGCTCTTGAGCTTTTTCAACCTTTTATAATTCAAAAACTCCGAAAAAAAGGAATTGTAGTAACAACAACAGCAGCAAAAACCTTAATTGCTGATCAAAAACCCATTGTTTGGTCTATTTTAAGTGAAATTTTAAAAACTCATCCAGTATTATTAAACAGAGCTCCAACACTGCATAGATTAGGAATTCAAGCTTTTTTACCACAACTTGTTGAAGGTAAAGCTATTTTATTACATCCTTTAGTATGTCCTGCATTTAATGCGGATTTTGATGGTGATCAAATGGCTGTTCATGTGCCACTTTCACCAAAAACACGAGCTGAAACTTTAACTTTGTTATGGTCAAGAAATCATGTTTTAGCACCAGCTTCGGGTCAGCCACTTCTTCTTCCAACACAAGATATGGTATTAGGTTTTTATTATTTAACTTGTTCTCAAGAAAAATTTCAGCAAGAAGGTTTGAAAAATGAAACAACATCTAGTCAGTTGGAACTACCTCAAATTAAGAAAGGAACAAAAAGCAACTCTTCTTCAAAAGATAATGAGTATTTGATTCCAAGTCACCAAGCCTTAATTCAAAGTCAAAATCTTCAAAAACGAACTGTTTTCGAAACTCTTGGGCCAACTAAAGAAAGATTTTTCTCAAGTTTTTCGCAAGTAAAAAAATCATATGATCGTGGCTTTCTTAAATTACACAGTATTGTTTGGGTAAAATGGCCAGGTTTTGTACAAAACTTTGTTTCAGAACACCAAGTTTATACTAAAGAAAATGTTATTGAAACTCGTGTTACTGTTTTTGGAAAAATTGAAAATGTTTTTCTTGAAACAGTACTCATTTCTGGTGAAACACCAATTCTTGCTCCTCATTCACAGTATGTTCGTACTACAGTAGGTCGAATTTTAATGCATTCTTGGATTTTTGAAAATAGTAGTCGTTCTGTTTCTTAAAACAAAAAGAAAAGCAAGAATTTTAGAATCTAATCTAAAAATAGTTTTTTTTATTTGTATTTTCAACCTGTGCTATGAAAAAATATAGTTTAATCAGGTCTCTTTCCATTTACTTTCCCAAAAATACAAGTTAACCCCTTCCCCAAACAAAGTTTGGGGAAAAACACTGTTTTTAGGACAGGATTACCTCTGTTTATCGCCTTCTCCAAGACACTTTGTTTCCTCAAAAGTTGAGGGAAAACTTTCTTTTTGGGAAAGAGGAAGGCCCAAGGAAAACCAAACAGAGAAACACAAATCTTAAAAACAGACTTAAGAGGAAATTATAGTATGACTATGCAAAACAATAAAAATTTTTCGTTTCCAGCTTCTCCTCAGCAAATTGGCTTTTCTAATTCACGAAAAAAACTAGGCTCACAAACAAAATTCTTCAAAAATGGAGAAAAGAGTGGAGAAAAAAATAATTTTGTTGATAACAAACAGCCAAATACTGTTTTTTTTAATGCTTGTTTTGATAAAAATCACTTGAAAACATTAATAGCTTGGTTTTTAGAAACTTACGGTGAAAAACAAACTGTCGATTTGGTTGAAAATTTAAAACAAGTCGGTTTTCATCAAGCAACGCGCGCTGGTGTCTCATTAGGTCTTGATGATTTACAAATCCCACCACAAAAAGCTGCACTCTTATCTCAAGCATCTCGTAAAATGGGCACTGTAACAACAGTTAAAATGACGGGAACTCTTACAACAGTTGAAAAATCTCAACAATTAATTGATACATGGAACCAAACAAGTGAAACCCTTCGTGAAAAAGCTATTCAGCATTTTCGAATTACAAATCCTGTAAATCCGGTCTATATGATGGCTTTTTCGGGTGCTCGCGGAAATATCTCGCAAGTGCGGCAATTAGTTGCTATGCGAGGCTTAATGGCTGATCCTCAAGGTGCTATTGTAGAGTTTCCGATCCAAAGTAATTTTCGTGAAGGCTTAACAGTCACTGAGTATTTAATTTCTTGTTATGGTGCAAGAAAAGGATTAGTTGATACAGCATTACGAACAGCAACTTCTGGTTATTTAACTAGACGATTAGTTGATGCTGTTCAACACGTTGTAATTCGTGTGTCTGATTGTCAAACTAGACAAGGGATTCTCCTTAAAGAAAAAAATCTCGAACAACGCCTTATTGGTAGAGTTCTTTTACATGATTTAGATTTCTCACCAAGTTTTCCTCTAGAAAAAAATACACTTATTTTACCCCGTTTAGCAAAAAAAATTGCTTCCAAATATAGTAAAGTCTTTGTCCGATCTCCTCTAACATGTCAAACAGAAAAATCTGTGTGTCAGTTGTGTTATGGGCTTGATTTAGGGGAAGGCAAGCTTGTAAACATCGGTGAAGCGGTTGGAATTATTGCAGCTCAATCTATTGGTGAACCAGGAACACAATTGACTATGAGGACCTTTCATACTGGTGGTGTTGGGGTCTTTTCAGAACAATCTGTAAAATCTTTTACAGCTCCTTTTCGAGGAAAAGTTGAATTTCCTGAAGCACTCCCTGGTGTTTTTGTTCGAACTCCGCATGGAAAAATCGCTTATTTAGTTAAACATCAAATTAGTAACCCAAAAAAACCAGTTCTTCGTCTTTTAAAATCTGAAAGTTCGGCTTCACCCTCTTATTATGAAATTCAACAAGGTGATGTTCCAGCAGGGAGTCTTTTATGGGTCAAACAAGGTGAGAAAGTCGAAACAGGTGCCCTTTTAATTCAAGCGTTAAATTTAGAAACAAAAAAACAGGAAATGCCTGAATCAAGTCATCCTGTAATTTCACCTTTTTCTGGTGAAGTTTTTTTTGAATTTATGCGAATTCGAGAAACTCAGTTAAAGAAACGTAAAGATAAAACGAAAAAACCATCTTCTAAAAAAATTGACAGTGAAAAAGAAGTTGTCCCTATTATTCCAACTTTAATCAATTTAGGAAATTTTTGGATTATGTCTTCATTTATCCAAAAAGAAAACTATCCTCTTTGGAACCAAAGACAACCAAATTCTTTGTTATCATTTTTTCTAAAAGAAAAAATAACCCGGTCTTTATCATTTTTTCAAAAAGGTGATCTTGTTTCACGTCAAACTCCAATTCACCAAATAAACATTCATTTAAGCTCGAAAGTACAAATAAAAAAATTAAAATCTTCTCTTATTTCTGGTTCTTCTGTAACACAATTTGTTTTTTCAAAAATTCACTATTCTGGAGGATCTTATTTTTTTAAACCAGTTTTAAAACCCAGAGATATTGTTGTTTCGACATCTAAAGTAGATCAAATACTCTTGACTTGGTACCCATTCCTTTCAGAACATCAACATCGAGAAGTTGGGTACACTTATCCAATTTTTGATTTTCCTTTCTCAAATGAAGCTTGTCTGGCTAACGCCTATGTTTGGTGCCCATCTAAGGTTTACTCATTTCTTCAAACTTATCAAAACCAGTTTCTCCTCAATGATTCAAAAAAATTTCTATCTTTTTTTATTCTAGCTAATGGTCTATTTTCCAAATCAGGTGTTTTTCAAATTCAAAACTATTGTCAAAATGAGATAAACAGAGGATCAAACAGAAGTTTGACGCTCAAGTCGGCAGGCTCTATTCAATTTTACCGTTCAAGTCTATCAGGTCTCAGAGAATTCCAAAAAAATCCTTTGCAAAAAAATCAGAACATCTTTAGCGGCGCTTTTAAAAGAAAATTCAGAAAAGTTCAAGACCAACTCTTAGCGTCTTTTGAAACTAAAATCCTGCAAAAAGAAAATCTGTGGCTCTATGTGTCAGAAATGGGGGTTTCTAATCCAATTCAGTTACCTTCTTACCAGATTCTTCTTAAACCAGGTAAACCTATTGAAAAAGTTTGTTTTCCTAATTCATATATTTCTTTTTCTAAAATTGAAAATTCCAAAATTGTTGTTTTTAAGAAAAAAGAACAGAATTTTCTTTTTGCAAAAACAAAAGAAAAAATTAAAAAATTTAACAATTTTTACAGATTTAATGAGCTTTTAAAACTTAATCAAAAATTTGAAACTAGTTTCACTTTCCATAGGGTTCCTAAAACCCCTTTATTCAAAACTTTTACGAAAAACTTGAAAACTGAATTTTGTTTTTGTAGAAAATCTAGTTTAAAAGAGTGGGTTTTTTGGTTGGAACAAAAACGACTCAAAAGTTTGATTTTTGCTTTTCAAAAAAGTAATGTTAAAGTTTTACCTGATAAAAAAGTTTTAAAGCAAAGATGGCTTGAAGTTACGAATCGAACTAAACCGTTTTCAATTAGATCGCCATTGTTCACAAAACAAGAAAAAACACGAGAGTTTTCCAAAAATCGAAGTTTTGGAGTGGCTAAATTCACTGCAAATAGCATTAAAGGATCAACATGGTGTTTGCCATCGCAGTTACTTAATATTGAAATTACAATGCAATCTTTGGCTCCGTTTAATAAGGTCGAACAAATTCATCAGACTATATGTCTTAAATCAGCTCAAAATGAAGGCGAAAAATATTTTCAGCTTGTTATTCCAGAATGGAATGCTTTTGTTTATACAAAACAGATTTTTGAAGACACAAATGAATTTTGTTTTCAAACTTTTGAAAATGGCTGGGTAATTCCAGAATTTCCTATAACTCAAGCTTTTTTTAAGGCCCAAACACTTGGTGAATTTCGTGGGTTTGAAAAGAAAGATAAACAAACAAATATAAGCTTAAGTTTAAGCCGAGAAAGTGATTTTCTTACCTTTAAACTTCCTCTATTACAATCAAAAAATTTAAAACTCTCTAAGTCTTTTGAGAAAACAAACACATCTAAACCGACAACTTCGATGTTGGACATAAAAAGAGAAAAACAAGTTAATAGGGTTGGGCTCCATAGACGTTGGGGTCAGGAATGGGGATCAAACTTTGCTTTTCCTACAAGTGGCCAAATTACTAAAATCACAGAAAAAAGCTTGACAGTTCGAAAAGGTGTCCCACTTTTAGCTTCACTTCGCGGACTTGTTCATGTTTTGAATAATGATTTTGTTGAGAAAAATCAATTGTTAGTAACCTTGAGGTCAAAACGCCTGCAAACAGAAGATATTGTTCAAGGTATTCCAAAAATTGAACAACTCTTCGAAGCGCGTGAAACGCAGGGCGGAGAAATTATTCATAATAATATGCATATGCTTCTTCATAATTTTTTCCGTCGCGCAAGTCGAGTTCGAGGAAATCGAGAGGCTGTTCATTTAAGTATTCGATATATTCAATCATTTCTTGTTGAAAATATTCTTCAAGCTTATTCAAACCAAGGGGTTTCTATTGCAGAAAAACATGTTGAAGTTGTCGTCCGCCAAATGACAGCTAGGGTGAGAATTGTCGAAAGTGGTAATAGTGGATTGCTTCCTGGCGAACTAATTCAACATCGTCTTATAGAAAAAATCAACAACGTTTTAGAACAACAAAATTGTCGTCCAGCACAATACGAACCTGTAATTTTAGGAATTACAAAAAGTGTGTTGCAATCTGAAAGTTTCCTTCTTGCTGCAAGTTTTCAACAAGTAAGCAAAGTTCTGGTTCAAAGTGCGCTTGCTAAAAAGACAGATTTTCTCAGAGGCCTGCATGAAAATCTTATTGTTGGTCAACTAATTCCTGCTGGAACGGGTATTATCAATGTTCCAAAAAAGAAAAAAACACTCACACCAACTACTTTAGATAGTCCAGTTGCAAAAATCGACCAAGTTGTTCAAGATCAACAAGAAAAATCAGTTGCTTCAGATTCTCATTTCCCTAATCAAATTAACTAAAAAAGAAATCCATCACGCAAGAAAGATATCTTTCTTGCGTGAAGAAACGCGAAAAGGTAGCTTCTTTTTGAAATTCCAGAGAACAAAAATCAGTCTTGATTCTGGAAAACTGTATTTGTTTATCTTAAAAGTCCGTTTTTTTTTTTTCTAAAAATAACCTACATTTTATCGAAACAAGATAGCCTCATTTTTAAGAAGAAATGAAAAAAACATCCACAAAAGTTTTTAAAAACAGGTGAGCTACAAGCGTAGACTCTCTTTGAATCTAAGCCCCACTTTTTTCCTGCTGCAAATTTATCCCAATTTCTAAAACACTTTGGTTGTGCATAAGTTGGAGAGGCTAATCAACTTTTGGGTAAACAAAATTTGTAGGCTAACAGGTCCCTTTCCCAAAAACGAAGTTTTTGGGAAAGCAAAAAAGGGGACGTTGTTTAGTTATTTAAATTAGTAAGTTAAAACTTCCATTAGACTCCCATAAAATTATATGTTAATTATAAATAAAAAAATTACTTGTTTTTGATTTTTTTTTCGCGTATACTACTAGTAACAAGTTAAAAACTTTTTTAATTTTGGGAAAAATTCTTTCCACTTTTTGTGGAAAAAGAACAAAAGAAAAAACATTTTAAATTTATGACAGCAATTTTAGAAAGACGTGAAAGCACTAGCCTTTGGGCTCGTTTTT
>VFQQ010001054.1_pt1 | contig 42677 bp, 82 predicted proteins | sample 3512341 | NCBI WGS metagenome assembly VFQQ01 (sample SAMN10412373, study PRJNA504923) | tailings metagenome | isolation source: Relicate 2 Philex TSF1 revegetated site | place: Philippines: Tuba, Benguet | collected 2017-08-29 | reverse complement strand
ACGCTTTGGTGCACTGGCGTGCAGCGCGGCGCAGCAGGCATGGCATGCCCGCCCAACAAACGCAGGGCAGTGCGGCACTCCTGGGCCTGCATAGGAGGCATCTGCTTGCGCCAACCAACTGCTGCACTGCACGCACCTGCTTTCTTGGCGGTCCACCCCCACTTTTGGCCCACAAACGTGTCCTCTTTGGGCCGCTCTGGGGCGTACACAAAGCCGCTGGCCTCCACAACGACAGCCTTGAAGTCTTCCTGTGAAGATACAAAGGGGATGGGCGCGCGCAGATGGATGAAACGGGTGAGCACGGGCGTTTGCAGAGCACACACACAAAGGTGCTGGCCTCCACCACCTCGGCCTTGAAGTCCTGCTGCAGTGCTCCCCACATTGGCAGGCAACCAGAAAGAACAGGCGAGCCAGGCGCCCTGCTGCAGATGCAGCAGCCCCGCCCAGCCTCCTTCCCACTGCAACCAACACAGCTATTTCTCGCAGTCTGCTGGCCAACTCAGACTGGCCACACCTGGATGGCACAGAGCGTGGTTGGTGCATCCGCATTGCCGGGCACCATGGGTGGCGGCATGCCCTGCAGCAGCGGCTCCTGCCGGCCCGGCTGCCAGGCGGCCAGCAGGCTGCCGCCGCCCTGCACCTCTTCCACAGCTCGGGCCACAGATGCCACTAGCAGCTCCGCAACCGCACGGTGCCCAAGGTCGTTGGGATGCGTGCTGCACAGGGGGTGAGCAGGGGCGCGATAAGGGTGAGGAAAAGCGTGTGGCGGCAAGCAGACTCAGCAGGCAGGGCACACGCACGTAATTCGGTGGTGCCACCTGCCGCACCACCACAACCGCCTGTGCTCCCAACATTCATGCAGCACCCGCGCTCCCTAATCACACCTGCACCCTTAGCATAACTGCCAGCTCACCGGTCTGCATAGAAGAACAGCGGCCGCTCCTCTGGCGCAGCCCTGGGGATGGGCTCCCCGCTCGCGCTCAGCTTGTTGCCCTTGCCGCCCAGCAGCCAGATTTTGTCGGGGCGGAAGCCGGGCACCCCCGCGCGCATGAGCGGGTAAACGGCCGAGCGCACAGACAGGGAGGGCACATCGTAGTACTGCAACACGGGTTGGGGCAGCAGGGCAGGGTGCTAAGAAGAGCTGCGCAGTCTCGCACGCGCCAGGTTCGGCAATGCGAGCGCACGAGCAGGGCGAGCAGCCAGCACCGCACCCCGGCATCCTTCTGCGCTGGGCGGCTGCCTGAGCTGCCACAAGGCAGCCATGCCTCAACGCCAAGCCCCAACAATGGCGCAGCGCTGGGCAGCACAGGCACGCACCTGCGAGAGTGTGGTGAGCTGCGACTCGGCGGTGGGGGCATAAAACAGGCCCTCGTCCACGCCATCGCCCTCCGCTCGCCACCAGGCGTACGAGTGCAGCTGCGCCACCGCGGGGCTACAGCATGGAAGGTGAAGAGTGCATGGAATGAGTCAAGAAAGGTGCCGCAATTGGTAGGCAGCAGCCCAGGTCACAAAGTGCACACACTCAACTTCTGCAGGTATGAACATGGATGGCACCGCATCCTTGTGCATTCTCCAGCCGCCCTGCTGCAGCCTGTCACAAAACATCCCAGACAAGCAGACAGTCTGCCCACCTGCCGGGCAGCTGCAGCAGCTTGCGGACCAGCTGCTCGTAGCCCTGGCGCTGCGGGTCGGTGAACGGCTCGTCGGGGTGCTCGTTCAGCGTGAACTCGAGCACCACAAAGTCCACGTCCTGCACAGGAAAGCACTTTAGAAAGAGTGATGAGTCGCCAGGCAGCGGTCAGCGCATCCTGCCTGCAATCTGACATTTCACAATGTGCTGTCCCCTGCCGCCCGGCGGCAACATGCGCTCCCCCAGCCATCCATCGCTTGCCCGCCAGCTGGCTCACCGCCGGCACCATCTGCTTGATGCAGGCTGCAAAGATGCCGCTGCTGGTCGCTCCCACTCCCTTGTTCAGGAACACATGGTCCCTGCAGAGCAGGAGGGTTTCGACGCACGAACAGTGGGCAACGGCAGCGTGCATGCAAGCGGAATCATGCAGCTGCACCAGCATACTGGGCCATGCCCAAGCAGCCTTGCTGCAGCATACATGGCAGCACACTGACTGCGCCAAGCTGTCTAGCAGCCAGCCACCTGCCACACCTGTGCGGGAAGGAGGCATTGAGCGCCTCGAAGAACCGGGCAGGGTACGATGCCTCTGGCCCGGTGGCCCCCGAGCCTTTTGTGATGCTGCCTCCCAGGGTGGCTATCTTGACCGGCTGCCCGTCCAGCAGCTTGCGGGCCATGCGCTGCAGGCGGCGGCCGGTGCCATAGAATGCCATGCCGCGCAGCAGCTCGTCGCGAGTGAGCAGCGGCTCCCAGGGCAGCCGCAGGTGCGTGGCATTGCTAACCAGGCCGAGGGGCGGCACCGCGCCGGCGCTGCCGCCCTGCTGCTGCTGCTGCTGCTGCTGCTGGAGGCGCAGGGCTGCCTCGCGCTCGCTGAGCATAAGGCCGCGTCGGTTGAAGGGCGGGGTGCCTCGCAGGCCTGCAGGGAGGGGTCCTGAACAGCAAGTCAACACACACGCGGCAACAGCAGCGCCAGCTGCTGGCTGGCAGGGGTGTGAACATTCCTACAACAGCCCCAACAAAGGGCACTACTGCAGGCAAGCTTTGAACTGCCATATATGCAGCAGATCTGAGCAGGGTGAGCAGCTGGCGCGCCCGCACGGCACCCGTTTTCGAGGGAGAGCATCGGCAGGCGGCGGCAGCGGCGGCGCACCTTCCCGCCAGGACGCCAGTCCGCCTCCCGACAGCGCCATCATTCCCACGGCGTACAGCGCGCCGCACATGAAGGCTAGAGCCAGCGTGCGGACGCTCTGCAAGCGCAGGCCGGCGCCCGCATCCGCCGCGTCGCTCTTGGCCCGCCGCAGCGTGTTCGCAGACGCCGGGCTGCTACGCGCGCTGTCTAACATGCTGCTTGGGGCCGGGGCCTCCCCCGCCGCCGACGCCGTCCTTCCCCCTTGTGCGCTCGAGCGCGATGCTGCCCCTGGAGCGTCCCGCGGCGCTGATAAAGCTTCGGCCGTATATATCGATGTAGAATTGAGTCAGATTGCGCGCCGCAGGGGCGCTACCAGGCCGCCAAAGGCCCCTGCCGTGCTGCCGCGCTGCCGGTGGCGCCGCCTGCTCATGCGCGGCCCTTCAAGGGCTGTGTCTGTGACTCCCGTCATTTCCCCTGCCTAAAACAACGGAAAATGGTTCCAAGCAGCCAGTGTAGCCTGCTGATTCCGAGTCGTGTTTCCAAACATGGCACCTGAGGCTGTCCAGCGCCCGCTGCCGCCGGCGCCCCGTGCGGGCAGGGCGCCGTCCAGATCTCGTGGTGAGTGCAGTCTGATTGTTGGCTGCTGGCTATTCGTTTCTCAAGGGTGACAACGTAAGTGTGTGCGGCTGCAGGACACAGTCTGTCTACAGAAAAGTAGGTCGAATGGGCGCTCTGCGCTGCCGCTTGGCGCCATTGGCACCCCGCCCGCCGTCGAAGGGCACATGCTGAGCACACGGCTCTCTGGCTCACAGATCTTAATGCTCAACGTGCTGGACATTTGATGTTGCACTGTGCACCGCAGGCTGGGGACTTGCTGTGGACAGCAAGCGGCCCTCGCGGGTGCCTGCCGTCGACGGCGGGGGCGCTGCGTGTGCGCTGAGCGGCTCAAAATGGCAGCCATGCCCAGTGGCCGCCGTTCGTTTGTGATCGACGTCGGCGGTCTGCATAGCCGGATCCGAAGGTCAGTAGCTGCAGAAGCTCGAGGCTGCGTGCGGTCGCCGCCCGGCTTGCGTTCCTTGTGCAGCGCGCCTCGTTGTCGCTGCGGTGCACCCCGCGAGAACGAGCCGTTGCTGTTGTATCCAACCGAGGCGGCCAGCCGCACCACCTTGCCGCCGCCGGCCGCTCCCGCCGCCCGCCGTAGTTCTGCACCCGCCCGAATGCACCTGCTCTGCCCCCTTGCTGCAGCCTGGCCGCCGTGTACGGCGCCATGCGCTTCAGCGTAGGCGACACCTGCGAGGTGGCGGGCAGCCCGGAGGATGGCTTTGCGGCGGCCTGGTTCCGCGGCCGGGTGGAGCGGGTGCTGCGGCCGTCGGCACGCGTTGCCGTCAGCGACGTGCTGGAAATCTCCTTCCCAGGCAGGTTGATCTGGCTGCAGCTGTAACTTTCAGGCTGTACCTTGAGAGCCTGGCGACAGAGCATAGCAATGTGCATGCCGCGTGGGCGAACTGCGCCTGCACCCGCCTGCAACCAGCTGGCTGTGGCCCTGCGAGCACCCACATTTGGTTATGCCCTCCTCCCTCCCTCCCCCCATCCTTCAGACTTCATTCGCCCAGATGGCAAGGCAGAGATTGAGCACCACCCGGCACGCTCCCTGCGCGTGCGGCCCACGCAGCCCGCGCCTGCAGTGCCGCCGTCGGTCGCAGAGTACCAAGTGGGTGCTGGCTTTGGGTGCACAGAGGGTGGCTGTTGTGCCCCAGAAGGGTGGCTGTTGTTCCCGGGATGCCCGGCGTGTGACACAGGGTAACGCTGCATGGCACCTTATGCCACCCGGCTTCCTTGCAGCTGGGCGATGCCGTGGACGTGCGAGTGGACTCGGTCTGGTGGGTGCTTGCCGCTGCCTCATGCTGTTGCTAGCTCAGCCGCTTCTTGATTGTATTTGACCAGCAGCAGCCGGGTGTATGCCTCCCCCCTCTCTTACGCCCCACCCTTCAGAAGGTTGCATGCCTGCTGACCCGCTGCTGCCCTTTGCCCACGTGCAGGTGGCACGGTGTGGTGACCGACCGGCATGCCGCCTGTGGAGTGAACGTCTTTTTTGTGGGCAGCCACGAGCAGGAGTGGGTAGAGGACCCCAGCTGCCTGCGCCCAGGCCGCATCTGGGTGGCCGGGCGCTGGCACGCTCGCCCGCTGCCGCCCAGCCTGCCCAAGGGCCTGTTGCGCAAGCCCGCGGCGGCGGCGCAGCAGAAACCCAAGCAGCAGCAGGTGCAGCAGCAGCAGCAGGCACAGCAAATGCAACAGCCTGCCAAGAAACAGCAGCAGCAGGCGCAGCGGGCGACCAGCAACGATGAGAACGACGAGAGCACGACCGTGCTTGTGCGGCGCAGCGCTCGTGAGCGCGAGAACCGCATCGTCATGGTGGGTGGGTGCTGCCATGGTTGTTGGTGCATTGCTCGTGTGGGTGCCATGGGCCAGAAGGCTCCACCATTTGTGAAGGCAGCCTCGCATGTGTGTGCACTGGCACCATACCCACATGCTGACATGTTGCTTGGCTTGCACACCATGTCGCAGGTGGACGGCAAGCCGGTGCTGAAGATGAACATGTGAGGGGGCACGAGGGCAGGTGTCGGTTGCTGCCTGAGCTGATGCTAGCTGTCCCAAGCCGTGCGCCAGGGATGGCTGTTGAGCAACGAAAAGCACACAATGCCCATGTACGAGCCACATGCTGCAGCCCCTGCTCTCACGCATCCTCTCTCTGCTCAATTTGCCAATCCCAGGTACGACCTGGAGGGCGGCGAGCGCTCCGTGTTTGATCAGGAGCTGAGCCGTGAGTCTCCGGGTTGCATTGTGGGGCGATGCGTTAGCAGCGAGCGGGGCTGCACCTGGGTAGCGCGATGCACGCGTGAGGGCAGCAGAACCCATGCTGGACTTGGTGCTGCGTGAATGCTCAGCCCGCTGTTAGTTACAGCCTGCCGGCTGCCCTCACCAACAGCGAGCTGCCCCCATCCACCTGCTCTGCAGGGCGCAAGTCTGGCAAGGGCGGCGCCGCCACCACGGGCCCCTCGGCCACCTGGGTGGCGGTGCAGCACCCTGCCAAGAAGCGCAAGTCGGAGGCGGGCACTGCGTTGCCAGCTGGCGGGCAGCAGAGCGATGGGGAGGAAGCCGGCCCAGCCTCGCCCACCAAGGCGGGGCGGGCAGAGGTGCTTGCCCACAATGCCGCTGTCAAGGCGGATGGCAAGGCAATGGCAGGGCAGCGATTTGACTTTCTGGATCGCCACCTGCAGGTGCGGCTGGCTTGGCTGGTTTGGAGGAGGCTGTGCTTGGCCGCGGTGTTGGCACTGCCATGGCACGTGTGGATGACTCCGCTGTCGCAATGCCCACCATTTCCTGTCATGTCACGCGTCGTTGGCCTGTCGCAGGTGCTGCGGCCCTTCATCAGCGCTGATGTGGCAGCCGCCATCCGCACCAATGCGGCTGAGGCGCGGGCGGCGGGCCTGCCGCCAATGCCAGCCCCTGTGGAGGTGCAGCCAGGTGGGCAGCGTTGCAAGGGCGCATGGCACGGTATCTGTGAAGTAGCCTGATCAAATTTTCCTGGTCTGTGTGTTTGAGCGAGTACCAACCCCAGACTTGCAAACTCCTGACGGGTGGCTGCCCCTTGCCACTTCCCGCCTTCATCCTTGCTGGGACAAATTAGCCTGTTCCCTCCTCCCTGCATCCGCAGCCTGCCTGGCGGCCACGCTGCGCGAGTACCAGCTGGAGGGGCTGCGCTGGCTGGTGCAGATGTGGGACGCCGGCATGAACGCCATCCTTGCAGGTGCGCCAAGAATCCAAACAGTTCCGTGCCTTCAGCGCATTGTTCTGTGGCGCCGGAGCTGGATGGGCTGCTGTTTTTAGCAGAGTCGCCGGGCATCTGGATCAGCAGTTGGGTGCACGATTGTCTCTCTGTTCGGATTGCCTTTAGCACCAATCTGCTGCTGTGCCTATCCGCCGCAGATGAGATGGGGCTAGGCAAGACGCTGCAGACCATCTCCCTGCTCTCCTTCCTCAAATTCGAGCGCAACGTGCAGGTGAGCGGGGCCAGCTGGTGCAGGGATGGCTGGAAGTGTTGAGGGTGCCTGGCTCAGCGGATTAATATTAGCAGGCCGGCAGCTGCTGCTGGAAGAGGACTGCGCCTGTTTGCCTGCACCACTCTGACGCAACTGCACTGCCTGGCTGAATGGCCAACTTGTCTGCACGTGCCTGCTGCTGCTGCAGGGGCCACACCTGGTGGTGGTGCCGCTCAGCGTGCTGCCAAGCTGGCTCAGTGAGTTCCAGCGCTGGAGCCCGCAGGTGACTGGGAAGGGGCGCAGCAGGAGTGGCAGTTACCACTGCATGGCTGTTGCCCTGCGCCTGCTGTGGGTTATGGGCACGCCCAGCATGCCCTCCGCCTGCGTGCTATTCAACTATGGTTCTGCGCGCCAAGCCATAGCCTGAGTGTCTGCCCGACTCCCCACCGTGCACCACATGCCCTCACTCCCCAGATGCGCGTCGTGCGCCTGCACAGCGGCGACCATGAGGAGTGGCAGCGCCTGAAGCGGGAGGTGCTGTCCCAGCCCGACTCGTTTGATGTGGCGGTCACCACGTGAGCAACGGAGGATTTGCATGGAGAACCCTCGGCTGTTGCAGCCCGATTGCCGCTGCCCATGTATCGCCAACTGCTCCTTACCTGCCTGAGGCTGCTGAACTGTTGCCGCAGTTACGACATGGTCAAGTCCAAGGACTGGCACAACGCGCTGGCCCGCACGCTGCGCTGGCGCTACCTGGTGCTGGACGAGGGTGAGAACGGCAGCACATCCTTGGGGTTCTGGTTTGGGTTGGTGAGATGACATATGTGGGTTGTGCCTGCACATGGCTTGATTCTACGGCTGTGCTGCGGTATGCGCACTGTCTGTCTGCCGCCATCCATGCTGCCCCTGTGCTGCCCTCACTACAGGCCACAAGATCAAGAACGAGGAGACGCAGCTGGCACACGCGATGCGGCTCATCCAGTGAGGGACTGGGCCGACTGCTTTGGAGTGTAGGCTGTCCTGCCTGCGCTTGCTGCTGCCCAGCTGCATGGACCCTTGCCATTCGCTCACTCACCAACCAGCTGTGAATGTTCGCTGTGCAGGCGCCAGCAGACGCTGCTGCTGACCGGCACGCCGCTGCAGGTACGACTTGCGTAGCAGGGCTGTGGGTGCACACGCAGAAGCCATCATTTATCTATGCTATTTGGTTGCTGCTGTGCTTTCACACCAGGCGCTGAGGAAGCATCATTTCCACGTGTGCCGCGGCATGAACTCTCCCTCCTCTCCCTGCACACCACGCCACTCCTCCATTTGTTTACCCTCAGAACAACCTGCATGAGCTGTACGCGCTGCTGTCCTACCTCTTCCCGGACGTGTTCACCTCCTCAGAGCCCTTTGACTCCGCCTTTGACCTGCGGTCCAAGGAGCACAAGGCGCGCTGGGGAGCAGGGCGTAATCTGTTGGGTTGCAGATTGTTGTGCAGTGCACATGCTTGCCACATGCCGTCATCTTCGTCACAACACGTGTTGCATGCCATGCCAGGCTGCCATCTTCATCATGGCACCATGTAATGCCGTGCCGTGCCATGCCATGCCGCCGTGTTTGCCATGGCGTGCCATGCTGCCCCATGCCAAGCCATGCTGCCATGCCGCCAACTTCACACCGCATGACGTGCCTCCCCACGTCATGCCATGCTTAAGCCAAGGTAGACACCACTGTTTTTGTCGAGTTGACAGTCGTTAGATAGCCACCCTGCAGGTGGACCCTGAGCGGCTGGAGGCAGCGCACCACATGCTGGCGCCGCTGTGCCTGCGCCGCCTGAAGTCCGAAGTGGAGCTGGGCATGCCGCCGCTGGTGGAGACGCGCATCTGTGAGCGGATGGAGAGTTGCCAATGTAGAGTTGCTGTGCATGCATGCGCATGGCAGCGCCACTGTATTGGGTTGGGTGGCATGCCATGTCGCACATGTGCGGCGGCTCATGCCGGCTGAATGCTTGGATCTTCCCAGTGCCAGACAAGCCATGTTGGAAGTGCATGCCGATGTGCCATGTGCCATCCTCTATGCCCTCTCCCATGCGCAGACTGCCCGCTGAGTGAGATGCAGACGTTCTGGTACCGGCGGCTGCTGATCAAGGACTCGGCGGCGCTGCTGCAGGTGGAAAAGGAGGTGGAGGGCAAGGTCAAGGTGAGCTGGGGAAGCGGGTTGCCGTTGCGGCGGTTGATAGGCAGTTGTGTGCCGGCCTGGCCGCTGCAAGGACAAGGCCAACATAGCTCTGCATTGTCCGAGCCGGCTCTGCTCGATGCGTGCTCCGCTGCACCTTGCACACTGCAGTACGACACCGCAAATCACAGCTGGAAGAAGCTGCAGATGCTGGTGCAGCAGCTGCGCAAGTGCTGCAACCACCCGGTGCGGGCCTGGGCATGGTGCAGGTGCCGGCACTTGCACGTGAATGCAAGTCGGAGCGATGGCGTGGTCCTGATGTCCTGGCGGTTTGCTGCCAAGAGTGCTGCTTAGCTGCCTGCAAAACCCACACATGAGTCCTCTTGGCCCTGCAGTACCTGTTCCCTGGCGCCGAACCCGACTTTGACGGCATCTCCACCGGTGAGCGGTGGACGAGGGAGGTGGCTGGCAGTGCGCTATGGGGCTGCAGCACATGCTGCATGCATGCAATCACGCCAAACACCTAGCACTCACTACCTCAAACCAGACTTAGAAAATAACTGCTACTTTCCGTTGCAGATGAGGGCATTGTGGCGGCCAGCGGCAAGATGGAGGTGCTGGACCGACTGCTGCGCAAGCTCAAGCGGCGGGGCCACCGCGTGGTGCTGTTCAGCCAGGTGGGTGGGTGGCAGGTATAGGGAGGAAGCTCCATTGCAGGCAGCTTTGGAGATGGTGAGCAATGAGATGGGAGTGGTTATTTGGTGCTGATGCGACATGGGCAGGCCGGGCTTCTGCTTCACCCGCAGTCATTTCTCACTGTCCAAGTTGCCTCAATTGTGTGTCTTGCAGTTCAACAAGCAGCTGGACATCATTGAGGACTTCCTCATCATGCGCGGCTACAAGTGAGGCTGGGTTTACAGGCAGCTGCTGCTCTCTTAACACCCCTTGCACTTTGCGATTGCCTGCGTACGCACATTGCAACCAGTATCTTTGCCAACAGAGCAGCTGTGCCAGCCAGCTTCCTGCCTGCTGAGCAACCCACTCTCTTGCCGCTGCGAATGCGCACCTGCAGGTACAGCCGACTGGACGGCACTACAAATCGCGTGCAGCGCATGATCGACATCAAGGTGTGGGCGGGAGCAGTTGGGTGCAGCAGCGGTGCTATTTGCAAGCACAGGGCAGGCTCCTGGGGCTGGAAGTCTGGACAGTGCGATATGCGGCTCTACTGTCAACTCACAGCTGCCGGTCCTTGTGCTTCTCCTCGCTGCGCTCCTTTTCAGCTGTTCAACCGCCCCGGCTCCGACACATTCGTGTACCTGCTCAACACGCGGGCGGGCGGGCTGGGCGTCAACCTGCAGACTGCGGACACCTGCATCCTTTATGACTCAGGTGGGCGGGGTGGGGCAGCAGAACAAGGCAGTGAGACTAGCTGGAAATGAAGGCAGGTTACAGCCTGGACCTCTTGCTGGCCTGGCCCAAGCTGCAGCAGATGCACACGTGCTTGCTGGACATTGACACCACCTCCCACCTGCACGCCCGGCTGCCCGCAGACTGGAACCCGCAGAGCGATCTGCAGGCCATGGCGCGCGTGCACCGCATCGGCCAGACCAAGCCGGTGCACGTCTACCGCCTGTGCACGGAGGGCACCATTGAGGAGGTGGGCGGGGCGGGGCTGGCTTGACATCAGCTGCTGGAGCGCTTGCAGGCAGGCAGCACTTGCTGGATCTGTTAGTGCAGCAGCGGCTGCAAATGTCGAGGCTTCAGAGCAGGCTGCCGCTGTCAAACACAGCGGGCTGGCCTCACACCTGTTGCCTCTTCGCTGCTGCTGCTTCCGCTGTGCAGCGCATCCAGCAGCGTGCCGAGAAGAAGCTGTTCCTGGACCAGGTGACCTGGGGCACATAGCTACACATAGGGGCATGCGATGCTTGCTGCTGCGCATATGAGGCAAGGCAGCATTGTGCACTGCTGCCGGTCTGCGAGGTAGTGAGCATGGACCCGTTAGCAATGCAGCTTTGCATCTAATCTCCCCATTTCCCTGACAGATGGTGAACCGCGGCGCGCTGGCGGGCATGGAGGACGTGGAGCAGCTGAGCCGGCAGGAGATGCTGGGCATGCTCAAGTTTGGCTGCGACCGCATCTTCCAGGTGTGTTGTGGTAGGGCCATCGCCTGTGGGGAGGTGAGGCTCAGGTAGCCGAGGTTGCAATTGAGGACTTGCGTCCAGCCGTTGCCGCGGTGTTATGTCAGCTGCTAGCTGCAGTCCTTGCTTCTTACCCGAATCCCATGCAATCCATGGCCATCCATCTTTACACGCCATGCAGGCAGAGGCAGGGCGACCCCCCACCGATGCCGAGCTGGACGCCATCATCAAGCGCAGCACCAGCCGTGCGGAGGCAGCAGCGGCGGCCGAGGCTGCGGACAAGAAGGCTGGCGCTTCAGGTGTGTGTGCTGGGCGGGGCAGTGGTGGATGGGCGCTGTTAATTGGGACGGATGTGTAGCTAGCTGGTGCAGATGTCTGCGTGCACTCTCTGCAATGAATACAGCTCGTCCTGGCTCTCCTACTGACGTTGCTTCTGTCTCCCTTTGGCCTCTCCCTTCCCGACCCGTGTCAGCCGGCATCTCATCTCCGGAGCCCAAGCTGCCTCAGCTGGTGGAGGCCAAGGCAAACGCTGCCAGCTTTGATGCGGAGAGCGCGCCCCTCAGCTCCTACATCCTGCAGGTGGGCGGGTGATGTGAACGCGCTGCTGCACTTGCGGTTGACCTATGCCAGACAAAGAGCAGTGCAGCCTATAGCATGGGACCCCTTCCGTCCAGTTGGCGTGCATTGCACGGCACTGGCATGCAGTCAGACCATCCGCCTCCTTCTGTTTGCAGGGCACAGATTACCGGGGGCTGACGGATATGAAGGCAAGGCAGCCAGAGAACAGAGGCAGCAGTGGAGGGTTCCAGGGCCTGTGAAATCGCATGCTTGGCCGCTGGCCACGGCCCTCGCAAGTTCTACCGCCCACGTATACAGGAATGGCCAACACTTGCTCACAGCAATCAGCACTCAACTCGGCTGTCCCTGTGCAGGACATCGGCCGTGCATTCTGGGAGCAGCAGGCGGCCAAGCGCGAGCGCAAGCAGCGCCTGGTGCAGATCGGCGGGCACGCGGTGCTGAAGAGCAACATGTATGACATGAGCCAGGTATGAAGGGGTCTGAGGCTGAGCTATCTGAGGTAGAGGGCGATTGAGTGTGTGTCTGCAACGCGAAGGGCTGGTCTGCTTGCAGCGATGCCCTGCACGCTTGCTCCCTGCTGCCTGTTCAAGTCGCCTCTACCGTACCTGTCCCCTGCTGCCGCAGGGCGAGCCCAGCGTGTTTGAGCGGGAGGCGGCGGCCCTCAAGGGCAAGGCGGGCAACCACAAGAGCAAGATGCAGGTGAGGCGCAGGGTGAAATGGACAGGAAGATCTGCATTTTGTCAAGCGCTTTCTGGCATGCGGGTGGCTCCGCAGCAAGCAGTGATTAACCAGCAAGGGGAGCCGGTCACGGCGGTCTGGCCAGATCAGTCACTGCTGCGCGCTGGTAGTCAACAGTCCCACCACTTGCTCCCTCGCGCAGGTGGCCGGGCGTGACTATGAGCACGACAACTTCTGCCAGGTGGGCCGCTGCTGCTGAAAGATCACCCAGATTGGGGCAGCCTGGCACTCCAGCCGGCAAGTTTACTCTTCTCCAGTGGCAATTTGCTGAGCTCTCTGCCCGCACACATTCAATGCTGCCCTGCAGGTCTGCTGGGACGGTGGCGACCTCATCTGCTGCGACGGCTGCCCAGGAGGCGCGCTTGCTGCTCTCATTGTATTCACATGAGACTGTGCTGTCGATCATTGTGCTGTACGAGTGATGGTATACAGCTGCAGCTACTCTACCATTGCTCCACATCCCAGCCACCCGATGTGCCCACTCCCCGCAGCCTTCCACGCCGACTGCCTTGGGCTGGTGGACGCGGAGGTGCAGGCAGCCAAGCGCTGGACGTGCCCGCAGCACTCCTGCTCCATCTGCCATCGCGCTGCCCAGGTGAGAAACAGCAGCGAGGGGCTGAGGCCTGCGTGCGGCAGCCACCGTTGCCAGGGCTGCCAGGTTAAACAGCAGTTTTCCCAGCACAGCTGTTCAGCACTTGCACTCCGAACAGCTGTGCAATTTATCTGTTCCTCCCGTCCTCTCAACTGCCCGCAGGCGGTGGGCGGCATGCTATTCCGCTGCGAGGGCTGCTGCCACGCCTTCTGTGAAGACCACCTGCCTGAGGACGCGGATGTGGTGAGGGAGGGGCGCTGGAACTGCATGGCAGCACGTAACTTCCCGTCAGTGACCCAGGATGCGCTGTTGGGATTAGGTGGGGTGTGGCTGAGCAGCTGAGGGCACGAGGCGAGCCACCTGCTGCTCACATGGCTACGGCGGCCCCCACTCCGACCCTCCCATCCTGTACAGGTGATGGACAATGCGCGATTCGCCAAGCTGGGCTACCTGCGCCCGCGTGTGGCCTGCTTTGTGCGCTGCACGCCCGCCTGCTCCGCTCTGGTGGAGGCACTCGACGGCGACAAGTCGCAGCGCCGCAACTCGATGGGAGTGCGCTCACCTGGCAAGGCGGCGGCGGCAGCAGCAGCGGGCGGCAAGTTCCCCAGCAAGGGGCCCAAGTTGCCCAGCAAGGCGGGCAAGTCGCCTGCCAAGGTGGCCCTGCCGGCGCCGCCCGTGGTGACGGCCCCGCTGGCGGCAGCCATGCCCGCGCCGCCGGGCGCCGCAGCTGTGGCCATGCTGCCTGGAGAGGAGGGCGGCGTGCGGCACGTGGTTCGCAGCCCAGGCATGGGGCTGGCAGCCTCGGCGCTGGCACGCAGCCCGGCGGGCGCCGCTCGCCGCCGCACCAGCAGCAAGGGCCGCGGCGGCGTTTGCGGCGGCCGGCGGCCAGCCAGCGGCCAGCTAGGAAGCTTAAGCAGACGGTAGGCAGCTCTGTAGACATTAGGAGTAGGATGAACCAATCTAACCTGCGTATTCCTTGTAAATGATCTTGATGGGCAATGGCGCTGCGGCGTGCGCCACACGAGGCGGGCGCTGAGCTGGGCGCTGCGCCGCCGCGGCGCCGCCAGCAGGGTGCTCCCCAACCGGTCCGATCGCCGGCTGGCAGTGTTCAGATCGTGCTGCAGGTCCCCGATCACCCGCCAGCGGAAGTCGAAAAGGGCATCAGCGTGAGAGAGCCCTCGGCCTCCAGCGGCAGCCGTGCAGCGCCGGAGCGGCGCAGGCCGGTCATGAGGGCGGCCACGGCGCTCTGCGCCCTCCTCCTGGGTGCCCTGTGCGCCGGGTTTGCGGCCGCGGCCGCCCCTTCGCCGCTCACCGCCTGGGGCAGCGCACCGTTCCTGGCGGGTGCCGTGGATGCGCAGGTGATCACCGATCGCTTGCACGCCGCGTCCACACCCTGCCGCCGCCGCCGCCGCTCTCGTCCTCTGCCGCTTCGTCGTCTGCCGCCCTGTCCGCCCACGCCCCTCAGTCTGTTCCATGCTGTTTCTGCGCAGACCACATCTGCTGACGCGGCGCTTGGAACACTCTTTGCGGCGCTGGCAGAGAGCACCGAGCAGCCGCCACCCGTGGCTGTGGTGCTGGTGGGCGACAGCTCCCCAGCAGTGCAGGAGCAGCTGGGCAAGCTGGCCTCTGCCGCAACCGCCTCGCTGCAGCTGGCCAACGCGGTGCATGAGGTGCGCTGGATTAGAGCTGGTGTGTGTTGGTTCTCCTGCGGCTGGGGCTTGGCACTGTTCCTGTGTCACCTTGCAGTGTTGCTAAGCGGCGCGTGTGCCGTCTCCAACTGGGAGTCATGCCTGCTGCCCTGCTGCTCTTGCCCTGCTACTGCAGGGCGCAGACCACCCTGTGCTTGCGTCGCTGCAGCGCACTGGCGACGCCCTCCGCGTGAAGGTGCGCTGCTGACGGCATGCAAAGTATGCGCCTGCATGCAGTTCATCGCAGCCGCCATGCACGTGTTAAGCTGAGGGTTGCCTGCTGTGTGCGTCTGCAGCAGCTCTTGAACGAGCAGCAGCGCGTGTCTGATCGCACACACCCTCCCTGGCTCCCTCCCTGATCAGGTGCTGGGCGAGTGCGGCGGCGCGTACCTGGCAGGGCAGCCCGCCACGCTGAGCGCTCTGCGCGCTGAGCTGGATGCCCCCGCCTCAGCAGGGCGCCCCCTGGTCCTTGTGCTGTGCCTGCCGGCAGGCATGGGGGCTGAGGAGCAGGTGGAACTGGTGGAGGGTGCACAGGCGGCGCTGGCTGCTGCCGCACCCTCCCACCTTCTGGTGCACGCCGCCCGCCCGCCGGCTGGCGAGGGCGAGCAGCGGCGGCGCCTGCTGGCAGAGGCTGGCGATGCAGCCGCCCTGGGCGTGGCGGCACAGAGCGCGGGGCTGCAGAAGGCTGACCGCTCCAACCAGACGGGCAACTACACCAACTGCGACCCGCTGTGCCAGAAGCATGTGAGCTGCTGGGAGAGGGGCGGTGGCGTGTGTTGCATGGTGTGCCGGCCCAGTATAGCACTGCGGCACGATGCATGCTAGAGCACCGCTGTGCAGTGCACTGATGCCACAGTCTCTGCCTGCATGCCAGCATTTGCCGCTGCGGTTGCATCTGGGTGCCACTGTGCAGTGGTTTGCTGTTTCATCCCTCAACGTCTCTGTGCGCGTGCCCTGCAGGTGATGTGGCTGGAGGGTCTGATCATTCTGGTGGTCATCGTGATGGCCCTGGCCGTGGGCTGCACCTGCATGCACGTGAGGCGCCTGCTCCTTGCTCTGCCGACCTTGCTGTGCTGATGGGCAGTGCGTGCTGTTAGTGCGGAGCCGCATGCTGCAGGTGTGCTACAGCTGCATGCGCCCACACGTATTATCCTTGGGGAAGCCGTCGAGCGGCAGCAGCTGGCCTCCACCTGTCTGGCTTTCCCACCACCCATGTTGCGCTTTCTCTCCTCACAGGCCGTGGACACGCCCTCGCGCTTCGCTCAGCCAGAGGCAGCACGCCCTCACGGCGACTGAGCAGCAGCAGCCAAGGGCAGCGAGCACATTGGGAAGCAGGGCTGCAGCCGCTGTCACGTTTTGCAGCTCGCTCTGCTTCAGTCGGATGCAGCTACCCGGCATTTCTGTTCTGCTTTGCTATGCTGCCGCAAGTTTGCTGCCTCCTGCCGTCTTGTCCCCAACAGCTGCACGTCTCGCTGTTACTGTCTTGTGAGAATCAACCGTAACTGTTGAGAGCATGCACGCAACGCAGGATATACATAGCGGGTGCGCATGCGGGTGGCAGGGCTGTGCAGCAGGCAACCACAATGAGCTGTTGAGAGTGCAAAAGGGCAAGGGTGCTTTGTTGCCCGCACGCGCGCAGCAAGCCCTCTGGCCTGCGGCACCACACCGCCGCTGCCGGTGCGGCACAAGGTGATGTGATGCTCCATCTCTGCTGTGCTGGCAAGGCCGCCGAAGCGGCGCCAGACTGCAGCCTCGAGGCCGTTTACACTGCCGTTACGCGATCGCCAGGCAGTGCCTCGTATTCGTATGGCGCATAGGCGTGCTGGGTGGCACTGCACGACAGGCAGGTAGTTGGAGCAAACAATCAGCAGGTGATGCCATGGGCCCTGGCGGCTGGGCACAACAACACACTGGCATCATCGCTGGGCCTGTGAAGCACGGCAAACCAGCCTGGCACCCGCACCTGAGACCGACCACAGATGCCATGAGCACCAGCAGCCAGTGAGCAAACAGGAAGGGCAGCAGCCAGCGAGACTGCAGGGGCGGAGGGCAGGCAGCAGTGACGATCCGGCATCGTTCCAGCGCAGGGCGCAAGCAACACTGCGCCAAGCTGTATCGTCAACGATCAGCCCGCAATTTGTCCAATCTGTGTCGCATACGAGTGCTCCCACTCACTTGGATGCCGCCGTCCACCAGCAGGGAGCCCAGCTCCAGGATGTGGAACAGAGCACCGATCAGCAGGCCCACGTTCAGAATCTGGGGAGGGCGGCACAGGGGCAGGGCAGCAGCGGAGCAGGGTGGTAAGATCGGCCGAGTTCAGCGCCTGCCATGGCTCAGAAGCTCAACCGTAGGGTGATGGACTGCATCAGCAGAGCGGCATGCACGGCCTGCTGCATGGTGCTGCTGTGCATGTGCATGCAACACATCCAACGTCAGCGCCGCACTGCTGGCCAGTGCTCCCACGTCGCACCTTGGGGATGGTTCCAAACAGGCGGCCCACCAGGGCGCGCTCCTGCAGATAAAGGCGAGGGCGAGGCGCAAGTCACCAGCGGGATGTTGTGCATGCTGCTGCCCAGCAGAGCTCCAGCACGCGGCACTGCTGCCCTGATTGAAGAGCGTGCCGGGCGGCACAGAGAAGCAGGCCAATCAGCAGCGGCCAGCGGCGGCGGCCAGCAGCAGCAGCAGTGCCAGCAGGCAGGCGCGCCTGCAGGGTGTAGGTGATCGCGGGGAACAGGAAGAAGAGAGCCGAGCCGATCCACTGCCACAGGAAGGCGGAGGGCTTGCCGGTGTGGTACCTGCGGAGCAGCATGGAGGGTGTGTCGGGGTCTGCCTCGACGTTGCCCACTTGAAGCGTACATACCAGCGCAGCAGCCCAGTGCTGCACTGCGCTGTGTCCAAGCGAGAGGGGGCAGCCATGCTCGTGCTCTGCCGCGTGAGACGGCCCCACCCTTGCCCTCAACCTTCAGCCGACCAACCCACCCAAAGGTCCACTTGAGGGTGAGCTGGGGCAGCACGATGTAGGCCAGGCCCGCCAGAGTGAACAGCACCGTGAGCAGCGCGTACAGGAACACAGACACTGCAGCAGGGAAGATGCGAGGAGAGACGGGGCGATGCACCAATCAGTGCATTATCCAACGTGCCGTGGTCCTGATTCGGAGCAGGCTGCTGCGGCAACAGCAGCGTGCCTCCGGCACAGACACGCACACACACACACACACAAACACACACATGCCTTCCCCGCAGGCTCACAGTTGACGCGGCGGGGCGCAAAGATGTTGCGGAAGCAGGCGTTGAGTGCCTGTGCACAGGGGCGGAATGCAGCAGGGCATCGGCAGTTTGGGAGGCGGGGGGGCACTCGGTGCAAACGGTTGGAACTGCGCGTCCATGGGAGCTTGCAGCGTCTCTCTCCTCAACAGGCCTGGGCTCTTTTGGCAGTAAAGTACGGCGGTCACAGGCTGCAGAATTCAATTCCTGCATTGTCCTCATAAGTTATGAGGACAGTGCATCAGACGTGTAGGGTGCGCAAACGCTCACCTCTCCGGTGAAGATGAACCCGCCGCTGAGGCCGAGGTGCACAGATGGCAGCAGCACCAGCGGTCCCATCACCACGGCGCCTGCGAAGTGCAAGGGGCAGTTGGTCGCCATGAGCTGTGGCCTTCGGACACAGTGATGCCATTCGGCACCGCTGGGGAGCAGTGGAGTGCAATGCCTGCTGGCCGCTGCCGCTGCGGCCGCCGTTCCAAGCGCTAGCTGCTACCATCCCGCCCCTTCCCGCCCCGCTTCCTCCCACCAATGAGCAGGCCCCACAGCGTGAGCGTCTTGACGAAGAGCAGGTGCACCAGGTGCAGCACCACCGCCAGCAGCGCAAACCACAGCAGGCCGTGCTGCAGGCGCTGCACGCTGGGGTTGTTCAGCAGCTGGCGGTCGGCGCCAATCTGCGGGGGCGAGGTTGGGCAGGAGGGCGGGAGCATATCTGTCAGGCGCTAGCTATGAATCAGCAGTGCAGCTGCATGCATGCATTGCTGGCGACTCCTGGCAGGCAGCCGAAACCGGGCAGGGCAGCGGTAGCAGCGGCGTTGCTGCCGGGCGGCAGTTTCCAGGACAGCGGCAGCAACAGCGGCAGCAATCACAGCGCACGCACCTTGACTGCGTAGCAGGTGGCGGCGCCGGTGAGGAAGCAGGCTCCCAGGATGCGCCACAGCTCCTCAAACAGCAGGTCTGCACAGGCAGTGCAGCATAACCAGCATGCTGTGGGAGGCATGCACAGCCGTGGCAGCCTTTGGTCGATGTCTGATGCACTCATACGGCTTAGCGCACGCCACACGTGTCAACACCAGCTGCCACTCACCGATGTCCTCGTACTTGTGAGGCAGGTGCATGTTGCGGAAGAACAGGTCGGTCAGCTGCAATGGGAATACAGAGGGGGAATGGACACGGGAATCGTGTCGGATCAGACTCCGGTCAGATGTTGCAAGCGGCTGCGGGCAGTTGGGTGTTGGGGCACTGCCCCAACCGCGGCGGTTGCAGGCACAGGCAGGCAGACGTGAGCATCTCAGCGCGCAGCCCCTGATCTGGCATTCTGTCGTCCGGATCGGCGGGGCGCACCTTGTACGGCATGATCACCGCCAGCAAGCCGGCCGCCAGCAGCAGGATGCCCAGCAGGGCGTACAGCGTGGACGCGCCTGCAGGGCGGGACGGGAGGGCAGGGAGCGTCAGCGGCGGCAGCGCCCTTCGACAGCGCATCAGTCGCGCCTCCAGGCGGAGGGTAGCACCCAACCTGCTATGCCACCAGTGCACCGCGCCACCCACCAGGGATGTGCAGGCCCGCCACCGTCCTGCCCTCGTATGCCTCCTCCTCTTCCTGAGCCCCAGGCAGCCGGCTGATCGGCTCGCCAGGGGTGCCGCCCGCATAGCGGCCACCGCCGGCAGGGAAGGCGGTCGGCGGCGTGGGTGAGCCTGCAGACAAGTCCGAATAGCAGGTTGCATGTGTCACGAAAGCGCACAGTTGCAAACAGCGCAATCTGGATTGAATCCGCCGCCTGAGAAGCTGCTCTCAGCTGGGCGGCAGCTGGACGGCTAAGCGGCGGCGGCGCACCGGCGATGGGCTCGCCAGGCCGCGGTGGTGGCGGCACGTGCTCCTCGATGGGACGCTGGCCCACAGGAGTCGCCATGTTGGCAGGGAGGGCGAAGCTGGCAAGGCTACTCGAGCGTCCAAGGCCCGGCACTCGAAGCCACCGCCTCAGGCCCCTCGTGCTGCTTGCAATGTGCTTGCAGCGCTGCTGTGATGAGCTGCAGCTTGCAAGTTGGATGAAGTGTGCCACCGCCGCCCCGTCGCCGCTGCGCCCCGTCAGCGCGCGCATGCAAGCAACTTTTTTAGGCCTGGAAGAATTTACACCTGCAGGCTGCAAGTATACATCGAATACATGGCACTCAAGGCAGCGGCTTATTGCCGCCCTTGCTGCTGCGCCTGGTGCTGCGCCCGGCGGGCTGCCGCCCAGCTGCTCTCGTGGATCACTCCATGGATGCCCCCACCGCTTGGCTGTGCCGCCGCTCCTGCTCCTGCTCCTGCTGCCGCTGCTGCAGGCACAGCTGCGCCAACCACTGCCGCTGCCCCAGCCGGCGCGGCTGCCGCTCCTGCGCCGCCGCCCGGCGGTGCCTGCCTCGGCTGCTGCTGCGCCTGCTGCTGATGGCGGCGAGCCTCTGCCCGCTTTCGCTTCGCCTCTTGCATTTCCTGCTGCTTGCGTAGCAGCTGCGCCTTTTCCTCGGCAGCCTGAGCTGCAATGAGCAGCCCCTGTGGGTCCAGCTGCGCTGCTGCGCCGATCACAGCGCCCCGCCGCGGCCGCTGGGTTGGTCCGGCCGGCTCTTCATAGCTGCCGGCCGCCTGTCCGCCACCCTGCTGCTGCCACTGCTGTGCGGCGTGCCAGCTGGCCGCCTGCTGCTGCAGTGCAGCGGGGCCCGCCTGCTTTGCAGCATACAGCGCAGCACCTCCCAGTGCAAGGGCAGAGTCGGCTGCGCTGCTGAAGCCGGGCGCCGCTGCTGCTGCCGTGACTGCCGCCCCTGCTGCCGCGTCGTGGGGAATGAACTGCCCGCTGGCGAAGTCGTAGCTGCCCCACTGCTGCAGCGTGGGGTGGCAGTACAGGCCTGCAGGAGGGCGAGTTAGGGTGGTGTAAGGTCAGGTTCAACGGCATTGATACTGCAGCTGTAGTGGCCCCAGCTGGTGCAAGTCAGCGGGTTACAGCTGCGCTGAGGAAGTTTCTGCACATCGACAAAATGTGGGCTGGCTCCTAAATCTGCACCGCGTCCCCTCACCCGTGTTGGCATCGTAGTAGTAGCCCGAGGCAGGGTCCCGCATGTAGCCGCTCTCAGGGTCGTACACAAACCCTGCCGCCTCAGCCGCCGCCCGCTGCTGCTCCAAGCCTGCTGCCCCCGCCTCTGCTGCACCCTGGCCGCGGCCGCCCTGCAGCTCAGCGCCTGCTGCCAGAGGATCATAATGCTCCTCCGCTGCCGCTGCCGCTGCCGCTGCCGATGCTGCCGCCTCTACTGCCGCCATTGCTGCTGCATCGCCAGGCTGCCGAGGCACCTCCCCTTCCTCAGTTGCTGATGCAGTGGCTGCTTGCTCGGGCGCCTCACCAGCTGCCTCTGCCGCCTGCTGGCGCTCCCAGGCAGCCAGAGGGTCTTCATCCTCTTCCGCTGCTGCTGCCCCAGCCCCCGCTGCTGCACCAAATTCCTTAGGCTGCCACCCCGCCCAGGCCAGCGCTGCTTCTGCTGCCGCCTCGGGCGCCTGCTGCTGCTGCGCCAGGTACTGCGCTCAAGCGAGAGGTAACAGAGTGGCATTGTGAATGGAGAGCAGAGCCAGCCATAGCAGTAGTGGTGCAGCATCAGTAAAGCTCACCAGCAGCCCATGCTTTCCCACCGTGCGTCATACTTCCCCCAAGCGCACCTGCTGGTAGTGTGGATCGCCAGCAAAGCGGTCGCGTGCATAGCTGATGCGCAGCGGGTGTTCTGGCTGGCTGTCCAACCGCTTCTCCTGGCAGGCAGCCATGGCCTTGCTTGCATCACCAATGCTGCATGAATGGACCGGGCCAGGCGGATCAGATGATGCCGGGCGGCAGGTAGCAATCAGATATTGCATTCTGCTATTAGCAGCTCACATCAAAAGCCCACCCAGCAGGTGCGGACAGCAGCCCCTACAGTGCAGGTTCCCCTCCACCTCCCTTGTCAAGCAAGCAAGCAGCCGGCTATACAGCCATGGCTTACCTGTAAAACTGGATGTAGGCCACGCCCCGCGGCTCCCCAGTGTATCGGTCCCGCAGCATGCGGATGTCCCGCACTGCAGGCAGCAAGAGGGGCAGCAAGGGCAGGTGAGCAAAGGGGCAGCTTGAGACTGGCAGCATCCACCGTGCTTGACTGCTGCGTTGCCAAGCAGCCAGCAGCAGTGCAGTGCTTGCTCAAAAAATGGTTGCCGGTCAGGCGGCGGCAGAAGTCTGCTGCATACCGCCTCTCACCTGGAGCGTGCGGTACAAATGCAAAGCGCAGCACCTCCTCATCTGTGGCGGGCTGCACCAAAGATTGAAGAACAACATGGTAAGGGCGGGGCTGCCGCAAAAAAAGTTGTCTGCCTGTATGAAGGGTTCACTCGCTGTTTTCCACTGGCCACACTGGCAAGCCTCTCCCCCCCACTCCCACCTGCACGTTTGCCACCCGCAGGATGCACGAGGGCGGCTCATCCGCGGGGCTCAGCACCGGCCGGGCGCCAGGGGTGCGCCCCCGCTGGCACTGGTAGCACTCGGTGCGCCTGCAGGGCATAGGTGCGGTAAATGTGTCTCAAGGCGACTCGCATGCAGCACAGCGGAGCATGCCGCGAGAAGTGTGTCATGCAAGCACTGCGCCAGTCAAGAGCGCTACAAAGAGAGCAGCATGCAGCTGAGCTGCAAACCGCACACTGCCCGGGCGCCCACCTGCCAAAGTTGACGGCCTGGCACAGCTCGCAGACCCAGTCAGCGTGGGCTGGATCCTGCCGCGGCCGCGCATACCTGACAGCAGGACAAGTGAACAGCGACAGCTGATGCTCAGAGAGAGGAGCTTGACAACGAAGCAAGTGCAGTGCACCAAACGGCTGCGCTGCATCCTTGCTGAATCGTAAAATGCTGCGTGAAAATCACTGCACACAGCACAGCAGTGGCTCACTCAAAGCGCAGGCGGTGCTGTCCAAAGAAGGTTTGCTCCCGCCAGTCCGAGCCCATGAGCGCTGCCGCCGCATCCACCGACTCAAACTCCTGCAGCAGGTGAGGCACACATTCTGACCACGTCCGCTTGCTATGCACCAGGCGCCGTGCACCACGCCCACAGTCACCCTCACTGCCACCACTCCTGCCACGCACCAGGAAGGCAAAGCCCTTGCAGTGGTGGTCCCCAGCGTCGCGCGGCAGCCGGATCTCTCGGATGCCGCCTACCGGCTCAAACAGCGCAGCCAGGTCGCCCTCCCGTGCATCCTCTGGCAAACCCTGCAGCAGACAACGTGACAGCAGCATGCGGCTTGTAGGAGTGGCAGCAAAGAGCAGGCAGCTGGGCATTGCACCAGGCGAACGAGAGACACTATCAGGACATCGCTCCATCAATGGATCGACTTGCAACAGCAGCAGTAAAACAGTGAAGCGGTTCACTCATTGCTGCCGCCTTGTGACACAGCCTGGCCGATAACCTTGCTCACCGAGACGCGCAGCGTGGCCGAGGGCGCCTGCCCCTCCTCCTGCTCCCCTTCATAGGGATCGCCATCCCAGTCATCATCAAACCCAGCTGCAGTGCAAGGATGGGGAGCGTAACAGTGTTAGCAGTGCGAGGATAGTGCATGCGAGTGCAGGCCTGCTTGGCAAAAAACAGGCCGCCCCAGGCTGGCCAGCTCCACCGCTGGCGCCAAAACGAGCTCACCTAGCAGTGCATGCGCATAGCGGCCCAGCCGCGCCGAGGGCTGCACCACCAAGCCTGCAGGCACATCCTCGTTGATGCGTCCGCCGCGGGTGAAGGTGCTGCGGTAGCGGTCTGCAACGAGTATGCCAGTATGTGTGGCAGGCAGTGGTGAACAATAGGGGGCCAACAATGCGACGCAGCAGGCAGCTGCTTCAGGAATCTGAGAAGGAAACCCGGAAAACAAACCGACCGCTGCAAACTCACAGCATGCGGCCAGCACTCCTTCCCCCCACCCTCACCATGCTGCCAGCGGGGTGGCGACTGCCCAGGGCGGCGCGAGGCGTCGCCGCCGCCGTGCCGCCGCTCATGGCTGCGAGACCGGTAGCGCTGCCGCTCCTTGCTCCTGCTGCGCCGCTCCCTCCGCTCCTTGCTGCGGCTGCGGCCTCGCTCCCGCCGCCCTCGGCTCCTGCTGCGGCTGGAAGTGCGCCAGCGGTCGCGGCTCCGGCTGCGCTGCCGCCTGCACAATGGTTGGAGGCGAGGCAGTGCCGGGCACCAATGAATGCGCTGTTGACAGGCCGCCAACTCTCAGTGGAAATGATGCCAAGCCTCACCGTGACCGCGATCTTGACCGCCGTCGATCGTCCCCTCGTCGCCGGCCCCTGTCTGATGCAGAGCGGTAGCAAGAGAGCGGGCGACGTCAGCAGCGGCGGCGGCGGCAGGTGGCAGAGGGAGAGCGCCTGCGCGGTCCATGCCGCGCTTCCCACCGTCGCTGCTCATGGCTAGTGCGCGGTCCGGCGCCCGGCAGCGCGCTCAGGCGCCCCCAGCTCCGCTCGGGGGTCGCTCGGACGGCAGCGGCGCCTGGTTGCTCGTCAAGCTTGATCGCTGTGCTGCAGAGTGGGAGCGCGCCTCTCAGCTGCACCATGAGCGTGCACCATCCCGCCGCTGGGCGTGCTGCGCTGCCGCCTCAACCCCACTGCGTTTTGTCGGCAGTTGCCTCCCTCGCTTGCACATAGAATAACTGCAGAGAAGCTCACTCTCAGTCACACAGACATGCAGCATCAAATGAGGCCTGATGGACACAGGTCGGTGCACCGCCGCGGCCGCATGCTCACGCAGCGCCGTCGGCTGCCGCCGCCGCCTTGACCCACACGGTCTCTGGCTCGCCTGCACGCTGCGCTGCAAAGCGTGCCGCCGTGAACAGGTAGTCGCTCAGGCGGTTCAGATAAACGCCCACAGCTGAGTCCGTCAACTCGTCCCGCACCTGTCAAGTGAGGCAGCCAGGTGGGGTATTATGGGCCGCTGAGTAGTGATTGCCGGCGCATCGAGGCAGCAGTGCAGCAGTAAGCCCAGCAATGCGGACGGGCGCCGCCTGCCCTGCAACAAGCAGCCCTCAAGCATCCGGCGCACCAGGGGCACCACTGCGCGCTCAGCCCGGCGGCACACGCTGCGCGCCACATGCAGCGTCGCCGCCGCCAGCCCGCCTGCGGCACAAGCCGCTCTCAACAGTTCTGTGAGGCAAAGCGGCAAATGATGCCAGCAGCTGTGCCTCCCTCCTGCAGCCAGGAGCCTCCTTATGGCAGCGACAGGCGCTTTCTCAGGCCTACGGTTTCAAATCACCACCAGCACACCCGCACCTGAGGGCAGGATGAACTGGGTGAGCGGCGGCAGCGACTTGTCCATCTCATCAATCCAGCCCTCCAGCTGCGCTGTGTGCACTTCGCTGAACGCAGTGCGCTGCAGCAGTGAGGGTGTTAGGAATGCGTGCCAGATCAAATCAGCGTCATGGCTATGCAGCCATGTGCAAGCGTCCCGGACGGACATTACGCCTGGGCATCTGCAGAAGCAGCAGCTGGCTGATGCGCTGCCTCCCCACCAACCTGCAGCTTGTGGTCGGTGGATGTGGGCCGCGGCGTGGCCACAGCCGCGCCAACGTCCAGCAGACGTGACTGTATCGTCTCCAGCTGCAGCGCACAGGGGCGCAGGCTGATGCACCAGCTTGCATGTGCTGCGGAAACTAACATGGCTGCCCGAATGATGCAACTTTGCCTTGCCTCCGCATGCTTCGCAGGTATCCGCATTTCAACCCAGCGGCCCGCAGCGCAAGTAAAGCAATCTCTCCCCACCTGCGCTGCTAGCCCAGCATCCAGGCCGCGAGCGTGCTCCCGGGCCATCCCCAGCGTCGAGTTGACCTGGGCAGCAGCGGGAAACAGGCGGCGGGGCAGTGGACGTGACGGTGACGCTGCGCTGCACCTAGAGCAACCGCCTCGGTGGCGCTGAAAGAAAATGCTTTCTGTTCGTGCAGGCGGCAGGTGTGGTGTGGCAACAGCACCCCACCTCATCGACATCCCCCAGCGCTGCAAAGACGGCATCGTCCTTGGCCCGCCGCTCGCCGCTGTACAGGCTGCTGGCGCCGCCGTCGCCGGTCTTGGTGTAGATCTTCATGCTGTAGCGGCAACGCAGAAGAAGTTTGCAGTTGTGGAAGCGCAAGGCACCTGCAGCGAGCGTGAGGGTGATGCCAGCGGCAGCGGCGGGCGGTGGCGCCAGCGGCGGTGACTTGCAGCAGCCCGGCTGTGGCGCTACCACTCACGCGGCGGCAGCGCTGTGGAAACCGGCCGCCTCGACAGCCGGGACGCCCGCAAGCGAGTGGGAGAGCGCCGCCAAACTCCTGAGCCTGCTGCCAATGCTCGCTGCGCTCAGACGCAGCATATAGTAACTTGCTTGTTGCGATCAAAGCTTCAGACGCATTGGACGGGTGCTGTGCGCCTTCGGCTGAGGTGGCAGCAGCGGCGGCAGCAGTCGCGACAAAACACAGTTTACCTTGCTGCAGACGCCAAAAGCATCGAGCCTTTGTTGTTCATTGCAGACCGCAAATTAAAGCTCAAGTGATCGATTTCGGAACTAGCTCGCAGGCAAATCTATCGACGCATTTTGTACACCGCAATACACTGGGGCGGACGGCTTAGAGCTGACTTCAAGCAGGGGCGGCGGTGCCAACGCTGGTTGCGAGCGGGCTGCTGAATGTGCATGCTTCCGCTCGGCTACTGTGCTTGATTCAAGCTGTAATCACTAAGGAGCACCGCTGTGCAGCCTACAGCACGGGCGAGGGCTGCAGCGAGGAGGTGTCGCTGCCCTCACGGTCCCGGCTGCTGCTGCGGCCCATCGATGTGAGCTTCTGCCCCAGCTTCTTGGCGCCCGCAGCTGCAAGGCGAGGGGTCAGGAAATACATGCGGTGAGATTGATGCGTGCCATGCCGCACACACTGCAAGCTGCATGCCGATGCCAGTCAGTACTGCAACGCAACACACCCTTTACGGGGGAGCGCCAACCAAACCCGCTGGCAGGCGCACCCGTGCCGTTGCCAATCGAGTACATCTTGGCCTCCATCTTGGTCATGCGGTCGGAGAACTTGACCTGCAGCGCGAACAGGAGCAGGGGTGAGGTGTTATTTTGTGAGGGAGGGGAGGTTGCTCTGGGGAGGCTGATGTCTACCCACAACTTGCAACGCCGTCGCACAGGCAATGCCCTGCACCTCGTGTCACAACTGCAGGCGACCCCCTGCAGGTGCCCCACTCACGTTCTTCTCCTGAGCCTTGACCAGGCTGCGCTTCAGCTTCACAATCTGCTCCTGCGCCTCCGCCCACACCAGCTTGGTCTCCACCAGCTCCTGGGCAATCCTGCGGGGCAGCCAGGGCGGGGCGCGACACGACAGGGAGTCTGATCACCCAGTGCATAGATGGGCCAGCCTGCTGCCTGCTGAAGTCCCACTCAGCCGGCCATTAACTCACGACCACACGCCTGCCCCACACCAGCACCCCTACCCCGCCCCCACCTGTCGTGCTCCTCCTTGAACAGCGAGTTGACGTCGGCGCGGTTGCGCTGGATCACCACGTCCTTCTCCAGCCGCTCAATGCGTGCGCGCAGCTCGCCGTCGGGGCCTGCGGCAGGTGGGCAGGCGGGAGATTGCTGTAGGTGCAGCGGCCATGTGTGCAGGCATGGGCCAAACGCCGCTGGTACAACTGAAACGCAGGCAGCTCATCCACACCCAGCCACAGTCCCAGCTGCTGCGCTGCAGCCCTGCCTCACCCGAGCGTAGGCGCGACACCTCCTCCCGCGCCTCTGCCAGCTTGGCAGCCGCCTCGCCGCGCTCAGCCCGCGCTTCCGCCAGCTGCTGCACCAGCTCAGCCATCTCGCCGGCGCTGTAGCCCGCCAGCGCCTGCGCCTCCGACAGCTGCGCAGCAGGGGGCAGGGCAGGCGGAGTTTGCAAGATGAGCGGGTGGGCGACCCAAAGACTGATGATTGTTGGGCCCCTCTGCATGCTGCACCTAGCTTTTTGCAATGCTCCACCTGCCATAAACTTCGGCTTGTCAAGGCTTGCCATGCACAGAGCGCCAGCCGCTTCTGCACACCTGTGTGGACAGAGTCTCCACCTCTGTGGCGTGCGAGTGGCGCTCCGCCTCCAGCTGGCCGCGCAGCTCGGCCAGAGCCGCATCGCCCTCCTGTGGTGACAGGGAGGGCCAGGCGGGCTCAGCGAAGCGGCAGCAACTTGAGAATTCTTCTAGCAGGAAATCTGCAGCCATCATCTGCGCACCACTAAGCTGGCAACTCCCACAAAGCCAGCCATTTGCCCCGCCCGCACCTCTCCCATTGTGGACCGCCCTCGCGTGGACATCAGTGCGATGGAGCTCCGTTGCGCCTCCTGGGCAGCTGCCAGCTGGGTGTCGCGGGCTGCAAGTGCGGTCTCCAGCTCAGCGACTGCAGTGGGTGAAGGGCGCAGAGCCGTGAAGGCAGGCACATGGCGACGCAGCAGAAACCAGGTCGACGCCCACTGCCACTGCACAAGTCACAAGCACAATGCCAGGCCGCGGTGGGCAGCACCAGTGCAGAGCTGCTCTCACCCTTGGAGCTGCTGGCGGCCAGCGCACTCTGCACGTCGGCCAGCTGGCCCTCCACACGCTGGCGCGCCGCCTGCTCATCCGCCAGGCTGGCGCGCACGCCAGCCAGCTCCCTGCACGGGTGCCGGGCGGAGCAAACCAGTGGTGGAGGCCTTGAGGAGTTCAACTCTGTGTGCTTCCCATGGAGAGCAGTGTGTCCCGTGGCATGCCAAACTAAGCTACACAGGCTGGACCCCACAGCACCCTCCTTGCTTCAAAGCTGCTCAACCCACCTGCCCAGGGCATCCAGCTGTGCGGCACGCTCCTCCGCCGCCCGCTGCCGCTCCGCCACCTCGCTCTCCAGCCGCCGCCGCTGCGCCTGGCTCTCGGCACTTGCAGCAACGGCCGCGCCGCCCGCCGCACCGGCCGCTGCCGCCAGCGCCGCAGACTGCTGGGCCGCCACCAGCTGCAGCTTGGAGGCTTCAAGGTCCTCCTCTAGAGCCAGCACTCGGGAGCGCAGCTCGCCTGCGGCTGCAGCCTCCTGGCGCAGCTGCAGCGCGGAAAATGGGAAGGGTTTGCGAGACCGATTCAGAAGGAGTCGGCAAAAATAGCAGGGGTGTCTTTGGCAGCAACAGCTCCTTTTAAGTGGCCATGCAACCAGGCCTGCGGCGGCGGTACAGCACGTGTTGAGCAGCACCATGGCAAGATGCACACCTGGCTGCGCGCCTCCTCCAGCTGCTGCTGCATCAGGCCGGCGCGGCTGGTGGCATCTGTGACCTCCCGCTGGTGGTCACTGCAGGTGGCACGGAAAGCAGAGCCGTGCTGGTCAGCATGATGGATGCCGCAAAGGGGCTGGGTCAACACAGCATGCCAGCCCTCCTGTCAGCCTCCATGCCCAACAGCGCAGCCCTGCACGCATTTCCCTGACCATCCAGCATGCCCACACTTCCCAATCCCAGCTGCAACGCACTTGGCCCTGCGCTCCGCCGCTTCACGAGCCAGCTCCAGCTCCGCCGCCAGCTGTACCGCCTCGCCCTGGGCGTACTGCAGCTCCAGGGACAGGCCGTCGGCACGCTCCTCGGCAGCACGCACCTGCGGAGAGTCGGGCAGGAGGGCAGCGGGCCGCAGGCGGTTTGTGGTGTGAAGAACAGCAGTGCCCATAGCTGGCGCTCTCCAGCATTGCACGCCCTGCGCCCACCACCTCTGTTTGCATTGGCCATATCCAGCCCCTCCTTGCCCGCCCCACCTGGCTGTACGTGTCCTCCTCGCCGCGCCGCACACCCGCCAGCTGCTGCTCCAGCTCCGCCACACGCGAGGCGGCGGCCAGCCGCTTGGCATCCGCGTCCTCAACATACTCCTCCATTGTTCTGGGGGCAAGCAGTGTGGGAGGGGGCAGCATTGAAAGGGTGCTGAGAGGCATCGTATGGTGCCAAGGCAGGGCAGCAAGCTGACGCCGTATAGTGCATGGAAAGAGACGGCCGTGCACCCAACACCATTGAACTATTGAGCTCAACCTGCCCTCCCCACACCTGAGCCGCTGCTGCAGCGCCTCCACCTCGATGCGCGCCTGCGCCTCGGCCGCCTTGCGCGCCGCCTCCACCTCCAGGGCCACCTGCATCAGACATATGGTGTGAGAGAAAGCTCTGAGCTTGAGGCTTGACTGCAGGCTTGCAATACCTGGGTGGCTACTTCCAGTGCACGCAGGCAGGTGTGCTGCTAAAGTCATGCAAGCCACAACAAGCCGGGAGGCCTTCAGCTAGCCAGGCAGGCGAGACGCAGCCCACCTGCTGGTCCACGGCATCCGGGTCCAGCTTCGCCTCGATGGCCTGCTTCTCGCTCAGCAGCACGCTGTACCGCTCCTGCAATTCACAGGAGGCAGCACACACCTGAGATGTGTATACGTATATGCAGCCATGATGTTCCCAACAGCAGGCCTGCTAAGTCAGGCCCCAACCAGCAGCTGTCAGGTAGGGCACGCCAACCCCTGCCCGCCACCCACACACCTGCAGCTCGTCCTTCTCGCGCTGCGTGCGCTCAGCCAGCAGCACCGACTCCTCCATGCGCCTGCGGTTGTGTGCAGCAGGGCAGCTGGGTGTGAGAACTTCACGGCGGAGACACAACAACCAAGCAGTGCACCAAGCACGGCATGTCGCAAGGGGTATGGTTTGACACGCCACAAAGGGCACCCCTCCTGCATGCCTCCCCCGCACTTCACCCCCAGCAGCTGCCCTCACTTGTACGCCTCCTTGAGGCGGGCGTCCCAGTCCGCCTCCTTCTTGGCCTCGCGCTCCTCCTTCCACTTGCTGCTGGTTTGGGAGGCCTGGGACTGCAGGCAGCGTAGGCAGGAACGGAGGCTACTTGTCGGTGCCGTGATTGGCTGCCCAGGTCAGCAGCAAGGCCACAGCAGAGCAGCCAGCCTGCAGGCACAACTGCACCTGCACCCCGCCCACCTGCTGCTGCACCTCCGCCAGCTCATGCTCCGCCGCCGCCTTGGCCGCCTGCAGAGCCCCAATCTCGCCCTGCGCAGCGTGAAGAGACGAGATGTATAAAGTGTCATGGACAGGCTGCAACCAAAGGGAAGGTACGATGCGAGCAGTGCAGCAAATCGCCGCCCAATAATGAACTGCATCGATGGCAGGCATCAACCAGACCACCCCCACCCGCACCTGCGCCGCCTCCAGCATTGCCATCGCCTCCTGAGCCATAGCCTCAGCCTCCTCGGCGTCCTGCGTGACCTGCGCCAGCTGCGCCTCCAGCTCAGCCTCGCGGCCGCTGTACGGGAGGAAAGGGGTGGGTAAGCGTCAGCAGGGGTTGCACATTGGCCATGCCTGTGCTGAGCTGCGGACACATTGCTAGACATGCAACCGCCGACTTCACATTTGCTACACTGCCATGTCCGCCACTCCACCCACGTACCTGCCGCCGGCAGCGCCCTGCTGCTGCACCAGAACCATCAGCTGCTCAATCTTCTGCTCTGCCAGCGCCAGCTTGGCGGCTGTCGCAGCCTCGCTGGATGCGGCACCTGATGCGCCTGCTGCCAGCTGCTGCTCCAGCTCCGCCACACGAGTCTGCGAGGCGGCCAGCTGCTCCTGCAAAGCTGCATATGCCTCGTGCCCGCCAGCACTGACCGCAGCAGATGTGGCAGCGGCCGCAGCGGCCGCAGTAGCAGCTGCCAGCTGCGAGCGCAGCTGTGCAACCTCCCCTGCCAGGCTGGCGTTCTGCTGCTGCAGCTCCACAGCTGCCGAGGCAGCCGCCGCATCTTGCGAGCTGCTTGCTGCAAGCTGCCGCTGTGCCGCCTCAAGCTTCTGCTGCAGCTCCGCCAGCCGTGCATCACGGGCCTCCACCTCCCTGGGGAGCGACTCCACCTCAGCACCGCTGCTGCTGGCCCGTGCCGCCTCGTGCGCAGCGGCAGCAGCCGCCAGGCTAGCCTCAGCGCTAACAGCTGCGCTGGGCTGCACGCTGGTGCGGGGGCTAGTGGCCGCGCTGCCGCCCAGCGGGGAGGGCGCAGAGGTGTGGACAGGGGAGGTGGCTGTGGCAGTGGCTGCTGCAGCAGCTGTGCCCATGTCTCGCGAGCTCTCCACCCGGAAACCTGACAGGTCCTGCTCCACCATGCCTGCAGAGGATAGGAGAAGGGGAGATCGGCCGGTGAATGGGTTGCGATAGAAGTTGCACAGGCAGGAAGAGATGCAGCACCCTGTGTGAAGCGGCAGGGAAGAGCAGTGATAACTGGCTACTGGCATCCATTGCAGCAGCTGGCAATTGTCAAAGATGGTGCAAGGACTCACTGGGGCCGGTCGAGGAGAGGCCCGAGGCGCCGGTCATCACGCTCATGCTGTCGTCATCCAGCATCGAGTTGACCTGGCGGCAGCAGGGGGAGCCGAGGGAAACACCAGCCTGAGAACTGACATGAACTCCAGGTTTCCATCAACAGCCAACTGCTGCCACAACCAATTACATGCATGCATGTGCCAGCATGTCAGCGCCCACACCTCAGAGGCGCCCACAAGCAGGTGCAGCGTGGCCCGCCCGCCCGGCACCGGAATGGGTAGCGCGACCTGCAATACGCAGAGGACCATCGTGGAGCAGGGTGAGGACCTTACTCTCAGCGTTGCAGCAACTGTTGATATAACACCACTTTGGCATGTGCCACCACTGCAGAAATTCCATCTCACCGGCTGCGCCAAGCCGGGCGTGGCCGCCACCTTGCCAAAGTCCAGGGTCGCCTTGCCAATGGTTGCGGGCGGCTTCTGCGCATTGCCGCGGTCTGGTGCCTGCAGTGAGTGGGAGGGATGGCAGGAACGTCACAGAAGCTGATGCACTGTATCAACAACAGCTGGTGTGTGCATGATTCACGTGATTGAGCCTGGACAACTACCGCAGGCAACACCGCTCAGCCCCAGTGCACCCACCTGCAGTTTGAACTCGTACGCCTTGGGCTCAAATCCCGAGCCGCTGCGCACCAGCGTGGCTATCTGGCTGAGCTCCTCTTTCCACTCCACGGCGCCTGCGGCAAAGCAAGGTGGTTGGATCGACATGTGGGAGGCTGCATCGGCACGCACCAGCATTTCGCACATGGCAAAATGCTGATCATCCAGCCGGCTCAACCCAAACGCAAAGTGTGTCACATGCCCACCTGCATTGGCGGGCACCAGCTTGGTGACGGCCACCTTGGCGCCGCGGGCCCACTGCAGGCGGGCGGCGCTCACGCCCGCAGGCAGCCCCTCCACCCGCTCCACCGCTACATCCAGCCGGAACTTGGCCTTGCCCTTGCCGCCCAGCCCCGCCTTGAGTTTGCGGAACATGGCGGCAGGCAGGGGCCGCAGCTAGCGCCGCTGGCGCCTGCGGCGGCAGGTGGGAGGCGGAGCGGCGGCAGGCGGCGGCGGGTGGGGCACTGCGGCGGCTGGCTGTGACGCTTGACGGATCTGCTTGCAGAGACATTGCACGTCCCACAAGGAGCATGCGACAGGCAGCAAGCCGCTGCCTAGGGAGAACCGGCGCCAACTCACTCGACGCGGTGGTCAGCCGCGTCGCCGGGCCGTCCACCGCAGACCAGCGACGACCACAATGCGAGGGGCACAGCAATCCCCCCGCCGCGGTGCAGGTCAGCGTCCGACGGCTGAACTGCCTCGAGGCACGCAGGCGGTGCGATCTCCGACTGCTGGGTGGTTGTGTGGATCGTGTGCAATGCAGCCACAGCCCTGTAACCTCCATTTGGCTCGCTTGCCCCTCAGCCGCCGCTGCTGCCGCTGGGCGCGCATGCAGAGCGGGGGCTGCCACCAGCACACATTGCGTTGCGGGTGTATTTTCACTAACCAATTGCTTGCATAGTACTTAAGAACTATAGGCAGCATATTAGGAGCGAACTGCCACAGATCAACAGATCAGCGGCCTCCTGCAACGGCGCAAGCCGCCTCCTCCTCGGCGGCGGTGGGCAGGGCCGGCGGCGCTTCCAGCCCGCCCTCCTTGGCCGCCCGAGCTGCCTCGGCAGTCCACAGCGCCGCACCCTCCTCGCCCTTCACCTCAAACTCCAGCGTCCCCGCCACCTGCTGCGCTGCCACCCAGCGCGCAAAGGCAGGCATCGGCGACTCGCTGGGCGGCACTGTCTGCAGCAGGGGAGCAGGAAGGCGGCTGGGATTGGGGTGCTGTGCGTCATTGCCAGGACCTATGGAAGGCCAGCAGTGCTGGGAGATCGTGCAGCTCAGCGCCCGCACATCAACAGCAAGCAAATGGCCACACCAAGACAGAACACCTCGCTCCAACAGCCCATCGCACCTGCTGCTCGCCCACCAGCTGCTGCCAAAACCAAGCCAGCGCCTGGGTGGATGTGAGTGCCGCTGCCTGCACCCTGCTGTCCTTGCCACGCCCGCACAGGAGGTCGGCCCCCGCATTTACCACGCAGCCGCCATCCGCGAATGTGGCATGCGCAGCGCCTGCACATGCACACCAGCACGGCTATGTTGAGGGTACATGTACGTGCAAATCCACAACAGCTCAGAAACCAGACTCTGCACGCTCGCCCCCTTATCAGATTTTGGGGCAGCAACAGCTTCTACCTACAGCGCTTCCGTGGGGCGCTCACCTGGCTCAAGCCCGCGCCAGCTGCCATTGCCTGCTGCTGCCCACATGAACGCACTGCTGCCGTCAACAGGGTTGCAGCTGCCGGTGATGCCAGCAGCGGCCATGCCGATTGCCTGCCCGCTCTCCCGCAGCGCACGTGCGGCTGCATGCCAACGGAGCGGGCAGCGGGTGGGTGGGTTGAGTGGGCCTGGCGTCCACATCTGCCAGGGACGCTAAAGGGAGTTTGGCTTTTGCCATGCCAGCAGCATATTCCATGCCAGCACACTGGCCCACCTGAGGGGTTGTCAGCCGACTCGGGTGAGAAGCGCGACAGGTCCACAGGGTCCACCAGGTAGGTGGCAGACACCAGCTCAGGGTAGGCTGCAGGCGCAGTGTGCGGTGCGGGAGGTGTCGGCAGCAGCAGGGCTTCCTGAGGCACGTGCTGCATCTCACCCGCTGCCATTCATAGCTGTGCAGCGCCACCAGTGTGATAGTTGTGAGAGTAGAATTTTTCTGGTGCAGTGGTGGTGCACCACTCTGGGCCCCGCACGCACTGGTGAATACGAGCGAGGCCAGCTTGCCGCCCCGGCTGTGCCCGCTGGTTGCCAGCCGCTGCGGGTCCGCCACGCCATAAAGTGGGCTGGCAGTGTCGTTGGCCTGCGCTGCCACCCACTGCATTGATGTGGAAGTGAGTACAGCAGGGCGGAGAGCCCACAATCAGTGGTACTGGAGCAGCAATCGTGTCAACAGCTGTGCTGCATCAGACGAAACTGAACAATACATCGCTGCAAGCAGAAGCGGCCTCACCTCGGCCAGCGCTGGGAAAAGCTGCACTTCGGCGGCGATGGTCACTGGCGGCAGCGATGGCGTATCATACTGCATGTGGCGGAGTGTGGCGTTTGAGTGGGAAACGCTCGTGCTGCCGGCCCAGGCGGCACAAGCTTGGACGCGGCGCAGGGGCGCGCACCTGCACCACCACCCAGCCCCAGCTGGCGATCTGCTGCACGATGCGCTGGTACCAAGATGCCTTGTTCTGCGGCAGGGTGGGGCAGCCGTGTTTAGGCGGGCGCAACAGCGAGGCAGCAGGGAGGGCCGGTAGTGCAACGGCGGCCGGCGGCGGCGAAAAGGTCCGGCCGATCGGAGGGGCCAGGCCGCCTGTTCGCAGCGCACCATGAAGCCATTGAAGAAGAACAGAACGGGGGCGGGGCTGCCAAAGGGCAGGGACGCGTCTGCCGGGCAGGAGGGTGAGGTGACCAGCAGGGAGAGGGTTCTGGGCAGCCCGCCGGTACGTAAATCATCTGGCACAGTGAATTGAGGCTTCCAGGGGCTGGCGGAGCAGGGCCCGGGCAGGGAGAAGTTTGGGGCGCCCGCGGCCCGCGCCAGCAGGCAGGCCAGAGCCATGATCAGCGCTGCTCTGCGCATTTGTGAGGTGGGTCAGCGGCGATGACAACCTCGGGCGGCACCAGGGGCTGCATGTTCAGCAGCGCCGGCATGAGCGGCGCCACACGGGCACAGCTCTCGGAAGCTGCATTGTCATGGAGTTGGGGGCCAGTTGATAGGTGACTTTGGAGTGCTGGCAGCGCGTCAGCAGTTGGGCATACCGAACGGTGGAGCGCCATCGCCTGGCAAGTCGTTGCCGCGCTGCATCACCAGACAGGGGCTTCGACATACGAGCGGCGGCGGCAGAATGAATGTGGCACCGACGGCCTTGCGGTGTCCTTGTCCGTGGTTGCAACAAACCGGCGTAGATGGAAACTTGAAGTTGACAGCGACATCTCCCTGGAAGCAAGAATGCTTGCACCGCACCGCGAGCGGTCTGCGGCGCCCAGAGCGGGCGGCAGCGGCGGCCATGGCGACCCGGGTTGCGTCGCGGCTGCATTCCGTGACTTGATCCGCCATCAAGGATCAGCGTACAGCACCCACAACAGCTCCCAGCTTGGGGTCCCACCGGGTGAGCTCGGTTCGGGTGAGGCCGCTGTTGGCCTGCAGCTGCGCTCATACCGCCATCGGCGCTGCGCGTGTGCGATCAGTTGCCCCTGCAGCCAGGCTCGGTGCTGTCTCAAGCCCGCAAGCCCACCGACCGACCGCTGTTTCGTCTGCGTCCTCCCCCAGGGCCCTGCATCCTTGGAGAGATGCAGCGCCGCAAGAAGGTGGAGACCTACGATAGCGACGGCGCCTCGGGCAGCGACGCGCCGCCGCCGCCTGGCGGCAGCAGCTTGGCCGGCCCACCGATGCCTGCAGCGGCAGCGGCCCCTGCAGCACCTGCTCCTCACACAGTGCATGTTGCGGCACATGCAGCTGCAGTGCGGCAGCCGGCACCAACCATGGTGCAGCCGGCTTACAGCAGTGGTGCCGCCACGGCCCCGCACGCCGCCGCTCGCCCGGTGCTGCCATCCATGCCGGCGGCACCGCCAGCAGCGGCTGGCGCACGGCGCTCGCTGACCGGCAGCATTGCGGGTGCAGCAGCACCAGGTGCAGCGCGAACTGCCGACCATGCCTTCAGTCGGAGCAGCAGCAGCGCCAGCGCAGGCAGCCGGGGCGCCACACCAACCGCTGCTGCTGGCATTGCACCTGCGCCACGCCCAGCTATGTCGCCCACAGCACCTGCAGCTGCACAGGCGCACACCGGCAGCTTGCTGGGCCGCAGCACCAGTGTGGCCAGCGCTGGCAGCAGAGGCAGCACACCCACAGCAAGTGTTGCTGGCCAACCGGCTGTGTCTCCGGCAGCGGCATTCTCGGCAGCTCACCAGCTGCTGAGCAGCCGCAGCAGCAGCGGAAGCAGCGCTGTCAGCGGTGGGGTGTTAGCAGCAGTGCCAGGCGGCCGCCTTGCCCCACCGTCCATGGCAGCAGGGAGCGCTGGCTCAGCAGCGGTCGGGGCACGTGGGCTTGCCGCACGCCTGCCGGCTGCAGCAGTTTTGTCGTCCCGCCCAGCGCCCCCGCCAGCAGCAGCGGCGGCGCGTCAGGCAGCAATGGCATCAGCAGCAGCAGTGCCCGCATCCCCAGCAGCAGCAGCAGCAGCCACGCCTGCAGCAGGAGCACCAGTTAGTGCAGCACCGCCCGTGCAGCAGGCGGAGCAGGCAGCGGAAGAGGCACCTGTGGGCCCGCCGCCCACAGGCGGCTTCTACCAGCGCTCGCCATTGGCAGGGCACGCGAGCCCGGGCTCGTTGTCTGCAGCGCCGTCGCCACGGCTTGCGCAGCGGTACGTGCTGCCACCCACCTCGCCGCCACGGTCGGCCGCTGCGACACCAACTGCTGCAGCTGGGACTGCAACGCCCACAGCTGGCCAGCCGCCGGCAGTGAGCAGCTTGCCCAGCAGCACAGTAAGACGTCCTGCTGAAGTGCAAGCATTGCAGCAGGTTGGCAGCCTGGGCACCGTTACCGGCAGCCAGCACACACTGGTGCGCAAGCCAGCCCAGCTGCCAGCGGAAGAGCAGGCTCTCCCGCAGCCGCCTGCTGACCACCAGCCTGCTGCTGGCAGGCCGCCGCTGCCGCCGCACCAGCAGACACTAGCAGGGGAAGCCGCCCAGCTGCCTGCCCCAACGCCACTGCAGTTCAGCAGCAGCAGCAGCAGCGAGGAGCCTAGCCCAAGCAAGCCAGCCGCATCTGGTGACTCAAACGGCAGCGTGAGCGCCGGCTTTGGCAGTGTGCTGCACTTTGGAGGGTCGGAGCCCACCTCCCGCCGCTCCTCGTTTGCCCCGCAGCAGGCAGCCGAGGCAGCGGCAGAGGCGGCTGCAGCGGCTGGCGAGGATGCGTCTGCAGGGCTGGCTGCTCCGCCGCCTGGGTGGGGCATGCAGCCAGCTTCGCCTCCGCAGGCCCAGCCAGACAGTGAGGCTGGTGGAGCTGCCAGCGGCGCAGAGGCTGAGGCAGCCGCAGATGCTCAGCAGTCCCCGCAGCTTGCAGAAGTTGAGGATGCGGGTCCACCGCCGGCTGCCGAGGAGGAGGCTTGGCCGGAGCAGCCGGTCACATCTTTCCAAGTGGCGGCCCGCCCGCTGTTCGGCTCCACGCAGGGTGAGTGCCGATGGTGTTCAGGCGGGTATGTATTGGCACGTTGAGCGCGTGGCTTTCGTTGCATTGCTGCCAACACATGCTGGTCAGGGGTTTTGCGCCTGCTGTGCCAACCCGTCATGGCTGCCAATAGTGTGTGCAGTGCTTGGCTGGCTTGCTGGCACCTCATGTTCTCCGCCATGCTTAAATCTTTGCAGATGAGGACGCTTTTGCAGTTGGAGGGCTCGGCTCCCCAGCACAGCCTGCAGCAGCACAGCCTTCCTTTGGCTACTCGCAGCCCTCCAGCTACGAGCCTGGGGCGGCAGATGCAGCGGCATGGCCAGCAGAGCTGCCCGCTGCTGGTGACAGCTCCGACTTTGGGGCCGTGCCAGCCCCGTGGGAAGCGCAGCCGCAGCAAGCAGAGTGGGCGCAACAACCAGCACCGTGGGACGATGCCGCCAGCTCGCAGCAGCCAGCGCCGTGGGAGGATCCCGCCAGCTCGCACCAGCCAGCAGCCTGGGAGCAGGCCCAGGAGCAGCAGGCTGGCACTGCTTGGGAGCAGCAGCAGCAGCAACAGTGGACTGGGGCTCAGCAACAGGAGCAATGGTTGCAGCCGCAGCCGGAACAGCAGGTGGAGCAGCAGCAGCCCACTGAGTGGGGCGCAGCAGAGCAGCCAGTGCCGCCAGCGCAGCAGCAGCCCACTCCATGGGGAGTGGAGGAGAAGCCGCAGCCGCCACCCAAGCAGCAGCCCTCGCAAACACAGTGGGAAGGGCAGGAGCAGGCGGCGCTTTCAGCTTGGGAGCAGCAGCAGCAGGGCTGGCAGCAGCCCCCGCCTGTGCCTGGCTATGAGCAGAAGAGCAGCTGGGAGCAGCCTGCAGAGCGACCTGATGCCTGGCAACAGCCACAGCAGCCTGAGGACGCAACCGAATCTGCTGCGCCTTGGGACGCGCCTGAGCAGGTGCAGCCATGGCAGCTGCCTCAGCCGCAGCCGTGGCAGCCCCCGCCTGATGCCAGCAAGGCCGCCGCAGTAGAGCAGGAAGCTGCCGCCTCTGCCCCGGCCCCTGAGGCAGAGGCCCTGCCCCAGCCTGCCGCAGCTGATGCATACGGCCAGCAGACAGGGGTTGGCGGCGACCAGCAGGCAGCTGTCCTTGATGACAGCAGTTCAGCCCCTGAGGAGGCAGAAGCGAAGCCTGCTGCCGCCACGTCCTGGCAGCCGGCTGCTGCCATGCAGTGGGGCCTTGCTGCTGCTACGCCGTTCCAAGCGTCTGACAGCACAGGCTGGGACCTGCCGAGTCCTGCTGCAGCACCTGCAGAGCCGCTGGCAGCTGAACCAGCAGCCAGTGGCATGGGCAGCTGGGGCGCGACCGCTGCCGCTGCCCCGCCCCAGCCCTTCCGGGCAGCGCAGCAGGACTTCCAGCCCGCTGCTGCCGCACCCTCTGCACCACAGGCGGCCGCTCCACAGCCCTGGCAGCAGGCAGCAGAGCCGCAGCTACGGCAGCCACAGCAGCAGCAGCAGCAGCCTCACTTTGCTGCCGACGAGCCTTCACAGCAGCTGCAGCCACAGCCGTCACAGCAGGCGCAGCGTGAGCCCGATGTGCTGGACCTCGACTCACCCGAGGTGCTGGCAGCTGCCCAGGCCTCCTCCGGCTCCTTCACTTCCGGCTTCCAAGCTGCGCCTCAGGAAGACCCACACGCCTTTGACTTCCTGGAGGTGCGACTTGGCAGGACGCTGGTCGGGAAGCTCGGGGGCTCTTGTTTTGCAAATGGCTTGCAGGGAGGCTCTGTGTGTTTGTGCTTTCCTGCAAGCTGTCATCTACCATGAAGGGCGCCCTCGCTACCTGGCAAGCTGTGGGTTATTTGCGATGTGGGTTATTCCTTGTGTGCAGGAGATCCGCAGCCCCACAGCCGCGGACGAGGTGGCTGCAGCGGCGCAGCAGCAAGCTCCAGCTGCTGCCACAGTGGTGGCCGCTGCAGCGGCAGAGCCTGCACCAGCAGAGCCAGCAGTGGCAGCAGCGGCTGAGCCCACATCAGCAGCTGAGCCACCTGCAGAGGTGGGTGGAAGACACAGAAACTGATCGTGCTGCTGGGACAGGCAGGGAGCGCTTCTCTGGTCAGGATGGCAGTGTGATGACCGCTGGGGCTGTTTTGCTTCTACTCACCATGTGCATATCATGTATGTGGCACCACTGCTGGCGACATCTCAGGAACTGCTTCTCTTGTCCACTATCTCACCTGCAGCCGGCGACCTGGTACGACGAGAGCGGCTACTGCTGGTGCGACATGCCCGATGGCTGGCGCTACTGGTGGGATGCCACCACACAGCAGTGGCAGCAGCACAGCGAGACACCGGCCGGTGAGGGCCCGGCAGCCCATCAGCCGGCACAAGCGGCAACTGCAGCGGAGGCGCCTTCTGCAGCTGCTGCCGTTGCGCCAGCTGAGCCTGGGTTCCAGCAGCAGGCACAGGAGCAACAGCAGCAGCAGGCAGACGCAACCACTGCCAGCGACTGGGCCGACAGCTTCGGCATGGCTGCAGAAGTGCAACAGCCGCAGGCGCCTGCAGCGCAGCCCCTGCCTGCAGCCGACTGGGCCGACAGCTTCGGCTTGTCTGCAGAGCAGCAGCAGCAGCAGCAGCCACAAGCGCTACCAGCGCAGCCCGTGCCTGCAGTTGACTTGGCCGACAGCTTTGGGCTTGTGCCTGCTGCTCAGCATATGCCTCCGGACGTCAGTCCTGAGCCAGAAGCGCCGGCTGCGCCGCCGCTGCCACTCGCTCCGCCTCCCGCGGCAAGCTGGCATCAGCCCCAGCAGCCGCAGCCTTGGCAGCCCTCCCCCTCGCCTGAGCCGCTTGGCGCAGGACCACCCGCTCCGCAGCACCAGCCTTGGCAGCCGTCGCCATCTCCAGACGCCGTCAGCGAGCAGCCTGTGGGGCAGCCATCCTGGCAGGCATCTGCATCTCCAGATGCGGCGCCCCCGCCGCATAAGCAGCATAAGCAGCCATGGGGCCAGCCGCCCCTGGCACCTGCGCCTGCTGTGTGGCGCCCCTCCCCGTCGCCCTCCCCTGACCAGCTTGCCCCAGCAGATCCAGCAGCACACCAGTGGAGCCAGGGCACAGCGGCTGCAGGGACCGGCATGCAGCAGCCAGCAACCTTTCAGCCGTATGCTGCACAGCCTCAGCAGCCGGCAGCGCCATTTGTACCAGCAGCGGCGGCAGTGCCCAGCGTTGCACCTGCTGTTCTGGGCCACGCTGGCTATGGCGTAGCCCAGCCTGGCTACGGCTCGGCGGGCGGAGCGGCAGCAGGGTACAGCCAGCATGGGCGCCCCGCTGCGCCGTTTGGCAAGCTGCTCTTTGGCGGCCGAGTGCTGCTGGCGGCTCCCTCAGGCAAGTTTTGCGCCAGGGTGTAACGGTGATGGCTACCGTGACAGCCCTAGCATTTTGTATGACGTGATGTCAAGTACAACGTGCTCAACACGTGACACTGTGCTCGTTTGACCATCCTCCTGCCACTGAAGGCCATTTGCAGCTGCACGCTCTCCAGCGAGGGCCGCCCGAAGTGCTGCAGCCACTGCCGGGCGCCCCAACCACCAGCCTGTCCTCCCTGCTGCAAACACTCGACAGCTTCCCTGGCCCGCTGGGCAGCAACAGCAAGTCTGACAAGGTGAGGGAGCACAGCTGGCCAGCTGCCATTATTGCGTTCCCAGGCCAAGCATATCGGGTGGTGCACGCAAGCTGGCGGCTGCACTGCGTTCCGCCCGCGCTCTGCCCCCCTGCTGCTTTCCTCTCTCTTGCACTAGGCGTCACTAACTCAAACACACACAGCTCACGTTGTTGGCCTGCATCTCTCCTCCTTTACCCTCAGGTGGCCGCGTTCTGTGGTGAGCAGGCGGATGCCGCAGGCGCCGACCCTGCAGCTGACTATGCTTCCAGCGAGGGGCGCCGCACGCTGTGGTGTGTGCTGCGTGTGCTGGCGGCGCACCAGGGCCGTCCCAGCAGCGCGCCCTACTCCCTGCTGCCTGCCGCCGGGAGTGGCAGCGGCAAGCCGGCCGACCCTGCAGCTGCACCCGAGGCCCAGCTGGCAGCTGCCCTGCTGGAGGGAGTGCCGCCTGTCAGCGAGCCCCAGCTGCTGCTCCCAGCAGCTGCGCCGCCGCCCGAGGCAGCAGCTGCAGTGGCGG
>VFQQ010001053.1_pt1 | contig 42688 bp, 40 predicted proteins | sample 3512341 | NCBI WGS metagenome assembly VFQQ01 (sample SAMN10412373, study PRJNA504923) | tailings metagenome | isolation source: Relicate 2 Philex TSF1 revegetated site | place: Philippines: Tuba, Benguet | collected 2017-08-29 | reverse complement strand
ATCGCCGCGCGCGACCCGCAGGCCATCCTGCCCTACAGCTACGCCGGCACCATGGGCCTGGTGCAGGGCGAGGCCATGGCCTCGCGCTTCTGGCACCGGCTGGGTGCCAGCCGGCTGGACCGCAGCATCTGCGCCAGCGCCGGCGCCGCGGCGCTGGACGCCACCTACGGCCACCGCGTGGGCATGCACGCGCAGTACTTCGCCGAGAGCAAGCTGATCCTGATCTGGGGCAGCAACCCCGTCGCCAGCAGCCTGCACTTCTGGACCCTGGCGCAGCAGGCCAAGCGCAACGGCGCGCGGCTCATCTGCATCGACCCGCGCCGCAGCGAGACGGCCGAGAAGTGCCACGAGCACCTGGCGCTGCGCCCCGGCACCGACGCCGCGCTGGCGCTGGCGCTGATGCACGAGCTGGTGGTGCACGGCTGGCTGGACAACGACTACCTGGCCCGCCATGTGGCCGACTGGCCGGCACTGCGCGACCGCGCGCTGGCCTGGCCGCCCGAGCGCGCGGCCCAGGTCTGCGGGCTGCAGGCCGAAGCGATCCGCGACCTGGCCCGCGCCTATGGCACGACCCAGCCGGCGGCCATCCGCCTGAACTACGGCATGCAGCGCGTGCGCGGCGGCGGCAGCGCCGTGCGGCTGATCGCGCTGCTGCCCTGCCTGGTGGGCGCCTGGCGCCACCGCGCCGGCGGGCTGCTGCTGTCGGCCAGCGGCTGGTTCGCCGGCACGCGGCGCGACGCCTGGCTGTACCGCCCCGACCTGCTGGCCGGGCGCAACCCGCGCACCATCAACATGAGCACCATCGGCGACGACCTGCAACGCGAGGCCTCGCCGGCCTTCGGGCCCAGGATCGAGGCCCTGGTGGTCTACAACAGCAACCCGGTGGCGGTGGCCCCGCACAGCGCGCGCGTGGTGCAGGGCTTTGCCCGCGAGGACCTGTTCACCGTGGTGCTGGAGCACTTCCGCACCGACACCGCCGACCATGCCGACTACGTGCTGCCGGCCACCACCCAGCTGGAGCACTGGGACGCCCATGGCGCCTACGGCCACACCTGGGCGATGCTGAACCGCCCGGCGATGGCGCCGCGCGGCCAGGCGCGCAGCAACGCCGAGATCTTCCGCCAGCTGGCGGCGCGCATGGGCTTCGACGAGCCCTGCTTCCACGACGACGACGAGACGCTGGCGCGCGGCGCCTACGACCCCGAGAAGGTCGATGTCGACGAGCTGCTGGCGCGCGGCCACACGTCGCTGCGCCTGCCCGACGCGCCCTTTGCCGATGGCGGCTTCCCCACGCCCGACGGCCGCGCGCGCTGCCTGGTGCCGGATCTGGGGCCGGGGCTGGGCCTGCCCGACCACCTGGACAACTACGAGTGCGCCGAGGCCGACCCCGCGCTGGCGGCGCGCTACCCGCTGCAGATGATCTCGCCGCCGGCGCGGCACTTCCTCAACTCCACCTTCGCCAACGTCGAGAGCCTGGCGAAGGAGCAGCGCGAGCCGCTGCTGGAGATGCACCCCGACGACGCCGCCGCGCGCGGCATTCAACACGGCGCCGAGGTGCGCGTGTTCAACGACCGCGGCGAGTACCGCTGCCGCGTCGACCTGGCCAGCGGCCGTGCCCGGCCCGGCGTGGTCAATGGCCTGGGCATCTGGTGGCGCAAGCAGGGCCGCAACGGCACCAACGTCAACGAGCTGACGCACCAGCGCCTGACCGACATCGGCCGCGCGCCCAGCTTCTACGACTGCCTGGTCGAGGTGGCGGCGGCCTGATGGCGCCCGCGCGGCAGGCGCGGCGGCGGCGCCGCGGGCTCTGGGCGCTGCTGGCGCTGGCCGCGGCGCTGGGTGGGGCGCTGGGCGTCACCGGCTGCGCCAACCTGGGCTACTACGCGCAGGCCATGGGCGGCCACCTGGAGCTGATCCAGCGCGCGCGCCCGGTGGACGACTGGCTGGCCGACGAGGCCACGCCGGCGGCGCTGCGCGAGCGGCTGCGCCTGAGCCAGCGGATGCGCCGCTTCGCCGTCGAGCAGCTGGCCTTGCCCGACAACGCCAGCTACCGCCGCTACGCCGACCTGCAGCGTGCCTCGGTGATCTGGAACGTGGTGGCCACGCCCGAGCTGTCGCTGACGTTGAAGACCTGGTGCGCGCCCTTCGCCGGCTGCGTGGGCTACCGCGGCTTCTTCGCCCGCGACGACGCCGACGCGCTGGCCGCCGAACTGCGCGGCCAGGGCCTGGAGGTGGGCACCTACGGCGTGCCGGCCTATTCGACGCTGGGCTGGACCAACTGGCTGGGCGGCGACCCGCTGCTCAACACCTTCATCGCCTGGCCCGAGGGCGAGCTGGCGCGGCTGCTGTTCCACGAGCTGGCGCACCAGGTGGTCTACGTGGCCGACGACACCACCTTCAACGAGAGCTTCGCCACCGCGGTGGAGCGCCTGGGCGGGCGGCGCTGGCTGCAGCAGCACGCCGGTGGCGCGGCCAGCGCGGACTTCGATGCCCAGTCGCGCCGGCGCGAGAACTTCCGCGCCTTCGCCGCGCGCTGGCGCGCCGCGCTGCGCGAGGTCTACGACGCGCCGCTGGCCGACGCGGCCAAGCGCGAGCGCAAGGCGGCGGTGATGGCAGCGATGCGTGGCGAGTACGCCGCACTGCGCCAGCGCGACCCGGCCGACGGCGGCCTGGCCGGCGACGCGCGCTGGGACGCCTGGGTGGCGCGGACCAACAATGCGCTGCTGGCGGCGCAGGGTGCCTACGACGAGCTGGTGCCGGCCTTCGAGCGCCTGTTCGAGCAGCAGGGCGGCGACTTCACGCGCTTCTACGCCGAGGTGCGACGCATCGCCGCCTTGCCGCGCGAACAGCGCCGCGCCACACTGGCCGCGCTGCGCTGATCCCCTTGCTCGATTCCAGACCCCGGAGAACCGCATGCCCGACATCCACATCCACCGCGACCACGCCCTGGGCCTGGCCAAGGCGCGCAAGGTGGCGCTGAAGTGGGCCGAGGAGGTTGAGTCGCGCTTCGGCATGGACTGCACCATCGTCGAAGGCAAGACCAGCGACACCGTGGAGTTCACACGCAGCGGCTGCAGCGGGCAGCTGATCGTGGCCGCCGACCACTTCGACCTCAACGCCAAGCTCGGCTTCCTGCTCGGCGCCTTCGCCGGCACCATCGAGCGCGAGGTGCAGCAGGAACTGGACAAGCTGCTGGCGGCCGAGGGGGGTGGGGGCAAGGCGAAAAAGGCGAAGTGACCGTGTTCGCTTCGCGTCCTGCCCGGGAGGTTGAGGCGCGTGTGCGGCGAAGGGCCGGGCGGGCGGCCGGCTGCGCTTAGCTGCTGGGCCCTCGCTGCGCGAGGGCTGCCCTGCGTTGCTCGCGCCCAGGGCCCAAGCCGCGGAACTCGCTACGCGGCCCTGCGGTCCGCTGCGCTCGGACAGCCGCGGCAAGTCAGTTGTTGATGCGCGCTGCGCGCGCGGGCCCTGGACGCTGCGCTACTCGGCTGCGCAGATGCGCGCCGCCGGCCACCCGCCCGGCCCTCCGCCGCGAGCGGTGGCGTGCCGTGTTCGCAGTCCGCGGTTCGCGGCGTGGCAGGGGGCGCCCGCTGGGGGCGCCTATGGAGCGGCGAGCAGCGGAGGTACGGGGGCGGCGCGCGCAGCGCGCATCGTGAACTGACTCGCCGCAGCTGTCCGAGCGCAGCGAACGCAGTGAGCGAAGCGAGTTCTGCGGCGCGCCCCCGGGCCGAGCAGCGCAGCGGAGTGCGGGCCGCAGGCCCGCACCGCTCCATCGAAGCCCCCGGCGGGTGCCCCCTGCCGCGCCGCAGCGCGCGCAAAGGACAAGGCGTGCAAGGCGCTTCGCGCCAGAGGCTTACTTCAGCGACTCGATCAGGTCCACGTAGGCCTGCATCGCCTCGTCCGAGCTCTGGCCCTTGACCTCGGCCCAGGCGTCGTACTTGGCGCGGCCGACCATGTCGGTGAAGCCGGGGCGCTTGCCCTCGACGTCGCCCTCGGTGGCCTGCTTGTACAGCGCGTAGATCTTCAGCAGCGTCATGTTGTCGGGGCGCTCGGGCAGCTGCTTGCTCTCGGCGACGGCCTTGTCGAAGGCGGCTTTCAGGTCGGCCATGGTGGGCTCCTCTGGTTGGCTTGGTGACAATCCCAGGCTTGACGGGGCCGATGTTAGCCAGCATCGTGCCCCGCTTCGTAGAGCCCCAGCCCTAGCATCAGGAGCCTGCATGACCGCTGCCGTCGCCGAGCGCATGTCCCGTGTCGACACCGCTTGGCTGCGCATGGACAACGACGTCAACCTGATGATGATCGTCGGTGTCTGGGTGCTCAAGCCCGGTGTGACGCTGGCCGCGGTGCGCCAGCGCGTGGCCGACAAGCTGCTCAAGTACGACCGCTTCCGCCAGGTGGCGCGCCACGACGCGATGGGCGCGTTGTGGGTGGAGGACCCGCGCTTCGACATCGCCCGCCACGTGGTGCCGGCCACGCTGGAGCCGGCGCCGGGCCAGAGCCAGCGCCAGGCGCTGCAGCAGCTGTGCGGCGAACTGGCGACCACGCCGCTGGACCCGCAGCGCCCTCTGTGGCGCTTCGACCTGATCGAGGACTACGAGGGCGGCAGCGCGCTCGTCGCGCGCGTGCACCACTGCATCGGCGACGGCATCGCGCTGATCTCGGTGATGCTGTCCATCACCGACGGCGGCGCCGACCCGCCGGTGCGCCGGCGCCGCGGCGAGTCCGACGCCGAGGACGAGGAGGCCGACTGGCTGGCCGACGCCGTGCTCAAGCCGCTCACCGATCTGACAGTGAGGGCCGTGGCCATGTACGGCAGCGGCGTGGCCAAGTCCATGGAATACCTGGCCAGCCCGCAGCAGCCGCTGCTGGGGTCCATGGAGATGGCGCGCAGCGGGCTGCAGGTGCTGCAGGACGTGGCGGCGCTGGCGCTGATGCCCGACGACTCGCCCACCCGCCTGAAGGGCGAGCCCGCCGGACGCAAGCGCGTGGCCTGGAGCGAGCCGCTGCCGCTGGAGCGTGTGAAGGCCGTCTGCAAGGGCCTTGGCTGCACCGTCAACGACGTGCTGCTGGCCTGCGCCGCCGGCGCCTTCGGGGCCTACCTGCGCGAGCAGGGCGACGACCCCACGGGGCAGGAGATCCGCGCCATGGTGCCGGTCAACCTGCGCCCGCTGGACCAGGCCTGGAAGCTGGGCAACCGCTTCGGGCTGGCGCCGCTGGTGCTGCCGGTGGGCATAGACAACCCGGTCGAGCGCGTGCTCGCCGTGCGCACGCGCATGGCCGAGCTCAAGGGCAGCTACCAGCCGCTGCTGGCCTTTGCCGTGCTGGCGGTGGCCGGGCTGCTGATCAAGCCGGCGCAGGACCTGCTGCTGGGCCTGTTCGCCAAGAAGGCCACCGCGGTGATGACCAACGTGCCCGGGCCCGGGCAGGCGCTGCGCTTCTGCGGCAGCACGCTGCAGCAGACCATGTTCTGGGTGCCGGCATCGGGCCACATCGGCGTCGGCGTCAGCATCCTCTCGTACGCCGGCGGCGTTCAGTTCGCGCTGATCACCGACGAGCGCCTGTGCCCCGACCCGCAGGCCGTCATCGACCGCTTCGAGCCCGAGTTCGAGAAGCTGCTGTGGCTGACGATGATGCTGCCCTGGCCCGGCGAAGACGCCTGAACCGCCATCCCCCTTCACAACTCGGAGCGACCCCCATGGCCATCACCGTCCCCGTCGAGCTGCACTACGAATTCGCCGTCAAGGCGCCGTTCAAGGACGTCTTCGCGCTGCTGTCCGACGTGCCCAAGTCGGCCAGCCACTTCCCCAAGGTCGCCAAGCTGGTCGACCTGGGCGACAACGCCTACCGCTGGGAGATGCAGAAGGTGGGCACGGCCCAGGTCGGCATCCAGACCGTCTACGCCTGCCAGTACAGCAGTGACGAGGCCAAGGGCCAGGTGGCGTGGTCGCCGGTGAAGGGCGAGGGCAACGCCGAGGTCAGCGGCAGCTGGCGGATCAAGGCCGGCAAGGGCCGCACCGACATCGTCTTCAAGACCAAGGCTGTGCTCGAGGTGCCGCTGCCGGCGCTGATGAAGATGGTGGTGGTGCCGGTGGTCGAGAGCGAGTTCGAGGGCCTGGTCGAGAAGTACATCGCCAAGCTGTGCAAGGTCTTCGGCGGCGAGGTCGAGGACTAGCCGGATCGGTTCCGGCCTGCGGCGGCGTCTCGCGGTCGCGGGCCGCCGACCCGCCGGCGGGCGCGGCCTCTCCATCCCGGCCGCGCCGAGGGCCACCGGTTCCGGCGTCCGCGCCCGCCGCGCCCCGTCAAGCAGCCCGTTCGGTGCTGGGCGCACGCATGCCCCGGCCGTCGGCGTCGCGCCCGGCCTGCGCCAAGGCGCGTTGCCCACGCCCATTCCAGCGGCGCGCCAGACCCTGCGCTTGACCTGGGGAGAGGGGGGTGGCGGGCCAGCCCTGGCCTGTGTCCAGCCCCGGATCGGGTTGACAACGGTCAAACGGGCCCCTGGGACGCCGCCTTCCGGTGTTCGGTCACGGGATGTCGATCCGTCGCTTCAGACGGCGCGCCGCCGGCCGATACCGAGGTGGTTCAATCAGCCTGAACGATCGGACGCACGCGGACAAGCTGGCTGGGGCGCGGTGGCCGCCGCGCACCAGCCGCCCTGTCGGCGGGCGACACCCGTCGGCACGTACCGACATGCTCAGACTCGACACACGCCTACGCTGGATGGGGTGGACCGCCGCGGTGATCGCGCCGCTGCTGGCCGCCGGCCCGCCTGCCAGGGCTGCGGATGGACAGGACCTGAAGCTCAGCGGCTTTGGCACGCTGGGGCTCGCCGCACAGTCGGTGCCCGATGGCTGGGGCTTCAACCGCAACATTGCCCAGCCCGGGCGCAGCGAGAAGCAGACGCTGGCCGCCGACTCGCGCGCCGGGCTGCAGCTCGACTGGCGGCCCCAGGGCAGCATCGAAGGCACGGTCCAGTTCGTGCTGTTCGACAGGCCGCCTGGCGCGTCGGCATCGGAGCGGGTGGAATGGGCCTACCTCGGTTGGCGGCCGACACCCAATTCGCGCCTGCGGCTGGGCCGCACCAGTCCCGACTCCTTCCTGTTCACCAACAGCCGCCATGTCGGTTACGCGCTGCCCTGGGTCAGGCCGCCGGTGGACATGTACGGCTTCCTGCCCATCGCTTCGCTCGACGGCGTCGAAGGTTCTCGGCAGTGGACCTCGGGCGACGCCAGCTGGCTGGTGCGCGGCGCCGCCGGACGCTTCCGCGTCACCACCGCGGCCAACGTGGAGGGCGGCAGCAGCCTCAAGGTTCAGGCCGACGACACCATGGTGCTGACCGTGCAGCGCCAGTCCGGCGGCCTGCTGATCAAGGCGAGCACCTTCAAGGCGCGGCTGTCCCTGAACCTGTCGGAGCAGCTCGGGGCGCTGACAGGTGCGCTGGGCCAGATCGCCGCGCTGCCGCTGCCCGGTCTTGGCGAGCCGGTGGCGGCGCTGCAGTCGGCGCTGTGGGGCGGCGGGCGGGTCGCATACCGTTCGCTGGGCCTGCAGCACGACAGCGGGCCCTGGCTGCTGGTGGCCGAGGCCGGCCGCCTGAAGTCGTCACCGGGCAACGAGCTGACCTCGTGGCGCGGCTATGTCAGCCTGGGTTACCGCTGGCACGACATGACCTTCTTCGGCCTGCTCGGCCGCGCGCGGCCCGACAGGCCGCCGGTGCTGGCGCCGCAGATCGAGAGCAGCCTGGCGGCTGTCGTCGGGCCGGCGGCCGCCGCGCAGCTGCAGGGCGCGCTCAACGCGGCCGAGGGGGCGGGCAACTCCTACCGCCAGGACCAGGCCACTGCGTCGGTCGGCGTGCGCTGGGATGTTTCCTCCAACATGGCGCTGAAGTTCCAGCTCGATCGTGTGCATGTCCGGCCGCATGGGGCGGCGATGTGGCGGACCGATGGCAGGCCCAGAGACGCGCACAACACGATCGGCAGCCTGGCGCTGGATTTCGTGTGGGGGCAGTGATGTCACGACGCGCAAACCTCTCGCGGCGCTGCCTGCTCGTGCTGGGCAGCTGCGGCTTGGGCCTGTCGACCGGCTGGGCCGCGGCCCAGACGCAGACCCTGTATGTCGTGGTTTCGGCCAAGAGCCCGTGGCGCACGCTCACCGCCAAGGAGGTGCTGGCGCTGTACACCGGGCGCGTGCGCACGCTCGGCGACGGGGTGCTGGCCACGCCGCTGGACCAGCACCGCGACGGCGCCTCCCGCGAGGCCTTCTACCGCGCCCTCACCGGCCTGGACATCGCCCGCATCAACAGCTACTGGGCCCGGCTCCACTTCACCGGCCAGGTTCAGCCGCCGGCTGCGGTGGGCGGCGATGCCGAGGTGGCGCAGCGCCTGCTCGCCAACCCCACGGCAGTCGGCTACATGTCGCAGGAGCCGCAGGACCCCAACCTGCGCGTGGCGCTGAGGCTGCCGGTCCAGCGTGCGGATTGATGCGGAGCCGGCCTTGGCCTCCCGCTCGCTTCAGCGCCGATTCCTGCGCACCCTGGCCTGGGCGTCCTGCCTGCTGGGGGCGCTGCTGGCGCTGGTGGTCTACCGCGCCACGCAACTGCATCTGCACGAGGGCAGCGTCGCCACCGTGGCGGCGCTGGTCGCTGCGATCGAGAAATCCGCCGCCGTGGGCGTGTATGCGGAGGACCGGGAACTGCTGCGCGAGATCGCCGAAGGCCTGCGCCGACATCCCCATGTGGCCGCGGTGGCGGTCAGCGGCGCCAACGGCAGCGAGCTGCTGGCCCTGCCCCTGGCCGGCGCGGCGGGCGCGGCTGCCGCGAGCCAGGCGCTGCCGGCCCCGACAGCGCGCGCGGCGGCCGAGTTCGACCAGCGGCTGAGCAGCCCGTTCGACGCCAGCGAAGGCATAGGCCGGCTCCAGGTGTGGCTGGACAGCCGGCGCATGCAGTCCGACGCGCGCCAGCAGGCGCTGCTGCTCGTCGGCGCGCTGATCGTGCTGCTGGCCGGGGTCATGCTCGTGTTCCAGGCGCTGGCGGTGCGCCTGCTGTCGCGGCCCATGCAGAGGCTGGCCGCGGACCTGGGGCACATGGCGCCAGGCACCGACGCGCGCCTGCGCGTCACGCCCGACCACGCGCACGACGAGATCGGCACCGTGGCCGCCGCCGCGAACCGCCTGCTCGAACTGCAGCAGCATGCGCTCGAGCGCGAGCGCGCGCTGCGCGCCGAGATCGCCGAGACCGAAGCGCGCTACCGCGGCATCTTCGACTCGACGCGGGCCGGCATCTTCGTGCTGTCCGGCACCGGCCTGATGCACGGCAACCCGGCGCTGGGCCAGATGCTCGGCTCGACCGCGGGCGTCCGTGCCGACTGGCAGGCCGACTTCGTGCACGCCGTGGCCTGCGACCCCGTGCAGCTGACCGAGCTGATCGAGTCGGCCAGGGCCACCGGGCAGCCCCACTCGCTGGACCTCGAGCTGCGCCGTGTGGACGGCGAACTGATCTGGGTGCACTGCCTGGTCTCGGCCCAGCGCACCGACGACGGCCTGGACCGGGTCGAAGGCGTGCTGTACGACATCACGCAGCGCAAGCAGGCCGAGCGCCTGGCCCATCACCGCGCCGAACACGATGCGCTCACCGGCCTGAAGTCGCGCGCCTACATCGAGGCGGCGCTGGAGCACAAGGTGGCGACGGCGGCCTCCACCGACGAGGCCGTGACGCTGATGTTCCTCGACCTGGATGGCTTCAAGGCGGTGAACGACCGCTGGGGCCACGCCGCCGGCGACGAGGTGCTGATCGAGGCGGCCCGGCGGCTGCGCAGCCTGTTCCGGCGCGCCTCGGACTCGGTGGGCCGGCTCGGCGGCGACGAGCTGGTGGCGGTCGTCGACGGCATGCATGCCACCGACCCGACCGTCCAGGAGCTGGGCATGGCGCTGATCGCCGCCTTCCGTGCGCCCTTCGACCTGCCCGGGGGCGACCAGGCCTATGTCGGGGTCAGCGTCGGCGCGGCCAGCTTCCCGCGCCACGCGACCACGGCCAAGACCCTGATCGAGGCCGCCGACGCCGCGATGTACGCGGTCAAGCAGACGGGCCGGGGCGGGTTCGTCATCGCCAGCTTGAACCAGGAAGGCGCGAACGGGGCCGCGGCGCCCAGCGCCACGTCGGCGATCAACGAGGCGCTGCGCGACCCCTTGACCGGGCTGCCGGATCGCCGTGCGCTGGCCGTCAAGCTGGACGCTGCGCTGCGGCGGGCCGACCAGACGAACAGCATCAGCGCCGTGCTGGCGCTGGACATCGACCAGTTCAAGGTCGTCAACGTCGCGCACGGCAGCCATGTGGGCGACGAGGTGCTGTGCGAGGTGGCCTGGCGCCTGCGCCAGTTCCTGCGCGCCGGCGAGGCGGCGGTGCGCATAGGCAGCGACGAGTTCCTGGTGATCGTCGACACCGGCGAGGCCGAGGCTGGCGGCGCCGGCGCGGTGGCCGGCAGCGTCGGCGCCAAGCTGCAAGCCGCCGTCGCGCAGCCGATTCACACCGCGCGCGGTCCGCTCGCCCTGAACGCCAGCGTCGGGTACAGCTTGATGCTGCCCGGGGCCGGCGACGCGCAGCGCGTGTTGCTGGAGTCCCAGCTGGCGCTGAAGCGGGCGAAGACGGCCGGGCAGGCGCATGTGGTGGCCTTCGAGCCGAACATGCTGGCCGGGTTGCAGCTGGCGATGAGCCTGGAGGCCGACCTGCGCGCCGCCATGGCCGCGGGCCGCTTCGAGCTGCATGTGCAGCCGCAGGTGCACGCCAACGGCCAGCGGCAGCGTGGCGAGGCCTTGCTGCGCTGGCGCCACCCCGCGCGCGGTTGGGTGCCGCCATCCGAGTTCATTCCGCTGGCCGAGTCCACGGGCCTGATCGTGGAGCTGGGCCGATGGGTGCTGCGCCAGGGCTGCTCCATCCTCGAGCGGGCCCATCGCGGCGGACAGCGCACCGAGCTGTCGATCAACATCAGCCCGGTGCAGTTCCGCCACCCGCAGTTCGTGGCCGACGTGCGCGAGGCCATTGCCGAGGCCGCCGCACCGGCCGAGGGCCTCATCCTCGAGATCACCGAGACGCTGCTGATCCAGCAGGTCGACGAGGTGGTGCAGCGGATGCGCGAGCTGGTGGCGCTGGGCGTGCGCTTCTCCATCGACGACTTCGGCACCGGCTTCTCCAGCCTGGGCTACCTGCGCCACCTGCCGCTGCATGAGATCAAGATCGATCGCAGCTTCGTCAGCGGGTTGCCGGGGGACGCGGCCTCGGCCGGCATCGTGCAGTCGATACTGGCGATGGGGCAGCACCTGGGGCTGGAGGTGGTGGCCGAGGGCGTGGAGACGCCGGCGCAGTCGCGCTTCCTGCGCGAGCGCGGCTGCCTGCTCGAGCAGGGCTGGCTGCATGGCCGGCCGCTGCCGGCCGACGAGTGGCTGGCGACGCTGCTCGCGGACGCCGCGGCCAGCGGCCCGGCGTCGCGTCGGCCGGTCGCCGAGTCGGCGAAGCTGGCCCACCGATGAGCCCGCCGCTGGCCGCACGGGAGCCGCCGGCGAGCCCGCGCGCGGGCTGCAGCGATGGCGCGCCGACGTCCTGCACCGGCTCGCGCCCGTTGCTGCCACGACCGCCGCGTACCCCGGGCGGGTGCGGCACCGGGGCGGCGGCCGCGCAGCGCTGCATCGGGCCGGTCTGGCAGGGGCCGCACCGCGTCAACGCTGCGGTCCCGCTCGCAGCGCGGGAGGCAGGGCGCCCGGCGGCTGGCTGAGCCGGCGGCGGCGGCGCAGGCCGGATGGCGCCCGCGATGCGCGCCCGGGCCCGTTCGCCGGCACGGCCCGCCCAGCACGGCCGCGCCGGCGCTTGACGAAGAACAGGTTGCTCAGCCCGCGTAGGCGCCCACCAGCTGCTGCAGGTGCTGCTGCGAGGGTTCGTCCAGGAAGGGCAGCAGCAGGCTGAGCACATGCCAGGCGCCGCGCGCCAGCGCCGCGCCGGCCTGCTCGGGCTCCAGCGCGTGGCGCGGGTCGCGCACGTACTCGTAGCTCAGCCAGTAGGTGAGCAGCACCGTCATGGCCGTGGCCACCGGTTCGGCCTGGGCCATGTTGATGCGCAGCGCGCCATGGCGCGACAGGCCGGCCAGCAGGTCGTGGGCGGCGCGCGTCTTGCGCTTCAGCACGCGCTGGAAGCGCGTCTCCAGGTGGCGGTTCTTGCTGAGCAGGTCGTTCAGGTCGCGGTACAGGAAGCGGTGGTTCCACACCAGCTCGTAGAGCATGTGCAGGAACAGCCAGGCGTCCTCGATGTTCGCCACGCCCTCGGCGGCGGGCAGCAGCTCGTCCAGCGCGCTCTCGTAGCGGTCGAACAGCGCGTTGATCAGCAGGTCCTTGGCCGGGTAGTGGTAGTACAGGTTGCCCGGGCTGATGCCCAGCTCGGCGCTGATCGCCGTGGTGCTGACGTTGGGCTCGCCCAGCCGGTTGAACAGCACCAGCGTCACCTCCAGGATGCGCTCGGCGGTGCGGCGCGGGCGCTTGCGGCCGCGCGGCAGCGCGGGCTCGGCGGCGGCTTCGCGCGGCGCCTCGGTCGCGGCCTTCGCGGCGGGTTTGGGTGCGGCCATGAGCGGACATTCTGGCACCGCGCCGCAGGCGGCGGCGCGCTGCCTACAATCCCGCGCCCATGCCCGCCGTGCGCTTCACCGAGGTCGAGAAGACCTACACCACCCCCCGCGGCCCGCTGCGCGCGCTGGGCGGCGTCTCGTTCGACATCGAGGACGGCGAGTTCTTCGGCCTGCTCGGGCCCAACGGCGCCGGCAAGACCACGCTGATCTCGGTGCTGGCCGGGCTGGTCCGCGCCACGCGCGGCCACGTGATGGTGCGCGGGCACGACGTGGTGGACGACTACGCGGCGGCGCGCAAGGCGCTGGGCATCGTGCCGCAGGAGCTGGTGTTCGACCCCTTCTTCAGCGTGCGCGAGACGCTGCGCATCCAGAGCGGCTACTTCGGCGTGCGCGGCAACGAGGCCTGGATCGACGAGCTGCTGCACGAGCTGGGCCTGGCCGACAAGGCCCAGGCCAACATGCGCCAGCTCTCGGGCGGCATGAAACGCCGCGTGCTGGTGGCGCAGGCCCTGGTGCACCGGCCGCCGGTGATCGTGCTCGACGAGCCCACCGCCGGCGTCGACGTCGAGCTGCGCCAGACGCTGTGGCGCTTCATCGCGCGGCTCAACCGCGAGGGCCACACGGTGCTGCTGACCACGCACTACCTGGAGGAGGCCGAGGCGCTGTGCGGCCGCATCGCGATGCTCAAGCAGGGCCGCGTGGTGGCGCTGGACCGCACCTCGGCGCTGCTGGCCGGCACCGCCAGCACCATGCTGCGCTTCAAGACCGACGACGCGCTGCCGCCCGAGCTGGCCGGGCAGTCGCGCGTCACCGGCCGCATCGTGCAGCTCACCGCCCACGACGCCGCCGAGGTCGAGAGCCTGCTGTCGCGCCTGCGCGGCGCCGGCGTGAGGATCGAGGACCTGGAGATCGGCCGCGCCGACCTCGAGGACGTGTTCCTCGAGATCATGCAGGGGGCGCACGGCTCCTGAGGAGCCGCGCCGAAGGCGCATGCCCGCAGCCGCCGGCACGATCCGCCTGGCCGAGTTGCTGGGTGCGCTGTCGCTGGCCACCGACCTGGCCAATGGCCAGGCCGCGGAGACCGGGCTGCGCACGACATTGCTGGCCTGCCGCCTGGTGCCCGACGCGTCGCCGGCCGACCGTCGCGACACCTACTGGGCCGGCCTGCTGCGCTACCTGGGCTGCAGCGGCTTCGCCGTCGAGGAGGCGGGCTTCGCCGCCGGCGACGACATCGGCCTGCGCCGCAGCTTCGCGCGCACCGACCTCGGCCGCCCTGCGCAGTTCGTGCGCGCCGTGCTGCGCGATGTGGGCCGCGGCGCGCCGCCGCTGCAGCGCGTGCGCGGCGTGACGCGCCTGCTCGCCACGCCCGGTGCGCCGCGCGCGCATGCGCTGGCGCAATGCGACGCCGGGCTGCACTGCGCGCGCAAGCTGGCGATGTCGCCCGGCGTGCTGCAGGCGCTGGCCGACAGCGACGAGCGCTACGACGGCAGCGGCCTGCCCCAGGGAAAGGCCGCGGACGCGCTGAACCTGCCGCTGCGCGCCGTCGAGGTGGCGCGCGTCGCGGTGATCTTCCTCGGCCTGGGCGGGCTGCCGGCGGCGCGCGCCGAGCTGCGCCGCCGCGCCGGCGGCCACCTCGACCCGGCGCTGGTCCGGCGCTTCGACGACGACGCCGAGGCGCTGTGCGTCGGCCTGCTCGACGGCTCGCCCTGGGACGCCTTCCTCGCCGCCGAGCCCGGGCTGTGGCTGGTCGACGCGCCGGCGATGGGCCGGCTGTTCGACGCCTTCGCGCTGATGGCCGACCTGAAGTCGGGCTTCTTCGCCGGCCACTCGCAGGGCGTGGCCGCGCTGGCCCGCGGCGCGGCGCGCGCCGCCGGCGCCGACCAGGCGCTGGCCGAGCGGCTGGGCCATGCCGGCCTGCTGCACGACCTGGGCCGCGTGGCCGTGCCCGGCGGGCTGTGGGACAAGGCCGGGCCGCTCAATCCGGCCGAGTGGGAGCGCGTGCGGCTGCACAGCTACTACAGCGACCGCGTGCTGCGGCGCAGCCCGCAGCTGCGCGAGCTGGCCGAGCTCGCCGGCCGCGCGCACGAGCGCTGCGACGGCTCGGGTTACCCGCGCGGCGAGGCCGACGCCGGCAGCCCCGCCGGCTGGCTGGCCGCCGCCGATGTGTTCCACGCCTGCCTGGAGCCGCGCGCGCACCGGCCGGCACTCTCGGTCGACGCGGCGCGGCGGGTGCTGGTCGAACACGCGGCCGCGGGCCGGCTGGCGCGCGGTGCCGTCGACGCGGTGCTGGCCGCCGCCGGCCAGCCCGAACTGCCGTCGCCCGCCCCCGGCCCCCTGACGCCGCGCGAGCTGCAGGTGCTGCGCTTGCTGGTGCAGGGGCTGTCGAACAAGGCCATCGCGCGCGAGCTCGGCATCTCGCCGCGCACCGTGCAGCACCACAGCATCCACATCTACGGCAAGACCGGCGTGCGGAGCCGCGCCGGCGCCGCGCTGTGGGCGGTGGAGCAGGGCCTGTACCGGCCGCTGCAAGGGGGTGCTGCACCCTGAGCCGCCCACCGTCCGGGCCTCGCGGCCGGCCGATAGGCCATCTGGCCGATGGCCGGCTGCGGCGGCGCGCCTAGCCTGGGGGCCCCTGTCCTTGAACTCCAGGAGACCGCCATGAACCTGACCGCCACCCGCCAAGCCGCAGCCGGCGAGGCAGCGCGCACCGCGCACCCCGACAGCGTTCCCCCCGCCAGCACCCTGCACACCGTGCAGGCCATCTACCAGGCCTTCGGCCAGGGCGACATCGCGGCCATCCTGGCCGTGCTGGACGACGAGGTGCAGTGGGACGTCTGGCACAGCCACAGCGCGCAGCAGGCGGGCACGCCGCACCTGCAGCCGCGCCTTGGGCGCGACGGCGTCGCTGCTTTTTTCCAGTCGCTGGCCGACCTCGAGTTCCATGACTTCAAGGTGCTGGGCCTCAGCGGCGACGCCCACCAGGTGGCCGCCGAGATCCAGATCGACTTCAGCGCCCGCGCCACCGGCCGCCGCGTGCAGGACGAGGAACTGCACCTGTGGACCTTTGGCCCAGACGGCCGCGTGCGCCGCCTCCGCCACTACGTCGACACCGCCAAGCACGCCTGGGTGCACGGGCTCACGCCGAGGGTTTGAGCCGCCGTGTATCGTGCCGGCATGCACGCCACGACCCTGCCCACGCCCACGCCGTCCAAGCTGCCGCCGGCCGGTGCCGGCACGCTGTTCCGCAAGGAGGTGCTGCGCTTCTGGAAGGTGGCCTTCCAGACGGTGGCGGCACCCGTGCTGACGGCGATGCTCTACCTGCTGATCTTCGGCCACGTGCTCAGCGGCCGCGTCGAGGCGCTGCCCGGTGTGGGCTACACCAGCTTCCTGATCCCGGGGCTGGTGATGATGAGCGTGCTGCAGAACGCCTTTGCCAACAGCAGCAGCTCGCTGGTGCAGAGCAAGATCACCGGCAACCTGGTGTTCCTGCTGGTCACGCCGCTGTCGCCGGCGGCCTGGTTCGTGGCCTACGTGGGTGCGTCCATCGTGCGCGGGCTGGCGGTGGGCGCCGGCGTGCTGGCCGTCACCGTGTGGTTCGTGCCGCTGCAGCTGGCCGAGCCGTGGTGGATCGTGGTCTTCGCGCTGCTGGGCGCCGGCATGCTGGGCAGCCTGGGGCTGATCGCCGGGCTGTGGGCCGAGAAGTTCGACCAGATGGCGGCCTTCCAGAACTTCATCATCATGCCCATGACCTTCCTGTCGGGCGTGTTCTATTCGGTGCACTCGCTACCCGCCGTGTGGCTGGCGGCCAGCCACCTGAACCCCTTCTTCTACATGATCGACGGCTTCCGCCGCGGCTTCTTCGGGGTCAGCGACGTGTCGCCCTGGATCAGCCTGGCCGTGGTCGGCACGGCCTTCGTGCTGATGGCCGCGCTGAGCCTGCGGCTGCTGGCCACGGGCTACAAGCTGCGCCACTGACCCGGGCGGCCGGGCCTGCGACAATCGGCTCCGTCATGAGCGATCCCACCCCCGACCAGGTGCGCGACTTCATCGCCGCCGGCCTGCCCTGCGAACAGCTGCAGGTCGAAGGCGATGGCCGCCACTTCTACGCCACCATCGTCTCGGCGCAGTTCGACGGGCTGTCGCGCATCCAGCGCCACCAGCGCGTCTACGCGGCCCTGGGCGATAGAATGCGCGCGCAGATTCACGCGCTGTCCATGAAGACCCTGACCCCGGCCGAGTTCTCGGCCCAGGCTCACCACCCCTGACGCTCCCCTGCGGCGCGCCGCGGGGGACCGCTGCGCGCCTGCTGCAGGCGTGAAGGCTGTCCCCGCTGCGTCAGCGCGCGGGGCCACCACCGATGATCACGCTTGCACTGTCCAAGGGCCGCATCTTCGACGACTCGCTGCCGCTGCTGCGCGCGGCCGGGGTCGAGGTGCCACCCGAGCACGAACATGGCCGCCGGCTGATCCTGCCGACCTCCCGGCCCGACCTGCGCGTGGTGCTGGTGCGCGCCAGCGATGTGCCCACCTACGTGGCCCATGGCGGCGCCGACCTGGGCGTGGCCGGGCTGGACACGCTGCTGGAGCAGGACGACGACGGCGCCGGCACGCTGTACCGGCCGCTGGACCTGGGCATCGCGCGCTGCCGCCTCAGCGTGGCGGCGCGCGCCGACTTCGACTACGCCGCCGCCGTGCGCCAGGGCTCGCGCATCCGCGTGGCCACCAAGTACACGCGCCTGGCCAGCCAGCACTTCGCCGCCAAGGGCGTGCACGTGGACCTGATCAAGCTCTACGGCAGCATGGAGCTGGCGCCGCTGACCGGCCTGGCCGACGCCATCGTCGACCTGGTCTCCACCGGCGGCACGCTGAAGGCCAACGAGCTGGTCGAGGTCGAGCCCATCATGCCCATCAGCGCGCGGCTGGTGGTCAACCCGGCGGCGCTGAAGCTGCAGCGCCAGGCGATGCGCGCGCTGATCGACGCCATCGGCGCGGCGGTGGCGGCGCAGCGCGGGGGGGCCTCGGCATGAGCGCCGCCACGCCGCAGCCGCTGATCCGCCGGCTGGACACCGCCGCCGCGTCCTTCGAAGCCGACTTCGCCGCGCTGCGCCACTGGTCGGCCGAGACCGACGCCGCCATCGAGGCCACCGTGGCCGCCATCGTCGACGACGTGCGCCAGCGCGGCGACGCGGCGCTGCTGCACTACACGGCGCGCTTCGACGGGCTCAGGCTGGACAGTGCCGCGGCGCTGGAGATCCCGGCCGATGCGTTGGAGGCGGCGCTGCGGTCCATCACCCCGGCCCAGCGCGCCGCCTTGACCACCGCCGCCGAGCGCGTGCGCCAGTACCACGAGCGCCAGCGCCAGCACAGCGCGCTGTCCTGGGCCTACGCCGACGCCGACGGCAGCTGGCTGGGCCAGAAGGTGACGCCACTGGATCGCGTGGGCATCTACGTGCCCGGCGGCAAGGCCGCCTACCCCAGCAGCGTGCTGATGAACGCCATCCCGGCCCAGGTGGCCGGCGTGGCCGAGATCATCATGGTGGTGCCCACGCCCGACCGCGGCGCCGGCCCCGAACGCAATCCGCTGGTGCTGGCCGCGGCGCGGCTGGCCGGCGTGCACCGCGTGTTCGGCGTCGGCGGCGCGCAGGCGGTGGCGGCGCTGGCCTGGGGCACAGCCACGGTGCCGCGCGTCGACAAGATCACCGGGCCGGGCAACGCCTACGTGGCCAGCGCCAAGCGCCGCGTGTTCGGACAGGTGGGCATCGACATGATCGCCGGGCCCAGCGAGATCCTGGTGCTGGCCGACGGGACCACGCCGCCCGACTGGGTGGCGATGGACCTGTTCAGCCAGGCCGAGCACGACGAGCTGGCGCAGAGCATCCTGCTGTGCCCCGACGCCGGCTACCTGGACGCCGTGCAGGCGGCCATCGAGCGGCTGCTGCCCACGCTGCCGCGGCGCGCCGTGGTCGAGGCCTCGCTGCGCCAGCGCGGCGCGCTGGTGCTGACGCGTTCGATGGACGAGGCCTGCGAGATCTCCAACCGGCTGGCGCCCGAGCACCTGGAGATCTGCGCCGCCGAACCGGCGCGCTGGGAGCCGCTGCTGCAGCATGCCGGTGCCATCTTCCTCGGGCGCCACACCAGCGAGGCGCTGGGCGACTACTGCGCCGGACCCAACCACGTGCTGCCCACCGCGGGCACGGCGCGCTTCTCGTCGCCGCTGGGCGTGTACGACTTCGTCAAGCGCAGCAGCCTGATCGAGGTGTCGCAGGCCGGCGCGCAGCAGCTGGGCGCCGTGGCCTCGGTGCTGGCGCATGGCGAGGGCCTGCAGGCGCATGCGATGGCGGCCGAGATGCGCCGCGTGGCGGCTGGCCAGGCCTTCGACGCCGCGGCCGCGCAGGCGGCTGCGCTGGCCGATGTGCAGGCTGCGGCGAACGCCGGCGCGGCGACGGGTGGCGAAGGCCGCGCCACGCTGGAGGTGGCCGACGCGACGGCGGCCGACCTGGACGCGCTGCGCGCGATGGTGCTGGCGCCGGGCCAGGAGCGCCTGGTCACCGGCCCCGTGCTGTCCATCGCCCAGGCGGCGCTGACGCCGGGCTCGCGCACGCTGGCGCTGCGCGTGGCCGGCCGCGCCGTCGGCCTGCTGCTCACCTACGACTGCCGCCAGCGCGCCGACAAGCCGGTGCCCTACCTGGGCATCTGGCGGCTGATGGTCGACGCGCGCTGGCAGCGCCATGGCCTGGGCCGCCAGGCCATCGCCTGGGCGGTGGCCGAGGCGCGGCGGCTGGGGCTGCGGGCGGTGGAGCTGTCGCACATGCCGGTGCCCGGCCATGCCGGGCCCTTTTATCAAGGCCTGGGCTTTGCCTACACCGGCGAGTTCGACGAGGACGAGCTGGTGATGCGCCTGGACATCGACGAAGGGTCGACGGAGGAGCCGCGATGAACCACGCCGACCGCGACGCCGCGCTGGCCGAGCGCATGGCCCGCACCATCCGCCAGGACGTGCAGGGCATGCATGCCTATGCGGTGCAGGACAGCGCCGGGCTGATCAAGCTCGACGCGATGGAGAACCCCTACCCGCTGCCGCCGGCGCTGCAGCAGGCGCTGGGCGAGCGCCTGGGCCGCGCGGCGATCAACCGCTACCCGGCGATGGCCGCGGCGCGGCTGGCCGAGGCGCTGAAGCCCTTCGCGATGCTGCCCGCCGGCTGCGAGCTGATGCTGGGCAACGGCAGCGACGAGCTGATCGACCTGCTGTCGGTGGCCTGTGCGCTGCCGGGCGCCACCATCCTGGCGCCGCTGCCCGGTTTCGTGATGTACGAGATGTCGGCCAAGCTGCGCGGCCTGCGCTTCGTCGGCGTGCCGCTGCGCGCCGACTTCGAGCTCGACGAGGACGCGATGCTCGAGGCCATCGAGTGGCACCGCCCGGCGCTGACCTACATCGCCTACCCGAACAACCCCACGGCCAACCTGTGGGACGACGGCGTCATCGACCGCATCGTCGAGGCCGTCGGTCGCCAGCAGGGGCTGGTGGTGTTCGACGAGGCCTACCAGCCCTTCGCGTCGCGCAGCCGCATGGCCACGCTGGCCACCCAGCCGCATGTGCTGGTGCTGCGCACGCTGTCCAAGTTCGGCCTGGCCGGCGTGCGCCTGGGCTACCTGTGCGGGCGCGCGGCGCTGGTGCGCGAGATCGACAAGGTGCGCCCGCCCTACAACATCAGCGTGCTCAACGCCGAGTGCGGGCTGTTCGCGCTGGAGCATGCCGACGAGTACGCGCGCCAGGCGGCGCTGCTGCGCGCGCAGCGCGAGCGGCTGCAGCGCGAGCTGGCGGCGCTGCCCGGCGTGCAGGCCTTTCCCAGCGAGGCCAACATGATCCTCGTGCGCGTGCCCGACTCGGCCGCCGCCTTCGCCGGCCTGAAGGCACGCGGCGTGCTCGTCAAGCACATCGCCGGCCTGCACCCGCTGCTGGCCAACTGCCTGCGCCTGACCGTGGGCAGCGCCGACGAGAACACCCGCCTGATCGAAGCCCTGAAGGCCAGCCTATGACCACCCCCGCACCCAGCGCCGCGCCGCGCAGCGCCGACCTGCGCCGCGACACCAAGGAGACGCAGATCCGCGTCGCCGTCAACCTCGACGGCCGCGGCGACGCGCAGTTGGCCACCGGCATCGGCTTCTTCGACCACATGCTCGAGCAGATCGCGCGCCATGGGCTCATCGACCTCACGGTGGAAGCCAAGGGCGACCTGCACATCGACGGCCACCACACGGTGGAGGACGTGGGCATCACGCTGGGCATGGCGGTGGCGCAGGCGGTGGGCGACAAGAAGGGCCTGACCCGCTACGGCCATGCCTACGTGCCGCTGGACGAGGCGCTGTCGCGCGTGGTGATCGACTTCTCGGGCCGCCCCGGGCTGCACATGCGCGTGCCCTTCAAGTCCGGCATGGTCGGCGGCTTCGACACCCAGCTGGCCTTCGAGTTCTTCCAGGGCTTCGCCAACCACGCGATGGTCACGCTGCACATCGACAACCTGCACGGCGACAACGCCCACCACCAGTGCGAGACGGTGTTCAAGGCCTTCGCCCGCGCGCTGCGCATGGCGCTGGCGCTGGACCCGCGCTCGGCCGGTGTGATCCCGTCGACCAAGGGCAGCCTGTGACGTGGTGCCCCCACGCTCGCTGCGTTCGCTGCCCCCAGGGGGAGGCGCTCAGTCCCTTCGGACCCGCCGGGCGGAACTGAGATGACGGCATCGGTGGCGGTCGTCGACTACGGCATGGGCAACCTGCGCTCGGTGTCGCAGGCGGTGGCGCATGCGGCGGCGGGCGCCGACCTGCGCGTCGTCGTCACCGCCAACCCCGAGGAGGTCTGGGCCGCCGAGCGCGTGGTGCTGCCGGGGCAGGGCGCGATGCGCGACTGCATGGCCGCGCTGCGTGGCTCGGGCCTGCTCGAAGCCGTGCTGCACGCGGCGGCCCACAAGCCGCTGTTCGGCGTCTGCGTGGGCATGCAGATGCTGCTGCAGCACAGCGAGGAGCAGGACACGCCGGGCCTGGGCCTGATCGCCGGCGAGGTGCGCCGCTTCCGGCTCGAGGGCCGGCTGCAGCCCGACGGCAGCCGCTACAAGGTGCCGCAGATGGGCTGGAACCGCGTGTTCCAGCAGCCCCACGCGATGTGGGCCGAGGTGCCCGACGGCAGCTGGTTCTACTTCGTGCACAGCTACCACGCCGCACCGGCCAACCCCGTGCACAGCGTGGGTGAGGCCGACTACGGTGGCCGCTTTACCTGCGCCCTGGCGCGGGATAACATTTTTGCCACGCAGTTCCACCCCGAGAAGAGCGCCGATCAGGGCCTGGCCCTGTACCGCAACTTCCTGCGCTGGAAGCCCTAGACGACCCCGCGCACGCCGTCCGCCCCGCCAAGACGCCGGTCCCGTCGCTGCCCATCCGACCTGCCGCAGACCCCGCCGCCAGCCGCCTGCCGCACCGCCTTCCCACCAATGCCTCTGGCCCCAAGCCATGCTGCTGATCCCCGCCATCGACCTCAAGGATGGGCACTGCGTCCGCCTGCAACAGGGCGACATGCAATCCGCCACCCACTTCGGCGACGACCCCGCCGCGATGGCGCGGCGCTGGCTGGACGCCGGTGCGCGGCGCCTGCACCTGGTCGACCTGAACGGCGCCTTCGCCGGCAAGCCGGTCAACGAGGGCGCGGTCAGGGCCATCCTGCGCGAGGTCGGCGACAGCATCCCGGTGCAGCTGGGTGGCGGCATCCGCGACCTCGACACCATCGAGCGCTACCTCGACGACGGCATCCGCTACGTGATCATCGGCACCGCCGCGGTGAAGAACCCCGGCTTCCTGCACGACGCCTGCACGGCCTTCGGCGGCCACATCATCGTCGGCCTGGACGCCAAGGACGGCAAGGTGGCCACCGACGGCTGGAGCAAGCTCACCGGCCACGAGGTCATCGATCTGGCGAAGAAGTTCGAGGACTACGGCGTCGAGGCCGTGGTCTACACCGACATCGGCCGCGACGGCATGCTCACCGGCATCAACATCGAGGCCACGGTGGCGCTGGCGCAGGCGCTGAGCATTCCGGTGATCGCCTCGGGCGGGCTGTCCGGCCTGGCCGACGTCGAGCGGCTGTGCGCCGTGCAGGACGAGGGCGTGGCGGGCGTCATCTGCGGGCGCAGCATCTACACCGGCGACCTCGACTTCGCCGCCGCCCAGCGCCACGCCGACGAGCTGGTCGGCGCCGACTGAGGGGCGACGCGCGCGCGTGCCGCGCGCGCTGGCCGTGGCCAGGCTCCGGCCGCTGCGCCCGCTGGTGTGACCCCGGGTGCGGCTCCGGGTGCGGCTGCCGCTGAACACCGGCCGCAGAGGCGGCGGCGGCCGGCCGGGCCTGCGCGTGGACCCGGGCCGCGACGAGGTGTTCGGCACGACGCCAGCCCCTGGCCCGGGGCAGGGGCGGCCCCAGGGGCCGGCGCCCGTGCCTCAGTCGGCGGCGCGGCGGCGCCCCGCGCCTGCAGCCAGCAGCAGGGCCAGCGCAGCCAGCGTGCCGGACAGCGGCTCGGGTACGCGCTGCACCTGCAGGAAGCCGCGGATCTCGCCGCCCGGGAACGACTGGGTGTGCAGGTTGAAGTAGGCGCGCCCCTCGTTCATCCCGGCCACCAGTGCCAAGAAGGCCGTGGCCGGCGTGCCGCCGTTGTTGGTGATGAAGCTGCCGTTGAAGCTGCTGGCCATCGTCATGTCGAACTCCACGTCGTAGCTGCCCGAGAAGGCGCCGGCGGGGAAGCCCGGGAAGCTGGGCGTGGGGGTGGCAACGCCCACGTTGCCCGCGCCCGGCACCGCGGTGCAGCAGTGGATGTGCGCCACGGTGGCCGGGCCCAGCAGATCCTGGAAGGCGGCCTCGACGCGCATGCGCTCCAGCGCCTGGTCGATGGTCACGCGCGCCCAGCCACTGGCCGGCGACGCGTTGGGCGGTGCCTCGGCGGCGCCGCTCAGCGTGGTGAAGTAGGTGATGGTGGCCGCCTGCGCGGCGGGCAAGGCCAGCCATGCCAGCGCCAGTGCAGCGCAGGCCCGGGCGACCTTGCCGCGCCCGGGACGAAGGGTCTTCGTGATCGACATGGGTGACTCCTGGGTGGAATGCCGGCCGTCGCCATCGGGGCCTGGCCCCCACACCGGTATACGCCTGAGCCGCCGGCATGGCTGCCACATGTTCGAGGGGGGTCGATAATCGGCGTGGCCGCCGCCCTCGCCATTCCCATCCCCTCCCACGCCGCCACCCATGCTGGCCAAACGCATCATCCCCTGCCTGGACGTCACCGGCGGCCGCGTCGTCAAGGGCGTCAACTTCACCGAGCTGCGCGACGCCGGCGACCCGGTCGAGATCGCCGCGCGCTACAACGAGCAGGGCGCCGACGAGCTGACCTTCCTCGACATCACCGCCACCAGCGACGGGCGCGACCTGATCCTGCCCATCATCGAGGCCGTGGCCTCGCAGGTGTTCATCCCGCTGACGGTGGGCGGGGGCGTGCGCAGCGTGGCCGACGTGCGGCGGCTGCTCAACGCCGGCGCCGACAAGGTCAGCTTCAACTCGGCGGCGCTGGCGCGGCCCGAACTGGTCGCCGAGGCGTCCGACCGCTACGGGGCCCAGTGCATCGTCGTCGCCATCGACGCCAAGGCCCGCCGCGACGAGGCCGGCGCGCCGCTGCTGGGCGAGGCCGCGGGATGGGACGTCTACACCCACGGCGGACGGCGCAACACCGGCATCGACGCCGTGGCCTGGGCGCGGCGCATGGCCGCGCTGGGGGCCGGCGAGATCCTGCTCACCAGCATGGACCGCGACGGCACCAAGATCGGCTTCGACCTGGCGCTGACACGTGCCGTCTCCGACGCCGTGCCGGTGCCGGTGATCGCCTCGGGCGGCGTCGGCGCGCTGGAGCACCTGTCCGAGGGCATCCGCGTCGGTGGGGCCGACGCCGTGCTGGCGGCCAGCATCTTCCACTACGGCGAGTTCACCGTGGGCCAGGCCAAGGCCCTGCTGGCGCGCGACGGCATCCCGGTGCGGCTGTGAACCGCGCCGCCAAGCCCGGCGCGGCGCGCGTCGCCCCGCCGCCGCCCCGCCGCGCCACGGCGCCGGGCGCGGTGCGCATCATCGGTGGCCAGTGGAAGCGCAGCCTGCTGCCGGTGCCCGACCGCCCCGGCCTGCGTCCCACGCCGGACCGCGTGCGCGAGACGCTGTTCAACTGGCTGGGCCAGGACCTCTCGGGCTGGCGCGTGCTGGACGCCTTCGCCGGCAGCGGCGCGCTGGGCTTCGAAGCCGCGTCGCGCGGCGCCGCGCCGGTGCAGCTGCTGGAGCAGGACGCGGCGGCGCTGGCGGCGCTGCGCGCGGCCAAGGACCGGCTGGGCGCGACGGCGGTGACGGTGCAGCGCGCCGACGCGCTGGCCTGGATGGCGCGCGCGCCACGCGCCGGCCTCGATCTGGTGCTGCTGGACCCGCCCTTCGACGCCGGCCTGTCCGAGGCCGCCGCCGCAGCCGCAGCGCCCTTGCTGGCCGCCGGCGGCTGGCTAGCGCTGGAGTCGCCGGGGGCTGCGCCGGCACCCGCGCTGCCCCCCGCGCTGCAGCCCTGGCGCGAGCTGCGCGCCGGCGCCGTGCGGCTGATGCTGCTGCGCAACATCGCCCCCTGAGCCCGCTACACTGACCGCGCCCTGCCGCCGCCGGAGCCCCCCGTGACCAGCAAAGCGCCGCTGACCGCCGTCTACCCCGGAACCTTCGACCCGATGACGCTCGGGCACGAGGACCTGATGCGCCGCGCCTCGCGGCTGTTCGACCGCCTGATCCTGGCCGTGGCCGCCGGCCACCACAAGCGCACCATGTTCAGCGTCGACGAGCGGCTGGAGATCGCGCGCGAGATCGCCGAGCCCTATCCCAACGTCGAGGTCATCGCCTTCCGCGGCCTGCTGCGCGACTTCGTGGTGGAGCAGGGCGGCAAGGTGGTGGTGCGCGGGCTGCGCGCCGTCAGCGACTTCGAGTACGAGTTCCAGATGGCCGGCATGAACCGCCAGCTGATGCCCGAGGTGGAGACGGTGTTCATGACCCCGTCCGACCAGTACCAGTTCGTCAGCGCCACCTTCGTGCGCGAGATCGCCACGCTCAACGGCGACGTGTCGAACTTCGTCGCGCCCTCGGTGCTGCGCCGGCTGCGCGCGCGTGTCAGCGACGCGGCGCAAGCCTGATCGGGCAGGGGGGCGGCGATGGCGTTGATGATCACCGACGAGTGCATCAACTGCGATGTCTGCGAGCCCGAGTGCCCGAACCAGGCCATCGCGATGGGGCCGGAGTACTACCTGATCGACCCCGAGCGCTGCACCGAGTGCGTGGGTCACTTCGACGAGCCGCAGTGCGTGCAGGTCTGCCCGGTGGCCTGCATCCCGCTGAACCCGCAGCACCTCGAGACGCGCGAGCAGCTGCAGGCCAAGTACGAGCGGCTGATGGCCTCGGCTGGCCGCGCGCCCAGCCAGGCCTAGCGGCCCGGTTCAGCGCCCGCGCTTCGTGCCCGAGGCCGCGGGGGCCGGGGCCCTGGCACTGAAGCCGGCGCCCGAGGCGGCCTGGCGCGGTGCCGGTGCCGCGCGCTGCGGCGGCGCCTGACGGCGAAGCGCGCGCTCGGCCTTCTGCGCGGCCTGCCGCTCGGCGTTCAGGGCGCTGCCCTGCGCGGCCTGGGCACGTGCGGCCTCGGCCTCGCGCTGCAGCCGTTCCTGGCGCAGCCGCTCGGCGTGCTCGCGTTCGCGCCTGGCCACGTCCTGTGCCTGGCGGCGCTGGGCCTCGCTGCGCGGGTCGGCGGCGTCGACGGCGCGGCCCTCGGGGCAGGGCGTGCTGCGGTACTCGCGGCCGTCCGCGCCGCAGCGCCAGACGCCCGCGGCGCCCGGCGCCTTCGCGGCCGGCCCACCGGGCGCCGAGGCGGGCTGGGCCGCCAGCGCCACCCCTGCCAGCGCCACCCCTGCCACCACCATGCCGGCCAGCAGCGTGGGCAAGGGGCGAGGCAGCGGGGCGTGTGGCATCTCAGTCTCCGTCGCGTGGCGGATCGGCGCCGGCCGCCGGCTTGGCACCGGCCTGCGCCAGCTCGGGCCGGCGCGGCGGCTTGGGCCGCGGCGGCTTGGCGTGGATCAGCTGCAGCGCGGCGTCCATCTCGCCGGCCAGCAGCCGGGTGTCAGCCTGCAGGCTTCTGTCGATGGCGTCATCGATCGCCTTGCGGTCGTCGGGCGAGGGTTTCTTCAGCACCCAGTTGGCCACCTCGTGCTTCAGCCCCGGGTGGCCGATGCCCAGGCGCAGGCGCCAGAAGTCCAGCGTGCCGAGCATCTGGTGGATGTCCTTCAGGCCGTTGTGGCCGGCGGCGCTGCCACCCAGCTTGAGCTTGGCCTGGCCGGGCAGCAGGTCCAGTTCGTCGTGCACGACCAGGACCTCCTGCGGCGCGATCTTGAAGAAGCGCGCCAGCCCGGCCACAGCCACGCCCGAGCGGTTCATGTAGGTCATGGGCTGCAGCAGCCACACCGGGCCGGTGGGGAGGTTCACGCGGGCCACCAGGCCCTGGTAGGCGCGGTCGGGCAACAGCGTGGCGCCCAGGCGCCGTGCCAGCCCATCGACCCACCAGAAGCCGGCGTTGTGGCGCGTGGCCTCGTACTCGGGGCCCGGGTTGCCCAGACCGACGAAGAGCTTGATCATGGGCCGGGATCATAGGTGGCGACCGACGCGCGCCGCCGGGCCGCGCGCCAGGACTGGGTTATGGTTGCGCGCCCTCCCGGCCACCTCCGCAAGCCCCGCTTGGCCCGCATCCTCGTCATCGCCGCGCACCCGCAGCTGGACCACTCGCGCGCCACGCGTGCGCTGATGGAGGCCGCGGCGCGGCTGCCGGCCGACCATGTCGAGGTGCGCGACCTGTACGCGCTGTATCCCGACTACTGGATCGACGTGCCGGCCGAGCAGCGGCTGCTGCAGCAGGCCGAGCTGCTGGTCTGGCTGCACCCGGTGTACTGGTACTCGATGCCGCCGCTGCTCAAGCTGTGGCTGGACGAGGTGTTCGCCTTCGGCTGGGCCTACGGGCCGGGCGGGCACGCGCTGCGCGGCAAGTCGCTGTGGCTGGCGGCGTCCACCGGCGGCCCCGAGGCCAGCTACCGCCCGGACGGTTACAACCGCTACTTCTTCGACGCCTTTCTGCACCCCTGCGAGCAGACCGCGGCGCTGACGCAGATGCGCTGGCTGCCGCCACTGCTGCTGCATGGCGCGCACCGCGCCGCCGACGCCGAGGTCGAGGCGCATGCCGCGTTGTTCGCGCAGCGCCTGGCCGACTGGCCAGGCTGGCCCGAGCTGGATCACGACGACGCGCTGCCGCCCTGCGAGGTGCCGGCCGACGCGCGCCCTGCGGCCGCCTGAGCGCGATGGACGGCGGCACCAACTGGCTGCTCAACGGCGGCGTGTTCCTGGGCGCGGCGGTGCTGGCGGTGCCGTTGGCGCGCCTGTTGGGGCTGGGCGCGGTGCTGGGTTACCTGGGCGCCGGCATCGCCATCGGGCCCTGGGGCCTGCAGCTGGTCACCGACGCCGCAGCGATCCTGCAGTTCGCCGAGTTCGGCGTGGTGCTGATGCTGTTCCTGGTCGGCCTGGAGCTGGAGCCACGCCGGCTGTGGGCGCTGCGCCGGCTGATCTTCGGCTGGGGCAGCGTGCAGCTGCTGGGCTCGGCGGCGCTGGTTGGCGCCGCGGGCTGGGCCTTGGGCCTGCCGCCGCTGCTGGCCGCCGTGGCCGGGCTGGCGCTGGCGCAGTCGTCGACGGCCATCGCGCTGTCCACGCTGGCCGAGCGCAACCTGATGCCCACCACCGGCGGGCGCAGCATCCTGGGCATTTCGCTGTTCCAGGACATCGCCGGCATCGCCATCCTGACCCTGCTGCCGCTGCTGGCGGTGGGCGGCGCGGCGGTGGCGCCGGCCGACGGTGCGGCCGGTGCCTGGCTGGCGGTGGCCAAGGGCCTGGGCATGATCGTCGCCATCGTGCTCGGCGGCCGGCTGCTGCTGCGGCCGGCGTTGCGCTGGATCGCGCGCAGCGACACGCCCGAGATCTTCACCGCCGCCAGCCTGCTGCTGGTGGTGGCCACGGCGGCGCTGATGCAGGCGGTGGGGCTGTCGGCAGCGCTGGGCGCCTTCCTCGCCGGCGTGCTGCTGGCCGAGAGCGAGTACCGGCGCCAGCTGGAGACCGACCTGGAGCCGTTCAAGGGCCTGCTGCTGGGTCTGTTCTTCATCGCCGTGGGCATGAGCATCGACTTTGCCGTGCTGCGTGCGCAGCCGCTGGCGATGGCCGCGGCGGTGGCCGGCTTCGTCGCGCTGAAGGCGCTGCTGCTGGTGGTGATGGCGCGCGGCATGGGCATCCCGCTGGCCGAGCGGCCCGTGTTCGTGGTGATGTTGGCCCAGGGCGGCGAGTTCGGCTTCGTCGTGCTGCAGGCCGCCGGGGCCGCGGGCGCCGTGGCGCCGGCGGTCGCGTCGTTCCTGCTGGCGGCCATCGCGATCTCGATGCTGTCCACGCCGCTGCTGATGCTGGCCGTCGACCGCTGGCTGGCGCCGCGCCTGCAACGCCGCGGCGCGGCGGCGGCACCGGCCGAGATCGACGAGGCACAGAGCGCGCCCATCCTGATCCTGGGCTTCGGCCGCTACGGGCAGGTCGTCGCGCGGCTGATCAACGCCGAGGGCCTGGCCGCCACGGTGCTGGACCACGATGCCGACCAGGTGGCGGTGGTGCGGCGCTTCGGCTGGCCGGCCTTCTACGGCGACGCGACGCGGCTGGACCTGCTGCGCACCGCCGGTGCGGGTGCGGCGCGGGTCATCGTCGTGGCCATCGACGACGTCGAGCAGAGCCTGGCGGTGGTCGACCTGCTGCAGGCGCACTTCCCGCAGGCGGCGCTGGTGGTGCGGGCACGCAACGCGACCCACTGGTACGGTCTGCACGCGCGCGGCGTGCTGCACATCGAGCGCGAGACGCTGGACGCGGCGCTGATGAGCGGGCGCAGCGTGCTGGAGCTGATGGGCTGGGAGCCGCACCGCGCGCGCCAGCAGGCGCTGCGCTTCAGGCACCACAGCATCGAGCAGCTGCGGGCGATGGCGCCGCACCAGGGCGACGAGAAGGCGTTGATTGCCGTGGCCAAGCAGGGCCGCGCGCAGCTGGAGGCGCTGTGGTCGCGCGAGCGCCACGAGCGCCGCGCGCGCGGCGCGGCGCGCGGCGACGGGTTTGCGGCCAACCCGGGCGCTGCGCCGCCTGCGGCACCCGCGGGCGGCGAGCGCGCAGCCGGGGGCGACGCTGCCGGGCACGGCCAGGCAGAGGCCTGAATGACGAAGGGGTGCCGAGGCACCCCTTCGCATCGGCAGGCCGGCGTGCGGCTTACTTCTTGTTCTGCTTCTCGTCCTTCTTGCCCTTGCCCTTCTTGTCGGCAGGGGTGACCACCGGCGCGGCGACGACGACCTCTTCCTCGGCCGCCTGCTCGACGACGCTGGCGATGGTGATGTCCTTCAGGCCGTGGCGGACGATCTTGATGCCGGCGTCGAGCTGCAGGTCACGCGCGTGCACCGAGTCGCCCTTCTTCAGCTGGCTGAGGTCGACGGTGATGAACTCGGGCAGCTTCTGCGCCAGGCACTCGATCTCGAGCTCGCTCTTGACCTTGTTGACCAGGCACTTGTCGGTCTTGACGGCCGGCGAGTTCTCCTCGCCGACGAAGTGCAGCGGCACCTTCTTGCGCAGGCGCGTGGTCTCGTCGACGCGCTGGAAGTCGATGTGCAGCACGATGGGCTTCCAGGGGTGCATCTGGTAGTCGCGCAGCAGCACCTTCTGCGTGGTGTCGCCCAGCGTCATGTCCAGGATCGACGAGTGGAAGGCTTCCTTCTTCAGCGCGTGGAACAGCGCGTTGTGGTCGAGCTCGATCATGGCCGGCTCGCCGGCGCCGTAGACGATGCCCGGCACCTTGCCGGCGTTGCGCAGGCGGCGGCTCGCTCCGGTCCCCTGCAGCTTGCGCTCGAAAGCGGTGAATTGCATGTTCACTCCAGTTTGAAAAGGCCCCGCGACCAGGGCCTGGAAGATGGCGGACAGCTGGCAGCCATCCACCGGAAAGGGCTCCGCAGGAGCCCGCTTATCGATCAGAAGTTGTTGTTCTGCTCGGCGAACAGCGAGGTGACCGACTCGCCGTCGCTGATGCGGCGGATGGTCTCGGCGAACAGGAAGGCCACCGACAGCTGCCGGATCTTGCCGCAGGCCTTGGCCGCGTCGGACAGCGGGATGGTGTTGGCGATGACGACCTCGTCGAGCTGCGACGCGGCGATGCGCTCCACCGCCGGGCCGCTGAACACCGGGTGCGTGCAGTAGGCGAACACGCCGCGCGCGCCACGCGCCTTCAGCACCTCGGCGGCCTTCACCAGCGTGCCGGCGGTGTCGATCATGTCGTCCATGATCACGCAGGTGCGGCCCTCGATCTCGCCGATCACGTGCATCACCTCGGAGACGTTGGCTGCCGGGCGGCGCTTGTCGATGATCGCCAGGTCGCAGCCCAGCTGCTTGGCCAGTGCACGCGCGCGCACCACGCCGCCGACATCGGGCGACACCACCACCAGGTCCGGGTGCGACTTGGCCTTCACGTCGGCCAGCAGCACCGGGCTGGCGTAGATGTTGTCGACCGGGATGTCGAAGAAGCCCTGGATCTGGTCGGCATGCAGGTCCATCGTGAGCAGCCGTTCGACGCCGACGGTCTCGAGCAGGTTGGCCACCACCTTGGCGCTGATGGGCACGCGCGTGCTGCGCGGGCGGCGGTCCTGGCGGGCGTAGCCGAAGTAGGGGATCACGGCGGTGATGCGGCGCGCGCTGGCGCGCTTGATCGCATCGACCATGATCAAGAGCTCCATCAGGTTCTCGTTGGTCGGCGCGCAGGTGGGCTGGACGACGAACACGTCGCGGGCGCGCACGTTCTGGCGGATCTCGACGGTGACCTCGCCGTCGCTGAAGCGGCCGACCTGTGCAGCGCCGAGCTCGACGCCCAGATGCTGTGCGATCTCCTTGGCCAGCACCGGGTTGGCATTGCCGGTGAAGAGCACGGTGTTGAACAGCACGGCGGGGCTCCAGGCGGGGCGCAACGCATGCGCCGGTCTCTGCGTCTCAGTGAGGTGTTTGGCAGGGGAGGAAGGACTCGAACCCTCGCATGTCGGAATCAAAATCCGATGCCTTAACCAACTTGGCGACTCCCCTACACAGGACCCGGCCCGAGGGCCGAACCCGAGAACCTTCAGTCGGCCCAGCCCCGCAGGGGGTGCTGGCCCAGACCGCGGCACATCCGTCCCACCCACCCCGGCGGAAGTTCTTCCGCCAGGCTTGTCGCCATGGGCAGGCCGGCTGCACCGACCCTTGAAAACACCGCGCTGCCCGAACCCGTCATCCGGCTGTTGCCGAAGCGGGCCTGGAGCCAGCGGGCGGCTTGCGCCACCTCGGGGCACCGCGCCTCGGCCGGTGGCTGCAGGTCGTTGCGCCCGAAGGCCTGCTCAACCTGCACCCACTCTGCCGGGCCGTCGGCGACGCCATCGCTGTCGTCACGGCTTCTCAGAGAGCCCGCAAGTATAACAGCATCGCTGTCGCGCTTCAGCGCCGGGTCGCGAAAGATCTCGGCGGTGGGCAGCGAAGCCGGCGGCTTGACCACGGCGTAGGTCTGCGGTGGCAGCCGCAGCGGCGTGATGCGTTCGCCGATGCCCTCGACGAAGGCGTCATGGCCGTGGACGAAGAAGGGCACATCGGCGCCCAGCGGCAGCGCCAGCGCGGCCAGGCGTGCACGCGTCCAACCCAGGCCCCACAGGCGGTTGAGGCTCAGCAGCACGGTGGCGGCGTCCGAGCTGCCGCCACCCAGGCCGGCGCCGCTGGGCAGCCGCTTGGCGATGTGTATGTCGGCGCCCAGCGGACTGCCGCTGGCGGCCTGCAGTGCACGTGCGGCGCGCAGGCACAGGTCGTCGGCGGGCAGCGCCTCGGTCAGGTCGTGGCGCTGCAGGCGGCCGTCGTCGCGGCGCTCCAGGTGCAGGGTGTCGGCCCAGTCGACCAGCACGAAGGGCGACTGCAGCAGGTGGTAGCCGTCGGCGCGCCGGCCCACCACGTGCAGGAAGAGGTTGAGCTTGGCCGGGGCTGGCAGGTCGTACAGCGCGCGCAGGGGCATGGGGCGGGATTGTGCGGGCGCCGACGCGCGGCGCGGCGCTAGGGTGCCGCCAGCAGCACCCGCACCAGCAGCGCCGGGGCGGGCAGCTCGCGGCGCGCCTCGATCCGACCCGCCGCCAGCGCCGCGGTGTCGACCTGCCAGCCCAGTTGCTCGAAGCCATGTGCCAGCGGCCGGTGCGTCGCCTGGGGCCAGGGCCGCCCGGCGAGCCAGTCGGGCAGCGCGGCCAGCGGCAGGGGCTGGCCCAGGACCTCGCGCGACAACATGTCCAGGCTGGGGAAGGGGCGCTCGCCCTGCGCGTCGATCAGCCAGGCCTGCTCCGGGGTCCAGCGCAGTTCGGCGGCGCGCAGGCCCAGCGGCGTTTCCAGCCGCAACTCGCCGCGGCGCGCGTCGCCACGCAGCTCGAAGGCCAGGGTGTCGGCGCGTGCCGCCGCCCCGGCTTGCTCGGCCACGCGCAGCAGCAAGCGGCCGCGTGTCCAGGGGCCCAGCTGGGTCGCCTGTGGCGAGGCGCAGCCGGCCAGCCCCAGGGCCCAGGCCAGGCCCAGCAGCGGCAGCGCGCGCCGCTGCAGGCGGTGCGTCACGGGTCGACGCGCAGGCGCTTGAGCGTCTCGCGCAGCACGTCGTTGTCGGCGTCGCGGCCGCGCACCTCGCGCCAGATGCTGCGTGCCTCGTCGCGCTGCCCGCGTGCCCAAAGCACCTCGCCCAGGTGCGCACCGATCTCGGGGTCGGGGCGCGCGCGGTAGGCCTGGCGCAGCAGCACGGCGGCTTCGTCGATGCGCCCCATGCGGAACTCGACCCAGCCCAGGCTGTCGGTGATGAAGGGGTCGCCCGGGGCCAGTTCCAGCGCGCGCCGGATCAGGTCGCGCGCTTCGGGCAGCCGGAGGCCGCGATCGGCGAGCGAGTAGCCCAGCGCGTTGTAGGCATGCGGGTTGTCTGGGCGCAACTCGATCACGCGGCGCAGCAGCCGCTCCATCTCGTCGACGCGGTCCAGCTTCTCCGCCAGCATCGCGTGCTCGTAGAGCAGGTCGGCGTCGGCCTCGCCCTGCTTGCGTATGGCCTCGGCCAGCAGCAGGTGCGCGCTGCGCCACTGCTTGGCATCGCGCAGCAGGCCCAGTTCGGCCAGCAGCTTGGCACGCTGGTCGGCCGGGCCCTTCTCGGGTGCCGCACGCAGCAGGGCGCGGGCCTGTTCCAGCCGCCCCTGGCGCGCCAGGATGCTGGCGCGGCGCACCTGCACCTCCAGCGCCTGCGCCGGGTCGGTGATCTGGTCCAGCAGCGCGCGGGCGGTGGTGTAGTCGCCGCGCTGCTCGGCAACCTGCGCCAGCATCATCCTGGCCTGCATCAGGCCGCGCTCGCTGCGCGGCCGCTGCCCGGCGTCGTCCTCGTCCTCGTCGTCACCGGTGGCGCCGGCAGATGCCGGGGAGGCCGGCGCCGCCGGCATGCCATCGCGCTGGGCCAGGGCGATGTACCGCTGCAGCGTCGCCTCGCCGGCCTTGAGCTGCTTCAACTCGACCTGCAGACCACCCAACACCAGCAGCGCCTCGCCCATCTCGGGCTGGGCGCGGGCCAGGTCCTCGGCCTCGCCCAGGGCCTCGCCATAGCGCTGCATCGCGACCAGGGTGCGCACGAAGGCCAGGCGCAAGGCCGGCTCGGCGGCGCCGCTGGCCAGGTGCTTGCGCACCAGCGTCTCGGCCTCGGGCTTGCGCCGCATGGCCTCCAGCGCCAGCAGGGCCGGCCCGAGCGCCCGGGCATCGGGTGCCTGCGCCTCGCGCGCCAAGGCCAATGCGCGGTCCGCCTGGCCGGCTTCGAGCCAGGCGCGTCCCTCGGCCACGCGCGCCGCGCTGCCCGTGGCCCTGGCATCTCGCCAGGGCTGCAGCGCCTGCCGAAGCTGCTCGGCCAGCGCGGCCTTGTCGGACGGCTCGCGCAGGCGCCGCGACAGCGTGGGCAGCGACGCGATCAGTGCCGTGCGCTCGGCCTCGGGCGTGGCCGTCAGCAGCGCCGCCATCGGCTCGCCCAGGTCGGCCACGCGGCCCATCGCCACCAGCACCTGCAGCTGCATGCGCAGCGGTTCGACCGAAGCCGGAACGGCCGCGCGCCAGGCGCGGATGGCCACCAGTGCCTGCTCGCCGGCGCGTGCCTGCAGCGCGATGTCGGTGGCGCGGCGGAACAGCGTCTCGTCCTGCGTGCGCCGTGCGGCGTCGAGCACCCACTGGTATGCGGTGCCGGCGTCGCCCTGGTTCAGCACGATCTCGGCCAGCAGCAGCTGGTACATCAGGCGGCCGTCCAGCGCCGAGTTCTGCACCGGCACGCCGTCACTGGCCGGCGCGTCGGCCGCCTGCGCCCGGGGGGCGGCCATCGGGCCCAGCAGCGCCAGCCCCGCGAGCACCAGCGAGGCGGTGCGGTGAGGCCAGGGACGGGGCATGCGCGGGCTCATCGGATGATCTCGTTTGCCCGCGTCAGGCGGGTTGCGGGCCGTGGCCGCATGCGCCGCAGCGGTGGCGCGCCCAGGGGCAAGGCCTTTCGATCCATTCTCACATAATGGTTCCATGCCCGAGCTCCCCGAAGTCGAGGTCACCCGACGCGGCATCGGGCCACCGTTGCGCGGCGCCACGGTGCGCTCGCTGCGACTGGGCAAGCCGCTGCGCTGGCCGCTGGGTGTCGGGCCGCTCGCGCTCGTGGGCGCCCGCGTCGGCGACGCGCTGCGGCGCGGCAAGTACATCTGGCTGCCGCTGGCCACGGCGCGCCATCCCGATGGCGGGCTGCTGCTGCACCTGGGCATGTCGGGTGCGCTGCGTCTGCTGCCGCAGGCGCCGCCACCGGGGCCGCATGACCACTTCGACCTCGTCACCGACCGCGGCACGCTGCGCCTGACCGACCCGCGCCGCTTCGGCGCCGCCATCTGGTCGCCGGCCATCGACCAGCCGCCCGCGGCGCCGCTGCTGGCGCGGCTGGGCGTGGAGCCCCTGGCCGACGCAGGCTTCGACGCCGCCGAGCTGCGCCAGGCGCTGCAGGGCCGGCGCACGCCGATCAAGCAGCTGCTGCTGTCGGGCGAGGTGGTGGTGGGCGCCGGCAACATCTACGCCTGCGAGGCACTCTTCCAGGCCGGCATCCACCCGGCCACGCCGGCGCGCCGCGTGGGCCCGGAGCGCGCCGCGCGGCTGCTGCAGGCGCTGCGCGACACGCTGCAGCGCGCGCTGGCCGCCGGCGGCAGCACGCTGCGCGACTTCAGCGACGCGCATGGCATGGCCGGCGCCTACCAGCGGCAGGCGGCGGTGTACGGGCGCGAGGGCCAGCCTTGCACGCGCTGCGGCGCGCCGGTGCGGCGCAGCGTGATGGCGCAGCGCTCGACCTACTTCTGCCCGCGCTGCCAGCGCGGCTGAGGCGCTTGCGCCGGCCGCTTCCGCCGTCACCTGCCGTGACATCCGTGACGCCGTGCTGCAGCGCTGCCGGGCATGGCTGCGCTAGCATGCCCCGGCACGGCCGACACTCCCATGGCGGCCCTGGCCTGCCCCGCCATGCACCACCCGATCGCGCAAGAACTCGACGCCCTCGCCGGCTGGCGCGCCGACCTGCTTCGCCGCGTCGGCGCGCTGGAGGCCTGGCTGCGCGAACAGGATCTGCTCGACGACGCCGGCGCCGACCAGCTGGCCTCGCTGCGCGCGCGGCTGGCCGCCGACAAGCTGGTGCTGGCCTTCGTCGCCGAGTTCTCGCGCGGCAAGTCCGAGCTGATCAACGCGATGCTCTTCGCCGACACCGGCCGCCGCGTGCTGCCGGCCACGCCGGGCCGCACCACGATGTGCCCGGTGGAGCTGCGCTGCGACGCCGGCGTGCCGGCCCAGTTGGCGTTGCTGCCCATCGAGACGCGCACGCACGGCCTCACCCTGGCCGAGCTGCGTGACCGCGCCGAGCACTGGCAGACGCTGCCGCTGCAGCCCCAGGATCCCGAGGCGCTGGCCGCCGCGCTGGCCGCGGTGACGCGCACCCAGCGCGTCACCGTCGAGCAGGCGCGGGCGCTGGGCCTGTGGCGCGACGACGAGCCCGACGACAACCCGCCGCAGGCCGAGGACGGCAGCGTCGAGGTGCCGGCCTGGCGCCACGCGATCATCCAGTACCCGCACCCGCTGCTGCAGGCCGGGCTGGTGGTGCTGGACACGCCGGGGCTCAACGCGATCGGTGCCGAACCCGAGCTGACGCTGGCGCTGCTGCCGGCGGCGCATGCGGCGGTCTTCCTGCTGGCGGCCGACAGCGGCGTCACCCGCTCCGACCTGGCCGTGTGGCGCGAGCACCTGGCGCCGGCGGGGCTGGAGCGCTTCGTCGTGCTGAACAAGATCGACACGCTGGCCGACCCGCTGCTGAAGCCCGACGACGTGGCGGCCCAGGTGGCGCGCCAGCAGCGCGACGTGGCGGCCACGTTGGCGATGCCGGTGGCGCGCGTGTTCCCGCTGTCGGCGCGCGAGGCCCTGGCGGCACGCGTGGCCGGCGACGCCGCGGGTCTGCATCGCAGCGGCCTGCAGCCCCTGGAGCAGGCGCTGTCCGAGACCCTGCTGCCGCAGCGCCGCGAGCTGCTGCAGCGCGCAGTGGACGAGGGCCTGGCGCGCGTGCAGAAGGCCGTCGACCGGCAGGTGGTCGACCGCCGCCGCCAACAGGCCGAGCAGCTGCTGGAGCTGCGCGGCCTGCGTGGCAAGAGCAGCGCCAAGCTGCGCCTGATGGCCGAGCGTGCGATGACCGAGTCGGCCGACTTCGAGCGCTGCACGGCGCGGCTGGCGGCGCTGCGCGCGGTGCAGCAGAAGCAGCTGCGCAGCGCGTCGGCGCCGCTGTCGGCCGACGCGCTGCGCGGCGAGCTCGGCACGCTGCAGGCGACCATGGCGGCGCGGCCGCTGGCGCTGGGCGCGCGCGCGGCCTTCGACGCGCTGCTGGCCCGGCTGCGGCAGGCCCTGGGTGCGGCCGGCATGCAGGCCGACGAGATGCGGCAGATGCTGGAGGCCAGCTTCGCCCGGCTCAACGCCGAGTTCGGCTTCGCGCTCAGCGTGCCGCCGCCGCCCTCGCTGGGCGGCTACCAGGCCGAGCTGGACCGTATCGCGCAGCGCTACGGGCGCTACCTGGGCCTGGGCCAGGCCTGGCGCCTGGCGATGCCGGGCTTTGCCGAGCAGTTCCGGCGCATGCTGCTGTCCAAGCTGCGCATGGTGTTCGAGAACGCCGTCGGCGAGCTGGAGCTGTGGAACAAGGCTGCCACCAGCCAGGTCGAGACGCAGCTGCGCGAGCGCCGCAAGGCCCATGCGCGGCGCGCCGAGATGCTGCAGCGCGTGCAGCTGGCCACCGACGAGCTGGAAGCACGCATCGCCGAGGTCGACGTGCAGGACGCGCAGCTGCTGCAGCTGCAGGCACGCCTGGCCGGCCAAGTGTCGGCGCTGCGCCAGGCCCTGCGCGCCCAGGCCCAGCCACCCAGCCGCGATGCCGCCTGAGGCGGCCTTGCAGGCCCCGCCATCCCGGCCCGCGGCGCTGCCGGTGCTGGCGCCGCCGCTGCTGCAGTGGCAGCGCAGCCAGGGCCGGCGCGGTCTGCCCTGGATGGGCAGCCGCGACCCCTACCGCGTCTGGCTGTCCGAGGTGATGCTGCAGCAGACCCAGGTGGCCACGGTGCGGGCCTACTACGCGCGTTTCGTCGAGCGCTTCCCCGACGTCGCCACGCTGGCTGCCGCGCCGCTGGACGAGGTGCTGGCGCTGTGGAGCGGGCTGGGCTACTACAGCCGCGCGCGCCACCTGCACCGCTGCGCGCAGGTGGTCTGCGCCGAGCATGGCGGGGCCTTCCCGCGCAGCGCCGCGGCGCTGCAGGCGCTGCCCGGCATAGGCCGCAGCACGGCGGCGGCCATCGCCGCGTTCTGCTTCGGCGAGCGTGCCGCCATCCTGGACGGCAACGTCAAGCGCGTGCTGGCGCGCGTGCTGGCCTTCGACGAGGACCTGGCTTGCAGCGCCGCGCAGCGTGCGCTGTGGGCGCAGGCCGAAGCGCTGCTGCCGCCGGCGGCCGACATGCCCGACTACACGCAGGGCCTGATGGACCTGGGCGCGACGCTGTGCAGCGTGCGCCGCCCGCAGTGCGGCGCCTGCCCGCTGCGCGCGCTGTGCGCCGCGGCAGGCGCGGGCGTGCCCGAGCGCTACCCGGTCAAGTCGCGCCGCCTGCGGCGCAGCCGGCGTTGCAACGCGCTGCTGTGGCTGCGCCACCGCGGCCGCCAGTGGCTGGTGCAACGCCCGGCACCAGGTGTCTGGGGCGGCTTGTGGAGCCTGCCCGAGCACGGCACGCCCGACGCGCTGCAGGCCCATGTGGCGCAATGGCCCGGCAGCGGCGAGTGGCTGCCGCCCATCCGCCATGCGCTGACGCACTTCGACTGGACGCTGGAGGTGCTGGCCTGGGACTGGCCGGCACGCGCTGCGGCGCCGCGCGGGCTGCCGGCACCCGGGCGCTGGGCCGACGACGCCGAGGCGCTGTCGCTGGGCCTGCCGGCACCGCTGCGCAAGCTGCTGCAGCAGCGCGGCTGAAGCGGCCGCGGCTCAGGCGCCGGCGATGCCCTGGTCACGCAGGAACTGCGCCACCAGGTCCAGGCGCTGCAGCGCGTCGGGCAGCGCCATCAGCTGCTGGCGTGCGGGCAGCGGGATGGGCAGGATCTCGCACCAGCGGTTGGCCACCCAGCCGGCATCGTCCAGCGCATGCGGCTCGGCGAAGGGTTCGCGGCCCTGCTCGCGCAGCCGGGCGATGGCCGTGGCCAGCCCCCGCACCGCAGCGGCATGCGCCGGCAACGGCACGGCCGGCGCGTCGGCCGGCAGCGGCAGCGCGCGCGCCGACCACAGGCCGTCGCCGGCCTGCGTGGCCGCGGCGGCCAGCCGGAAGCGCGTGCCGCCCACGCAGCGCAGCTGCAGGATGCCGGGCTGTGCCGCGTCGACCGACAGGATCTGCGCCAGCACGCCGACCTCCTCGAACTGCACCGCGGCGGCGGCGCCGGCGGCCACTTCGGCGCCCTGGCGCAGGCAGACCACGCCGAAGCCCTCGTCCTGGCGCAGGCAGCGGCCGACCAGGTCGACGTAGCGCGCCTCGAACACCTTCAGCGCCAGCACGCCGCCGGGGAACAGCACCGTGCGCAGCGGGAACAGCGGCAGCGGGTCGGGCAGCGCGGCCGCGTTCATCGCCGCAGCGGGCGGCAGGCCCGGTCAGCCCCGCGCATCGAGTTCGCGGTGCCGCACCAGCGTGGCGTGGCGCGCCAGGAAGCGGCGCGCCAGTGCCTCGACGCCGTAGACCGAGCGGTGCTGGCCACCGGTGCAGCCCAGCGCAATGGTCAGGTAGGCGCGCTGGTCTTCCTCGAAGGCCGGCAGCCAGCGGCGCAGGAAGTCCTCGATCTGCGCCAGCATCTCGGCCACCTCGGGCTGCGCATCCAGGTAGGCGGCCACCGGCGCGTCGCGGCCGGTCAGCGGGCGCAGCTCGCGGATGTAGTGCGGGTTGGGCAGCACGCGCAGGTCGAACACGTAGTCGGCGTCCAGCGGCACGCCGCGCTTGAAGGCGAAGGACTCGAAGACCAGGGTCAGCGCCGCCTCGCGCGCGCCCACCAGCGAGCGCACCCAGCTGCGCAGCAGCGCCGGGCGAAGCTGGCTGGTGTCGATCACGGTGGAGACGGCGCGCAGCGCGGCGAGCAGCTCGCGCTCCAGCTCGATGGCCTCGACCAGCGCGCGCGTGCCGTCGCCGTCGGCGCTGGCCTTGCTCAGCGGATGCGGCCGGCGCGACTCGGAGAAGCGGCGCAGCAGCGCGTCGGTGCTGGCGTCGAGGAACACCGGGCGCACCAGCAGGCCCTCGGCGCGCAGCTGCTCGATCAGCGGCACCAGCCCGGGCAGCGAGCCGGCGTTGCGCACGTCCACCGCCACCGCCACGCGGTGCGTGAAGCGGCTGTGCTCGAGCCTGACGAAGTCGCGCAGCAGCTCGGGTGGCAGGTTGTCGACGCAGAAGTAGCCGGCGTCCTCCAGCGCATGCAGGGCCACCGACTTGCCCGAGCCCGAGATGCCGGTGATCAGCACCACCTCGTCGCGGGTGGGCTGCTCCAGCGGCATCCACTCGCTCACTGGGGCACCCTCGCGTTCACCTGTGTTCTCCGCGCCGCGGGCGCGCGGCGGTCTCGGCCTCGCGCGGTGCGGCCTTGGCGCCGGTGTCCAGCAGCGTCTGCGCATGGGCCATGCCCGACAGCCGCTCGCCGCCCAGCATGCGCGCCACCTCGGCCACGCGCGCCTCGCCGGCCACCGGCTGCAGCAGCGAGCGCGTGCGTCCGTCCTGCGTGGCCTTGGCCACCACCACATGCGTGTCGGCGCAGGCCGCCACCTGGGCCAGGTGGGTGACGGCCAGCACCTGGCGGCTGGCGCCCAGCTGCTTCATCAGCCGGCCCACGGCGTCGCCCACGGTGCCGCCGACGCCGCTGTCGATCTCGTCGAAGATCAGCGTGGGCACGCCGCCGGCCTGGGCCGTGGTCACGGCGATGGCCAGCGCCAGGCGCGACAGCTCGCCGCCCGAGGCCACCTTGGCCAGCGGCCGCGGCGTGCTGCCGGCATGGCCGGCCACGCGCAACTCCACGGTCTCCAGGCCCCAGGCCTGCGGCGCGTCCTCGGGCACCAGGGCCACCTCGAAACGGCCGCCGGCCATGCCCAGCTGCTGCATCGCCGCGCTGACGCTGGCAGCCAGCTTCGGGGCGGCGGCGCGGCGCGCGCGCGACACCGGTTCGGCGGCGCGGCGCCAGGCTTGCTCGGCGGCGGCAGCGGTCTTCTCCAGCGCCGCCAGGTCGGCCGACTCGTCCAGCTGCGCCAGCTCGGCGCGCCAGCCCTGCAGAAGCGCCGGCAGCTCCTCGGGCCTGCGGCGGTAGCGGCGCGCCAGCGCCACCCAGGCGCCCAGGCGTTCGTCCAGCTCGGCCAGGCGCTCGGGGTCGGGCTCGCGCCGGCCCAGGTAGTTGCCCAGGCTGTGCGCCGCGTCGTCCAGCAGCGCCTGCGCCTGGCGCAGCACCTCGGTCACCGGCGCCAGCTCGGCGTCGTGGCGCTGCACCGCATCCAGCGCCTGCTCGGCGCGCGCCACCAGCGCCACGGCCGAGGGTTCGCCGTCGGCCAGCGCGTCCAGTGCCGCGCGCGCGCCGTCCAGCAGCGCCTGGCCGTGGGCCAGGCGTTCGTGCTCGGCCTCCAGCAGCGGCCACTCGTCGGCGCCGGGGGCCAGCTTGTCCAGGTCGCCGATCTGCCAGGCCAGGCGCTCGCGCTCGCGCTGCAGGCCATCCTGCTGGGCGCGGGCGGCGTCCAGGCGCTGCAGCGCGCTGCGCCACGCGGCCCAGGCGGCCTGCATCGGCGCGGTGTCGGCGCCGGCCACGGCGTCGAGCAGTTCGCGCACGGCGGCCGGCCGCGTCAGGCTCTGCCAGGCATGCTGGCCGTGGATGTCGACCAGGTGGTCGGCCACCTCGCGCAGCTGCGCCAGCGTGGCCGGGCTGCCGTTGATCCAGGCCCGGCTGCGGCCCTGGGCGTCGACGCTGCGGCGCAGCAGCAGCGTGTCGTCGGCGGCGAAGCCGGCCTCATCCAGCCAGCCGGCCAGCGAGGCCGGGCTGTGAAACTCGGCGGCCACCTCGGCGCGGGCGGCGCCCTCGCGCACCAGCGTGGCGTCGGCGCGGTTGCCCAGCGCCAGTTGCAGCGCGTCCACGAGGATGCTCTTGCCGGCGCCGGTCTCGCCGGTGAGCACGGTGAAGCCCTCGCCGGGCTCGAGCTCGAGCGCCTCGACGATGGCGATGTCGCGCAGGCTCAGGCGGCGCAGCATGCGGCGGCCCCCGCGGGGGAGAGCGAGTGCGCGGCGAAGTGGCGCGCGAGCTTGGGGGCGAACGAACGCCCCGGGTCCGGCTTGGCCGGCCCGAGG